>Ga0114972_10001236_pt1 | contig 19212 bp, 26 predicted proteins | sample M_140807_EF_Meta_FD_87354 | JGI IMG/M metagenome (GOLD analysis project Ga0114972, IMG submission 87354) | Freshwater microbial communities from Lake Montjoie, Canada to study carbon cycling - M_140807_EF_MetaG | ecosystem: Environmental > Aquatic > Freshwater > Lake | place: Lake Montjoie... | reverse complement strand
GTCCGAATGAGAGAATGAAGGCACTGGCCGCTAAAGTCAGGTTCAACGGGCCGGCAACCAAACCCAGAATCAGCCCAACTGCCGCCAGTGCCAGTGGACGATTCGCCCACTCGGGAAACCGATCCGTCGGCTTGGCTACCGACTGGCTTTCCATTCTCGCAGCCTTTGCTCGGCAATCTCGCGGATTGACCGTTGTGCGTATTCATCACTACTAATTTCTGCGGGACGTACGGATGTATCTTCCGCCGGCTTCGGCAAAGATCGCACGCCAAATCGCACTTGTTTAAATAGATCCGGCTCCCCCGATATCTCGGCCAAACGACGGAGAATTTGGTCTTTGCGCATCCGTAACTCCTGCGCCCAGGCCGATCCTTCCACCGCCACCCACACCGTTCCGCGCTCAAACCGATCTGGCCAAGACCGGGTAGCCAGTTGCTCGCCCACCACCGCATCCCACTGGCGTAACGCCGCTTGAGCCCGGGCCACTCGTAGTAAATCGGGCATCGGCACTGCCTTAGCCAAAAACTCATCCACGCGGTTCAATTGATTCGCCCGGTGGTCCGAAGATCCGCTATGCCGCACGCACTTGCCCTCCCGATACGTGAAAAACGCGCGCCGACGCCAAGATCCCCGGCCCGGCCGCTTCCCCTTCCGTACAAGTCAGTAGCGCCTGACCCGCCTGATCGATGACTGCCTCGGTTAATCGTCGCCGCCGATCCGCGTCTAGGTCGCTCAGCATGTCGTCCAGCAGCAACAGCGGTGGCTTACCAAAAATCTCCGTCCCCAATGGTAATCCTGCAAGCTTGATGGCGATCACCGCCGTCCGCTGCTGTCCCTGGCTCGCAAAGTGCCGCGCATCCCGACCGTTCACAAAAATCGCCAGGTCATCCCGATGCGGACCCACCGAGGTGCCGCCCCGCAAAATGTCCACCGAGCGACTTTCCGCCAACCCCTGCAAAAACTCCTCTTCGCTCCGTGCCGAATCGGCCTCCTCAATATCCAGCGCCAAAGTCTCGCCATCACCAATGCGAGCATGCGCTAGCCGAGCCGCCGCTTCCAACGAAACCAAGTGCCTTCGCCGAATCTCCCGAATTTCAACTCCCGACTTCGCCAGCTCCATTTCCCACGGCTCAAACTGAATCGGAGACACAGTCACCTCTCGTGCATGCCTCAGCAAGGCGTTCCGCTGCTCCAGAGCGCGGCGATAGACCGTAAAGGCGCGCAAGTATGCCGAATACAATCCGCTGAGCTCTAAATCGAGGTACAGCCGCCGATCCGCCGGATCGCCCCGCACCAGCTCCAAGTCAGCGGTCGAAATCGTTACGCTCGGCAACCGGCCCAAAAGGTCAGAAGCGCGGGGCAGGGACATGCCGTTCAGGAAGGCTCGCTTGCGGCCCCCCCGCGCCAACGTCATTTTCAGCTCCGTTTCGGATTCTGAAAGTCGCCCCGTCACGCTCATGGTGTCATCGTTTTCCATAATCGCTTCGTGATCTCGCCGTCCCCGCAACAGTCGCGTGGTGGAAAGAAGATACAAAGCTTCCAGTAGGTTCGTCTTTCCCTGTGCATTCGGCCCCGCCACAAGATTAAAACCTGGACCCAATTCAACTCTCTCGTGGGCGTAATTTCGAAACCCTCGCAACTCTATATGATCAATCCAAGATAAAGAAAGATCTTTATTTACAGAACTTATATTTGTTATTAGGGAAGGAATTTGGGGGGATAACCCCAACTCTGCCGGCTCATTAGGTTCAAATACTTCGGTGGATACGCCGTGGAAAACTACCGTTACTTGTTCCTGTACGCCCGCCTGTTTTCCCCCATCCAATGCCAGGCCCAATGCTGCCCCCGCACTGTCCCGCTTTTGTGTGCCACTTTCCCCCGATTTATCCACGGGTTGCGGGGCCGACAAATCCCCCTCCTCGTCTCTCCGGTCGCTAGAGAAGTCCATTCTCTCGACCGTATTTCATGACCATGGCTTCGGCCTGGTAGATCGGATGGACTTGCGGCATGTGCGGCACGCCTCGGCGATCGGCAATCGGGACAAACACTTCGGCAATAAGGCGATTCTGAGTTTTGGTCGAAAGCTCTGGGAATCGGTCGGCAAACCGCCGGAGCGCTACGTATTCCTCCATTGTCATTCCCCGAAGTTCGCCCACGGAAATCTCTAACGCGTGGAAGCCCGCTTTGTGAGGCGCGACCGCATACATTTGCACTGGCTTCCGCTCTAGGCAAACGATTGTATTCGCTGCCAAATCACCAATCCGCTGCGACTTCGGGTTAGTGAAAACAGCAATCAATCCAATCAGGTAGGTACCCGGAAGCATGTCCGCTGGCCGCATTAGGTTCCTGCCGACCGCGGCGGCGGGGGTAATCGGCGTACCGTCAGCCATCCGGACTCGGCACCCCGTGACCTTCTTCCCCACCGTTTGCCCGTTCCAGAAGGCCTCCTGCAAAATAAAGTACAGGAAGGGAATGGCGAACGCAGCGATCAACAAAAATCCGAACACGATGGAGGAGCTCATCACCAGTCCCAAGGCTGCTAAGGCCGCGACAATAATGATGAGAAGGCCAATAACTAGAATAACATCGACCAGGTGGGCCAGCATACGGGAACCCAGCCCGGCCAGTCGATAAGTGACAATGGCCTTTTCCGGGGTTAGGATGGCAACGTCCTGATCCACCGGTTGATCGTACCAAAGAAGCAGGCAAAGTCCAATCGTTCCAGGATTCATTAGTAGAATAGCAACGTGATCCCGTCGCGAAGAACCCTTTGGCTATTAGCGCTGGGAATCCCGATTGCAGCATTGGGTTCGCAAATTGGCGTGGCCTACTTTGGCCTCGTTTTCGATGTGGTTGTTCTGGCCGCCGCTTGGATCTCCACCCGGTTGGCGGCAGATGCTTCCCATCTCCGTCTCACCCGTCGCTACGACCCGGTTCTCAGCGTTCGGGCAGATAATCGGATCGAAATCAGCGTGGAAAACGACGGGGATGAACGGATATCCGGCTTACTGCGAGATGAAGCGCCCGGCCGGTTTGAAGCATCTCGGCGGGAGTTTCGCTTAGACTTGGATGCCGGTCGGCACCAAGAATTCACCTACATCGTGAAGCCCCGCGAGCGGGGAAGCGAAGAGTTTGCCGGCGCCTGGATTCGGCTCGACTGTCCGTTTGGCCTCGCGTACCGGGATGTGTATCTGCCCGCGGAAGAAACGGTGCGGGTGTATCCGAACCTGCTGGCGCTTAAAGAGTTCAATCTCCTCAACCAGCAGGGAAGGCTGCGGGAAATCGGGATCCGCCAAACCCGCAAACGGGGGATTGGTATGGAATTTGAAAGCCTGCGCGATTACGGCGAAGGCGACGATTTTCGAAAGATCGATCATAAAGCCTCTGCCCGTCGCGGAAAGTTAGTGGTTCGCCAATATGAAACCGAACGAAATCAGGCCGTCCTGCTGGTGATTGATATTGGCCGCCACATGCTGGCGGAAGTCAACGGAGTGCGCAAGCTAGATCACGTCCTCGATAGTCTGTTGATGTTGGCAAATGCCGCCGCCATCGCGGGCGACAACATCGGCTTACTGGTGTATGCCGAAAACGTCCGTCGCTACATCCCGCCGCGCAAAGGCCGCGCCCAGGTGGGCATGATCATCGAAGCTTTGCATGATCTTATCGCCGAGCCGGTCGAAAGCGATCCCGTCGGGGCGTACGCGTACCTCGCTTCCCGATGGAAGCGGCGATCACTGCTGGTTGCATTCACCGATTACGAAGATCCCGATCGGGCTCGCGAGCTTTTGGCTGCATTCACGCCGCTGGCTCGACGGCACATAACGGTTATTGCCCGCGTAACCGATCCGCGATGGCACGATATCGCCACCCAACCGGTGAAAGATGTGAAATCGATGTATCAACGCACGGCCGCCACTATCCTCACCGAAGACCGTCGCGCCGCAACCCACATTATCGGCAATGCCGGTATCTACAATCTGGAAGCCGAACCCCAAGACCTTGCCGCCAAACTCGTGACGTTCTATATGGACGTGAAGGCGCGCGGCCGGCTGGCCGGATAGCAATCTAGATTCTCAATGAAGCACTTCATTGGTGGCCGAGAACCGGGCTGAGCCATCTGCGAAGGCGACGAGGTTTTGGTCGACACCGCCCTTTCGCCAGCGGCCTGGTTTCGGCAAACTGTCGAGGTCGCCACTTGCGTTGCGGACCTGCCGGGTGCTGTCGAACAAGAGAACGGTCGTCTCCGTTTCTTCTGCCATTTTAGGTCTGCCCGATAGGCGTGCCCGAAAGGCGACGTCGCACGGGGAAGGTTTACTGAGGGCCGGAGATTGAAAAAGACTCGGGTCTTTCACCCGTGCGCCCACCCGGTCTTGCCAATCCTGCGCTAGCGGGTATCGCTCGTCATTCTCCGTGGCGTAGATTAGTAACCCGGTCGTAATGGTCTGAATCGCCGTTAGTCCTGAGGATCGCTTGGCAGCAATCCGAGCTTGGACAAATACTGGAAACAGAATTGCCGAGATGACGCCGCAGAATAGGATCCCACCAAAAATGCCAACGACCACAAGCAACCCGTTCACTCGGCGACGCGGAGATAGCGGCGTGGCCGGTGGCTTATCTGGTCGCATCTTCTTTCAATACGATAGCAGCGCAAGATTTACGCGCTAGACCAACAAATTGGCGAAGATTTCTTTCTTGACTGTGAAAACGAACCGCGGAAAAAGCGACTCGATGCTTACCTAACCAGTAGATAACCTAGACTCAACCGTAACGAAGCTCGAAAGCGCGAGGATCATGGAAGCCACATACAACAGAGCTAGGGCCCAGACCCAAGCCCTGGCAATCTTTTCTTTCCGCAACGCCCGCCATCCCAACCAAATTAGTCCCAGCGCGCTTGCGGCTAATCCCAGGAGGCCGCCGCCCATCGTCCAAGTCCATGCCATCCAATCGTAATTGTGGAGCGGTTACCACCACCGGAGCGCGAATTGACATAACGCCAGCCTCGCCGAGGCGTATGCCTCAGTGTGATCTGCCTTCTTTATGGATACGGGATATTGCCCGTTGCGCACGAATCCACCCCCGTGCTGTACGTTTCGCCGGGCCGGAGCGGTGATGATAAGAACGGTGGAACATCGGCTCGGATACCGCTCAAGACGATCGCAGCGGCGGTAGCTAAGATTGACCGAGAAGGCACCATTCAGCTACTCGATGGGCAATACCCGGACCAAAAACTGAAACTGGAGGGAAAGCTCTTGACTATCAAAGCGGCCACGGATTCTCATCCCCGTCTCACCTCGCTGACGATTGAAATCACCGATTCGACGATCGGTTTACGCAGCCTTGATGTGCGGGGAGAAACCGACATTAAGGCGGACAGGAAGAGCGTCTGGTCGCTCCGCGATTGCGTTTTTGGGGGATCGTCCCGATTTGTCGGAGGTAAGTCGGCAATTTTGGAAGATTCCCGGTGGAGTCGAGCAGCAGCGGAAATAAGTGAAATTGGTGGCAAATCCAAACCGGGCAAGCCCAAGAATTCTTCGGCGTTGCGGATTGAGCGGTGCTGGAGTGTGGATTCGCCTGGCGCCGGAATCTCAATTTTCGACTGCGCGGGTGGGGCGAGGATAGGTACTTGTTTGGTGGCCCGGGCGGCGCGGGAGGGCTTGACGATTGAGCGCACTTCTGCCAGTGTCGATTTTTCTACTCTGGCGGACAACGGCGGATTTGCCTTGTCGGCGTTACGCGGTTCCTTAAAGATTCGGAATTCGATCATGGCCTCGGGATCGAGGCGATTGCGGCAGGGAACGGCGATCGACTCACAGTTCAACCTCTATTCCAGCGGGGAGCCGGCCGAGTACGGGGTGAATGATCTAGTTGGCGAACCGAAGTTTGGCCTCGCTTTGGCCGGAGGCGATTTGGAAAAATACCGACCACTTTCGGCCAGTCCGGCCCGCGGGGCAGCCGACCCGGCGGCGTCGGGAGGGATGGATCTGACGCGATACATGTGGAACACCCGATACGATCTCGGATGCATTCAGGTTTCCCGGCCCCGGTAGCGAAGGTCACGTTTATCGAAAGGAAGGTTGCCAAATCGGGTATGATCTGAGGTCGCGTCGGTGTGTCCGATGCACCTTAAAACCTAACCACGCGTTACGTCGGCTTGAAACATAGACGGATACGGACGCGAAAACGGTGGAGAAAAAAACTAGATGGCTAAACAGTGCCTTATTGAAAAGCAAGCAAAGCTAGCTGAAACCTGGGAGCGTCTTCGTGAAGAAGAGCGACAGATTTTGGCGATGCCCAACAAAGAACAGCGAGAAGCCGCCCTCGAGGCCTTCAAAGCTCGCCGAGTCAAGAACCGACAGTTCAAGACCCGCATGTACAACCGATGTGCCATTACGGGCCGCGCCTCCGGCGTTTTCCGTTACTTTGGCGTATGTCGACAGGTCTTCCGGGAGAAGGCTCACCGCGGCGAATTGCCGGGCGTGAAGAAATCGAGCTGGTAACGCTCAGAAGGAGAAATTAGAGAACTATGCATAGCGATCCAATCGCGGACCTTCTGACGCGCATCCGAAACGGAGCCCAGGCTCACAAGGACAGCGTCGATGTTCCCCACAGCAAAATCAAGGTCGAAATCGTAAAGATTTTGGAAGCCGAAGGTTTCGTACTCAGCCACGAAATCACGACGGAATCCAAGTTCCCGACCATCAAAGTCAATCTTCGTTACGATCACAAGCGCAAGTCGCTGATCAACCACATTGCCCGCGTCAGCAAGCCTGGCCTGCGCGTTTACAAGCCCGTCACCGACCTGAAGCCGATTCGAAGTGGTCTTACCACCCGCATCATCTCCACCAGTGCTGGCTTAATGACCGATCGTGAGGCGCGAAAGCGAAAGATCGGTGGCGAAATCCTCTGCGAGGTGTACTAACCATGTCACGTATTGGTATTCGTCCAATTCCGGTCCCGTCCGGCGTTTCGATTTCGGTGGATGATGCCACCAACGTCGTTACCGTGAAGGGTCCCAAGGGCCAGCTCGTGCAGCCCATCAGCCGCTTGCTCACCCTGACTCAGGAAGGCACCGATGTGAAGCTGGAGCGACCGAACAACCTTCGGGAAGCTCGCAGCCAGCACGGTCTCGCCCGTACGCTCATCGCCAACATGGTCGATGGCGTGACGAAGGGTCACAGCAAGACTTTGGAAGTCATCGGTGTTGGTTACCGTGTTACGGTGCAGGGTTCTAACCTGCTCATGAACATGGGCTATAGCCACCCGGTCACGGTGGAAGCACCGGCGGGCGTGTCGTTCGAGGTGAAAGCCGACGAAAAGACCCGTACCCAGCAAATCGTCATCAGTGGCATCGACAAGCAGGCCGTAGGCCAAGTCGCCGCCGACGTTCGCAAGGTGCGAAAGCCAGAACCCTATAAGGGCAAGGGCGTTCGCTATCAAGGCGAAGTCATCAAGTTGAAGGCCGGTAAGCGAGCGGCCGCCAAGAAGTAAGGAGTTAAAAAAATATGTCAGTTAAAACCCGACTACAGCTCCGTGCGGCGCGCCACGACCGCGTTCGAAAGAACGTCATCGGCTCGACCGAGCGTCCACGGCTCAGCGTATTTCGAAGTCTAAAGCACATTTCGGCCCAGATCATCGACGACAGCACCGGCACCACCCTCGCCAGCGCTTCCACCTACGAAAAGGAAGGCGGTAAGGGCAATGCGGAAGGCGCCAAAAGCGTCGGTCAACGATTAGCCGAGCGCGCGAAAGCCGCCGGCGTGGCGAAAGTAGTGTTCGATCGCGGTGGAAACCGCTACCACGGACGAGTGGCCGCCCTTGCTGACGGCGCTCGTGACGGAGGGTTGGAGTTCTAAAACCATGCGAATGATGAATCGCCTCAGCGGCAAGCGCGAAAGCCGCAACACGGAAGGACCTCAGCTCGACGTTCGAGTCATCCGTACCAATAAGGTCTTCAAAACCACCAAGGGAGGAAAAACCGCTAGCTGGTCCATCCTCGTTGTGGTGGGGGATAACAAAGGCTCCGTCGGCGTTGGCCTCGGCAAAGCCCGTGGCATTCCCGACGCCATTCGGAAGGCCGAGGAAGCCGCTCGCCGAGCGATGTTCCAGGTGCCGATGATCGGTAGTACGATTCCGCACGAAATCGTGTCGAAGAGTGGTACTGCTCTCGTCATCCTGCGCCCCGCCGCTCCGGGTACCGGAGTTAAGGCCGGTGGTGCCGTCCGCGCCGTGCTAGAAGCCGCTGGCATTCACGACATCCTCGCGAAGTCGCTGGGTAGCCGGAACGCCATCAACATGGCCTACGCCACCATCGAAGCGTTCCACGGTCTTAGTAGCCCCGAGCAGATTGCCGAGCGACGCGGTGTCGATGCCCGAAAGCTCACGCCTTGGATTGAAAAGGCACGTAAGGAGGAAGCTGACCATGCTGCGTATTAAGTTGTACCGATCCTCGATCGGCCAAACGCCCCGAAATCGGGCTACGGTGCAGGCATTGGGCCTACGCCGACCGAATCACGTGGTGGAGCATGAGGATAATCCCACCATCCGCGGAATGATCCGCCACGTACAGCACATGCTCATCGTGGAAGATCTTGAAACCGGAAAAACCATCGTAGACGCACGGAAAATCAAACGCCGTGCCCTAACTCGGGATCACAAGCCCCCGGAGACACACTAAGCCATGGCATTGAATAGATTTAGCCCGGGAACGGGCGGAACTCGTCCCAAGCGACGCGTCGGACGCGGCATCGGTTCGGGAATGGGAAAGACCGCTACCCGCGGTACCAAGGGTCAGTCGGCTCGCCGACAGATCAACCCGAACTTTGAGGGTGGTCAGTCGCCCCTCCAGCGACGACTTCCGGTTAAGAAGGGCTTCCGTAACGTAAACCACAAGGTGTTCTCGATCATTAATCTGGATGACCTCCAGAATCTGTTCGAAGCCGGGGCTCACGTCACCGAAGAAACCCTCATTGCCAGCGGCATCATCAGTAAGGCCAAGGACGGAGTCAAGGTTCTCGCCTTCGGCACCCTCGACAAGGCCCTCACGGTCACCGCGAACAAGTTCAGCGAAGCGGCGAAAGCCGCGATTGAGAAAGCCGGTGGTACTGCCATCGCCATCGCCGAACCGGAATTCGAACAGCCGAAGAAGCCGGTTGAGCAAACCCGAGGCGGACGTAAGTCGGCCGCTAAGGGCAATACGACGGAGGCTGCTTGAGCCTTCCCGCCGGCTTTGGTGGCGGCGGGGACTATAAGGGAGGGAAGGGCGACAAAAGCCTTTCTCTCCCGCTCGCCGAAACCTTTCGGATGGCGTGGGCCGATGAAGACCTGCGTTCTCGTCTCATTTTTGTGATCACGGTGTTTGCCGTATACGCTGCGGGCGTACACGTTGCAACTCCGGTACCCGGCTTTAACTCAGCCGAGGTCGGCGAAGCGCTGGATAAGTTGCCCTTCTTCCAAATGCTAAACGCATTCGGTGGCGGCGCGCTTCGAAAACTCTCCGTTTTCGCGCTTGGGCTTAACCCATACATCACCGCTAGCATCATTCTCCAAATCTTGCAGCAGGCAATTCCTAGCTGGAAGAAAGAGATGCAGGAAGGCGGCGAGTACGCCAAGAAGAAGAATAATCAGCGAACTCGGTTCCTCAGCATCGCGCTGTGTATCGGGCAGGGATACGGCTTGCTCCAAGCAATGTCGGGAGTTCCCAGCATCGCAAGCCTCGGCTTCGGAGCCAAGGCAATGATATTAGTCTTCTGGACGGCTGGCTCTATGTTCTTGCTCTGGCTCGGTGAGCAAATCAGCGAACGCGGCATCGGTAACGGTGTCTCGCTGATGATCTTTGCGGGAATCATCTTGTCGCTTCCGTTCCAGGTTCAACACCTGTATCAAGGCTTCAAGGATGGGTTCGTTCCAATCTACAGCCTCATCATCGTGGGTCTCATCTTTGTGGCGGCCACCTGGTTCATCGTCTACTTCACCACCGCACAACGTAGGATTCCAATCCAAAACATGCGGCGGCAAGTTGGTAATCGAACCATTGGCGGCGGCACCAATTACCTCCCTCTCTCGGTGAACATGGCGGGCGTTTTGCCAATCATCTTCGCCTTCTCGCTGGTTGGTTTGCCGGCGCAGTTCGGCACCATGCTGGGCATCTCGTCTCCGGTAGGTAACTTCCTCACGGAGTTTGGGCACTACCTGGTTCCATCGGAATCGGCTGCCATTCCTGGGTTGCCATTCTATGTGCCAAAGGGTGTCATCGGGGCCTTCCTCTTCACGGCGTTGATCTTCTTCTTCACGTACTTCTGGACTGCAATTCAGTATAACGTGGGAGACATTGCCGACAATCTGAAGAAGAACGGATCGTTTATTCCGGGTATCCGACCAGGCAAACAAACTAAGGACTATCTCGACGGAGTGATCTCGCGGATCACCGTTGTCGGTGCCTTGTTCATCGCCGCCGTGGCGTTGATTCAGTACATTGCTCCGAGCCTTGCCGGAATCAATCCGAACTACATCAGTATCATCGGTGGAACTTCGCTCCTGATCATGGTCAGCGTCGCGCTGGAAACAATGCGTCAGATCGAAGCCAACCTGTTGATGAAGCAGTACGGACAGTAATCCCGCCTCCAAACCAAAGGGCAACGGGCCGCAATTTTTGCGGCCTTTGCCCTTTGTTCTGTTTTACAAATTTCAAAAATGCGACTCATTTTGATTGGCCCTCCCGGCGTCGGCAAGGGAACCGTAAGCGCGCTTCTTCAAGAGCGTAAAGGACTCATCACGCTCTCCTCCGGCGAAATTTTCCGCCGCGAAATTGAGGCCGAAACTGACCTCGGCCGCCTGGCCCAACGCTACATCCAACACGGAGAACTCGTTCCCAACGGCGTCACCATCGAAATGATGGCTAAGCGCCTGCGCGACCCTGCCGTCGTTCGCCACGGTTTCGTGCTCGATGGTTTTCCTCGCACCGTAAAACAGGCCGAAGCCCTCGATGAAATCCTCTTCGACCACGGCATCGACCTCGATAAAGCCGTCTCCATGGAAGTGCCCGAAGATATTGTGGTGGCCCGCCTTTCCGGTCGAATTGGCTGTACCAAGTGTGGCGCCATCTACAACTCCGCCTCCCACCCACCCAAGCGAGAAGGCATTTGTGACGTCTGCAACTCGCCCCTGTTTGTGCGAGACGACGATAAGCCCGACACCGTCCGCGAGCGTATCCGCAGCTTTTGGACCAACACCGCGCCCGTCATCGACTACTACGCTTCGACGGGCTCACTGCTGCGAGTCGATGCCAGCCGTGACCCCGAATCCACATACGCCGCGATTATCTCGAAGTAAAGCTACCCGTCTCGGCATACAATGTCGAACGTGAGTAAATGGCGCGAGCGGTTAGGGTTGCCGGTATCGGTCAACGACATTCATTCTCAGTTGAACGAGACGTTAGTCAGCAAGGTGATCCGCCCCATTTCCGAGCACCACGTGGCGGAACTGGTGCGGCAAGGGCCGGTATCAGTATCTGGCGGTCGGCATGCCATGGGCGGGCAGGCGTTCTTAACGGGTCAACGGATGCTGGACATGCGCGGTCTGAACAAGCTCGTCTCGCTGGACGAACAGCGTGGGATCGCGATTGTTGAAGCCGGCATTCAATGGCCAGAACTCTATCGTGCGCTCGACAATGGTGACGAGTTTCGCTGGACCTTTCGCCAAAAGCAGACGGGCGGCGATCGGCTGACGGTCGGTGGAAGCTTAGCGGCCAACATTCACTCGCGGGGCCTCACTATGAAGCCAATGGTGGATGATATTGAATCGTTCCAGTTGGTTACCGCCACCGGCGAAATCAAGCGAGTCTCTCGAACGGAAAACGCCGACCTGTGGCGATTGGCAATCGGCGGTTACGGACTGTTTGGAGTAGTGACGGCCGTCGAGTTGCGACTGGTGAAGCGATTCAAAGTCCGGCGACGGGTACAAGTTCGTCGCGTAGCCGGACTGGCCGAGGCGTTTGCGGAACGCATTGCCGAAGGTTGCGTGTTCGGAGATTTTCAGTTTGCAATTGATCCGGAATCTGACGGATTTCTGGACGAAGGCGTATTTGCCTGCTACGAGCCGGTGGATAGGGCCACCGAGATCAAAGAAAGCCAAAAGAAGGTGCCCCGCTACGCGTGGCATGAATTGGCCTACTTAGCCCACGCCCGCAAAGACGAGGCATTTCGACTCTATCGCAAGTTCTACGAATCCACCGATGGGCAAATCTATTGGTCTGACCAGCACCAAATGACGGCTTATCTGGATGACTATCACGCCAAGTTGGACCGGCGGATGAAAGCTAAGTGCAAAGGATCCGAACTCATCACCGAGCTCTACGTTCCGCGTCACCGCTTGGAGGCATTCCTCAAAGGCGCACGCGCCGAGATGAGGCGTCAGCGGGCCAGCGTGATCTACGGGACCATCCGGTGGATTGAGCCGGAACACGAGACTGTATTGGCGTGGGCCCGAGAGCTGTGGGCCTGTATCATCTTCAATCTCCACGTTGATCACGACGAGGCGGGATTAGACACGGCCCGACTGCAATTTCGAACCTTGATCGATTTGGCGTTGGCCGAGGGAGGGACGTTCTACCTGACCTACCATCGGTGGGCGTCCAAGGAACAAATCTCCCGGGCGTACCCGGCGATGGGCGAATTTCTGGCCGAAAAACGGCGGCTGGATCCCGAGGAGAAGTTCTCCAGCGATTGGTATCGGCACCTAAAGGCGACCATGGCTTAGCGGGCGCGCACGATGTATTCACCCGCGATCATGCCGGGAATATTCTTGTGGCTTGCCATCGATTGCACATCCCAACCGGCCGCTGCGAACAAAGCGGGTGCTTCCGCCGGCCGGAATCCGCTCAGGAACGGCTCTTTGGCCTGAGCCAGAAAGCGATCCACCTGGTCTTGGCTACCGCCAAAGGCGGGGCGTCCCTTAGCATCAAGATCCATCAGGGTCACAATGAGATTCCGTGCCACCGGCCGTAACTCCGACAGGAGCGGTCCAATGCGCTCCGGCGGAAGGTACATCAACATGCCTTCAATGACCACCAACGTGTCTTCGGGGAGCTCAGGAAGAGTATCCGCCAGGTCGTTTGCATCGCCCGGAATGAGTGCAACCGGAGGATTTCCCAGGCGCTGAAGCAGCCGCGCCTTCTGCTGTTGGGTTTCGGGTTGATCAATTTCCACGCTGCGGGTCTGCCCCGAGAGCCTCGCCGCCAGGCCATCAAATCCGGCTCCCAACACCACCAAAGCCGCTGGATTAAGCTCCGTCACCAACCGCTGGATCTCAGTTTTTCGGGCTCCGTAATGGGCGCAGACCCCCGGCAGAATTTTGCCCTCCGCGCGGTACGCCAACCGTCGCGCGATCGCGCTTCGCAATAGCCACGCATAGGGGTGGCCAAGCGCGCGCAGAGCCTGGCCGGCCCATTCCCCGATCTCCGGGGAAACCAGGTGTTTCCGGTCGGGGGAACAGTAGGTGAGCCAAGTTCCGGCCAAAACCGTGTGGGCGGTGTGACTGGGTTTTTGTGGCATCGGTCTAGTATCTATCATTAGTTCGGCAGCACTTTGCTGGGCGGAAGCGCCTCGTCGATTTTCAATACGCTAAGCTTTCGCTCGTGTCCAGCCCGCTAACCGCCGACGTGAAGAAATTGGGCTGGGTCAGCTTTTGGGCGGACGTGTCGTCGGAATCGGTGTATCCGCTCATTCCCGTTTTCCTCAGCCGGACCCTCGGTGCCCCGGCGTTTGCGATTGGCGCTATCGAAGGCATTGCCAATCTCACGGTGGCGCTCTTGCGACTCGTGGCGGGTCGGGCCAGCGACCGCGCGCCGCGCCGTAAGCCAATCGTGTTTGCCGGCTACTTGGCGAGCGGCATCGCGAAACCAGCCTTGGCCCTCGCTCTTTCGCCCTTGGCGGTGATGGCTATCCGGGTGCTGGACCGATTTGGAAAGGGGATCCGGTCGCCAGCCCGAGACGCCATGCTCGCCGACCTAGCGACCGCCGAAACCCGCGGTGCCGTATTTGGTTTCCACCGGGCCATGGATTCGGCGGGCGCATTTGCCGGCTCTATTCTGGCGTTGGGCCTCGTTTCTCTGGGCCATTTCGATCCTAGAAGCATCTTTCTGTTTGCCGGAATACCCGGCACTTTGGCCGCAATCTGGGTGCTGAGCGTTCGAGAAAAGCCGCGCGAAATTCCGCCCGACCCAGCCCCGGTGAAGTCGTTCCTTCCGCGCGAAACCTACCCGCTGGTGGCACCCCTCACCCTTTTCGGAGTGGCAAATTCGACAGACATGCTGCTTCTGCTGCAGGGATCGCGACTGGGACTTAGCCCCGCTCAGGTCATCGGCGCATACATCCTATACAACGCGGTGTATGCCGGGCTCAGCTATCCCATGGGCCAACTGAGCGATCGGATCGGTCGCCGAAAACTCATCGTGGCCGGTTGGGTTCTGTACGCCGCTGTCTATGCGGCCGTCGGCTTTGCTTCGGTGGCCGGATACTGGGTTCTAATGGCAATCTACGGCCTGTACATGGCGATGACCGACGGCGCCAGCAAAGCCCTTATCGCGGACTATGCCCCCGCCGAATCTCGCGGCGCGGCAATGGGAACCCTGGCCGCCCTGGGTGGCCTGGGATCGCTCGGGGGCGGGATCATCGCCGGGGTGTTGATGGACCGGGTGAGCCCGGTCGCCGGATTCGGATTTGGGGCGGGTTTTGCGATTCTTGCCGCCGCCCTGTTGCCCAAGATGAGGGCCCTCCGATCCTAAAGGGGCAAGGGAGCCGAGCCACAATTTGGTTTCGTCAAGAGTCGAAAATGCCGCGTTCGGCCTCGCTAGAATGGTTCATATGGATCCGCTGGACCCGAGAATGGTTGTTCCGTTTTCTGACCATGAGATCGTTGAGCTGCACCAACGGGCCACTGCCGCCCGAAAAGCCGCCGAATTGGAAGCCCATCCCTATCTGCGCAATCCTGCTGCCGACCAAGAACATTGGGAATTCATGTTTTTTCTGGCAGATTTTGGGATCTTCGTTGCCCTGGTCCTCTTTGCCGTAAACGCGATAAAAAACGAACTCCCCGCCCAAATTCCCACCGTCGCCGTGTGCATGTGCGCAATTCCCATCCTGTTCTTTTTTCTCTCCCGTCGGTATGAGAGAAGCGCCATTGGCCCGCTGGGTTACATCGACCTCTGCCGACGCAGTGCGACCCGCAAACCGGTTGCGATCGACCCGAATAGTCCGGCCGTCTTGGCGACCGTGATCGAATACATCAGCGAAACCCCAATCGCCCGGTCGGAAGCCTTGCGGACGGAGATCAAGCATCATCGCGCTCAGCTCGGCTACACATTGGAGAATCTGCCAGCGCTAGTGGAGTCTTTCGACCGCGAGATTCGCGTAGCCGAAAATGAGGAGCTTCTCCTTATTCTTCAATCCCGCCGACACGCCGCCAAGGAAGCGCTAGACCGGCTTCGCCAAGTGGATGAGAACTTGGAATCTCAGTATGAAGAGGCCGAACTTGCCGTTCAACCGTTGGTAAAGATGAGAAATCAATTTGCGAGATATCGGGAATTGAGTGAGTCACTATCCCGAATTCAAGCCGCCTACGATTTGGTTGCAGAGGGAGAAGAAAAGGTTCGCGACAATCGGTTGGAACTGCGGGCGCTTTATGCCAGCTCGATGTCGGCTCAGGCAAAGTTGGCCGAAATTCAGTCGATGATGGACGCCACCGAACTGGCCCGCGAAGAAGTCCGCCAGTTGATGGCATAAAAAAAGCCAGACCCCGTTGGTCGGGGTCCGGCTCGTGTCTGTCTGAGTGGCGGTTAGGCCTTCTTGCGGCGTCGCAGCATAGCGGCGGCACCGATGGCGAGAGCGACCATGCTGGTCGGTTCCGGTACGGCTTCGGTTACGAATCCGCCCACATTGCCAAGTGCGCCTTCGTCGTTCCACTTGCCGAAGCTCCACATGGCAAGGTGCTGCTCGGACTGGTAGCCGTAGAAATCGTTCGGCTCGCCGTTATTCCAGTTGGTGTACGAGAATGCCTCGTTGGTTACCCACTGCCAGCCGGTGGAGGCAGAAGTTTCGGTGCCATCTTGGAATGCGCCGAGCCAAAGCTCGCCGAAGCCAGAATTGGCAACCAAGCTACCCACGAACGCATCTTCTGCGGCGTCGGTGATGGTGGCGAGGTGAGCGCCGCCGCCCAGGCCGTTGGCGAAGGTGTTCGCGGTGCCCCAGTCGGTGGGTCCGTTACCAAAGGAGTAGACGGAATAGGTCTTTCCGTTGAAAGTGGAACTGGTCACTAGCGAGATAGCATTTGCACTCGCCGAAACAGCAATGAAAGCGATGGGAACAAGAAACTTTTGCATTTCCGTAAAGCTCGACGCGTAGTCGAAGCAATGGGATAATAGGCTCAATTCAATATAATTCACGCAAGTGCATTGGCCTCTTTTTATGTGTCACAACTTTCCGGGTAACTAGAATCAGAATTTATGTACTAGGCTATTGCGGGTCTCGCTTCTGTTTTGAATATGGTTGCGGGAGACCGCCATTGAAATGGATGGGGTGCCCCAATTTCCTCTACGTCCGCCCGATCAATAGGAAGGGGAAGACGACTTCAATCGCAACCAGGTATCACAACCGTTCGTGAGCCAACCCAAATCAACCGGCATCCTTTTCGTGTGCCTGGGCAACATCTGCCGATCGCCCATGGCCGAAGCGATTTTGCGCCAAAAACTGGGGCAGAACGAACTCGTACGGGTCGATAGCGCGGGTACCGGCGATTGGCACACGGGTGAGAACCCCGATCCCCGGACCGTGGGCGTGCTGCAGCGCCACGGGATTCGCGATTTCTCCCGCGCTCGCCAATTGCGATTCTCTGACTTCCAGGAATTCGACCACATCATCGGCATGGATGCCGCCAACGTCCGCGACATCCTCGCCTGGCCCGGCTGTCAACCGGAAAAAGTTTCCCTCGCTGCCACCTGGCAAAACCCAGCCTCCACCGACCCTGTGCCCGATCCGTACTACGGTTCCATGGGCGACTTCGAACGCGTCTTCGACCAGCTCAACGAAATCACCGATGCTATCCTGCGGAGAATCGATCTGAAAGTAGAACTCTAAACCGGCTTACAATGGTGCGGTGGGCAAGCAATGAGAGCCGATGATGATGGTTGGATTCAACGGAGCCAATCCTATATTCAGACATTTGGGCCGTGGCTTGCGGTCTGGATTGTGATTGCAACTTGGATCGTCTGGCGCCGACGGTCTCCCGAAGCACTGGGCTTTTTTCTCGTTTCGATTCCGATCCTGGCCTATCTGTACCTCCTGACCATCGGCTTGTTCTTCGGTGGCCCGCCGTCCGGACCGCGGGCGGAACCCTGGTTGCGATGGTCGAGTTTGGTTTCCATGGGGTGGTTCTTCTCGCTAGCCTTTTCGATCCTTGCCTCATTTGGATATGGCATCGCAACCATCGTGATGCTCATCCGAAAACGACGGCTCCGGCTAGAGCAGGGGAAGAATGATCGAGTTTCTTGACGTCTGGGATTCCGTGCATGGCAGATATCCCCTTCGCGCTGGCTTAGCCCTGGTGGCGTGGGTGGCTGGGTCCATGATCCTTTTGCGGAGGAAAAACTTTGCCGATCTCACGGTTTTCTTCCTGGTGTCCGCGATGATGGGCTCGATAATTTCGTCCCAAGGACAGCCATTGCCGATGGGAATAAGGCAGGGAAATCCGCAATGGATGCTGGCAATTGCCACCGGTTGGTCCATTCAGGCGGGGCTTTCGCTGCTTTTGGCGGTGTTCTGCTTCGGGGCAACGATTTGGCGATTCGTGATCCAGATTCGGAATCGGCGGGCTTCTTCTCGAGTAGAAAACTCACTGGATTAGGCTGAAACCACATTCGCCAGAAAAATTGGCTTGGGCGCTGCATACCCTAAACGGTAGAATAGAAGACTAATGGCAAGACGACGTCCACAATATAAGCCGCAAACCGACAAGGAGAAAGGCATTGAACTCGAAGGCACGGTCCTCGAGAACCTGCCCAACGCCCGGTTTCGCGTTAAGCTGGACGAAATGGACAACGAAATCCTCGCCCACGTCAGTGGCAAAATGAGGATGAACTACATCCGAATCCTGCCCGGCGACCGCGTCCGCGTCGAGCTGAGCCCCTACGACCTCACTATGGGCCGAATAGTTTTCCGCGTCCGCTAGGGCGAAGCAGGAAAATTTCGGATTTCGGGGACGATTCGTTGCCCCGAAACGGTGCAGGAAATTTAACCAATTGGGTATAACTCTTCGTTGCGCCAAAGCGTTTTCGTGAGGCGCGACTGGTTGTGGCCCGCTCGGCGTGGCTCTGGTACCTAAGACGTACAAAAGAAGAAAAGGATATGAAAGTTCGAGCGAGTGTAAAAAAGATTTGCGACAAATGCAAAATCATTAAGCGCAACGGCGTTGTGCGAGTGATTTGCGAAGTGCCAAAGCACAAGCAGCGACAGGGTTAATTTAGAAGCATGGCGCGTATAGCAGGTATTGATCTCCCCCGCGACAAGTCGGTGATTTATTCGCTTCCGACTCTGTACGGTATTGGCAAGCACAATGTGCACGAGCTGGTCGAAAAGGCCGGTATCGACCCGACCACCAAGGTGCGTGACCTTACGGAAGCCGAAATCGGCCGTCTCCGTGAGATTCTCGATCGCGACTACCAGGTGGAAGGAGACCTGCGCCGAGAGGTTCAGGGCAACATTCGTCGCCTCATGGAAATCGGCTGCTACCGCGGTATTCGTCACCGTCGTGGTCTCCCCGTTCACGGTCAGCGAACTCGGTCGAACGCTCGAACGCGTAAGGGTAAGCCGAAGACAGTTGCGGGCAAGAAGAAGGCCAAGAAGTAACGGTTAAGGAAACCAGGAGACACAGAATTAAATGGCAAGAAAAACCGGAACTAAAGGAAAGCAGAAAGAGAAGAAGAATATTCCTCTCGGCGTGGCGCACATTCACGCGACGTTCAACAACACCCTGGTCACCATCACGGATCAGCAGGGCAACACCATCAGCTGGGCTAGCGCGGGCAACGTGAACTTTAAGGGTTCGCGAAAAGGCACGCCGTTCGCCGCTCAGGTGGCCGCCGACAAGGCGAGCCGACTGGCACAAGAGCACGGTCTGAAGAAGGTTGCCGTGCAGGTTAGAGGCCCCGGAAGCGGCCGCGAAACC
>Ga0114972_10001235_pt1 | contig 19215 bp, 13 predicted proteins | sample M_140807_EF_Meta_FD_87354 | JGI IMG/M metagenome (GOLD analysis project Ga0114972, IMG submission 87354) | Freshwater microbial communities from Lake Montjoie, Canada to study carbon cycling - M_140807_EF_MetaG | ecosystem: Environmental > Aquatic > Freshwater > Lake | place: Lake Montjoie... | reverse complement strand
CGGCATAAGGCCGTGATCATGATCTATCTTTCCGGTGGACCTTCCCACCAGGACATGTTTGATCTCAAAATGGATGCGCCTTCGGAAATCCGGGGATCGTTCAAACCGATCGCCACTAATGTTCCCGGGATCCAGATCTGCGAACACATGCCTTTGTTGTCAAAGATGATGGATAAATTTGCCATCATCAGGTCCCTTTATGGTTGCCCAGATCAGCATGCATCGGATCAGTGCATGAGTGGATTTCCGATTGGCCAGGGAGGAAGGCAAAGTGGGCGCCCATCACTGGGCTCGGCCATTTCCAAATTGCAGGGTCCTGTGGATCCTACGGTTCCGCCTTTTATTGGTCTCACCATAAAGACCAAACACGACCCCTATAGCAATCCCGGTTATCCGGGATTTCTTGGCGCTGCCCATGCCCCCTTCCAGCCCAGCGGCGAGGGTATGGATAACATGAAACTCAAGAACATCTCGCTGGATCGTCTTCGGGATCGCAAAACGATCCTGACCAGCTTCGACAATTTTCGCCGCGAGGTCGATCTGGATGGGCGGATGGACTCGGCGGACATCAACACACGAAAAGCGCTGGATGTCCTCACCTCAAGCAAACTCGTTGAGGCGCTGGATCTTGGTCGGGAGCCACACAAATTGCGGGAGCGTTATGGTTGGGGAAGTCCAGATCCGGCATTTGGCGAAGATGCTGGCCCGCACTGGATGGACCAATTTCTCCTGGCGAGGCGCCTTGTGGAGGCGGGGGCAAGGTGCGTGACCCTATCCTTTGGGAGTTGGGATCGCCATGGTGGAAACTTTACACAGCTTCCGACCCAGTTGGTCCGCCTGGATCAGGGGATCACAGCACTGGTTGAGGACCTTCATGCGAAGGGGCTTGACAAGGATGTGAGCGTGATCGCTTGGGGCGAATTTGGACGCACCCCCCGGATCAACAAGGATGCCGGGCGTGATCACTGGCCCCAGGTTTCTTGCGCCCTTTTGGCGGGCGGGGGAATGCGTATGGGGCAAGTGATCGGCTCCACGAATCGTTTGGGAGAGGTTCCCCACGATCGGCCCGTTCATTTCCAGGAAGTGTTTTCCACGCTCTACCACCAGATGGGAATCGACACAAGAACCGCCACGATTCCCGATCACTCAGGGCGCCCCACCTACCTTGTGGACCACCAATCCCCTATTCGGGAATTGATCTGAGGTCGGTGTATACCGAAAACAAAGACTGATCGCTCCTTGATCATCCCTTATAACTCCTTGGGCGATCCTTTTTCATCCGATTCAAAAATCAAATAGAAGATCATCATTATGGATTGGAAAACCTGGTACAATTCCCTGATCAAACCCGATTGGACTCCTCCCCCGGGAACGATTGGGTTCATTTGGCAAATCCTTTATCCTATTATACTGATCAGTTTCGGGTTTGTGTTTTTCCGCACCTTGCAGGGAAAATTGCCCAGGATGGTGGCTCTCCCTTTTGCCATCAACCTGGCCTCCAACCTCATTTTCACGCCAATCCAGTTCGGGCTTCGAAACATGCCACTGGCTGCTCTGGACATTCTGATTATCTGGGGCACCATCATATGGATGATTATTGCCATTTGGAAACACTACCGAATTGTTGCGGTGGCCCAATTCCCTTATTTCGTATGGGTTTCGATTGCAACCGTTTTACAGTTGTCGATCACGATTATGAACTGGGACAAAAAATAGATATTTTTGTAATTGATTAGAATTGTTCTTTATTTTGGGTACTGGTTCTCAATTTCAACCGTTTGATCAGGCAGGAATCCAACCCGGGACCTTCCACCCAGGCCTTTGGTGACATAATCATCTACCTGGATCTGGATGGTTTTATTTGGGGTTTTTGCTTCCAAAATCAGGGTACCATCGGTGAGAATCCAGAAGGTTTTCGATACCGTTTTACCGGGCGCAAGTTCCTCCACCTGGGCATCACAACCTCCCCCAATGATCCGCATATCCTTTAAAGTCTGCATCGAGTTGTTGTGGATGATGATCTCGTAGCGACATTCCCAGGAAATTGCAGCAAAAGTGAGCCCAAGGGCGACCGGAAAATTGGACAAAAGGAGTGCGCCTGTCCTAAAGCAGTTTTTTTTGGAATTACCTTTATCTGTATCAGAGTGGCTGCTCCGCCAATCAAAAACCAGCGCAATCATCCCGACCACAAATAGCAAACACCCCAAGCCAATCACGCCCAATCCCGCGAACATCAGGGCAGGCTCATCGGTAGCCAGCCAGCAAGCAAAGTTGACAAAACCCAAAACGAGTGGGATTGCCCAGCACAAAAGCGCGATCCGCAACCGGCTTTTCATGGGTGCCAACCGTCGAAAAATACTTTGAATCGAACGGGGTTGTGATCGTGGCAAATCAAATTGGGCTGGATAAAGTCTCGATGGGGTGAACAAACCCACACCCCACCCTGAAACCCCTCAAGTCACAGATCTTGAGGGGAAATGAAAAAACGGGGAGGGGCAAATCGCGAAGGATTACAGTTTTAGCGGGGCTTTTTGGGAGCCTTTGGCTTGGCGGCTTTTACGGGTGCGGTCGGCGTTTTGCCCGATTCCGGACAGGTCTTTTTGAGGGGGCAATTGGTGCAATCGGAATTTTGCTCGTGGCAAAACCGCACCCCAATCAATTGGAGACCTTCGACAAATGCGACCGCTTTGGCCTGAGGAATCAGCGTTTCCAAGGCCACACGGGTTTCTTCGGTATCCTTGGCACACTCAGGCTCGACCAGGCCGATCCGTCCCGCGCATCGACGCATTGCCGAATCGACGGGAATGGTGTGCTCGGCAAATCCGCGAAGGCCAATCCAGGCAAGAGAAAAATCGTTGACCGACTTATACCGTGCGAGTTGCTTTTGAGCCGTTTTGGCTCCCTTTTTGGCAAGTGCTTCAAAATCAAAGCCGTAAGTCGCTTCAAATATATCCTGAAGCAGGCTGATCAGCCGAAGTGCGCGGGCGCGGGGATCCGAAAGCCCCTCGAAACACAAGGACACCTCACGTGCCGTGCTTACCCTGATTTCGTTGAAGTCAAAAAAGCGTTCTTTCAGTTGCTCGAAAGCGATATTAGCAGCGGCAGCTTCCGCATCTTCACGGCAAAGAGAATACACAAGCTGCTCGAAAAGGGGTAAATCCTTGGGAGCACTGTCCTCTTGGGGTGCCTGTTCGACGACTTGCGAAACCAATTTCTGTCGGCTCATGGTGGCTGCCATCGCTTCCGCTCCTTCCTGGAGTGTGTGGGCTTGGCTCATCCGGGTCCACAACAAATTCCTTAAAGAAATTGATGTGAGAGTTCCAAATGAATCCATTGCCCTAGGTCAATCCTCGCGCCGGAAACTTCCGGGCGCGTGTTCCATCCCCAATCACCTGATGGGGCCCTTCATGGCCCTATGGTCTATTATCGTGATTTGTTGGGGATTCGTCGAGGTTGTCACCGTCTTCGGTATCGTCTTCCTCTTCGTCTTCGTCTTCATCCTCGAATTCGTCTTCAAATTCCCCTTCCACTTCGTTTTTTACAACTTCGTTTTCTGAAGTGACGGGTTCCTCATCTTTTTGACCGAGTCCCTCGCGGATCAGGCGGGTAATTTCAATGCTTTTCTTGACCCCTTCGTCAGAAATGAATTTCAGCGCGGGAGTAAAGCGGGTCTGAAGGCGCTTGGCAACTTCGGCTTGAATGAATCCCGTTGCGCTTTCCAGGCCATGCATGGTGAGCTTTTGTTGTTTGGGGCTCCCCATGATGGACACGAAGACCTTCGCATGTTGGAGGTCCCCCGAAACTTCCGCCCGAGTAACAGTTACAGACTTGACCCGCGGGTCCTGCAGGCGAAAAAGGATCGTTTCGCTGGCGGCTTGGCGGATGACTTCAGCAATTCGGGGAAGTCGATGGAATTTCACGGCTCGGATTTCCTGTATTGTTCGGTTCTCAATCGTCCCAGGTTTCCAGCTCGATCCGATGATCAATCAGTTCGGCTTTGGGGTGCACCCGAAGAGCGGAAACAATCTGTTCCAGTGTATGACGAACAGCGGCGTGTTCGTTACCCACAAGGGCAAAACCGAGCACCGCCATCTGCCATGAGTCGAGCGCATCCACTTCGGAGGCGCTCACATGAAACTGGTTGCGAAGGCGGTCCTTGATGGAAAGCACCACTTGGCGTTTATCCTTCAAGCTCCGGGAATCCCGAACGCGCAGCCTTACTTTCAGGCCACCCAGGACCATTTTGCCTCCGTTTATTCAGCGACAAATGGATCGGAATAGCTATCGGAGGGGACCACAATCCTGGAGTTCCTTTAGGAAATCCCGGCAATATCGTTCCCTTCCAAGTGCAAAATCCAATACGAAATCTGGTTCAGGGACGAATCCTAATCCAGGGTACGCTTGATCTGCTCGATCTTGAAGGCCTCGATGACATCATCCACCTTGATGTCGTCGTATCCGGCGATCTTCATACCGCACTCGTAACCTTCGCGAACTTCGCGGACATCGTCCTTGAAGCGCTTGAGCGATTCGAGACTGGCGGTCCGTTCGGCAGGAGGATAGACCACCACGCCCGAACGAATGACACGAACCTTTGCGGAGCGTTCGATGGTTCCTTGGGTAACCACGCAACCGGCAATGGAGCCGACACGGGTGACCTTGAAAACTTCGCGGATGACGGCCCGGCCGAGGCGGATGACCTCTTCCTTGGGTTTGAGGCGTCCTTCCAGGGCAGCCTTCACATCTTCGGTCAGTTTGTAAATGATGCTGTAGGTCCGAATCGGGATCCCACGCTCTTCGGAAAGCGCCAGGGCCCGGTTGTCCGGTTCGGCATTGAAGCCAAGGACCATGGTGTCGTTGGGGGAGGTAAGGGCGAGTTGGATATCCCCCTCGGTGATGGCACCCACGCCGGTGTGGAGTACGCGAACCTTGACCTCATCGTGCTGAAGTTTTTCGATTTCCTTGCGGATCGCTTCGAGCGAACCACGGAAGTCCGCTTTGAGGACAACCTTGAGCTCGTTGACCGGGCCCATACCCAGGTTGTCAAAGCTAAGGCTTTGACGACGATGTTGGGAAGATTCGTTGGCGCTTTGTTTGCGCTTTTCGGAAATATCCCGTGCAACCGACAATTCGGGAACCACAAGGAATGGATCGTCCGCATTTGGGACTTCATCAAGACCCAAAAGCCTGACAGGCATGGATGGCCCGGCTTCCTGAATCTGTTTGTTGTGGTCGTCGTAGAGCGCCCGAACACGGCCATAAGCAGCGCCGCAAAGGACGATGTCGCCGCGTTTGAGGGTACCTTCCTGGACAATGATTGTTGCAATCACGCCTTGGCCTTCGGAAATGTTGGCTTCGAGGCAAACCCCGGTTGCGGGCTTGGACGGGTTGGCCTTGAGTTCTTCCACTTCGGCGACCAACGCAAGCGTTTCGAGCAGTTCTTCCACACCCTGGCCGGTTGAGGCGGATGTTTGGATGAATTGGACATCGCCACCCATCGAGTCGGGAATCAGACCCATGCCGTAAAGCTGTTGCTCGGTACGGCGAATATTTGCATTGGGGAGGTCGACCTTGTTAATCGCCACCACAATCTTGACATCGGCTGCCTTGGCGTGGTTGATGGCTTCTTCGGTCTGAGGCATCACACCATCGTCGGCCGCAACCACGATGACAACAATGTCCGTGACATTGGCACCACGGGCGCGCATCTTGGTGAATGCTTCGTGGCCAGGAGTATCGAGGAAGGTAATGGGCTTTCCGTGAATGTCCACGCGCCAAGCGCGGATCACCTGGGTGATACCACCCGCTTCGGTGTCCACAACCTTGCTCTTTCGGATACAGTCCAAAAGCGAGGTTTTGCCATGGTCCACATGGCCCATGATCGTAACGATTGGGGCACGAGGCAGCAATTTGGCTGGATCATCGGGCTTGCGAAGTTTGGCGATCAGGGCGTCTTCGACATCCAGCTTTTGCTTGACATCGAGTTCGGCACCGTATTCGAGGGCAATGGTTTCGGCCAATTCCGGATCGATTGAGGAGTTGATATTTTTCCCAGCACCCATCCCCTGGCTCATAAGTTTCATCAGAAGTTCGGCGGACTTTACGCCCATGGCTTCCGAGAGTGAGCGGATGGTGATAGGCAACTCGATTGGGATCTTACCCTTACGGGGCATGGATCCGCGTTGTTTTTTGTGGCGACGAAGACGGGCGCGTGCGGCGGTAGCCTCATCGTCGGTCATATCCAACAAGGCTTCGTCAACCTTGCGGCGCATTTGGCGGTCGGAGCGCTCTTTGTGACGGTCCGCGCGTCCTGTGACTCCGCCTGGTTTCTTGGCGGCTCCACCCTTGCCTTTACCCTTTGCATCCTCTTCCTCGTCATCCACGATCACAGGAGCGGTGGTGGCACCAACCTGCACGCGGGCGAGGGTCGCACGGGCAATATCCTCGAGCTTGTAGGCCCCACCTTGCATCAGGTCTTTGGGGATTTCCGCAAGTTTGCGCAAGCCAGTAGTGTTGACGGGAGGCTGGGGACCACCAGGACCACCAGGACCGCCGGGGCCGCCAGGACCTCGGCGAAGTTGGCCCGGGCCACCCATGGGACCGCCTTGGCGGGGGCCACCGGGACCGCCGGGACCACCACCAGGACCAGAAGGGCCACCCATGCCGCCAGGACCACCGGGGCCGCCAGGACCACCTGGTCGCTGGGATTGGGGCATTCTTTCACGCATGCGCCGGAGGGCATCAACTCCCGATCCGGGATGGGAAGATCCCGGCGGAGGAGTCGCACCACGATCCAACGGACGAGGTCGAACACCACCACCCATGGAAGGGGGTTGGCCCGGCCGGGAAGGCATATTGGTTCCGGGCCGCGGAGGCGCTACCGGGCTCCGTTGTCCAGCGGGTGCGGCCGAAACCAGCGAACCGGGAACAAATGAAACCGGGGCTTGCGGAGCCATGGGAGCCAAAGGCGTTGCGGGAGCAGCGACATTTGTAACCGGCGAAGCGGGTGCTTCGTCGGAAAGCTCGTCCTTGGGAGCAGAAGCTTCCGGAGCAACAACAAGCATGGCCGTCGAAGGCGCAACAGAAGCCGCCTGTGTCGCCGTAGGTGCAACCGGAGGTCGGGTGGGAGGGTTGCGCGGCGCGTTCAGGTTTGGCATGGGGCGCATACCGCCCGGGGGCTTGGGCGGAAGCAAAACTGCCGCACCTTGGGCCACAGGACGAACGGCAGACTCAAGATCAGGCTGGGCAGGCTCTTGTGGGACCACGCGAGGGCCAACGATGGCTGCGGGAGCAGCAGGACCAGCCATCGAAACAGGAGCTGCGGGCGCCACAGGAACAACCGGAGGCTTCGGAGCAAGCGGCTTGGGGGCGGGTGTCACCAGGCCATGTAACGGAACCGGTTGAGTCGGTAACTTTTCAGGCGGCACCTTTTCGGGCGGTAATTTGGCCGCAACAGGCGAAACCACGGGGGACACATCTGGCAAAAGACCAGAATCAGAACCCTCGACCCCCTGATTTACCGGGGAATTTTCAGAACCGGATTTTTCTTTGGTGGGGGGACCGGAAAGGTTGCGAATACGGGTCGCAACAGCGGTCGGCTTGGAAGGAATTACAGGGGCTGGAGGAGCAATAGGAGCTGGAGCCTGGACCGCTTTGGCAATCCCGGGACCATTACCCTTTTTGATCAGATCCACAAGCAAATCTTTTTGCTCGGGATCCAACGCGCTCACATGGCTTTTGACATCAAACCCCTGTGTTTTGCAGAGGTCGACCAATTCCTTGGAATCTACACCTAGTTCCCGGGCCAATTGATAGACGCGGACTTTTTCCTTAGACAAGCGATACTCCCCCGAAGCTGGCACATTCACCGTACCCAGCAGCCGGTCCCTCTGGTATTTCTGGAGTCTTATATCTTACCAACTATGACAAGGCTGAAAAGGGCAGACATCGTTTGAAAATTGGTTTTGTTACGCAGCCTGGCGATTTGTGCGCCCTAAAACACCATCCACGAACCCAAACAACTCGTGCCGAAACCTGTCCGTCGCAAAGCGCATTGCATTGGCCCGGCAATTCCGGGAATCCCCATGCGGCCATTCCCGCTCCAGACTCTCCAGACCATCCAACATCGACTCGACCGAAGGTTCCGCAAACCAAACCCCTGTCATCCCTTTGGGGTCCCCGGGAGGATTGACCGTCTCGGTTGCACCACCCTGCCCAAGAGCAACAACGGGGGTTCCACAAGCCTGGGCTTCGAGGGGCACAATTCCAAAGTCCTCCTCGCCTGGGAAAAGGAGCGCTTTGCAATTTCGAAGCTGGTCGCGAAGCACTTCATCGGGTTGCCATCCGAGAAACTCAATCCAGGGAGAATTTCCCGCCAGCTGCCGTAATCTCTGCTCATCCTGACCTGTACCGATGATCACCAGCTTGCGACGGAGCCTTTTGCACGATTCCACCGCCAGATCGATCCGCTTGTAAGGAGCAAGGGCGGAAATTACCAAATAGTGGTCCCCCCGGGAAACATTCTCCGGGGTGTAATAATTTGTGTCCACGGGTGGATAAATGACTTCGCTGTCCCTTCCGTAGGCTTCGCGAATCCGTTTGGCAATGGTGTGGCTAATGGCCACGAAATGGGAAACACCCGCGGCGGTTTTTGCGTCCCATGTCCGGATCTGGTCCAAAATCGTGTCGCGAATTGAGTCTGTTGCCCGTTTGATCGGGGACCGCGACTTTTCAGAGAAATAGGCATCCCTTTGATGCCAGGCGTATCGCATCGGCGTGAAACAATAGCTGATATGGGGGACACCTTCGGGAACCTGAACCGCTTTTGCAACGCAGTGGCTAAAACTCAGGACAAGGTCCACCGGACCAACTTTCCAGGACCGGGAAGCCAAGGGCATCACTGGAAGTGAGTACCGATAGTACCGAAAAATTCCGGGGAGATTTTGAAGCCAGGAGGTCCGGATCGCAAGACGCTCGATGTCCGGGGACAGGGCTCCTTTTTTGTGTATCAGGGTGTGAAGTGTGGCCCCCGGCCACCTTTGGCACGCCACTTCAAGGCATTTTTCACCGCCCCGCATCCCGGTCAGCCAATCATGGACCAAGGCAACCCGTGGACCAGGACCTTTTCTGATGGATGAGGCGAACGACACGGAAGGCTCTCTGCGTGGTATTTTGGATTTTGTTTTCGACCGGGGCCGAATGATACCCATTATTCCCCAACCGGGATTTCCAGTGCAATCCCCTTTTCAGCGCTTGATCTACCCGTTCATGAGAATTGAACGGGGGGCCTTCCAAGGGAAGCTTTTTTGGCGCGCCCCGAAAAACAAATCGGCTCGGGGCGTTTGCGACCAAAGGGAGCGGCCGGGATCAGGCAGCTTGTCGGCGGCGGTTGGCGGCTTCGCGGAAAACATCAAGCATTTGGCGGTAGTGGTGGTCGAAAGTCCAGCTTTGGGCGGTTCGGCGTCCCGCCTGGCCTGCTGCAAGTCGCTTGGCCGGATCAAGGAAGACCTTCATGGCATCAGCGAGTTCCTGATGATTGTGTGGATCGTCTACGATGAAGCCCTCATTGGGAGGGGTCATTAGCTCGGATGCACCATTGTACTTAGAGGTGATAACAGGCAGCCCACAAGCCATGGCCTCGGTGATCACATGGGAGCATGGGTCGTAAAAAGTCGGATGGATGAAAAAGTCCGAGGCGAAATAGCCATTGCGCATGTCGGATTGGTATCCAACAAAGCGTACGCGGTCGCTGATGCCCAATTTTTTGGCGAGTCGCTCGAATGCGGCTGTTTTTGGCGAGCCGACAACAACCAGGCGAAAGCGGGGATTTTCGGGCATAAGTTTGACGGCGTGCAGAAGCGGTTCGAGCCCTTTGAGCCGGTAGTTCATGCCACAAAACAGACCGACATTGTCTTCAGGTTCAAGATTCCAGTTGGTCCGCCATTCCATGCGTCGGCGGGGCCGGTCATTTTCCACGAAACGGTCGGGATTGAACGCGATACGGACCATTCGGAGATCCGTTGACGATATCTGGTAGAAGGTTTGGAAGTGCTGCCGGACCATGTCGCTGATGGCGATGATGATGCTGCGCTGGGCGCCAAGGTATTGTCGGCGTTCCAGAGTGGTGAATGAGAAATGCGCCGGGTCAAATTGCTTGAGGAATCCCATGATTTTCCGCTGGAGCGGATTGGCGATCTTCACAAGGTTTTGGTGCACGCTGGCCGCGTAAAGGCCACCTTGCGGATAAAGGACATCCAGTCCCCAGGTCTTGTCAAAGCCAACAGTCACATCATGCTCGTGACCTTCGAGAGCGCGCAGGACCGAACTCCCAAAGCGCCATGGACGCAGCGAACGGGGCCAGGAAGCGACGGGGACAGGGTGGTATGAGAGTTGTTTGGGGAGTTTGGCCTCGTCCCAGCGCGAAGCATAGAGATGGACCTTGTGGCCATCGCCGACGAGTCTGTGCGCCAACGCGGCGATATAGGTTTCACACCCACCGCGCTCGGGAAGCACACTCTCGTAACAAAAGGCAATGTCCATACGAATCATCCCCGAGGGGATGGGAAACTCCTTTCGCCTGGCCGAATTCCTTTCGGCAAAGGGAGCACAGCGTACCCAACCCCAGGTACGGGAGTAATATCGGACTTGGGTCGAAATTCCTTGAGAAATGGTTTGACAAATGGGGATTTATGCGGCACGACGCACCCCTTTTTCCAATTTCATGTTGTGTCGGCGATAGCGTTGCCATTTCCAGCGGATGATCCGCGAGACAATCCGTTCATAAAAGCCCTTGCCTCGCCCTTCTCCCGCCCCGAGGCCCCGATAGGCCCTCCAGAAAGCGACCCTGTCAGAGGCATTCACCCCTTCAACTTCTGATGAGAAGAGGAGTTGGGCCAGGTCCTTGATCTGGTAGATTCTCCAAAAGATCCGATGCCTGGCAAGACGGTGAAGGTCGATCAGGACCACCTCGTTGAACCAGGAGGCAGGCGCCTTGTAGGTGTCTACTTCACGGATGTAAAAGTGGCAAAAATAGAAATCCTTGTGGAAACAACGGCGATCGTGGAGAAGTCTCCCAATCCGGGCCATTTCCATCAGCAATCCACGCTTCCATTGATGGAACCTCGATGGCTCCATCCGCTGATACGCCAAGGGGACCGCTTCATGGAGAGGGATCATGCCCGTGAGCTCGCCCAATGCAAGACAGCTTTGCAATTTGGTCCCCGGACCCTGGAATTCCGCGACAGCAAACGCCTTTGGAACGGGAATACCCAGCTCCGAAGCCCAGCGAAGGTGTTGCCACTCCTGAAGCGCGGGGGACCAGGCCCAGCGGGGTGCCAGTTTGGCCATAAGCCCATCAAAGGCAGGCAAAATATTATGCCTTTTCAGATAGACAACAAGCTTTTCGCCTGTGCCTTCGGGATCCTCGAGAATCCATCGCCCCACAGACCGGCCCTGCTTCGTGTGGTAGCGATCAGTAACCTTGGCATCCATGATCGAATCGACCCAATTTGGGCCGGCAAACCGTATCCAATCATCATCCGCCCATGAGCGATTCCCCTCGCGCAAAGGCGGCAAATGTCTTCCTGAATCCATTTGAAAATGACTTTCCCGGATCGAAGCGGAAGGGCCTTGGGCCACGCGAGCTACCAGCGGGGAGGTGGCGCTGGACAATCCGCGACCCGATCCATCGGAAGCCATGGCATGAGCCAATATGGGTTTGGGCGACTGTTGGATTTGGAAGCCCGATTCCATTTTGCTGACGGATGGATTCGCCGTTGTCAGGAAGGCCTGTTGCAACCAGGAGGCCTCAAGTGGCGAAGCGCCAAGTGCGACAAGTCTGCGCAAGAGGGATCCAAGGTCCGACCAAGATTCCCGGCTTCCCACAAGATTTTTCCCCTGGAAGGAACATTCCGCCGGGCATTCGAGCCATACTTGTGAGCGCGTTGGATTAACGCAAAACGGGATACTCCGCCCCGGAAGAGGCTTTGAGGCGCTTTTATTACCTGGCTTGGAAGAAAATAGGAGGACACCCTTGCCATGGAGATTGGCCAGGGCTCGTCCCATGGCCTCAAGAAGGGATTTTCTTCGCAAACCGGGGTGGAAAGCAGTCCGGCGAAGCCAAAGGGCCACGCTCATTCCGGATTTTGGAGGCTGAAAAATCAGGAAATGGATGCGGACTTTCTTCGAACCGGCGATCCGTTGAACACCTCGCGCGAGGACTTTTGGGCCCTCGATTCCAAGATTGTCCAAATGGAAGAGTCTGCGTGATAGCGCGATCTCGGGTCCAATAGGCCGCTTCCCAATCCGGATACCCCAAATCGGGCGCTTCCCCTTCCACCAGGCGATTCCCGCCACGATCTTTCCACTTGCTTCCCGAATCCAACGAATACCCTGGACGCGGCCATGCTCGGTAAGTCTGGGCGCTGCTTCGCCCATCCATTCCATCGCGGATTGAACCGATTGGGTCTTTTCGATTCCCAGGGTCGTCCACGCAAATTCACGGCAATGTTCGCGAGGGACCACAACCCAGTCATGACCAGGACGATGACCTTGTTGGGATTGGCTACCCCTTGGACCGTGACGGCTAACTAATTGGCGAACTTCACGATCAATCAGGTTCCAAAGTTCGGCAAAACCGGGAAGTGTCGCCCCCGGATTGGGATATTTGGAGGACTGTGAAAGATAAGCGCTCAGGGCGCGGGAGAGGATTCGCTGTCTGAGCCTGGTGGAGGCGCTCTCATCAGGTACGCCCGGTTGAAATTCCGAGGCAGGTGGAAGGGAAGAGGCCAAGGCGGCCAAATCCCGCAAACGGTCTGAAATTCTAGGCGCATGGACCACACGGGCCCGCTGCCAATCGACCAGAACGGGTTCACCCTTTTCGGGATCAAAAAGAACATGTTTCAGGAAAAGGTCGCCATGGACCACGCCCAATGCATGCATTTTGGCAAGGGTTTTTCCCATCCATCCGGCATAATTAAGGGCCATACGGGGTGTATTGGCGGCCTGTCCCAAGGAAACCGCTCCGGAGATTTCTGAAACAAGCAGGAAGGATCGCCCACGGTGCTCGCCATAAGCGATCCACGGCGGAGCGGGGAGGCCGTATCGGGCCGCCATGTCAAGATTGAGGGCTTCCCGTTCGGAAGCGGAAGCCAGGCCCCGACCCATTCGCAAGGAAGCGATTCGCTGCAACAATGGGATGCGGTTTTCAACTTTCAGGAGGGCCCCGGGCCATGCGGCTTCAGGGCATGTGCCCATTTTGAGGGTAAAAGCTTTGTCGGGTTTGGAGGCGTGGCTGGATGTTTCCCCAAACCCTGCGGGAAGTCCGACCCGAGCGACATAGCGGTGCCTGTGCCCGCCAATGCGAACACAAGGAAGGTCCAAAAAGTCTTTTGCAAGCGAAAGACCATGACGATGCGACCGGTCGCGGCAACCCGGGGCGATGACCAAAAATCGCCTCCGGCTTCGCACGCGCATCCAACCGAATAACACTAGGAGCAGACACAATAATAGTAACATTCCGGGTAGGATCATGCCGAGAGCCTCCCCGGGATGGAATTGGTAACAAGCGGGATGGTATTGGGCCGGGCCGGGTCGCAACCTCTCACACCCACCATCCCTTTAGGCGCCATTACGGGCACTTCCCCATCAAGCATTTGACAAACAATATCAAACACCAGGGGTGTTTCGATCTTTTTCATGCAATCGTGATGCCCAAGTGGGCATACCCGTTTTTGACATGGGCCACATGCGACAGGGGCTGTGATGTGAACGGCGTTTTTCTGCCAGGTTTCTGTCCAGGCAATGTGTGTTGGACCATAAAGGGTAACAACAGGCCGATCAAACGCACAAGCAATGTGCCTTGGGCCACTGTCGGTCGTTAGCAAAAGTGCAAGACGGCGTGTAACGCCTTTGACAAGTCCAAGCGAAAGCCCGGGCATTCCGGGTTCGGCCAATGCGCGAACCATTGGGTGGTTGGCCCGGGCAACCAGATCGATTGCCTGGCTGGCTTCGGCTGGGCCACCGAGAACAATCACGCCATTACCTTGAGTCGCCAGTTTGTTCGCCACTTCGGCAAAGCGTTCGATTGGCCAGAGTTTTGCCGCGCCAAACGCCGCTCCGGCATGGATTCCAATCACTCGCAATCCCGGACGAAAACCGGCGACAGACCATACTTCGGCGGCGCCGGCTTCATCGCTTCTTGTGGTGAAAAGTTCCATTTTGAGTCCAGACTCGGGGCATCCCGCGGCCCTGGCGATCTCATTGTAGACTTCTATGATGGGAAAAGGGCGAAGATTACCCGCCTGATCCCGCTTTGGCTCGATTGGGTCTGTGAGAAGAATCCGGCGCCCGTGCAATGCCTGTCCAACCCTTTTTGAGGCGCCTGAAAGGTACGCCGCCAGACCGGTGCGCATCGAATTGGAAAAAAGCACCGCAACATCGGGCTTTCCTCCCAATTCCTTTCGGATTTTTCGGGCGAGAGAAAAGGGCTCAAACAGCTTTGTGATGGCGCTTTTGTTCCCCGAGGAAATGGTTCCATCGTTCCAGTGGGATCCCTGAAGGGCGTTCAGCACCCCAGGCTTGGCTACCCAGGAGATCCGGGAATTGGCAAAGCGTTGACGAATGGCCCGAAGCGCTGGTGTTGCCATCACCGCGTCACCGATCCATCCAGGCAGAAAAACCACTACCCGCTCGGCCACTTTTTCGCCCCTTTATCCTGATTTTTGAGACAAATCCCTTTTGCTTTTGAACCTTTGTGCCAACCTCTTTTGTCAGGCAGCCTCGGAAAGTTTTCCTGGTGGGATTTCTCCGCCCAATTGGAGTTTCTCAAGTGCTTTTGTGGTGCTCATTCCGGCTTCAAGGCTTGCAAGGTGGACCCGCCCACCAAGATTTTCCACGAAATCGCCTCCCACCACTTCTTCACGGCGGTAATCGGCACCCTTGACCAGCACATCGGGGCGTACCCTGCGAATCAAGGCAAGCGGAGTGGATTCCCCGAAAACCGTAACGAGGTCAACGGCCTCCAGACCGGCCAGCACCGCAGAGCGGGCCCATTCGGGATGAACCGGGCGGGTTGGACCTTTCAGGGCGCGAACCGATGCGTCGCTATTGAGTCCCACCACAAGAAAATCTCCCTGACGGCGGGCCTCGCTCAGATAGTTTACATGTCCGGCATGAAGAACATCGAAGCAGCCATTGGTGAAAACGATGCGTCGGCCCAGCCGCCTTGCCTCTCCGATACGAACCTCCAGTTCGTCACCCAGAGCGATTTTCCCCCTAGGTGCATCAGGCCGATGGGATGCGGCCGCTCCGACCTGAAGGTCGTTGAGAATTTCGTCGATGGTTACGGGTTGCACGCCAATTTTTTCGACCTCGAGCCCACCCGCCACATTGGCAAGCTGGATCGCGGGGGCAAAGTCCGCGCCTGTGGCCAAAACCATCCCAAGGACAGCCATGACCATATCGCCTGCTCCCGTGATGTCGTAGACCTGTCTTGGGCGGGTTGGGAAAATGTGAGACCTGCCATCGCGCCGAACAAGGGCCATTCCATCCCGGTCGAGGGTGACGATTCCGACATCCAAATCGAAGTTTTCAAGAAGTTCACGGCCCGCAACAAGTGCCTGGTCGTTGGTGTCAAGCGTGCGACCCACATTCAGGCCAGCTTCGAGGCGATTTGGTGTAAGACTGCTTGAGCCTTTGTATTTGGTCCAATCGCCACCCCGGATCGGATCCGCCAAAACGGGGATTCCCCGACGACGGGCTTCACGGATAAGCGGAACAAGAAGTCCCGGAGTGCATACGCCTTTGTCATAGTCACTGATCAATACGCAACCGGTGCCATCCAGTCGCTCGAGTGCCGATTGCAAAAGACGCTTTTCGATTTCCTTGTCGATGGATTTTTTGTCCTCATAGTCGACCCTAATCATCTGTTGGGGATGGCGGTGTTGGGCCCTCCCTATGTAGCGTTCCTTGACAGTGGTTGGCCGGGAAGGATCGGCGATCACGGTTTCGTGGCGGATTCCCAACTCATCGAGGATAGCTCGGACCCTTGGGGCCTGGGTGTCTGCGCCGGTGACTCCGCAAAGGTCGACGCTTGCTCCCAGTGCAGCCAACAATGTAGCCACGCTGGATGCGCCGCCGAGGCGTTCCTCGCACCGATCCGCCTGCAGAAGGATGACAGGCGCTTCCTGGCTGATTCGGGCTGCATCGCCCCAAATATATCGGTCGAGCATCAGATCGCCAACAACAAGGATCCTGGGATTTCCCAGTCCTTGCGCGAGGATCGAAAGCTCACTTAGGCTTGCCGCTCCGGAGTCGGTTGGTGTGCTCATGCCGCGCTCCTGTTTTTATTTTTTTTGCCGGTTTTAACTTTGTCGCCGGCCTGCTCGCCGGCCTGTGTTTGAACCAGTTTTTGACGGGCCCAGTTGATCGCCGGGTACATCAGGGGCAAAAGAATCTCATGATGCCCGGTAAGTTCGATGCCTTCAGACGCGGGGCGCTGGAGGACATTGACCAAACTTCGATATTTGGACTCTTTATCAAGATTGATCGCGATCAATCCGGAAATATCGTGGCCAAAGTTGCGCACAACGCTGACGGCCTTGAGGAAAACCTCCGGCATGATCACCGCGCTGCCGATGTTCCACCAGACGCCGTTTTTCATAGATGCGACCACCGAGCAAAGACGCCGAAAATCGACATGCGACGCCTCGCCCAGGTCCGCGCCGCCGACATGTGGGTGCATATGGACGATGTCAGTCCCCATGGCGACATGGATCGTGCAGGGAAGTCCGAGTCTTCTTGCCGCAAGTACGACGCTCGCTTCGGGATTGGTCAATCGGCCCAGATTGGCGCTGTCCAAAAGCAGATCGCCAAGTGCACGACCCAGACCGCGCTGATCCATCGCTCCATTTTTGGCGGCGATGGAATAGGCATCGGCAACCTCGCGGGCCATGCCAAATCGACCGGCCAAAAGCGCCGCGCCAACATCCTCGGAGGTTTTTCCCCCAAGGGAAAGTTCATAATCATGGATTGCCGCCGCCCCGTTCATCGCCAGGGCACCAATCACGCCTTCTTCCATTAAACGGATTAAATAAGGTGCGCAACCGGTTTTGATCACATGGCCGCCTATGGCCGCCACAACGGTGGTTTTTGCCTCTGCGGCGGTCGCCAGAACTGTCGCTGCCCGCTTGATCCACTTGCCCGCGAGCTGGTTGGGCAAGGAGTCCAGCCAATCCCCAAGGGTCGCATCCGGGGAAACCGGGCGCCCCAGGTCCTCGACGAATACCTTGCTGGGCCGGGATTCAAGATCGTAAGTCTTGAGTCCGGTCAGGTCGAAGGCGGGATAGTTCTCCTCTTGGTGGTGCATCATGGTCCTCAGACGGCACTAAGGGATTTGGGGTTAATTTGAGGATGATTGCGATCCCTGATTTCCGCGTCCAAATTTTGTGTATTCAAAGCCACCTCGGGACCAAGCAGGGTCGAAGGCGCGGGAACCGGCTCAAGGCCGATCGGGTCACCGCCGCCTAGTCCCTTGCGGTCGATCAGCGCCAAAAATCGGTCCCGGCCATGGGTCAGCTTCACGCCAATTCGAAGGGCCAACAGCTTTCGTGAGCCCAGTTCGCCTATGCGCAGTTTCACAAGATCCTTTTGGGTCGTTGCGATCCAGGTCCCTTCAGGGAACGATTCGGCCCAGGCTTCCAGGGCCGACACATCGGCTGCGGTATAGCAATGGTGATCCGGAAAAGATTTGAATCCCTGGACTTTGAGCCCCATTCGTTCGAGGCTGGCCCGGAATCCGTCCGGATTGCCTATACCGCAAAATGCCGCAACAGGACCTTCGGGCCGGTCAGAAAGTTCCAACGGTTCGCCGGGAAGGTATCCATCAAGCCAGGCTTGGGATTCATGGACCGAGTGGGCAATCACCGCGTTGGGGCACAGGCGGGTGAGCTGGCTAGCGAGTTGTTCCAGATTGGTGGAGTCGACAAGGTCGGTTCGTGTGACGAGAATCGCATCCGCCCGACGCAATTCGGTTTTGGGTTCGCGGAGAAGCCCCGCAGGAAGGAGCCAATCTCCACCGAAGGGCTCTGTGGCATCGATCAGGACAATTTCCAGATCCCTAACCAGGGCGCGGTGCTGCATTCCATCATCCAGCAAAATCACCTCGGAATCGAGTTCATCAATGGCGATGTGGCCGGTCAATACCCGGTCAGCTCCCTGAAGGTGTGGAACATCCGGAAGGTTTTCCTCGAGTACCTGTGCCTCATCGTTGGGTTGGCCATTTTTCGACCCATAGCCCCGACTCAGGATGGCAACACGCAGGCCAAGTTGACGGAGGTGGTTGGCAACCAGTTCCGTGCAAGGGGTCTTTCCGGTGCCACCTGTTGTCAGGTTGCCAATAGAAATCACAGGGACACCAAGACGGGTCGTTTTTTTGAATCCGAATCGAAAGGCCAAACCGTTTAGTCGCACACCTATGCCATAAAAGATCGACATTAGGGCCAAAAGCGGCCAAACTACGACAAACCAGCCCCTCAGTGATTGAGGTAATTGTTCTGACAGGATGCGTCTGCTTTTGGACAAGTCGACAACCATCCTTGGTTGCTTGGGGAACATGCCCCCGGCTATGGACTTTCCCTGTCCACTCCTTCCGGGTACGGGGATTGTAAAACTTTCCCTAAAGCCGGGTCAAGCTGGGTCAAGCGGATTTGGAAGATTCACCGATGCGGTAATTTGAGAAAACTAGGTGGAATGGGAAATAAATAGGGCAATCAAAAGTCCAATTTGGTAACCTCTACACCCCAATCCAAGAAGTTTTTTGCCCAATTTTCCGAAAATATCTAGTGCAAATTTTATTTATAAATCAATTGCATTAAATATCTTTTGTGTTTTTCAAACTCCTTCTCACAACAAAAAAGGCGGAAAGATTCCAAACCGGAACCCACCCGCCTTTTGTGCAACCAAATTGGCTTCCAGGGAAACGCCCCTGGGCTGGCGCTATTTGCCGATGGCCCAGAGGTAGTCGTAACCGCGCAGATAAATTCGCCCATTGGTCACTACCGGGGAAGCAGCGATCTGATCCGGAACCTTGTTTTCTGCAACTTTGGTGTATTCCGGACCGGTCTTCACGACGGTTACCACCCCATCGCGACCTGCCAGGTAAACATTATCTTCCGCGCGGACCGGGGAGGAACGATAGCGGGCGGCGTGAATGCGTTG
>Ga0114972_10001233_pt1 | contig 19236 bp, 18 predicted proteins | sample M_140807_EF_Meta_FD_87354 | JGI IMG/M metagenome (GOLD analysis project Ga0114972, IMG submission 87354) | Freshwater microbial communities from Lake Montjoie, Canada to study carbon cycling - M_140807_EF_MetaG | ecosystem: Environmental > Aquatic > Freshwater > Lake | place: Lake Montjoie... | reverse complement strand
GGCCGCAATAGCGCCGGGTGATGGAGCAAATGCTCCGGCGAATGGAACCAAACCACCCATCGTGAAACTTAGCGCTGATGCGACTGCGGCTTGAACTGGTCGGGCCTTAGTACTTTCAAATTGCCCGAGCTCATCACGCAGATGTGCCTCAAGTGGATCTTTGGCATGCATCTGTTCGACAACTTCGCGGGCTAACTCAGGCGTTAGGCCACGACCAACATAGATCTCAACAAGTTCAAGAAACTCACCTTCGGGATCAGCTGCTAGATGTTCAATTTCAAGCAAGCGATCAGACTCTTCGACATCATTTTGGGCACGAACTGAAACGTATTCACCGACTGCCATGGACATAGCACCAGCTGTGATTCCGGCAATGCCAGCTGTGATTAGAAAGCTATCGCTTACTCGAGCAGCAGCAACACCGATCATTAGCGAGGCTGTTGAAACTAAGCCATCGTTTGCGCCGAGTACAGCAGCACGCAACCAGCCAGCACGATGAGTGCGGTGATGTAAGTTTCTTCGATAAACATCTTCGAGTGCCATATTTGGATACTACCCGATCTCGGTCGATTTCTGACGAGCAAAACGAAGTACTAAAGCGCTAGCAGTTAGCCCTACTACTAGCGCCGTCCATAAATTAACTCGCATGCCCAAGATCGTATTTGCTTCATCAATTCGGATTGATTCGATGGCGAACCTGCCCACGCAATAAAGCGCCACATAAATGGCAAAGCCTTGTCCAGCCTTTAGCTTTGGGGTTAGCCAGATTAGAAGTGCAGCAACCAGTAAGCACCAAATTGCTTCATAGAGGAAAGTCGGGTGAAAAGTTTCGAACTTTAGATAGCCAATTGGGCGCTTAGATAGTGGAATTTCTAGAGCCCATGCCCCCGAATATGGTCGACCAAAAAGTTCACCATTAAACCAATTTCCGATTCGTCCAATTGCTTGTGCGATCAGAATTCCGGGTGCTAGCGCATCTAAAAACAAGCGAAAGCTCGGTAGCTCTAAACCTGCTGACCGCTTGCGATAGCTAAACCAAGCAGCCAGAGCGCCTAATGAGATTGCGCCCCAGATTCCTAATCCACCTTCGTAAATCTTTAACGCATCAACCGGATTTCCATTTTCGCCAAAGTATTGCGTTGGTGATGTGATGACGTGATAAATACGCCCACCAATTATTCCGGCAGGTACCGCGTAAATCGCTACATCGGCAACTACTCCGATTGACTCTTCACTGTTATGAGCAAATGCTCGGTAACGCTTATCGCCTAGCCAAATAGCAATAGCAACACCAACAATTATGCAGAGCGCATAGTAATGAACAGTGAGTGGCCCAATTCCGATCGCCGAATTACTAGGCGTAGGAATCGATGAAAGCATTAATTAGCCTGCGATAGCTTTTGTAAAAGCCTCAACATTGAAGTACGCGGTATTACGATCAATTTCTTTACCGTTTACAAATACTGTTGGCGTTGAATTTACATTTGCTTTTGCGCCAGCTTCGGCAACGTTTTTAACCCAATCAGAATATCCACCATTATCAACGCATTCAGCGAACTTAGGTGAATCAATTCCGACAGCAGCGCCAATGCTCTTTAGGAAAGTGGCGTTAATTGCACCAGCATTTTCTGCTGGTTGATTAGCGTAAAACGCTTTGTGGAAAGCTAAGAACTTATCTTCATCGGATGCGCATGCTGCCGCGTTAGCAGCCAAAATCGATTCGGTGCCAAGGAAAGAAAGTACGTGATAAACAACTTTGGCTTTCTTCTCTTCAATGGCTTTCTCTAGCGTAATTCCATTGATCGCCTCAAAGCGCGCGCAAACTGGGCATTGGAAATCTTCATAAATATCAATGGTCGGAACATTTGGCACATCTGCGTTAAAAACAATTCCGTAACCATCGGCTTTAGAAACACTTGATGGAATTGCCGCAGTTGTAGAGCCCTTTGAGCCGAAGTATGAGAATGAAGCACCAACGACAACAACTAGAGCAACCATTCCAATTACCAAATTGCGTGTGAACTTATCTCCACCAGATGAACTAGTTGCCATTTACTTACTCTCCCTCGGTTTTCACTGTTTTTTCTACTGCAAATCGAGTCAAAGGGTAGCGAACTAAATATAAAGCCAACAATGCCAAGCCAGTGTCACGCAGGATTTCGCTCAGATACTTCGTCTCACTTGGGTCAACCGTGCCCCCGCCACCAAAACATCCGCAATCGATAGATAGGCCACGTGCCCAAGCCTGAGAAATTGCTGCGATAAAGAGCACCATTAGTGCGCCACCAAGAAAAGCTGAAATTCGTACTGCGATTCCTAATATCAAGAGAATTCCTAAGCCAACTTCAAGCCAAGGCAAAAGTATTCCCATGAAATTAGCTAATGAGATTGGTAGTACCTCGTAAGCACGGACTGCCATTTGAGACTTAGCTGGCGTGAAAACTTTCAACCAGCCGGCAGCAAGAAGTACGCCACCTAAAATCAAACGACTTAGCAAGCCAAACCATTTTCCATATTTACTCAAAGCAAATTTTTCAATTAAGTCAATAATCATCTTGCTTCACGAACTCCTTTTGCTAGTTCGCTGGCCAAATGCGTAACCGCCGCTAGGCCACTTTCTTCATCAGGGGCATCTTGAATTGCTTTGATAAATGCCGAACCAACGATTACGCCATCAGCAAAAGCGGCGACCTCTTTAGCTTGTTCGCGATTGGAAACGCCAAGGCCCACACTTATTGGCTTGTCGCTAACTTTGCGTAATCGAGCGACTAATTCGCCAGCCCCACTTGATATTCCAGATCGAGCACCGGTTACGCCCATCAAGCTAGCAGCATAAATAAACCCACCACATTGGTCAGTGACTTTAACTAAGCGTTCTGGTTTCGTACTCGGTGCGACAACATAAATTGGATTGATCGAACTGGTGTTTACCGCTGAACGCCATTCATCGGATTCTTCAATGGTTAGATCTGGCGTAATTACGCCAGAACCACCATTGTCAGCAATTGCTTGAGCAAACTTTGTGGCGCCATATTTTTCAATTGGATTCCAGTAAGTCATTACAACTGCGGCAACACCTTGCTCAGTTGCGTGCTTGAGAGCCGCAAAAACTTCAGCTACGCCAGTTCCGTTTTCGAGAGCCTGTGTTGCTGCAGCTTGAATTGTTGGGCCATCCATGACCGGGTCGCTATATGGGTAACCAATTTCGATGGCATCTACGCCAGCTTTAGCCAGTGCCTCAATAACTTTGTGACAGCCTGCCTGTGATGGAAACCCCGCTGGAATATAAGCAATTAGCGCTGCGCGATTTTCAGCACGAGTTTTAACAAATAGTTGATCAAGTGCGGTGTTGGTGCTCACTACAGTGGAATTCCAAAATAGTCAGCAGCAGTCTGAACATCTTTGTCGCCGCGACCCGAAAGATTAATTAACAGCGTCGCATCAGGACCAAGTTCATTTCCGACTTGAATTGCTCCGGCTAAAGCATGTGCTGTTTCAATCGCCGGAATAATTCCTTCAGTTTTACAAAGAAGTGCGAACGCTGCCATTGCTTGAGCATCGGTAATCGCACGATATTCGGCGCGACCAATGTCATGTAGGTATGCGTGCTCTGGGCCCACACCTGGATAATCTAAACCAGCTGAAATCGAATGTGATTCAACGGTCTGCCCGTTTTCATCTTGTAGAACATAGGAGCGAGTGCCGTGAAGAACTCCACGAGATCCTCCAGTAATTGTTGCAGCGTGGCGTCCGGTTTCAACCCCATCGCCGCCGGCTTCAAGGCCAATCAAACGGACATCTACATCCTTGATGAAATCATGGAAAATTCCGATTGCATTTGAACCACCACCGACGCAAGCCAAGACCGCATCAGGAAGTTTTCCGGTTAATTCAATTACTTGGGCTCGCGCTTCTTCGCCAATAATTTTGTGGAAATCACGCACCATGGTTGGGAATGGATGTGGACCAGCTACTGTGCCCAACAAGTAATGAGTATTTTCAACGTTGGTAACCCAATCACGCATTGCCTCGTTAATCGCATCTTTCAAGGTGCGCGACCCTGAGGTAACTGGCACAACTTCTGCACCCAACAATTTCATACGAGCAACATTTAGCGATTGACGTTTTGTATCTTCTTCGCCCATATAAACGACGCACTCGAGGCCCATTAATGCTGCTGCAGTTGCAGATGCGACACCATGTTGACCGGCGCCAGTTTCGGCGATGATGCGAGTCTTGCCCATGCGTTTAGTTAGAAGTGCCTGACCTAGAACATTATTAATTTTGTGGCTACCAGTGTGATTTAAATCTTCACGCTTTAAAATTATGCGCGCACCACCTGCGTGTTCGGCAAAACGCTTTGCTTCAGTAATGATGCTCGGACGGCCACTATAAGTTCGGTGCAGTTCGGCAAGTTCGGCCTGAAAAATCGGATCTTGAGAGGCCGAAGAGTGTGCCGCTTCAAGTTCTTCGAGGGCGCCGATCAGAGCTTCAGGTACGAAACGGCCACCGTAGGGACCAAAATGTCCCAGGCCATCGATAACCAATTTCGAATCTAACATGAGACAAGCCTACCTTTGGCCTAATAGATCGCGCATCGCAAAAACTGGGTTACTCGCTCTTACGAGAGCTTCGCCCACCAAAATCGCGTTCGCACCATGTCTTTGAGCAAATTCCACATCGCTACGCTGGGAAATTCCTGATTCAGCAACCCGGATTAACTCATCTGGAATCTCCGGCAGTAGTTCGGCAAATGCTTTCGGATCAACTTCTAAAGTCTTGAGATTACGAGAATTAATTCCGATTAATTCAGGTTTAATTTCCAGTGCGCGCTCTAACTCTTGATGAGTGTGAACCTCAACCAGGGCGCGCATTCCGAGTTCATTTGTTAAAGCCGCAAATTCATTTAATTGACTATCGCTAAGGCCAGCCACAATCAGTAGCACTAAATCAGCGCCATGAGCCCGAGCCTCGAAGAACTGAAATTCGTCGACCATGAAATCTTTACGCAAAATAGGTAACGTCACTCGCTTACGAACTGAATCAAGATCAGCTAAAGACCCATTAAATCTCCGTCGCTCAGTTAATACGCTAATCGCGCTTGCGCCGGCTTCTTGGTATTGCTCGGCTAGCGCTGCGGGGTCAGCAATTGTTGCTAAAGCACCTTTACTGGGTGATGAACGTTTTACTTCGGCAATTACTGCCATCTCTTGTGCGCGCATAATTGGCAAGCAATCTATTGCTGGTGTAGCCCCAAAAGCTGCCGCTTCAATTTCACTGCGCGGAATTTTTCGCTCTGCTAAATCTTCCTTAACGCCAGCAATGATTTCGGCTAAGACGCTCATCGATCAGCCTCGTTATCTTGAGTTGGGTCAATTCCCTGATCTTGCGCATTCCAATCCGAGAGTTTGCGTGGTTTACGTTCGTATCTGGAAGATAACTTCATTGAACGCCCCAAAATCAAAGTAGCCGAAATTACGATAACAGCTGAGATGAATATTTCGATCGCTCGATTCATTTACTAGCCAAATCATTTGCTGCACTAATGGCACCCAAGACAGCTGCTGCTTTATTGTGACATTCTTGATTTTCGGATTCTGCATCTGAATCAGCTACGACGCCAGCGCCTGCTTGGACAAATGCCTTGCCGTCTTTGATCAACGCAGTTCTGATCGCAATACAAGTATCAATATTGCCGGTGAAATCTATGTAGCCAATTGCGCCACCATAAAGTCCTCGTCTGGTTGGCTCTAACTCTTCAATGATTTCCATGGCCCGTGGTTTAGGAGCGCCAGATAAAGTACCGGCTGGGAAAGTTGCGAAGAGGGCGTCAACTGGAAGCGCATCACTTGCGAGTTTTCCGGTTACGGTAGAAACAATATGCATCACATGCGAATAACGCTCGATGTGCATGAAATCGACAACTTCAACGCTGCCTGCAGAACAGATACGACCTAAGTCGTTACGCCCTAGATCAACCAACATTAGGTGCTCGGCACGTTCCTTTGGATCTGCCAATAACTCGGTTGCTAAACGAGCATCTTCTTCAGGCGAATCAGAACGCTTACGTGTGCCCGCAATTGGATGAACCATGACTTCGCCATCAGTTACTTTAACTAGCGCCTCGGGGCTAGAACCAACAACTGAAACACCATCGGCAAAATGGAATAAATACATATATGGACTTGGATTATGTAAGCGAAGCATGCGATAAACATCGATTGGTTGAGCTTTACACTCAATCTCAAAACGCTGTGAGAGAACTACTTGAAATGCTTCGCCTGCCAGAATTTCTTCTTTGATCGCAGCCACCTTGGTGATAAATTCTGGGGTTGAAATATTAGAAGTGATGTCACCTGTCGAAGGTTTACTTAACTGTGAAAGAAATCCTGGAAGTGGCGAAGCCAAATCTTTTGCCATTTGATCTAGTCGCGCAACAGCTGCGTGATAAGCCTCGTCAACTCGCTCATCACTACCATCCCAGTTGATCGCATTAGCAATCAAAGTAATTGTGCCATCGCTGTGATCAAGCACAGCTAAATCTGTGGTCAACATAAAAGCTAGTTCTGGAATTTGTAAATCATCGGTAGCTAAGTTAGGTAATTTTTCTAATCTACGAACACTGTCATAGCCAAGGTAGCCAACTAGTCCACCAGTTAATGGTGGTAGCCCAGCGATTTTTGGCGATTTCAAATGGTTAGCACTTAGTCGAAGTGCTGCCAATGGATCAATGCCAGTTGGCGCACCTGCCGGTGGTTTGCCTAACCAAATTGCTAAACCATTTTCAGAAGTCAAAGTTGCTTCGCAATTTACGCCAATAAATGAATATCTAGACCATGCGCCACCATGTTCGGCAGACTCTAATAAGAAGGTCGCTGGTCGGTTAGCGCCAAGTTTGCGATATACCGCTAGTGGAGTTTCGCCATCGGCTAATAATTTACGAGAGACCGGAACCACATTAAAGTTGCGGGCATACTCACGAAATTCAGCTAACTGCATCTTTGCTACTCGCCGATCAATTCATTATGAAAACAAGTGCGCTCGCCGGTATGACAAGCAGGACCAACTTGATTCACTTTAATCAAGACTGCATCGCTATCACAATCAAGTGAAACTGAAATCACTTTTTGGGTGTGACCAGAAGTCGCTCCTTTGACCCAAAGTTCATTACGTGACCGCGACCAGTAGGTAGCTGTTTTAGTTTTTAGCGTTTGCGTCAGCGCTTCGTGATTCATGTAAGCCAGCATCAAAACTTCACCAGTTAGAGAATCTTGAGCAATCGCTGGAATTAAGGCGCTGGGATCGTTGAATCGAGCCGATAAATCAGCAGGTAACTCAATTGCGCTCATTGGGTAATTCTGCCCTACGCGAGTGCGCTGGTGCGAACCGAATAGCCTTGTTGGCTCAAATAACGCTTAACATCGCCGATGCGATGAATGCCAAAGTGAAAAACGCTGGCCGCCAATAAAGCATCTGCGCCAGCATCAAGGGCTGCCGCAAAATCAGATAGCGCCCCTGCTCCACCACTTGCAATCAACGGAACGTTGGCAACTTCGCGGACAGCTTTGATCATGCCAATGTCATACCCAGCTCGGGTGCCATCGGCATCCATTGAATTAAGCAAAATTTCACCGACCCCAAGAGCGCAAGCCTTTTCGACCCAAGCTAAAGCATCTAGGCCAGCGCTCTCGCGACCACCATGTGTTGTAACTTCAAAACCAGAAGGAGTATTTGCGCGACGAGCATCAACCGATAAAACCAAAACTTGAGAACCAAATCGATCGACAATTTCAGAGATTAATTCAGGCCGGGCTATTGCGGCTGTGTTAATCGAAATTTTATCAGCGCCAGCACGAAGTAAATTATTTACATCGGCAACGCTTCGAATGCCGCCACCGACAGTCAGCGGAATAAATACTTGTTCGGCCGTGCGAGCTACAACATCAAGAGTTGTCGAGCGATTCATGTTACTGGCAGAGATATCAAGGAAAGTTAATTCGTCAACACCTTCTAGGTTATAAACTTTAGCCATCTCGACTGGATCGCCAGCATCGACTAAATCGGTGAAGTTAACCCCCTTCACAACTCGACCATCAGTAACATCGAGGCAAGCTATAACGCGACTGGCTAGTGTCATTTCTCAGTACTTTCTATTGGCAACTGCCAGTGCTTCGGGCAACGTGAAAGCACCTGCGTAAAGTGCTTTACCGACAATAGAACCTTCAACGCCGATTTCAACAAGCTCGGCGATTGCCGCGATATCAGCCAATGAAGAGACGCCACCACTGGCAACAACTGGGGCTTTGGTTGCGGCACAAACTGATTTTAGTAACTCCAGATTAGGTCCAGTCAGGGTTCCATCTTTAGCAACATCGGTAACGATGTAACGAGAACAGCCATCGCGATCAAGTCGCTCAATAGTTTCAAACAATTCGCCACCCTCTTTGGTCCAACCACGAGCAGCCAGAGTCGTGCCGCGCACATCTAGACCAACTGCAATTCGATCTCCATATTGTTTGATTACTTTTGCTGTCCATTCGGGATCTTCCAGAGCCGCAGTTCCTAAATTAACTCGCGTACAGCCAGTTGCCAATGCGCGCTTTAGCGATTCGTCATCACGAATACCACCCGAAAGTTCGACTTTAATATCTAAAGCAGCGACAACTTCAGCTAATAGCGTGGCGTTACTCCCCCGACCAAAAGCAGCATCGAGATCAACTAAGTGCAGCCATTCAGCACCAGCTGCTTGAAACTCAAGCGCAACTTCAAGTGGTGCGCCATAAACACTTTCTTGATCAAGTGCGCCTTGAACTAAGCGCACCGCACGCCCATCTTTAACATCGACAGCAGGCAGAAGTTCTAGTTTTTTCACAAGCTCTTACTCCAGTTCAAAATCAATTTGAGGCCAGCGTTTCCAGATTTTTCGGGATGAAATTGAGTAGCAGTCAGTGCCCCATCTTCCACGGCGGCTAAAAATGGTTCGCCATATTCAGACCAGGCTTGATATTGCCCTACTGGCGCAGACGCTGCATATGAATGTACGAAATAAAAACTTTCATTTTCAACTCCAGCAAAAATTGTTGAGCCCGGAGTTGTTGAAACTGTATTCCATCCCATGTGCGGCAAGATTGGGGCGTTTAACTTCTTGACCATACCTGGCCAGATTCCGACACCTTGGTGTGCGCCATTCTCAGAATGCTCTAGCCCGCTCTCAAAAAGTATCTGCATACCTATGCATATGCCTAAAGTTGGTCGACCGAGTGCAACACGTTCGCGCGCAATCACATCGCCACCCACGCTTTTAAGTCCACTCATACAAGCTGCAAATGCACCTACGCCAGGGATTACCAAACCGGTTGCTTCGAGCGCAATTTTACGATCAGCCGTTACAACTACCTCGTGACCGGAAGTCGCAAATGCGCGCTCTGCTGAACGCAGATTTCCAGAACCATAATCGAGAATTGCAATCAACGATGACCTACAGCGAACCCTTAGTTGATGGAATTCCAGAAACGCGACCATCTAGTGAAACTGCATCACGCAAGGCACGCGCGACAGCTTTGAATTGTGCTTCAAATACGTGATGAGCATTGCGACCTTCGAGGACTCGGATGTGGAGTGCGATGTGTGCTTCGGCCACGATTGATTCCCAGATATGTTTTCCGAGAGTCGTATCAAAAGTTCCGATTAACTCAACAATCTCAGGTTGGCGATGTACTAAGTATGGTCGACCAGAAAGATCGACCGCAGCTTGAACCAAAACTTCATCAAGTGGAACCATGGCATCACCGAAGCGACGAATACCGGCTTTATCACCCAGAGCTTCGCGAAGAGCTTGGCCAAAAGCAAGTGAGGTGTCTTCAACTGTATGGTGTGAATCAACTTCAACATCGCCGGTGGTCTTAACTGTTAAATTAAAACCCGAGTGCTTGCCAAGTTGCGAAAGCATGTGATCAAAAAATGGCACTCCGGTATCAACGTTGATCGAACCATCGCCATCTAAATTTAATTCGACGAGGACATGAGATTCCTTGGTCTTTCGTTCGACTCGGGCAGTTCTCATCTACTTGTCTCCTTCTGCTAGAACTTGCGATAGAGCTGATAGAAAAGCTTGATTTTCGGCGACTGTGCCGATGGTGACGCGAAGTTGACCCAATAATCCCACATCTCTAATCAAGATGCCTCGATCTAGCAATTTCTGCCAGATCTGATCTGCTGGCTGACTAAAGCCCGCAAAAAGTAAGAAATTGGCCGCACTTGGTGTAACAGCTAAACCTAACTCTGTTAACCCAGCCTGCACTATTTCGCGCTGAGCAATCAAAGTATCAACGCCAGCTAAAAGTTCATCTGAGAATGAAAGAGCCACTTCAGCAACTGCTTGCGTGATTGCACTTAAGTGATAGGGCAAACGGACCAGCTGTAGCGCATTAATCACAGCAGGATCTGCAATTAAATAACCTAATCGAGCGCCAGCAAAAGCGAATGCTTTACTCATGGTTCGAATAACAATCACATTCGGATTTTGCGCAATTAAGGTAACTGCTGAAATTTCACTTGAGAATTCGGCGTAAGCCTCATCGACAACGAGTAAGCCATTAACCGAAGAAGCAGCTTGAGCTAATTCAGCGATTTCAGAAATTTTGACCACAGTTCCAGTTGGATTATTTGGAGTGGTTATAAAAGTAAGTGTTGGCTTAGCGGCAAGTATCTGCTCAACGGCAGCGGCAACATCAAGTGAATGATCTTGGCGGCGTTTTCCATCAAGCCAATCAACGGAAGTCACTTTGGCAATTAGTGGATACATTGAATAAGAAGGCGTGAAGCCAAGTGCGCTCTCGCGACCAAATGCCAGAAAAATTGATTGAATAATCTCATTGCTGCCATTTGCCGCCCAGAGATTGGTAAGTTCGAGAGCAACACCGGTTTGAGCTGAAATGTATTTCGCCAGCCCGGCACGCAAAGCCAATGCGTCACGATCTGGATATCGATTAAGAGTCGTACTGACTTCAGCTACCCGATTAGCAATTGCCGCAACTAACGAAGTTGATGGTGCGAATGGATTCTCATTGGTGTTTAGCCGAGCACTCGCTGCGACTTGTGGTGCTCCGTACGGCGACATTTGTTTAAGTGGCTCGCGCAGAGGAAGCCAAGTAGGCCAATTAGTTGAATTACTCATAGTTGCTCCAGGCGTGCCGTCATTGCTTCGCCGTGTGCGGGTAAATCTTCGGAGTTAGCAAGAGTGACAACAGTTGGCACCAGGTTAAGGAAGGATTCTTGATTGTAGGAAACAAAGTGCAGGCCGCGTAAGAATGTTTGAACTGATAAACCGCTGGAATGACAAGCACAGCCGCCGGTTGGCAAAACATGGTTAGAGCCAGCTGCGTAGTCACCCAATGAAACTGGCGTGAATCGACCGATGAATACCGCACCGGCATTACGGATTAATTCGGCATCACTTGCTGCATTCTTAGTTTGTATCTCTAAGTGTTCGGCTGCGTATGCGTTAACGACATCTAGACCTTGCGAAATTGAATCAACTAAAACAATCGCTGACTGGATACCAGAAAGCGCCGTCGTGATTCGATCACTGTGTTTAGTGGCACCAACGCGAACCACTAGCTCTGCTTGAACTGCAGTAGCTAGTTCGCTCGATGTCGTCACTAAAACAGCAGCTGCGATTGGATCGTGTTCGGCTTGGCTGATTAGGTCTGCCGCAACGTCGCTGGCAAAAGCACTTTCATCAGCCAAAATTGCAATCTCAGTTGGACCAGCTTCAGAGTCAATGCCAATGACACCACGAAGTGCGCGCTTAGCAGCGGCAACATAAATATTTCCTGGGCCAGTTACTAAATCGCACTTTTCGCAGAACCCATCTATTCCAAAAGCAAAGAGCGCAATCGCTTGGGCTCCACCAACTGCATAAACTTCGGTAATTCCTAGTAACGCACAAGTTGCCAAAATAGTTGGGTGCGGCAAACCGCCAAATTCACTTTGCGGTGGCGAGGCAACAGCGATACTCGAAACTTTTGCGATCTGGGCCGGAACTACATTCATCATTACGCTACTTGGATAAACCGCACGACCCCCCGGAACATACAAACCAACGCGATCTACGGGAATCCATTTCTCAGTTACGGTTCCGCCATCAACAACTTGAACGGTCTTGACACTGCGCACTTGATCTTCATGAACTTTACGAATTCGCGAAATTGAAAGCTCTAGTGCTGTGCGAATAGTTGGATCTAATTCAGTAAGAGCTTGGTCAAGCGCTCTCTGTGGGACTCGAATTTGGGCCGGCTTTACGCCATCGAATTCTTCGGCTAACTCGCGCAGGGTTTCTTCGGAGCCATTTTTAACCCGCTCGAGAATCGGTGCGATAGCAGCCATAGCGGTTTCGACATCTAGCCGAGCGCGCGGAATTTCGCGGTTAATCTCGGCTTTGCTTAATTGGCGACCACGCAGATCGAGGGTTCGAATCACTCCCCTATTCTACTTCTAAGAGCTATACGTTCTGCAGACAATTAGCCCCGAGGATTGCTTTTAGATCAGCACTCAAACTTGGCGAAGATGTGACCTTAAATTCGAGCTTCATCACTGTGTTTCCAGTGGGTTCTTCTAGTTGCAGATGGACTTCGCGCTTTCCAGGATGAGTGCGCAAGATCTCTTTTAAGCGATCAACGATCGGTGGCGTGCATTGGGCAACTGGCATCGAGATAACCAAAGGTCCGGCTGGCCCTTGCGAGATATCTGGAAAAGTTACTTCGAGGGCAGTGAAGCGAAGTTTATCTTCGCGGCGATCGACTCGACCACGAATGAGTGCAACTCGGTCGGTAGTTAATGTCAGGGCATATTGATTGTAAGTATTCGAGAAAAATAAAACTTCGAGAGCACCTTCAAGATCTTCAATATTTACCACAGCCCAGTTCGATCCAGTCTTAGTAATTTTTCGAGTGATGCCAGTGATCAAGCCGCCGATGGTGACAATTTGCTCGTGATCGCCACCTTCATCGATTAACTCGGAAATTGATTTCGAAACGCTGGCACGCAGAATATGTTCGACGCCAAGAAGTGGGTGGTCGGAAACATATAGTCCTAACATTTCACGCTCGTAACTTAAGAGCAGCGCTTTATCCCACTCCCCAGTTGGTACCTGCACTTCCATGGTTGCTACCGTGGTTGTGCTGTCTCCACCAAATAGATCGAATTGACCAATTGCTTCGGCGCGCTTGCTTTCAATTACCGAATCAATGGCTTCAAGATGAATACTCATTAAACCTTTACGGGATTCACCAAGAGAATCAAAAGCACCAGCTTTAATCAAAGATTCAATGGTCTTCTTATTGCAAACTTGAGCATCAACCTTGGCTAAGAAATCACCGAAAGAAGTGAACCGGCCTTTAGTTTCGCGGGCCGCTTTTATTGATGCGACAACGCCTTCGCCAACATTGCGAATTGCAGCTAAACCAAACCGGATATCAACTCCGCGCGGAGTGTATTCAGCATCTGACTCATTTACATCTGGCGGCAATACTTTGCTACCCATGCGGCGGCATTCAGATAAATAAAGAGCTGATTTATCTTTGTCGTCACGAACACTAGTTAGAAGTGCTGCCATATATTCAGCTGGATAGTTAGCTTTTAAATACCCGGTCCAATAAGAGACCATGCCGTAGCCAGCACTATGCGCTCGGTTAAACGCGTAATCAGAGAATGGAATTAGCACGTCCCAGAGACGATTAATTGCTTGTGCCGAGAAACCATTTTCGCGCATGCCGCTTTCGAAGTGAACATATTCTTTATCTAGTACGTCACGGTTCTTCTTACCCATTGCCTTACGCAAAAGATCTGCGCGACCAAGCGAGAACCCAGCAACTTTCTGAGCGATCGCCATAACTTGTTCTTGATAAACAATGAGACCATAAGTGTCACCCAGAATTTCTTCTAGTGGTTTCTCAAGTTCGGCATGAATTGGCTCAACCGGCTTACGTTTATTTTTTCGATCGGCGTAGTTGTTGTGCGCATTTTCGCCCATTGGGCCCGGCCGATATAACGCAATTACCGCTGAGATATCGGCAAAAGAATCTGGTGCCAAGCTCTTAAGGAGTGCGCGCATTGGCCCACCATCGAGTTGAAACACACCTAAGGTGTCACCGCGAGCAAGAAGTTCATAAGTTTTCTTATCATCGAGTTTCAGTGTCTCAAGTACGACATCTTCGCCTCGGTTTGCTTTGATATTAAGCAAGCAATCATCAAGAACGGAAAGATTTCGAAGTCCCAAGAAGTCCATCTTTAACAAACCAGTAGCTTCGCAAGCACCCATATCAAATTGGGTAATGATTGCCCCGTCAGCTTCGCGGCGATGAATTGGAATCACATCAAGTAGCGGTTGCGCAGAGAGAATTACGCCAGCGGCATGAACTCCCCACTGTCGCTTAAGACCTTCAAGACCACGTGCCGTATCAACAACTACCTTGCTATCAGGATCTGTCTCGTAAAGTTGGCGAAATTCATTTGCTTCGCCATAGCGATCATCTTGCGGATTAAAGACGCCACCTAGAGAAATATCTTTACCCATAACGGCCGGCGGTAGTGCTTTAGTTAAACGCTCGCCAATTGCATATGGGTAACCGAGTACGCGGGTTGAATCTTTAATTGCTTGTTTCGACTTGATTGTGCCGTAAGTAATAATTTGAGCAACACGATCTTCACCGTATTTTGTAGTGGCATAACGAATCATTTCGCTGCGACGACGTTCATCAAAGTCCAAATCGATATCAGGCATCGAAATACGTTCTGGATTAAGGAATCGCTCGAACAACAGCCCATGTTCAATTGGATCAAGACCAGTAATACCTAATGCGTAAGCAACTAAGGAGCCTGCGGCAGAACCACGACCAGGGCCAACTCGAATACCTTGGCTTTGCGCATGTGAAACTAAGTCAGCAACTACCAAGAAGTAGCCAGGAAAACCCATCTTGTTCATGACTTCGAGTTCATAATTTAAACGTTCGGAATACGCAGCAGGCACCTCGCCATTTAGTCGGCGAAGTAAACCGGCTTGTGACTCTTTAACTAGCCAAGTTACTTCCGTTTCGCCAGCAGGAACAGGGAAAACTGGCATCAAATTTTCATTCTCGCGCAACTTCACATCACAGCGTGAGGCAATCAGAAGTGTGTTATCGCAAGCTTCGGGCAGCTCTTTAAAAAGTTCGCGCATTTCAGCGGGAGTCTTTAAATAAAATTCATCGTTATCGAATTTGAAACGTTTTGGATCGGCTAACGTCGAGCCAGATTGAACACACAACAAGGCCTCGTGTGATTTGGCATCAGCTTTCGATGTGTAGTGCAGATCGTTCGTTGCCAGTAACGGCAGCTTAAGATCTTTTGCGAGCTTTAATAAATCAGCTTTAACTCGAGTTTCAATCTCAATTCCATGATCCATTAATTCTAGGTAGAAATTATTGGCACCGAAAATGTCGCGGTAATCACTAGCCGCACGCAAGGCTTCTTTATAGGCCCCCATTCGTAGCCGAGTTTGAATCTCACCGCCAGGGCAACCAGTAGTTGCGATAATTCCTTCGGCATATTTAGAAAGTAACTCACGATCCATTCGTGGTTTGTAGTAGAAACCTTCTAGTGATGCCAATGAAGATAACCGGAAAAGATTGGCAAGGCCTTGGTTATTTTCAGCAACCATCGTCATGTGGGTGTATGAACCACCGCCAGAGACATCGTCTTCGCCACCATCAGCCCACTTAACTCGGCTCTTATTAAATCTAGATTCGGGAGCGACGTAAGCTTCGATGCCAATGATCGGCTTAATGCCGGCCTTAGTTGCTTGCTTATAAAAATCAAAAGCGCCGAAAACATTTCCATGATCGGTCATTGCGATCGCTGGCATTTCCTGTCGAGCGGCTTCTTGAACTAATTCACCAACGCGCGCAGCACCATCGAGCATTGAGTACTCGGTATGTACGTGTAAGTGAACGAATGAGTCAGACATTTAGTTCGAGATCTACTTTCCAGAAGCCGTTAATTATGGAAGAACCGCATCGCTGAGCAGCCCCAATGATGCCTGCAAGTCACTTGGATAAGGTGCCTTGAATGACATTGGTGCCCCAGTAATCGGGTGGGCAAATCGTAGTTCTAAGGCATGGAGCCAAGGTCGCGCCATGCCTAAGCTTTTAGCTAATACTGGATCTGCGCCATAAGTTGTATCGCCAACTAGTGGGTGATGAAGCGCGGAGAAGTGGACTCGAATCTGATGCGTGCGGCCAGTCTCTAGTTCGACTTGAACGAGTGAAACGGATCGATAATATTCAATGACTTCGTAGTGAGTAATGCTGATCTTTCCATTAGCAACTACCCCAAATCGATGATCTTCTTTTGGGTGACGATCAATCGGTGCATCGATCGTGCCACTTGAAGGATCAATATGTCCTTGAATCAGAGCGTGATAAATTTTTTCAACAGTGCGATCACGAAAAGCATCTTTCAAAACGTGATAAGCCTGATCAGATTTCGCCACGACCATCAACCCAGATGTTCCGACATCAAGGCGATGAACAATTCCGGCACGTTCGGCTGGTCCAGTTGTAGTAATTGTGTAACCCGCCGCGGTTAGCGCACCGACCACGGTTGGTCCAGTCCAGCCAGGACTTGGATGAGCCGCACAACCGACCGGTTTATCGATAACCACAATTGCGTCATCGTTGTAAATAACGGTTAGACCCTCAATTGGAGTCAATGGAATTGGATCAGGATTTAGCGGTGCTGGCAAAAGCACTTCAATTATTTGGCCAGCTTCGACTCGTTCAGATTTTAAAAGAGCACGACCATCGGTAGTGATGTCGCCATCTTCTAGTAATCGCACGACTGCAGTTCGAGATAGACCCAATACCCGAGTTAGCGCGCTATCGATTCGTTCGCCAGCTACTCCTTCAGGAACTGCCAGAGTTCGCGATTCGCGATTTCTATTATCTTGCGACATCTACTGGCCCAACATTTCTAATTGATAAAACAATTGCTAGGAACGCAGCAACGACGATCGCGCTATCGGCCAAATTAAATACCGGCCAATGGGTTAACTCGAGCCAATCAATAACTTCGCCTTTAAGAAAGCCTGGACTTCGAAAAAGTCGATCAGTTAAATTGCCGAGAACGCCACCAAGGAGTAAACCAAGGGTGGTTGCCCAGCCCAACGAGGTTATTTTACGGCTGTAATAAACGATTGCGATGACTGCCGCAACGGCTATGCAGGTGAATAAAACTGTCGCCCCGGTAGCAAAACTAAAGGCTGCCCCAGGGTTTCGAACTAGAGTTAATTGAAAAACGGAGCCCAAAATTTCAACTGGATTGCGTGCGGAGAGATTATTTACTGCCCAAATCTTGGAGGATAAGTCCAGCCCCCATGTCAGTGCCGCAACTAAATAGAGGCGGCGCACGTTAGCGCCGTTCTTCCTTAGCTTTGCAGATCATGCAGAGCGTTGCGCGCGGGAAAACTTGTAAGCGGGCTTTACCAATTGTGTTTCCACATTCTTCGCAAAGTCCATAACTTTTGGTATCGATTCGCTCGAGTGCGCGTTCGGTTTGAAGAACCATGTCGCGCGCATTAATCACAAGTGACATTTCATGTTCGCGTTCGAAAGTCTTGGTTCCGGCATCAGCCTGATCGTCGCCAGCACCTTCAGATGAGGAATGAATTAAATCATCCATCTCAAGTTCAACTTTTGCTAATTCATCTTTTAGGCGTGAAAGTTCTTTTGAAATCTCAGCACGGATAGCCTTTAGTTCAGCCGCTGTCCATGCACCTTCATTTTCAGCAGCAACCAAAGGTGATGGCGCAGCTTTCAATGGCTTAAGAGGAGCAATCTTTTTACTACTCTTATTAGGACGCGGTGGTGGTGGCATTACTAAACGCCGTTCTTCAACCACAACTTCAACTGGCGCAATTACAACTGTATTAACACTTACAGTTTGTGATTTTTCATCAACGCTAATTGTGGTTTTTGATCCTGCTTTAGCCGGGAAAGGTTTGCCGATTGTTTTGCTCGATGCTGGCTTAGTTGCAGCTGGGCGAGCGACACTTGTCTTTGCCTTCTTAACTGGCGCAGCTTTCTTGGCCGGGGCTTTTTTAGCAACGGCTTTCTTGGCAGGAGCTGCCTTCTTGGCCGGAGCCTTTTTCGCTACAGCTTTCTTCGCTGGGGCTGCCTTTTTGGCAGGGGCTTTCTTCGCAGCGGGTTTAGCACTTTTTTTGGTAGGCACGCGGGGCACCTTATGCCCAATAGGCGCTAAATGCCACTCGCGTCACCGCGCCTTTTTCAAAGTAGGCCAAATTTTGGTTGCTAGCCTTTACTTGGAATAGAATTTGCTCAGGTTCAAAGCGCACTGACCAGGCCATCACCTGCGAGCGTTCCAGAAGAGGCGGCAGTTGCCGCAGTAGAACTGGATTTTGAACGCTACTAAATAAGTGATCTGCCGCTTCTTCTGACTAGTCAGGCTGAGCGATAGATAAGGCGGGTGGTACCGCGGAGATCGCTAAATTGCGAAACCCGTCCCTCCATTTTCGAAAGTTATGAAGATGGAGCCGTAAATGACATTTCGCGCAATCCCAGCAGCTATTGATCTGCCTGCCATGGAGCGTTCCATCTTGACTTTCTGGAAAGAAAATTCGGTATTTGAGAAGTCAGTTAGCAATCGTGATGGCGCAGATACTTGGACTTTCTATGAAGGCCCACCAACAGCCAACGGTTTACCAGGTACACACCATATTGAAGCTCGCGTATTTAAAGATGTATTCCCGCGCTTTCACACCATGAAAGGCAAGCAAGTTATTCGCAATGCTGGTTGGGATTGTCACGGTTTACCAGTTGAGATCGCGGTTGAGAAAGAACTTGGCTTTGCAGGCAAAGGCGATATTGAAAAATTTGGAATTGCAGCTTTCAACGACAAATGTCGCGAATCGGTGCAGCGACACGTGGGTGCATTTACCGACATGACTAATCGCATGGGCTTCTGGGTTGATTTCGAAGAAGCTTATTGGACAATGTCGCCACAATATGTTGAGAGTGTCTGGTGGAGCTTAAAAGAAATCTGGCAAAAAGGTTTGCTTGTACAAGATCATCGCGTTGCACCATATTGTCCTCGTTGCGGAACTGGTTTATCAGATCACGAATTAGCGCAAGGCTATGAAACCGTTACAGATCCTTCTGTTTTCGTGCGTTTCCCAGTAACTAG
>Ga0114972_10001232_pt1 | contig 19240 bp, 15 predicted proteins | sample M_140807_EF_Meta_FD_87354 | JGI IMG/M metagenome (GOLD analysis project Ga0114972, IMG submission 87354) | Freshwater microbial communities from Lake Montjoie, Canada to study carbon cycling - M_140807_EF_MetaG | ecosystem: Environmental > Aquatic > Freshwater > Lake | place: Lake Montjoie... | reverse complement strand
TCGCGCGAAACTGAGGCCCCGCTCGCCGAGAGCGCGACCCACGCGCGCGAGCCGGGGGAGGCGGACTCCGTGACGTCCGAGCGCAAACCAGCCGACCCTCCCGAGCATCCGGAGCGCGTCGATTCGGAGCATGAGAGAAACCACGCCGCGAGCAACGAGACGGCAGCGTCAACGAACGCGGCCATGGTCGCCCAAGCCAACGGCGGCGCACCCGCGGAGGGCCGAACCGGCTCGCTCGGCAGCGACGAAGCGGCCGCAGCACAAAGCGCCGAGGGTCTTCGCGCCGAGGGTCTTTTGGACCCGCGCGCTGTCGCGGCGGGGCTCGCGGGGCTGAAGGCGCGCGGCATGACGAACGACGCCGAATTCGAGGGCGCACCCGCCGAAGGAACGCCCGGACGTGCCGGCGCGGGTGTCCACGACGACGCGCCCGTCGGCAACGACACCGCCACCGAGAACGGGGAGACCTCGAGAACGACGGTGAGCGCCTTCGGAACAACCCACCGGAGCGAGGACATCGAACGCGCGCTGCACGGGGCCCGCCTTGGGCTTGGTTCTCTGCACGCGCCGAAGAGCGCCCGGGCCGAAGGCGTTGCCGGCGACGCGGCCAGCGATGCGACGCCGCATCGCGCCGTGTCGAAGTCGGGTCACGGAGCCACGCGGACACACGGCAGCGATGCCCATCACCAAGACGACGGGGTGAAAGACCAAGAGCCCGCCGGATTGCGCGACGCGCGCCTCGATGCGGAGCGACTGCGCGAGTCGCTCAAGCCGGCCGGCCGGACCGGGGAGCCGACGACGACGCGGGAACGCCCTGACAACGTACGTACGCAAGCCGCGTCACCAGGCTCTTCCGAAGCCTCCAACGTGACGGCGGCGTCGGCCCATGCCGATCCCCGCTCCGCCAACTCCCCGAGCCGCGAAGGCTCGACGAAGGGGACCCCAGGGCAGGCCGCGGCGGGCACACCGCACGCACTTGGAATCGCACGGACGGTGGCTTCGCGCCCCGCGACCGGGAACGTTCGGCTCGCGGGCGCGGACTCGGCGGCGCACGAGCTCGAGCAGCTCGCGCGCGCTCGACGTCAAGACGCCGCCACCTCGGCGGTCAACCAGATGACGCTGCGGCAAGGCGCGCAGGGCGTCGTCGATCTCGGCGAGCTCGGTACCGTGAGCGTGTCCGCACGCGCGATCGCCGGCGAGGTCGACATCGACATTCGCGCGCAGAATGGGGACACCACCGCGATCCTTCAGAGCGCGAGCGGACTTCTCGAAGCCGAGCTGCGCAAAGACGCCATCGACGTTCGCCAGCTGGGCATCGAAAAAGAGGAGCGCGACAACGGGGACAAGGGGCGTCGACACCGCGACGACCGGCACCCCGAGGAACGCCCAACCCGTGAGAATCACGAGCACGCGTCCGATTTCGAAGCCGACTTCGAGAGTTCGGTACGGTTCGTGCTCTGACGCACCAGGACCCGACAGCGCGCAGCCGAGGAGCATACGAGCATGGCCCTAGAAGGAATTCAGAACAGCGGTCTCGCAAGCATGATGCAGAAACCTGCGGACAAGTCCGCGGGCACCGGCAACGGGTCGGTCGATAAAGACGGTTTCTTGAAGCTCCTCATCGCTCAGCTGAAAGCGCAGGATCCGCTCTCGCCCGCCGACAGCACCCAGTTCGTGCAGCAGCTGGCGACCTTCTCTCAGCTCGAGCAATCGATCGCACAGACCAAGGGCCTCGACACCTTGTCGATGCAGCTCACCGGCATCGCCTCGAACGACGCCGTCGGCCTCATCGGCAAAGAAGTGACCGTCCACGGCAAGTACATCAACTTCGATGGGGCCAACCCGACGGGCTTCAACGCCAACCTTACGGGCGACGCCGCCTCGACCAAGGTGACCATCGTCGACGGCACGGGCGCCCCCGTCCGCACCATCGACATGGGTGCGCGCGCGAAGGGGACCGTTCCGGTTCCGTGGGATGGCCGCAATGATTCCGGAAAGCTGCTCCCACCAGGAAATTACACGGTTCAGGTGGAGGCGACCGATGCGTCCGGTGCCACCGTCGAAGTGAACAACGAAGTGCACGGCCGCGTGGTCGGCGTGTCCTTCGAAAAAGGCTACCCCGAGGTCATCCTCGACTCCGGCGCACGCGCGCCAATCTCCGACCTCGTCGCGGTACGCGGCTCGGTCTCGCAAGCGAGCTCGCCGCTCTCGTCGCTGGGACTCAGCGGCGTGAACGCCATGCTCCAGGGCCTCGCGGCCCAAACCACGACTCCGAAACTCTGATCTTAGGCACGAAGCCGGATCCCACCCGCCAGGAGGAACCATGAGCGTCACGAAGACCATGAACACCGCCGTCTCCGGTTTGCGCGCGCAGCAAGAAGCGCTCGGCATCGTCGGTGACAACATCGCGAACACCAACACGATCGGCTTCAAGCAATCGCGCGCGGTGTTCGAAGACATCCTCGGCAACTTTGGTGGCCAGCGCGCGAGCGGCGCAGGGGCCGGCGCACGCATGGTTCGCGCGCAGCAGATTTTCAGCCAAGGCGCGCTCCGCAACACGGGCGTCCCGAACGATCTCGCCATCAGCGGCGACGGGTTCTTCGTGTTCAAGGGCGCCGTGGACGGCCTCAACGGCAATTTCTATTCGCGCGACGGCAGCTTTACCATCAACGCCGACGGTGCGCTCGTGAACGCGGGCGGTTTGAAATTGCAGGGCTACACGCAGCTCGTGGGCGACAAGCTCGGCGGCCCGCTGACGGACATCGAGATCAAGACGCTCACCTTGCCGCCGAAGGAGACCTCGACGGTCGACATCACGGCAAACCTCGACGCGAACGCCGCCACCTTCGATCCGGCCGGTGGCGCGAACGCCTTCGATCCGCTCAACCCGACGACCACCTCGAACTTCTCGACGTCCGTCACGGTGTTCGACTCGCAAGGCAACGCGCGCTCGCTCGACGCCTATTTCGTCCGTGTCAACGACGGCGCCACCCCGCCGAACCCGACCAACGAGTGGGAGGTTCACGTCCTGAACGGGAACACCGACGTCACCACCGGCGCACCGGCGACCCCGCCGAAGGTCTCGTTCGACTCCTCCGGCAAGCTTCAGACCTCGGACCCCATCACGGTCTCCGTTCCAATCTGGGAGGCGGGCAACGCCACCTCGCCCCACAACACGTTGATTACCTTTGGCATCGGCGACCCCATCGCCGACGGTGGCACGGGTCTCAAGGGTCTGACGCAGTACGGCGAGCGCAGCGCCGTCTCGTCACAGAATCAAAACGGCTACGCGCCTGCCGATCTCAGCTCGGTCGACGTCGGGGCCGATGGAACCGTGTACGGCGTGTATTCGAACAACCAAAAATTCCAGCTCGCCCAGATCGCGGTGGCGCGGTTCGGGTCGAACGACGGACTCGCCCGCGCGGGCCACAACTTGTTCGCTCAGAGCATCGACTCGGGGCAGGTCGGTCTCGGCATTGCCTCGACGGGCGGCCGAGGCTCGATCGTCTCGGGCGCCGTCGAGCAGAGCAACGTGGACATCGGCGCGCAGTTCGTCGACATGATCAGCTTCCAGCGTGCGTTCTCGGCGAATGCGAAGACCATCACCACGGCAGACGAAATGCTCGTCGAGACCGTGAACCTGAAGCGATAATCGATAACCGGTTCGGCGCGCGGATGCGCGCGGAGACACCATGGCGGACGAAGAGAAGAAAGAAAGCCAAATCCCACCCGATGCCGCGGCCCCAACCGCAGGCGCGGGCGGCGGGATGGTCGGAAAACTTTTGGGCATTGTGCTTCCGACGGTCTTTGCAGGGGCTGCGGCGTTCGCGGGGGCAAAATTTGGTGGCGGTCACGCCGCCGCACCGGCGCACGAAGAAGGCGCAAAAAAGCACGACGACAAGAAGACGCCCGGCTTGACCATTGAGCTCAAGGCCTTCGTCGTGAACGTCCAGGACGAGAAGACCGGCGACAACAAGCCGCTCAAGATGACGGTCGCGGTTGAGCTCGAGAAGCTCGCGAAGAAGGAAGAGTTCGAGCCCTTCATTCCCAGAGTCCGCGACACCGTCCTCTCGTACATCCGAAACCTGACCTACCAGCAGGTCATGAATCCGCGGACGAAAGACCGCATCACCGAAGACCTCCTCGAGCAGATCCACAAGCTCGGCGCCGAGCAAGCGCAGCGCGTGCTCGTGCAGGAGATGGTCACCCAGTAACGATCGGCTAGGATGGGGGGGTCGGCGCGACTCTCCTCGAAGGCGCGTTGACAAATGGCAATGGCATTCGACGACAACGACCACGACTCAGCCCCGGTACCGGCTGGACTTGTGCGAGCCATGCGCAGCGAAACGCTGATCTCGGTGACCTCCGAGGGAGGCAGTGCGCTCGCAGAGGAGACGATGCGTCGTGCCGCACCGGCGCTCGCCGCAGGTGTCCGCCGGGGCGTTCCGTTTCTTGGGCGACGACGTGCCACGGCGACGCCGGGTGAAGCCTCGGCGGTGCGCGGCAGCGAGTTCGGAAAAAGGCTCGCGGAGCCGTACTACATCTGCCCCCTCGCGGCCGACCCCGGGGGCTCACGCGCCATGCTCGCCCTCGACGCCAATGCCATTGCTTTCCTGCTCGAAGGAATGCTCGGCGGCGATGGGACGGACACTCCGAAGCTGCAGAAGAAGGGCCTCTCGGCACCGCAGAAGGCGTTCTTGGATCGCATCCTCAGCACGATCGTTCACGGTCTGTCGAGCGCGCTGGCGAAGTCGGTGGGGTTGTCGCTCACCAAGCTCCCACAGCTTGCCAACGAGAAAGCGGCTGACGGCGTCCTGGTGCAGCTGCCAATCGACTTCCGAGATGCCGCGCCCAAGCTCGATACCAAGAAGGAATTCTCGCTCGACGATTTCGATGCGCCGAGCCTTCGGGGCGGCGCCAACAGTTCCGGTGGCGAGCCCGAAGCCGCGAGCTTCGGCACGCTGCTGCTCGCGGTGAGCAAGACGGCGTTGAACGCCGCGCGTGCCGCCAACCAGACCAAGAAAATCGAGCGCCTCGATCCACGGCTTGCGGCCACGATGCGCGAGGTCCCCGTGAACGTCGTGGCCGAGCTCGGTCGCTTGAAGATGCGCCTCGGAGACCTCTCGCGGCTGCGCGTGGGCGACACGTTGCGGCTCGACGTCCAGGTGAATGGGGAAATTGACGTTCGCGTCGAAAATCAGGTCCTCTTCAAGGGGCAGCCGACGACCCTGGGCTCCCAAATCGCGGTGAACATCGTCGAGTGCACGGCGCCCGAAGTCCCGCCCGAACCTCCGCCTCCCCCGTCGGCCATCCTCTCCGACATGCCAGGGCCAGGCGGCCCTCGCGGGACGACCGCTCCGATGCGGCGCTGAGCCTTCCCCCGAGGGGCTGAGAGCCCACTTCATGAAGTGCCCACGGAAGTGATTCCGGCGGGGCACGATGCTTGCTTTGTTGTCTGCCATCATGGCGGACGAATCCTCTCTTTCTCCCCCGGACAGCCCGTTTGGCCCCCGCGGCGGCGGGATCGGCGCGTTTGCGCTGCTCAAGGACGTCGAGGTCGAGGTGACCCTCGAAATCGGCCGAAAGCGCATGAATATCGACGAAATTCTTCGTCTTTCGACCGGCGCGACCATCGAGCTGAGCAAGGCGGCGGGCGAGCCCATCGACATCTACGTCAACGGACAGCTGCTCGGACGCGGCGAAGCCGTCGTGGTCGGGGACCGTTACGGAGTCCGCATCACCGAGCTTCTGAACCCGGAGGATCACCCATGAACCGCCTCAGTGTCAGCGCATTGGCGCTCGTCGCCACCTCCTTGACCTTGCCGGCCTACGCCGCCGAGCCTGCCCGCTCGAAGCCCGTCGCTGAAAAGGCCGTCGCGGAGAGGGCGGAGCGAGCCGAGAGGCCCGCACGCGGGGACAAGGCTCGAGCCATCGAGAGCGACGCCACCGGCGACGAGGGCGCCACCAAGGAGGAGCCCGTCGGCGACTCGGATTCGCTCCTTCCGAGCGACCACAAGGAATCCGCGCCCCGAGAAGCGGAGCGCCCGCTCGTGCTTCGCAAGTCGCCAGCCGACAAGCCCCTCGAGCTCGCGGCCGAGAAGCCCTCGGACAGCATCTGGCTAAAGCTCGGCGCGTGTGGACTGATTCTCGGCGGCGCCCTCTTCGCGATGAAGAAGCGCGGCCTTCTGAAGGCGGCCCCGCGCGAGCACACGATGACCATCGTCGGTCGTACGGCCATCGGCGTACGCAGCGAATTGCTGCTCGTCGATGTGGACGGTCAGAAGCTGCTGCTCGGGGTGACGCCCAACTCGATAAGCCGCCTGGCCGTCATGCCGGTTCACGGGGACGCGCCCTCGCTCATGGAAGAGACCCTCGACCCGGTACCGCGCGTCGAGCAAGAGCCGGGCTTCGACAGCGCGTTGGACAGTGCGCGCGAGCAGCTCGAAGACTTCGCGGCGCGCCTGAAGAGCCGCGCTCCGGAGAGTCCGTCGGCACGGGCGGCAAAGGCGCGGCCGTCGCGACACGAGGCCGCGACACCGTCGCCTCGGAACTCGCGTCCGTCCGCCGACGATGCCGAGCACGACCAAGAGATGGCTCGCCGCGCGCGCGCTCGGCAGTCGCACGTGGAGCGTGAGCTTACCGAGCTGCGGGCTTCGCGGCCCGCGCAGGCCTCGCGCCCCGACCTCGGTGAGCAAGCCCAAAGCCTGATGCGCCTGCGGCAAGCACGAGGTCGCTGATGGGCGGCACGCCGGGCACTCAGGACATCGTCGAGCTCGCGAACAAGGGCCTCACAGGGCCCCTGAAGGTCCTCGCACTCCTCACGATCCTGTCGCTCTTGCCAGCGATCGTGCTGTCGATGACCTCGTTCACGCGCTCGGTCATCGTCATGTCCTTTGTCCGTACCGGCATCGGCTCGCAACAGACGCCTCCCACCCAGGTCATCGTCGGGATCGCGCTTTTTCTCACCATGTTCACGATGGCGCCCGTCACCGAGCGCATCGTCGAAGACGCCTACACGCCCTACGCCGCAGGCAAACTCACCGAGACCGAGGCGCTCGAGAAGGCCACCGTGCCCATTCGAAGCTTCATGCTGAAGCAGACCCGCGAAGCGGACCTCGCGCTCTTCTACAACGCCGCGCGCATGGAATTTCCGAAGACGGAGGACCAAGTCCCGATGCGTGTCGCGATTCCGGCGTTCGTTATCAGCGAGCTGACGACCTCGTTCCAAATGGGCGTGCTCGTGCTCTTGCCCTTCTTGCTCGTGGACATCGCGGTCGCTTCGACGCTGATGAGCATGGGCATGATGATGGTGCCGCCGACAAGCATCAGTTTGCCCCTGAAATTGCTGCTCTTCGTGGTGGTCGACGGCTGGCATCTCCTCACCGAATCGCTGCTCAGGAGCTTTGCATGAACATCGACCAAGCCCTCGCACTGATGACCGACCTCATCAAGACGACCATCTTCGTCGGTGGCCCGGTGCTGGCAGCGGCGCTGATTGGCGGCGTGCTCATCGGCATCGAGCAGACGGCGACCCAGGTGAACGAGGCGAGCATCGCGTTCGTCGTGAAGGCCGCGTGCGTCATGTTCGTTTTGCTCATCGGCGGCACGTCGCTCGCGTCGCGCACGGTGCAGTACACGCGCGAGACGTTCTCGCGCATCTCGGACGTCGTGCGCTGAGGGAGGCCCCATGACCGCGTCCGGCATCGTCGAATACGCCGTCGTGGTTGCGCTCGTGTTCAGCCGCATCGGTGGTTTCATGGTGATTTCGCCCATTCCCGGTGCCTGGGTACCGAAAGAAGCGCGGGCAACCCTCGCGGTCACCCTCGGCTTGACGGTCGGGGTTCTGCTCGGCCCCCCGCGCGCGGCGCTCCCGTTCGGGCTGGAACTTCTGCCCGTCGTGATGCGGGAGGCGACGGTCGGATTGATGATCGGCGGGACGTTCCGGCTCGTGATCATCGCCGCGGAGTTCATGGCAGGCCTCGTCAGCCAGGCCTCGTACCTTTCCGCGCCAAGCTCGATGAACCCTGACTTCGGCGGCCAAACTCAGGCTCTCGGGCAGATTTCGATCATCCTCGCGCTGCTGCTCGCCATCGCAACGGGCACCCATCGCACGGTCCTCGCCTACCTGATCGAATCGTTCCGTGTGTTGCCGGTTGGCTCCGAGATGGCGCTGCTCGCCGGCATTCCGCCCTTCCTCGGGCTCGTCGGGCGCTCCTTCGACGTGGGAATGAGCCTCGCCCTGCCGGTGCTCGGTATCTCCCTCGCCGTACAAACCGCGCTCGCACTCGTGTCACGCGTCGCGCCAAACCTTCAGATTTTCAGCATCGGGTTTGCCGTGCTCATCGCGAGCGGCCTCATCACCTTCATGGCGTCCTTGCCCTCGATCGCCGAGGGGATCATCGCCTACTTCCAGATCATTCCGGGATTTCTCGACGATCTCCTCCTACGCCTGGCGGAGGCCTGATGGCCGCGGACGGGGACAAACCACTACCCGCAACGGCCAAGCGTCGAGAGGACGCTCGGAAAGAAGGCCAGTTCCCGCGCGCCCGCGACACCACCGCGATCGCCGTGACGCTCGCGGTCGTCGGGGTTCTCGTCGCCTACGGCGAACGCCAATCGCAAGCGATTCACGAGATTTTTCGCCTCTGCCACGGGGACTTGGGCGCCATTCGGCGCGGCGACGCGGACGTGATCAGCTCGGCGGTCCCAGGGGCCCTCTGGACCTTGGCCGCGCCCCCCGCCATCGCCGCCGCGGTCGCGGGAGGACTCGCGGGTGCGTGGCAGAGCGGCTTCCGGTTCTACCCCGAGCTCTTGTCCCTCAAGTTCGAGAAGCTGAATCCGCTGCCCAAGCTGCAGCAGATGCTGAACTTGAAGCAGTCCGTGAGCGAGCTTGTCATCTCGCTCCTGCGGGTCGGCATCGTCGCTTGGATTTGCTACCGGGAGCTGACCGAGGACGTCCCCCTGCTGCTCGGTCTGACCGGAGCGCCCGTCGCGTCGTCCATTTCGCTCATTTCCGCGATCCTGATGCGGCTGACGCTGAAGGCGATCGGCGTCCTCATCGTCCTCGCGGTCGCGGACTACGGCTACAACCGGTACTCGATCGAGAAACAGCTGCGCATGAGTCACCAAGAGGTGAAAGATGAGATGCGCCAGTACGATCAGAACCCCAAGATCAAGGCGAAGATCCGCGAGAAAATGCAGCAAGGCGCCCGCCGCCGGGTCCTCGCAGCGGTCTCCAGCGCCGACGCGATCGTGACCAACCCGACGCACATCTCGGTTGCGCTCCGATACTCCGACCAGGACTTCGCTCCGGTCGTCGTCGCCAAGGGTCACGACGAGCTTGCCCTGAAGATCCGAGAGGAGGCCAGAAAGCACGGCATCCCGATCCTCGAGAACCGGCCCCTCGCCCGCGCCCTCGACGCCGAGGTCGAAATCGGCTGGCCGGTGCCGGGTCAACATTACGTCGCCGTCGCCAAAGTTTTGGCGTTCGTCTACTCGCTCAAGGGCTCGAAAAAGCGTAGGTCGCCGAAAAAAGGCGCAAAATCTCCGCAAAAGGGAGTGCGTCCCAAGGGACGCCCCGCAACGAAGCGGGCCTGAGCGCGCTGGCACGCGGCATGAATATGGACGCCTCCAGGCATGGAGAGCGTCAACACACCGCCCACACGGATCCGGGACATCGCCGTCCCCTTGGGCATCATCGGCATCGTGCTGATGATGGTGCTGCCGCTGCCGCCGATCCTGCTCGACGTGCTGCTCACGTTCTCGGTCGCGCTCTCGATCATCATCTTTCTGACGGCGTTGCTCATTCAGGACGCGTTGGAGTTCAGCGCGTTCCCGACCGTCGTCCTCGTGGCCACGCTGCTCCGCTTGAGCCTGAACGTCGCGAGCACGCGCCTCATCCTGCTGCACGGCAACGAGGGCTCTGCCGTCGCAGGGCAGATGATTGAAGCGTTCGGACACTTCGTCGTCGGCGGGCAGATCGTCGTCGGCCTCGTCGTGTTCCTCATCCTCGTCGTCATCAACTTCGTCGTCATCACCAAGGGCGCAGGCCGCATCGCGGAGGTCGCGGCGCGCTTCACCCTCGATGCGATGCCCGGCAAGCAGATGGCCGTCGACGCCGACCTCGCGGCCGGCCACCTGACGAACGATGAGGCCCGCAAGCGCCGCAAAGCCCTCGAGCGGGAGGCGGACTTCTACGGCGCGATGGACGGTGCGAGCAAGTTCGTCCAAGGCGACGCGGTCGCAGGCCTCCTCATCACGGGCATCAACCTCGTCGGCGGCCTCATCATCGGCGTGGTGCGCGGGATGGAGATCGCGAAAGCCGCGGAGACCTTCTCGGTTCTGAGCGTCGGCGACGCGCTCGTCTCGCAAATCCCCGCGCTGCTCATCTCCTCGGCGGCCGGCGTCGTCGTCACGCGAAGCGCGGAAGGGGAGCAAATCGCCGATACGTTCATCCTGCAGCTCTTCGCGCGACCACGCGCGGTTGGGCTGACGGCGGGCATCGTCGCGGTGCTCGGGCTCGTGCCGGGCATGCCGACGCTTCCGCTGCTCGGCTTCGCAGGGATGCTCGCGTACCTGGCTCGCAAACCGCTCAAGATGCCGAACACGGAGGCTTCGGCCGGTTCGGTCACGGGCGGCGGGGGCGGCGCGACGACCTCCGGAGGCAGCGACGGCGCAAAGGACGTCAAGCCCGGCTCCGCCGAGGACGTCGACAAAGCGCTCTCGCTCGACGTGCTCACCCTCGAACTCGGCTACGAGCTCGTGCACTTGGTCGATGCCGCGGCCGGTGGGACGTTGATCGATCGCGTGGGCGCGCTGCGCCGCGAAATCGCGCGAGAACTCGGCATCGTCGTCCCCTCCGCCCACATCTGCGACAACCTCGAGCTGCAACCTGGCGAATACCGGATTCTTTTCTCCGGCAACGCGATCGCACAAGGGCTCTGCACCAGCGGGAGGATGCTCGCCATCGATCCGACCGGCAACGCCCCGCCCCTCGAGGGGGATGCCACCAAAGAGCCCACCTTCGGCATGCCGGCCCGCTGGATTCTACCGCGCGATCGGGACATGGCCGAAGCGCTCGGTTACACGGTGGTCGACCACGCGACCGTCATCGCGACCCATTTTGGCGAGCTCATCCGCAACAACGCGCATCGGCTCGTTGGCCGACAGGAAGTCCAGCACCTGCTCGATCTGCTCGCGAAGAAGGCCCCGAAGCTCGTCGACGACGTCGTCCCGACCCTGCTCACGCTCGGGGACGTGCTTCGGGTTCTCCGCAATTTGCTGCGCGAACGCATCAGCGTCCGGGATCTCCGGAGCATCATGGAGGCCCTCGCGGACCTTTCGGAACAGACGAAAGACTCCGAGCAGCTGACCGAACTCGTCCGCGAGCGGCTCGCGACCCAGATCACCGCGGCCGTCAAGGGACGTGACGGCTCCGTCGCCGCGTTGGCGCTCGACCCACGGCTCGAGGATGCCCTGCGTACGTCGCTTCGAGAGATCGCACAGGGCATCGGCGGCGCCCTCGACCCCCGGCTCTTGAACGAGCTTGCCCAGCAAGCCGAGGCTGCAGTCGCAAAATTCGCGGCTTTGTCCGTAGCGCCCATCGTGATCGCGCCGCCCGACTTGCGCCGCTACGTCCGCGCGATCTTCGAGCACAAGGTTCCCCAGTACTCGGTCGTCTCGTTCCGTGAAGTCGAACCCGCCGTTCCGCTGCGCGTCGTCGACTCTCTCGGACGTGGCGCGATCCATGCATTGGGCCAAGGAGTATGACGATGAACCGTACCTTCCGTGGTCGTACGTTGAGCGAAGCTCGCGATGCCGCCGAGGCAGCCCTCGGCCCGGACGTGGTGGTGCTCCAACGTCGTAAGGTGAAAAAAGACGGGCTGACCGGGATGCTCGGCGCCACCGAGTTCGAGATCGACGTGGGCACCCACATCACGCTCCCGATGCTCGAAGATGCGGCGGCCGAGGCGCCCGCTGCGCGTGGCTACGGGCAAGCCAAGCTCGCGGTTCGCGAACCGATGCCGTCGCTCCAATTTGCGCGTGCCGTCTACGACGACGCGGAAGAGAAGCCCGAGTCGGTCGAACAGCGCGCGTCGACCGCCGACATCGCACGCCTCGAGAACGAGGTCCGCGCGGTTCGCGCGATGCTGTACCGGCTCTCCAGCTCGCCCGACAAGCTCCAGAACCAGCTGCAGAGCCTCCGCCGCGCCGTCGATGAGATGAGCCCCCGAACGCCCGCTCCCGAGCGCGTCGAGCGCATGGTGGATGACAGCGGATTGACGGGGGCGCCAGCGCGCGCACTCATGAAGCGTCTCCGGCGTCACGAAGGTGACGGCGACAGCCTCGTCGAAGCCTACCGCGACGCGCTCGCCGATCTCATCAAGGTTCGCCCTTGGCCACTCGCGGGTGAAGAAAAACGGGTCATCGCACTCGTCGGTCCGCCAGGGGTCGGCAAGACGACCACCGCCGCAAAGCTCGCCGCCACCGCGATCGCCAACCAAGGTGCGACCGTCACCTTCATCGGCTGCGACACCTACCGGGTGGGCGCCGTGGAACAACTCGAGAGCTACGCGGAGTTGCTCGGCTGCGAGTGCATCACGGTGAAGAATCAGAAGGAGCTGCACCGCGCGATCCGAAAATCGCAGAGCGACATCGTCATCGTCGACACCGCCGGCCGGGGTCCGGAGGGGGAACAGGCGGTCGAGGCGGGTCTCGGCGACCCGCGCAAGACGGGGGCCAAGCCAACCGGCTGGGAAAACCGTATTCGGCACGTCATTCTCTGCCTCGATGCTTCGCTCCGCTACACGGACGCGAGCGAACTCTGCGCCCGGTATGCCGCCTGCTCTCCGACGGCGATCGCGATCACCAAGCTCGACCTCACGACCGCTCCAGGCGGCCTCGTCCACGGTTCGGCGGCTACGGAGCTGCCCGTGACGCTGCTCTGCAACGGACAGCGCGTCCCCGAGGACCTCGCCCCCGCGACGGCCGGACGGATCCTCGACTACCTCGCGCCGCGGCAGCGCTACGCCAACTGAGCCGCGACCGCTCTTGGGCTGCGAATCGACAATTGCGCTCCGAACCCCTGATTTGGTCTGATGGCCCTTCCTCAACCCACCATGAACGCTCCGAAGCGAACCCTCACCCGCGAGGATTACGAGCGCTTTCTGCCGCTCGTACGGCGCATCGCCATGCGCTTGGCGCGGCGGGTGCCCAGCCACATCAGCATCGGAGATCTCATCTCGAGCGGCTGGGTAGGTCTCGTCGAGGCGTTCTCGCGAAGCGATGAGTCGATGCCGCCCGAGGAGTTCGAGGCCTACGCCTCTCACCGGGTTCGGGGCTCGATGCTCGACTACCTGCGTGGCCTCGACCCCGCAACGCGCCAGGCGCGCAATGCGTCGCGCCGCGTCACGCGCTCGATCACGGAGCTCACCCGTGCGCTCGGCCGTCCTCCCGAGGAGGAAGAGATCGCCGACAGCCTCGGCCTCGACCTCGACGGCTACCGGGTCCTGCTGACGCAAATCTCCAGCGCCGGCATGAGCCGTCTCGAGCTCGTCGATCTCGACCAGATCGATGCCGTCAGCGACAAGAGCGAAGCGCCCGACGACGTCGCCGAACAGCGGCTGCTCGCGGAGCATGTGGCGGGTGCGATTGAACGCCTTCCGCTTCGGCTCCAGCAGATCCTCGCGCTTTACTACCAGGAAGACTGCACCCTGCGCGAAATCGGCGCCGTGCTTCAAGTGAGCGAATCACGCGTCTGCCAGCTGCACTCGGAAGCGATGCACCGGCTGCGCGCGGACATTGGCAAGGAGTAAACACCATGGCCGACGGAATTTACGCAGCACTGAGCGGCGCACTCGCCCACTACACCTCCCTCGAGGCAACCGCGCAGAACCTCGCGAACATCGACACCACGGGCTACCGCGCGATGGCGCCGGTGTTCCACGAGGTGCTCACGCAAGCGCAGCGCCCGGACTCCACGGTTCGCTTCACCGCCGTACGCAAGACCGCGATCGACATGACTCCTGGTGCGCTGCGCGACACCGGCAATCCGCTCGACGTTGCGCTCGGGCAAAACTCGTTTCTGGCGATTCAGGCTCAAGGGGGCGAGCGCTACACGCGCGCAGGCTCGCTCAAGATCGCGCCCGACGGCACGCTGACCACGCAGCGCGGGCAGCCGGTACTCGACGATGCACGCAAGCGGATCGTCGTCGATGCGGAGAAGGGCGCCGAGATAAGTCCGCAAGGCGAGGTCACCTCGGGAGGCCGCTCGGTCGGATTTCTCCGCGTCGTCGCCTTCGCGCGACCCGAGCAAATGGCCTACGAAGGTGCGGGCATCCTCCAGGCGCAGCCCGAAGCGGGCGCGCCTTTACCGAGCAAAGAACCCCTCGAGATCGGCAAGCTCGAGGAGAGCAACGCTTCGACCGTTCGGGCGATGACCGACATGATGGCCGCGAGCCGCATGTTCGATGCCATGGAGCAGGCGATCAGCACGTTCAGTCAAATCGATCGCCGCGTGATCACCGCGGTGCCGAAGTTCGGCTGAGTTCGGTTCGAAGGCGCGGCTCCTCGCGGGGCCTACACTTCGAGTTCCAGCTCACGACGAAATTCATCCGGCTCGTCGTTTCCGGGGCGCGTTTTGCCAAGCTCCGCGCGCCGGAGAAGGCGCCAGATCTGCGGACCCATGACGTCGAGCTCCGTCGACATGCAGTGCTCGCCCCCGAAGCGCGTCACGTTCGCGGTCTGCTGTTCGAGCATCCGTGCGTCCTGCGCGAAGATGCGGAGCGCAACGGGCTCGAGCACGAGCTTGACGAGCCACACCGGAAGCCGTGTCCGAAAGCGAATCACTGCAAAAAGTCGCGTAACCGTGTCCTCGACGGGTGTCGCCATCGCCGAGACGAGGATGTGGTTTTCATCGCCGATTCGGTATTCGACCTCGGCGACGCAAGGCAAAATGAACCGGTCGTAGTGAGTGACGACTCCGCCGGAAGGGGACAACAGTCGACCGACGAGCCCCTCAGGACGCGGCTCGCCGACGTACTCCGTCTGCACGCGGCAGCCCGTGCGGGTGACGATCGCGCGGATCCGGTTGGTCTTGCCGGCGCCGCGAAAGAGCCCCCGATGAAGAAACGCGGTGTGGGGGACGTCGAGCGCGTTTTCAACCGTCGCGTGCAGGGTGCCCTTCGCTTCGACCACGCGCGTGACCGAGGCGTAGCCGGGCCCGAGATCCGTCAGGGCGTAGGGCTCGTGGGTCGGTGTGACGTTGGGCGTCGCGTAGACCCAAACGAGCCCCGAGGCTTCGCGTGTCGCGAAGGTTGGCACGAGCGCGCGCTCGGGGTGCGCGCTGCAGAGACTGGGAATCGTCACCGCGTGGCCGGCCGCATCGTAACGCCAGCCGTGATACGGGCACTCGAGGGCGCCGTCGACGCAACGCCCAGGAGAAAGCGGGACATTGCGGTGCGCGCAGCGATCGAGCAGCGCCGCCGCAGCTCCCGAGGCATCGCGAAAGAGGACGATCGGCATGCCGTAAAGCATCCGGGCGAGCGGAGCCGCACGTAATTCGGACGACGTCGCCAGCACGAACCACGCATCGGTGAGACGTGCGACCGACATGTGGCCGGTGGGCTTGAGAATGCTCTGCGGCGCGTCCAGCTCCATGGCGAGGAGGACATCGTAGCCTTGGAAGACGCCTGCGTCATGCGACCCGACGCTTCCTCACGGGCGTTTCTTGGCGGGCTCCTTTATGCTCGTCGCCGCGATGCGGCTCCGAGCGTTTGTCGGCATGGTTTCTCTGAGTGCGGTCCTTGGCTGCACGGGTGGCGACGAGCGGTCCTCTCTCGCGACGGGCGCGCTCTCCGATGCCGCCGACGCTCCCGCACGTCTTTGGCAAGTGACGCTCGACGGAGCGCCCGCAGCGGACACGTGGCTCGACGCGGGGCCTGCCGAACGCACCCAGCGCACGCGTTCGCGGTTGGCGCAACTCGAACGAGAGCACGCGCGCCTCCGCACGAGCATCGGAGCTTACGCGACGATCGTCGGTGAACTGAGCCGCCTCGCGAACGGTTTTCTCGTCCTTGCACCGGAGGAATCGGCCGAGCGCATCCGAGGGCTCGAAGGGGTCGCACAGGTGGCGCTTGCGCCGCTCTACCGGCCGAGCCTCGCGAGCGTCGTTCCCGTCGTCGGTGCGCCCGCGGCCTGGACCGGCGTGAACGGTGTTCACGGAGAGGGCGTTCGGCTCGGCATCATCGACTCCGGCATCGACTACGTGCACGCGGACTTCGGGGGGAGCGGCAGCAACGAGGAGTACGCGGCAAACGACCGCGCCGTCGTCGAGCCCGGCAGCTTTCCTACCGACCGCGTGACGGGCGGCTGGGACTTTGCCGGCGACGCGTACGACGCGACCGATCCGGCGAAGAACAAGCCGGCGCCCGATGCCGACCCGCTCGACTGCAACCAAGGAAACGGCGGTGAATTCGCCGGTGGGCACGGGACCCACGTTGCAGGGATCGCCGCGGGCAATGGGGTCACGAGCGACGGCAAGGCGTACAACGGAACCTACGATGCCACGCTGTCGCTCGCAGCGTTCGGGGTCGCGCCAGGCGTCGCGCCCAAGGCCTCGCTCTACGCGCTGCGCGTGTTCGGTTGCGGAGGGTCCACGGGCCTCGTTCCGCTCGCGCTGGAGCGCGCCGCCGACCCGAACGAAGACGGCTCGTTCGAGGACCGGCTCGACGTGGTGAACCTCTCGCTTGGCAGCTCGTACGGGCTTGGGGCCGGCCTCGAGGTCGGCGCAGTCCAGAAGCTCTTCAAGCTCGGCACGGTGCTCGTTGCCGCCGCGGGCAACGACGGTGACACGACGTTCGACAACGGCGCGCCGGGGACCCTGCGTGAGGTCCTCACCGTCGCGGCGAGCGAGGATCGACCGTGGCTCCCCCTCCACATCGATTCGCCGGCCTCGGTCGCAGGTACGTATCCCGCCGCAGAGGGTCCGATCTCAACACCCTTCGCCGGCGTCGGGGAGATTTCCGGAGCGCTCATCAAAGGGAGCCCCAGCAACGGCTGCTCGCCGTTTTCGAACGTGAGTTCGCTCGCCGGCGGGATTGCACTCATCGATCGCGGGAGCTGCCCGTTCGTGACGAAGCTCTCCAACGCTCGAGCGGCTGGCGCGCTTGCCGCGATCGTCGTCGACGATCAGGAATCGAGCGAGCCGTTCGTCATGGGCGGCGAGAGCGTCGTCGACCTTCCTGCGGTGCTCATTCGCAAAAACGACGGGAAATTGCTGGAAAGCGCGCTCAACGAAGGCGTGACGGCGCGCCTCCTCGGAGGCGAACGGTACGAGGGCCCGGGTGCGGAGCCGATCGCCGGGTTCAGCTCGCGAGGACCATCGCCGGTGGACCTCACCCTCAAGCCGGATGTCACCGCCCCTGGGACCGACATCCGCTCCGCGGCCGTGGGCACCGGGACAGGCGGCGTCGTCATGCAAGGGACTTCCATGGCGTGCCCCATGACGGCCGGAGCCGTCGCGCTCGTCCGCCAAGCGCACCCGGCGCTCACGCCGACGCAGGTCAAAGCGCTCGTCATGAACACGGCGGAGACGCTCGTCGGGAGCAACGGCGCAACCTTCGCCCTGTCGCGTCAAGGCAACGGTCGGATCGCGCTCGAGGACATCGCGCAGCGGGTGACGACGGCGCGCGTGGACGGCAACACGGGGGACGTCGCGCTCTCGTTCGGTGCTCTCGTCGTCGCTTCAACCTCCTCTGCGACGCGCACCGCCGTCATCGAAAACCACGGCACCGAGCCTCGCACCTTTTCGCTCACGACGACGCGTCTCGACGCCCTCGCGGGCGTCAGCGTGAGCGTCGACCAACCGAGCCTTACCGTGGAGCCAGGCACCTCGGCGTCGGTCGCGGTCACGCTCACCATCGACCCTCGCTTGCTCGGGACCCCCGGCACCGACCCGCTCACGGCGAGCACGCAGTTCGACTATCCCCGCCACCACCTGAACGAAGCGTTCGGCCACCTCACGCTCGTTTCGCCCGAGGAGACCCTGAGGCTGCCCTACTACGCCGTGGTCCGGGCCGCCGAGGCACGCGTTGCGGACGCCGCCGTGGCCTGCGAGCCAAACCAGCGGAGCGGCGACTTCCTCGTGCCGCTCGAAGGCTCCTCCGCGCACCCCAAACCCGTGGTCACGGCGTTCGAGCTCGGCGCCGAAGACGAAGAAAACCCGAAGTCCAAGGGCGACGCCGCCCTCGCCGCAGTCGACGTACGTGCCGTCGGAATTGCGAGCGATTACTCGACGAAAGGCGCCATTTCGGACACGACGCTCTACTTCGCGATCGCCGTCAGCGGCCCGTTCACGACCCCGGCGCTCGGGCCGTTCCAGCCCCTCGGTGTGCTCATCAGCAACGACCAAGACGCCGCCGCAGAATGGAAGCTCGGCGCCGCTCCCTTCGCCGGCGAGAGGCCCTACGGCGACGTCCTCGTGACGGTCGTCACGAACGCCAAAGGCGAGCGCGTCGGCGAGCGGCGCTTCGTCAACATGGTCCCCGCGGGCGACACGGACACGGCGCCCTTCGTCAATCAGGTGCTCGTCTTGCCGGTCTTCGCCCGTGACCTCGGCCTCACGGAGGAAAAGACGACGTTGCGCTTCGCCGCCTTCGCCGATCGCCTCGAGACGGGCATCTACGACGACATGAGCGCGTGGGTCGATTACGACGTGACGAAGCCGAAGCTCGACACCAGCCTGCTCGCGCCGACCGCGGGACGTCCGCTGTTTCTCGGCGACGACGCGCTTCGGCTCCGAGTGAACGGCGAGTTCGTCGGCGACGGTCCGATGCCGAGCGCGCTCCTCTTGCATCACAACGGAGAGCCAGGTCACCCGTGGGACGTCGTCTCGCTCGGCGCGGCAGAGACCGAGGGCCTGACGCTGACGCTCGACACCCGCCCGTCGGCCTCTTCACCCATCGTCCGCAAAATAACGCTCTCGAACCTCGGCGCCCGCGCGATCGACGGCGTCAACCTCACCGGCACGTTCTCCTCCGGTTTGCTTCGCCTCGCCGCGCCTTCGCAAGGCAGCTGCGTGCAATCGACGCTCTCCTGCTCGCTCGGTCGCATCGAGCCTGGCAAGGCCGCCACCGTGACGCTCGAACTCGAGGCGGAGGACGACGTCGTGGCGGAGCTCCAAGCGACGACGTCAAACGGCTGTGTCGCGAAGACGACCCGAACGCTCCTCCGAAGCGACGCCGAG
>Ga0114972_10001231_pt1 | contig 19266 bp, 12 predicted proteins | sample M_140807_EF_Meta_FD_87354 | JGI IMG/M metagenome (GOLD analysis project Ga0114972, IMG submission 87354) | Freshwater microbial communities from Lake Montjoie, Canada to study carbon cycling - M_140807_EF_MetaG | ecosystem: Environmental > Aquatic > Freshwater > Lake | place: Lake Montjoie... | reverse complement strand
GCTCTTTCGCCTCTGCGATTTTGGTGGGAGCGTTTTGAGCTTGGGCCAGCACTGTTAATCCGCAACTCAAGCTAAGGAGACCTAAGAGCCGCATTTTATTGATGTTTGTTTTCATGTATATCTGTTTTCTATTATTTTTACAAACTATTGACCTGTCCCTCTGTCTTTCCGGCGGTTTAAAATCTGGGTTTCACCGGGCTTGGTTTCTTTCTCGACAATCTTGCCAGTCCACGGATTGAGCAACCGCAGCTTTCCGCCCACCGTCGACTTGATTTCCAGCTTCACAACCGTCCCGGCCTTCAGTTCCGCAGACACCAGGAATCCGCCCTGCGCCCGCAGATTAGTAAAACTGGCATCCCCGCAATCGGCAGGCCAGCACGGGAATACGCGAATAATATTGTCCACGCTCTGAAGCAGGAATTCGGAAATGCAAGCAGCGATACCCGTGCTCTCGCTGAGATAGTACCCATGCACCGGCCAGTAGAACATGCCGTTGGGCTGAACGTTCGGCTTGTAGTAATTGTACAGGTCGCTCACCGCCTCCGGCATGGAAAGTCGCGCCTTGCCCACGCTGAGAATCACGGTGGAGTTGAATCCGTAATGTCGGGTCTGCCGAAGCGTGTTAAGGAACAGCGCCTTCTCCGGCTCCGGCGAAAACCAGGTCACTTGCTCACCAGGAAATACAGGAACCGTGGGAACGGTGATATTATGCTCCCCAATTTCACGAAACTTGCAGCCAATCCAATCCACCACGATCGTTTTGCCCTCCGCATCCAGCGCCGTCGGGTAGTCGGGCAGCAGTTCGATCGCCTTGCGGAAACGGGCCACCAAGTCCGCATCGCGCCCGAGTTCGCCGGCGGCGGTGATCGCCGCCTTGAGCGTGAAACGGGCATAAGCGAGATCAAACGGGACATCCGAGACGCCAAACTTGCCGTGTTCCGGGCTGTAGCTCGGACCGTACTTTGCCTTTCCCTTTTCATCCTTCGGACATTTTTCAGCAAACGAACAGAAAAATAGCGCCGCCTCCTTGACCACCGGGTAGATCTTCGTTTCCAAGCGCTGGTGGTCGGGCTGGTAAAGATGCTGATGCCAGAGCACCTGAGCCGACATCCCGATCATACCCATCGTGTAACCCCAGGGCGTCATGGCGATCTGTCGCTTGTTCTTGCTCGTGCACTTCGCCGGATCAGGCTCAAAGGCAAACGAAGAACAACCGATGCAGGCCCCTTCGCAATCGTAGGTCTCCTTGGCCAGCCATTTCAACCGCGGCAACATCTGGCTCATGTAGTCAACCCAGGGATCCGCCTGGGCCGGATGATTGATGATAAAGGAGGACCAGTACGGCTGCCAGCTATTGTAATTGTGATGATAGTCGCCATGCCAGTTCGGCGCATCCGTCGGCTGGAAAGCCCACAGTCCCGCAGGCACCACCCCCGGCTTCGAAAAACAGCGCAGCATGTACGTCATCCGATACCACCAGAGCTGGAAATCCTCCTTGCCCAACCGCACGCCGCTGGCCGACCAATAGTCAGCCCAGACCGCCTCATGCTGCGAAACCAGCGCGGCAAACTCCGTGTTGACGGTTTCCCTGGCCAGGCGGACGGCCGCCTCCACCACATCACCGCCCTTGACATCAACGGACGTGAGCAGCGCAACGACCTTGATTTTGCCCTTGGCGGCGGAAGCCAGCGCGTAGTCCATGCCCGCATAATCCTGATCGCCCGGCATTTTGACGTGCATCCACTTCACCCCATCGGTTTCGCCCGTTTTCGGGGGCGGCAAGCCTCGGATCGCCTCCAGGACAACGTCGTTGTCGGACTCGATCAAAAAGACATTCCTGTCGGCCAGCACACGAACCGTGGTGCCGTCGGCACTGGCAACCGCCCGGCGCAAGTCCAGCCTGGCAGCCTTGATCTTTGTATCACCAAGCCGAATGATGGCGGCACAGCGGGGACTCGGGTATGGATTCTTCCAACTGGCCGGAGTGCCCCCGCCGCTCCACTTCTGATTTTCTAAATCCACTTTCAACATCTCGCAGTCCCGGGACGTATCGATGCGCGCATCCCAGACATCATTCTTCGCCACCCGCATGGAAAGCACGCCCTTGTTTTCCCACAGAAGTGCATTGAGATCGCCATTGCCGATGGGCAGCGCAGTGCGGTCAATATCGTCCAGCCGATCTTCGACCACCGCCGCCTGGTCCAGCTCGGCGGGATACGGAATTTCCGCAGCGAGAACCATTGCGCAGCGAAGGGCAATTCCAAAACAGGCGACCATCTTTGTTTTCATAGCATAACCTCTGTCAGTTCACCTGGTTAACAGAGTGGGAATAATGACCGAAGCCCTGGCGGCTTACCGAAGGCAGGAGAGATGGGAAAGGAGACGAAAAGGGTTCGCGTTCTCCCGTCAGCATTTGATCGGGTCTCGATTCGATGGTGTCGTTGTTCATGGTTGTATTCATAATTTTTTCATTTGACTACGTGTTGTCGCAGGCCCCCTGCCAAGTCTCGCCGCTACTGCGCGTCGCTCTCCCCTTGGAAACCCGTTTCCGGATCTTTGCCGGTTTTTCGTGCCTTGATGGTTGCTCGAATTTCGTTGGCCCGCCTGTCGGTGAGCGGATAGAAGAAGAAAATGGTTGAGGCCAGAACGATGATGGTGAGGGGCACCACAGCGAACTCAACGCGCAGCACCCACACGGCGTCGGATGGCTGGATGCTCGCTGCCTTGTCGATCCCCGAGAAACTCAGCAATAGCCCGCTAATGACCATTGCCAGCCCGTTGCCGAATTTGGTGATGAACTGGTTAATGGCTCCATAGATGCCTTCGCGCCGGACGCCGGACTCGAATTCATCGTAATCGCAGATGTCGCCAATCATAACCGTCATACTCAGCATGACTCCGGTCCAGCCGAAGGCCCAGAGGAGCAAGGGGATGAGCTGTAGCCAAGGGTTGACAGGGGTATACGCCCAATACGAGCTGGCAAAGCTGAGAGCGGTGATCACCAGGAAGAGCTTCATCAGCCTCGAAGCGCCAAATCGTGAGATCAGCAAGCCGAGGATAGGCACCATGACAAGGCTGATCCCGGTTTGGATGCTGCCGACGATACCGGTCCAGTTGCCGGCCTTGGACTTGTCGCCTCCGAAGACGTGATAGATGTTGATGTAAGTCGTCATGCCCTGGACGGTCCAGATGCCGATCATGGCGAAGACGAGCGCACCGGTCAGCAGCACGAACGGTCGGTTGCGGAAGGCCATCCCCATGGATTTGATGAAATCGTGCTTTTCCGGCGTCTTGACCTCAGGGTTTTCACGGCAGAAGAGAGCCGCTGCGCCGCAGACGCCCATGAGCAACGCGAAGAGCGCCCCCACGATTTGATAGCCGGGCGGGTGCAAGGTTTTTCCCTCGGGCGAGACGATCAAGGCGGCGAGGCGCGTTAAGAATGAGCCCTCTTGTCCCAGCGCGCTCCAGTTCCAGAAGCACATGGCATAATACCATGGCAGCAACAGGCCGAATAGCTGGCACATGAAGGTCCGCACTGTTGTGAGCTGAGTGCGTTCACGGCTGTCAACGGCGATCTCATATCCGAGCGACATGTAGGGGATGGAGAAAAGCGAAAAAGCCACGTAAAAAAGAAAAGCCAAGACCATGAACCACCAGAAGGTAACGGTGGGATGCCATGCTGAGGTGGGCAGCCAGATGAGCGCGAACGTTACGGTTGCCGTGATCGTGCCGACGAACATGAACGGGCGCCGGCGGCCCCAGCGTCCTTTCCAAGAATCGCTGAGATGCCCGATGTAAAGATCAATAAAGGCATCGCAGATCCGAGGCATGGCCAATGCCATTCCCACCTTCCAGGCTGAAATGCCGATGCCGTCGCTGAAAATCAGCATCGCCACCGATGCCAGCAAATTTCCCATGAAAAAATTGGAGACGCCGCCCATGCCATAGGCGATCTGTTGAGTTGGCCCGAGCCTGTGGGATTTGGGCTGAAATGTCATTTGCAGTTGGGGATGCCTCACTCAAACATAGCATTGACTCATCTGCCACCAATACGCAACTGGAATAGTGCGCAAGAATAAATTAATAATGCGCAGGCGTGGCGCAGGCAGCTTGACGGCTCTGGCAGGACGTTGGGATGCGGCCAATCCTGGGCAGGCATCCTCGTTTTTCGGCGCTTCGCTGCTTTCAGTGAATGTCTATACCTGATATGGGCAAGGGGTTTTGTATTTTTATTCAGAATTTCACTGCGTCCTCGTATCGCAGTGGGGGATGATCTTCTTCCTCGTAAACCGTCTCCCAGAGTCCCGGCCCAAGCTCGCGATGAACATGGATCGCCGCTTCAAGGAGCCTCGGGGAATGCGCGCGCCAGCGGCAATGCTTAATGACGCAATCTCTATTCATTTTTGCGCATTTCTGGTATTGTTGAGGAAGCCAACCGCGCGTAGAAATGATAAATTAATCGCAAAACATCCATTTATACGCTCCTCAAAAGCCCTGCTAAACAATCTGAAACCAGCAAACTCCAGAGCAATTTTAACGCTTTTCCACCACAGGGCAGTAGCACAAGACAGAGAGACAGGTCATAGACTTGGTGGCCCGTTTTCGCAAATCGATTGATGTGTTGCCTAACTACGCGCTCCGGCCAGAACAAACTTCTCCATTCGGTCGTTTCTATTGGGACGACTGTGAATTCTCAAGAAATATCACTCGCCAAATCCAAACGTAACCTATGAGTCATGTATCACACCCGTTTCTAAATCCCGATCTTCCCTACGATCAACGCATCGATGACCTGCTCGGCAGGCTTACGACTGGGGAGAAGATCGATCAGCTTCGGTGGGACTCACCGGCTATCGAACGTTTGGGAATACCCGCCTATAATTGGTGGAACGAGGCGCTGCATGGTGTCGGAAGAAATGGTCGAGCGACTGTATTTCCTCAAGCAATCGGTTTGAGCGCCACATGGGATCGCGCTCTGGTCCAACAAGTCGCGACGGCGGTTTCGGACGAGGCCCGAGCCAAGCACCATGCGGCAGTCCGGCGGGGAAGCAGGCAGCAATACCAGGGGCTGACATTCTGGACTCCGAACATCAATATTTTCCGGGATCCACGATGGGGCCGGGGACAGGAAACCTGGGGCGAAGACCCGATGCTCACGGGGGAGTTGGGAGCCGCGTTTGTTCGCGGCTTGCAGGGCGATAACCCGCGTTATTTGAAAACAGCGGCCTGCGCAAAACACTTTGCCGTCCATAGCGGCCCGGAGGAGTTGAGGCACGATTTCGATGTGCGGCCGTCGAAGAAGGACTTGAGGGAAACCTACCTACCAGCCTTCGAGCGGCTTTGTCACGAAGGGGTCGAGGCGTTCATGGGTGCTTACAATGCGCTTTACGGGGAACCCTGCTGCGGCAGCCCGTTCCTGCTTGGCGACATCCTGCGCAAAGAGTGGGGCTTCAGAGGACATGTGGTCTCCGACTGTTGGGCAATCCGCGATTTCCATACGACCTACAAAGTGACGGGAATGGTCGAGGAATCCGCAGCGCTTGCGCTGAAGAGCGGCTGCGATCTCAATTGCGGCAGCACGTATTGCGATGGGCTCGATGGGGCGCTCCTCTTGGGGCTCATCTCCGAAGACGATATTGACACGGCCTTGCGTCGGGTCCTTGCCACCCGCTTCAAACTCGGCATGTTCGACCCGGACGACGTCGTGCCGTGGGCTTCCATTTCCATGGATATCGTCAACGGAGAATCTCACCGGCGCCTGGCAAAAGAAGCCGCCGTGCAATCGATTGTTCTTCTGCAAAACCGCGATGGCGTGTTGCCCCTGAATGAATCCGTGCAAAACATCCTGGTTGTCGGCCCTCTTGCTTCGAGCGTCGAGGCCATGCTGGGAAACTATTATGGCCTGAGCGGAAGAATCTCGACGCTCATCGAAGGTCTCGCCCTCGGGCTCCCTGAGGGACTCCGCATCGATTATCGAAAGGGATGCCTGCTCAACCAACCGCGCCCGAACCTGTCGGACTGGACATTTTTCGAAGCCGCAAAAAGCGATCTCGTCCTTTGCTGCATGGGTCTCTCCCCCGATATCGAAGGCGAAGAGGGCGACGCAATTGAGTCGGCGCACAAGGGAGATCGGGAACGAATCGAGTTGCCGGACTGCCAGGTGGAATTCCTCCGCCAACTGTCGGCACGTCTAAAGGCGGATGGAAGCAAGGCAAAGGTGGTTGTCCTCCTCTTTGGAGGTTCGGCGATCGCCATTCAGGAGGTCGTGGAATTTGCCGATGGCATCCTGCAGGTCTGGTATCCCGGGGAAGCTGGAGGAGAAGCGATTGCCGCTGTGCTCTGTGGAGAATCCGAGCCGGGCGGGCGGCTTCCAATCACTGTGCCTCGCAATACCTCCTGCCTCCCGCCGTTTGAAGACTACTCGATGCGCGGACGAACATACCGATACATGAATCCTGAGGACGTGCTTTTTCCTTTCGGATTCGGTCTGGGTTACGCTGCCTTCCGCTACGAGAACCTCCAGGTCAAGCGCTGGGTGGATGGTTGGCTGGTTTCGATAGACATCTTGAACACCAGTGCCCGCTCAGGAAGCGATGTCGTGCAATGCTATTTGCAAGGACCTGAAGGCGACTTGGAGCAGCCTGCCTGCCGGTTGCTCTCCTTCGAAAAGATATCCGTGACCGCAGGTGCGAGCTGCCAGGTTCGCTTTGAACTGCCGGACAGTCATTTTTTCAGCTTTGATGCGGACGGCTGCAGAAAAAGGATTCCAGGCGATTACCATCTGACCGTCTCTGGCTATGCCCCGGTGTTTCCTGCAGTCGATGCCACTCGCCAGGTCTCCGCCAAATTGACAATCGTCTGATGATCAGATCCGAACAGCAATTGGCAGGGGCGGTGCTGGACATCGACAACACGGTCTATGCCTTGGACTCGACGACTGTGGATTTTTTGCTCAAGCTCTTGCAGCTTTTGATCGTTTACCAAGCTGCGTAATTACGAATGCATACAGAATGCAACTTCAGAGATTTGGAACCATTTGATTATAAAAATTCGGGGCTGTGATAGTTAAAACCAGACACCCGTGAAGAACTTTATGAAAATCGAAAAATACACCATCGGCATGGGCGACCGGTTTGCCCACCAAGGCAGGGCTCAGTTGCGTGCGGCAATTCATGCGCGAACCCTTGGGATTCCAGTTTATCCGGCTTGGAACAAATCCAACCGCGAGCACACAATCGTTCATAGCAAACCGGATGATTTACGTGCGGAGGCCGATGAGGCGGTCACTGCGCTCGACTGGAAGGAGGCTTACTATGTGGATGCCGACCACATTGGTCTTAAAACGGTGGACGGATTCCTGCAGGCGAGCAACTTTTTCACGCTCGATGTAGCTGATTTTGTCGGGAAACCCTCGGCCGAAACGCTGCGATTTAAGGAGTTCGTCCAAAAGTGGGGCAGCGAGGTTCACATTCCCGGAACAGAGCGTCCACTTAGCCTGGGTTCCAAGGTGATTGAAAGAGCCGCCGACAAATTTCTACAGGCCATGATAGAAGCCGGAGCGATTTACCAACACATCCTCACGCACAAGGACAAAAAGGATTTTATCGTGGAAGTGTCTGTGGACGAGACAGACAGTCCTCAGACGCCCGATGAGCTCTTCCTCATCCTTGCCATGCTGGCTATGGAGAAAGTGCCTGTGCAAACCATTGCGCCAAAATTCACAGGACGCTTCAACAAGGGTGTCGATTACGTAGGTAATCTGGCGCAATTCGGCCGCGAATTCGACGAAGACATCGCTGTGCTGGCGTTTGCGGTGCGGGAATTTGGCCTGCCCGAGACCCTGAAACTGAGCGTCCACTCGGGCAGCGATAAGTTTTCCATTTATCCCATCATAAACCGGCTCATTAAAAAACATGGGTGCGGCCTCCACGTAAAAACAGCGGGAACGACTTGGTTGGAGGAGGTGATCGGCCTCGCAGAAGCCGGTGGCGAGGGGTTAGCCATCGCGAAAGAGATCTATGCTGGAGCCTATGCTCGCTTCGACGAATTGACGGCCCCCTACGCGACAGTCATCGACATTTCGCGTGACCGACTCCCCCCGGTCACGGCAGTCGCCGCATGGACTTCGGCGCAATATGTCGCCACGCTTCGCCACAACCAGACATGTCCGGACTACAACCCTCATTTCCGGCAATTAATCCACGTTGGATTCAAGGTCGCAGCGGAACTCGGACCGCGATACACCTCCGCACTGCAACAAAACGCCGAAATTGTTGGCGCTAATGTTACCCACAACCTGATCGAAAGACACATCATACCGCTTTTCGGATGATCAGCAGAATACCATGCGGTGATTATCCAGCATAGTTATCTCACAAATCGAGCTCTTAACATTCCCGACAAATCAACTACCATATTCGATTTATTTAAATCGTCATTGAACCAATGGCACACTTCCAAAACCCAATTCTCCCAGGCTGCTACCCAGATCCCGCAATTTGCCGAGTCGGCGAGGACTATTTTCTCGTCACGAGTTCGTTCGCCTATTTTCCCGGGATTCCAATATTCCAAAGCCGCGACTTGGTTCATTGGAAGCAGCTCGGTCACTGTCTCGACAGAAAGTCGCAGCTGAATCTCGACGGTCTCAGCATCAAAGACGGCATCTGGGCACCGGCAATCTCACACAGTGGCGGGCAGTTTTATGTGACCGCGACGCTCATGAAAAAAGGAGGCGGTGGCAATTTCCTCGTAAAGGCAACCGACGCTGCCGGGCCTTGGTCAGAGCCTGTCTGGGTGGACCAGCCAGGGATCGATCCGTCGCTCTTTTTTGACGATGAAGGAAAGTGCTACTACCTGACGACCCACTGCATGCCTGGGCGATCAAGAAACGATATCGTCATGGCGGAGATTGATCCGGCCACCGGACAACGACTGAGCGATTTGGTTCCGCTGTGGTCGGGAATCGGCGAACTCGCGCCCGAGGGACCGCACCTCTACAAGATTGGTGGAAGGTATTACTTAATGATCGCCGAAGGTGGAACCTACGGAGGGCACATGGAGAATATTGCCAGGAGCGAGTCGCTTTGGGGACCCTACGAGGGCTGTCCGCGCAATCCGATTCTGACACATCGGCATAATCACCATCTTCCCATTCAGTTCGCTGGCCACGGAGACCTCGTCGAGATGCCCGATGGGACCTGGTGGATGGTTCATCTGGGTGTCCGGTGCAGCTCCTACCAAAAGCAGCATCTTGGCAGGGAAACATTCCTGGTGCCGGTATCTTGGGACAAAGAAGGATGGCCCCTCGTGAATGAAGGCAAAGGCATCACGGAGCTGAAACACGAGTCGCCTCAGCTCCATCCCCATCCATGGGCACAATTGCCTTGCACGGATAATTTCGACGAAGCTTCACTCGATCTTCGGTGGAACCACCTTGGAAACCCCGTTCCAAATCGCTATTCGCTGAGCGAGCGACCAGGCTGGTTGCGCTTGCGTGGCTCAGTAGGCACCCTCTCAGGCATGGAGTCTCCAACCTTTATCGGGCGAAGACAGCAGGAATTTGTCGTAAATGCGAGCATTTGCATCGAGTTTGAGCCTCTCGCCGAAAATGAAGAAGCTGGTTTGGCCGTGTATATGTCGCCGGATGCGCACTACACGCTTTCGATCATGCGTCGCGGTGAAAAACGTGAGGTTATTCTCAAGCTTCACCTCGACCACTTGCAGACGGAAATCGCGCGACAAGAAGTTCCCGCCGGACCTTTGACGCTAGCCGTCGAGTCCTCTAAAGAAACCTACACTTTTTCGTTCGCGCAGAACCAAGGGCCATTAGTGAGACTCGGAGAGGCTCCGGTGAGGTATCTTTGCGCCGAGGTGGCCGACACCTTTACGGGAGTTTACCTAGGCCTCTATGCGACAGGAAATGGGTCATCTGCCGCGAGCCACGCCGACTTCGACTGGTTTGAATACAAACAAGTTTCACCTTAAGATATCCCAGACTTCCTGGAAGCCAACACAAGCCGAAGACCAACATGCCGCGTGATTTCCACATAGCCAAGACAGGCAATGACGCTAACTGCGGCAGCGCCAGTGAACCTCTTCTGACGATTTCGGAAGGAGCCCAGCGCGCGGAGCCAGGTGATACCATTACGGTTCATGCGGGAACTTATCGAGAATCGGTTCGTCCGCCGCGCGGAGGAAATTCGGACAGCCAAAGGATCACTTATCGAGCTGCTCCCGGGGAAGTCGCTGTGATCAAGGGTTCGGAAGTCGTGAACGGTTGGCGTTCAGAGGGGCGTGGAGTTTGGTCGATCTCACTCCCAAACACGTTTTTTGGTGATTTCAACCCGTTCGCAGATGAAATCCAGGGAGATTGGTTCAATCCCAAGGGGCGCAAACATCATACCGGCTCGGTTTATCTGAACGGAGAGGAATTGCCGGAAGCCGAGTTCGACTATGATGTCCTTAACCCCTCTTCGGCCCCATCCTGGCACGCAAAAGTGAACGGGCAAGAGACCATGATTGCCGCTCGATTCCGGTGCACAAATCCAAACGACGAAACGGTCGAAATCAACGTCCGGAAAGCCATCTTCTATCCGGAGCAGCCAGAAACAAACTTCATCACGGTTCAGGGGTTTGTCATGCGCCATGCGGCGACCCCTTGGGCTCCGCCGACGGCCGAGCAGGTTGGCCTCATCGGTACGCATTGGAGCAAAGGTTGGATCATTGAAAATAATGAAATCAGCCACTCGCGGTGTGTCGGAATCACCTTGGGAAAATATGGCGACGAGTGGGACAACCAATCGGCAAACACAGCAGAGGGATATATTTCAACTGTCCAGCGTGCCTTGGATAAAGGTTGGTCCAAAGAATGCATCGGTCACCATATCGTGCGGAACAACCGCATTTCCCATTGTGAGCAGGCAGGAATCGTGGGAAGTCTGGGCGCGGCCTTCAGCGAAATCTCAGGCAACACCATTTTTGAAATCCACCAGCGAAAAGCATTTGACGGGGCTGAGCAGGGGGCCATCAAGATTCACGGTGCGATCGATACGGTCATCCGAGGCAACCATATTTACAGATCGCATTGGGGCATCTGGCTCGACTGGATGGCGCAGGGCACCCGTGCCACAGGCAACTTGTGTCACGACAATGACATGGATGACCTTTTTCTAGAGGTCAACCATGGCCCCATTCTCATTGATAATAACGTCTGTCTGTCCCGTCGGTCGGTATGGGATCGATCAGAGGGCACGGCCTTCGTTCACAATCTTTTTGCGGGGACGATCTGGTTCTGGCCGGAGCTGGAACGGGAAACTCCCTACCACAAACCACACAGCACAGACCTGGCTGGAGTGGCGCCGATTTTAGGTGGTGACGATCGATTCTCTCACAACCTCATTGTCGATGCCGAAGGGCTGGCAAGCTATGATGCCGCTGTTCAAGCGGTGGTTCTTAAGGGAAACGTCTTGCTGGCCGAGCCTCCCAAGGTGAGTCATTCCCACGATGGAATCCGGTTGGGTCTCACCCTTCCTGCGGGAGCACTCACCGAGCCCCGGGAGATCGTGACAACGGAAGTGCTTGGGAGCACAATCCTTTCTCAGCAAGCGTTTGCCGGTTCTGACGGGGCACAGGTTCGCATTGATACGGATTATTTTGGAAATATCCGAAGCGAAAAAAATCCCTTCCCTGGCCCATTTGAGTTCGCCTCGCCGGGCGAGTTCTCATCGCTCTCAACTCCGATCCATCAAGTCTCCTGGACTTAGATTCCCTACCATCACGTTGAGTTAGCGCCATTCGGGTCTGCCCTTTAGTTCGTTGATGGCAAACCCTTCATCAAGACCGCAGCCTGGTGGAGCATCAACCATTGGCCGGGGATCCGGAACACAGCGTCGGCAATCAGTTGGCCCTGCCTGAGAGGAGGTCGGTTCGGATAGGGATTTTTACGCGCGAGTTATAAGATCATCCAATCTTCCCCAAAAAACATGATATCGGCCCGATCATTTTTACTACCTCTTATTAACCGTCGTCATCGGCCAGTCATCGGTTCGAAACGGAGATGCGGGCAGACCTTCCTTGTTATAAAGGTTGCAGCCTTCAGGGTTGTTCTGCCAGGCATAACGCACCGCTACTGGCGACGCCACTTTGTCGCTTGACACCACAACCGCGTCGCCCTCGATCACCGCATTGGCCCAAACAAATTGTTTGCTGTCATCAGCAATCGCAAACTGTTTCAAAGCCTCGTTATTCTGGGCAACTAGGCCGCTGCCTGCGTGCTGGAACTTGAGAATCACGTTTTTCCCATCCACCTTCATGGACTCATACTGTGGACCCGAGTATTCGATTTTCTCTCCATAGGTTTTTGCCCGGGCTATGAGGGCCAGACGCGCACCCACCGCCTGCTTATTCTTGGGATGAATATCTCCCGCCTCTCCAACATCGATTGTCACGGCCATACCAGAGTTCGGCACAGTCTGCGCGGTGAAGCTCTGAGCCTCGCGCAACTCCGCCCAATTGCTGTCGCAAGGATTGGGGTTCGCTTGCATGTTATTGGCCAGTTGCACCACATAGAAAGGCAGTTCCGGCTGCCCCCATGCTTTGCGCCAGTCTGCGATCAGGGCGGGTAGGAGTTTCCGGTATTGCCAGGCGCGGCCAACATTGGACTCTCCCTGATACCAGATGACACCGCGAATGGGAAATCTGACTAGGGGCGAGATTATTCCATTGTAACGCGATGATGCAAAATCAGTTGCCTCAAGTGGATTGCCCGGCAAGTTGATGCTCTCATGCAGAGGAGGAACCATTTGATTTTCAGAGGTGGCTTTCTCTGCCTCAACCATCCACGGCTTCAGCATCTCCACCGCCGTGTTGAGTTTGTGCACATAGTCCAGCAAACGCTTCTGTGAGCGTTGGCGGGTTGGCAATAGATCTGGATCGCTATCCAAAGTTTTGCTTGATGTCCACGATTCGGCATAACTTCCGCTCCAGGACGCGTTCAGCAACCCAATGGGAACATTCAAGGCTTTATGCAAATCTCTGCCGAAATAATACCCAACAGCGGTAAAACTGCTCACCGTCTGCGGATTACACACAGTCCAGCTCCCCTCGACATTCTCCTGTGGCAAATCCTGTACATTATTTCCAACCTTGAAATGCCGGATCATGGGATAATTCGCGGTGGGTGCTTCCTCGTTCGCTTTCAGGCTTTTGGCAAGCTGAAACTCCATATTCGACTGCCCGGAACAGACCCAGACATCGCCGATGAGCACGTTTTTTAAGAGTTTCGGCTTGTTGTCTTTTCCGACGATCGTCATCTCGAATGGACCGCCCGCCGTCAGGGGATTGAGGGCAATATTCCAGTTCCCTTTCTCGTCCGCCGTCGCCGTGGCACTCTGACCGCAGATGGCCACCGTCACCGCCTCGCCCGCGTCTGCTGTCCCCCAGACTGATAGTTTACGTTCCCGCTGGAGCACCATATTGTCCCCGAATAATCCATTGGGCTTGACCTCGGCCATGCCTGCCCCGATAGACAAGAGCAAACACGCAACGCCTATGCCCGCGAGGGTGCGGCGGCCCTTTTTTACGATCAATGTTTCATTCTGCTGTGTTGTGTTTTTGGGTTTTAGCACAGAAACGGTCCTTATATGTAAACTTAGGAAGTGTGACTATTGATGAGCTTTTGCTGTAATAGCCCAGATGGCGAAGTTTCGCAGGTCTTCCGTTGGATTTGCGCTAATATCGATCGAAACGATTTCTTTGTCGGGATAAGGATTCTTCCAATCATAGCGTTGGAGGTCGGCTTTTTTTCCGTTATTGGTCACGGTGGTTACCAGTTGCGTCTTCTTGAGAAAACGCGGCTGGCGATCGAAGTCAGCTAGTGTCACCCCGACGACGATCGGGACAGTTTGAGTCGAGCCATCGCTGTACCATATGCGATAGTAGCCGATGGTCGATGCATCCTGTCCCAGCTGGGCCCCATGGAAGAATGAAAGGCTTGCGAGCTTTTTGTTGACGGGAATCGATGTGATGGCGGAGCGTGACTGCATGGCGATATAGCGACCACTCGAAAGGAAGGGGACCCCGCCCAAGGTATTTTTACCAGTCTTAAAGCCAAGTGACGCCCCGCTCTCAACGCTTTCTGCCGTGTTTCCGTAGTTGATGAAGGCCGCTTCTTTGATGTTTTTAAGCATGCGCTGAAGTGGGGCGTTGCAGAAACCTTTCAAATCAAGGGCGAAAAAGCCATCCCCCAAGTCGAGCGGTGATTCCGACCCGACTTCTTGTGCGTCAATCGTTCGCCCTCTGGCCCATGCGCTTGCTTCCTGCAGCGCGGATCCGGTGTAATAGCGCTGACCGCGTGCGGCTTTTTCGAAAAGGACGAAGTCCGGATCCCGAGGCACAAGGTAACGCTGGGCTTTGGGGATGACCTCATCCAACGAAGACTTTTCAGTGACGAGATAGGCCCGGACCCCAACCGGCTCAAGCTCCGTTGAAAAATGGTATCCGTCCACTTTGGAGACTTTGTGGGCCTCTTCACTGAAGCACTCGAAAACCGAATACGATTTCGAAGGATCGAGGCCGAGCGCCACTGGGTCGAGGGTCACATCCAGCTCGTGGGATTTGTTTGCGTTCTCAATCAAGAAGACCAGAGATCCATTCGGCCCTTTCCGGTAGGCGGCAAAAACTCCAGCATCGCTATTATTCCCACTCTTTACGGACACTGCCGAAGTAACGCCGCCTTCCGCAAGTATCGCGGCTACGAAGTCGCCCGTCGGATCGGAGTCTTCCGTCACGATGGGGTATCCGGCAAGGGTGTAAACAATCCCTTTGCCGTAGCGGTTCCTAACGGCCACCGGTTGCCCTCCAGATGTCGCGATGACCTCGGCCTTCGACCCGTTGGGAATCTTTAGCTTTGTCTGTACGTCGATGTGAATGGTCCGGCCGTTCCAGTCGGCAGCGATATCGGCAGCACTGTTTTCTGCGGGAGTCAGATCATTCATGTTGATTCCAGAGGCCGTGCCAAGAACTCCGTAGGGGAAGGAGGCCTGTTTTTCAAAAGCCTCATTGATTTTTGCAGTCGGACCCATGAGGATCAGCGTGCCCCCACGCTCAACGAATCCGGCCAGCTTTGCTGCCCGATCTTCAGTAAGTCGCGGCATCCTTGGGAGCACGATCGATCGAATCCCATCCATGGGCGTCTCATCGAGGTGATACTTCGTGTACATCACAAGATCGTCGGCCAGGCCGCGGGTGGTGAGTGCGCGGCAAAAATTAACTCCCTCGGGGCGATAATCAGAAACGAAGGTGTTCAGGAAGAGTGAGTCATCGAGCAGGAGCAAAGCGACGCGGGGCGAGGGACTTGTCGATCCGGCTAGCGTCTGCCCCAGCGATTCGAGCATCTTGTTCGAGTGCTGTGCTTCGAAATACTTCGGAGGCATGTTATCATAGAGCTTCGGGTCCACGTAGGTTTCTGTGGTAAACTCGCTGCTCGCTCCCATCAGGTTGAAAAAGGTCCAGAGGTGAAATCCCCCGGCGCCAAGCGCGGTTGTTCCCCAGATCTTTCGCCGCAAATCGGCCGCATCAAGGTAGCGATTGGAAGTTCCCGCATCGAGCTCATTATTTATCCACGGTCCCTTTCCGCAGCCCTTCACCTGAATCATTGAGGAGAGTGTCGCGGTGAGATCCTGTCCGAAATCTCCGTTCCCCACGGAGAAGTTCTTGATGCGTGCGCAAACTTCGGGAAACGGGTGAAAGCCCATGCTGTAATATGGACCGTGCCCATGCTCGAAGCTGAAAGGGCGCCCGTGTCCATCCATCTCTTGCAAGGTCTCGATCATCTTCACCCACACATTAGCGGTCTGCTTTTCGCGGTAGTTATACCAGTCCCACCGGGCCACATCGAAGTTCCGAAGTTCTCTGCGAGCATAGTCCATCGGACGCTTGCTGATCGGAGGGAAGATCTCCTCCCAGGACTTGTAGAACGCTTTGTCCTGCCCGTAGCGGAGGGAAACCTGTTCCAGAGTGAAGCGCTTTTTCAGAAAACTGCGGAATTGATCGAGGCTGTAATCGTCGTAGGAAACCTCTTTTTTTAGCCGCACGTAATCATAGGCCCACCGCTCAGCACCAAGCTGGTATCCGATATTTGCCGGGTCGTCCTTCACGGCATCAAAAACCTGCTGGTAGGTCTTCTTCATCGCCTGAGCTTGCAGCTCGGGGTCGTGAAATATTCCCCACATGCTCCCAAAGGGAATTTTCTCTCCATCTTCAGTTACCCATACAAATCCCATCTCTTTCGTCACGCTCTCGGGCGTCAGAACCGGGAGATGAATGATAACCTTTTGGCCTGCTTTTTTGGCGCGAACAAAGGCATCTTTGACCAACGCGGGATCGAATGCCTTGCCGTTCAGCCACGTGTGTCCCCAAATCGAGTAGTAGCCGGTATTAAATCCTGCAGAAGAATAATAATCCCGCTTGGTCCCAACGGCCGTCAAAGGAATGGCCATGAAGTTTCCAAGGCTTTTTTCCTCCGTCGGGGACATCCAGTGATTGTAGCCAAAAAAGGCGGCTCTCGAAAAATACGGCTTGCCATCGACATAGCGCACGCCCTCGGAAAAGTTTGACGGCCCGGTCGCATTTCCGGCTTGCTGAGCAGGAGACTGAGCGAGGGAATACCCCCCGGAAAGAAGAGTCACGAGCAAAAGAATTCGAAGGAACTTTACCAAGCGGGGATGTGTAGGGATCATGGTATTCGATGGTTGCGGAGAGGTGGTGGCGGTGGTGATTCCGAAGATGCTCATGTAGACAACATGACTCCAATCCCGACCCGATGACAAGCTTGACAGTGCGCGGAAATGGATCAATATTGCGCACAGCAAACCATTGTATGAATCAAGAACGTATTTTAATGGAGTTTGGCCTCCCATATTTCCAGCACGCACGGGATTGCCTCTGGGGTGTTTTAGACTATGCGCAGCGCCATTGTCCCAAGTGGAAATTCATGACGGATCCGTTTGACTTTTTTCAAGCATTCCAGCCGGGGTTTATCCCACCAGAAAAGGCGAACGGAGCGTTCCTGTGGCTTCAACGCCGTAACAAAACACTCGACGCGCTCCAGAAAAATGGAATTCCTGCGATTAACCTCACCCTTCCCGACGATGATCTGGGGATCCCGTGTGTGACGACCGATGATCGCGCCATCGGCGTCCTTGCCGGCCGGCATCTCAGCCTTCCTCTTGTTTCCGAAACCATTTATGTCGGCCCTGAGTTCCGTCGGAGCTCCATCCGATTGGAAGGCTTCCGACAGGCACTTAAGGAAGCTGGGAAACCGCCGCCGCACGTACTGCTTGAGCCCGAGGAGTTGCGACGGGGCTCTGCCCAATGCCGATTGAATCATATTAAAGCCTTCCTCAAAAAGCTCCGCCCGAAGCGACCGTCGCGCCTTGGAGTTTTTGCTTTTAGCGACTCTTTCGGGCATGCCGTAGCAGAAGCCTGTTACCATATGAATTTGACCATTCCCAATGAAGTCGCCGTGATTGGATGCGACAACGAAGCTCTCATTTGCAGTCTGAGCCGCGTTCAACTCAGCAGCATCCCGCCAAACAGCAGAAATCTGGGAATGATGGCGGCAAAGAACCTACATTCCCTCATGCGTGGCGAGAAGATCCCAGATCTGACGTTGCTGGAGCCAATGAAAATTGTCGAGCGCCTGTCCAGCAGCCGACTGGTAGTGGAGGACCCCGTGATCGCTAAAGCGCTGGGGATCATCCAAGAGAAAGCCGGCACCGGACTCCGCGTATGCGAGATTCTGGAGTATTTGCCTATATCTCGAAGAAACTTCGAAATCCGTTTCCGTGCTACCGTCGGATGCTCCCCCTTCGAGGAGATCCTGAGAGTGCGACTCGAACTGGCCTTCGCCAAACTTTCCGCTGACGAAGAGACGAATGCCAAAATCGCTTTTGATTGTGGTTTTAGCTCGGCGACTCACTTCGAACAGGCCTTCAGAAAACACACAGGGCATTCGCCCAGTTACTATCGGAAGGCAAAGAAGGCATCGGGTTCCGCCAGCGCTAGATGACACCCGGCAAAGAAGTGGGCCTCCCCAAAGTGGCAGCACCTCAGACGCTGCCACCAATGCACTCCTTGGAGTGTTGAAAATCGAAAAGCCCGAGCTCAAATATCATCGGCCGTGATTCATCGGTCGGAATCCTTGCGCAATATTGATCCAGTCCTTCGCAATGTCATACTTGAAATCACTCATCCGTCGGGAAATGATCTTCAACGAAGCGCACTTAAACGACCTGACAAGTAGCACAAAAAAGTTGTTAGCAAACTCGGAAACGAAGTCGTCATCAAGCTCCAAACGAGCGCCTCGAAGTCGAAATCCAACTCATTATCCTCAAATTTTTTATGCAACTAGGCATCAGTTACTACCCGGAATATTACCCGCCGTCCCTCTGGGATCGGCATTTTCAGATTGTCGCCGATGGAGGGTTCAAACGAGTTCGCTTCGGAGAATCCTCGTGGGCGACCTTTCAGCCTGCCAAAAACGAGTTCCGGTGGGAGATTCTTGATTCCGCAATCGAAAAGGCAGCTTCGTTCGGTATTGAGGTGGTGCTTGGCACACCTACCTATGTGCCCCCACTGTGGCTAGTACAGGAAAATCCCGACGTGCTGCCGGTTGGCTCGGATGGACGCCGGACGGTATTCGGTGCACGCCAACACCGTTGTTTCAATGCTCCCGCTTACGTTGAGGCCGCCGACCGCATTGTCGGTGCTATGGTCCAGCGGTATGGACGTCATCCGAATGTCGTGGCGTGGCAAATCGACAACGAGCTCGGCGGCGAGCAAAAGCGCTGCTATTGCGAACATTGCATTGGCCAATTCCAGCATTTTCTTCAGTCCAGATATGTGACGATCGAGGAGCTGAACCTCCGATGGAATACAGCCTTCTGGGGGCAGCGATATGCCAGATGGGAAGACGTCCCGGTTCCAATGAGGCTTAATGCTGACTTGCCCATGCGGCACCATCCGTCGCTTGAACTGGACTTCCAGCGGTTCTCCTCAGATTCGATTGTCCGCTTTTGCGATCGCCAGTTTGATATCATGCGGGAGCACACCGACAGGCCGATCACTCACAACACGGACACCTTTTACTGGGGAGATAACGTGAATGTGCATCACCTGTTCAAAAAGCTCGACGTTGCTGGAATGGATATTTACAGCGACAGGCCATTCGAGATTGCGTTTTACAGCGACCTCACACGTAGCGTTTCG
>Ga0114972_10001229_pt1 | contig 19276 bp, 10 predicted proteins | sample M_140807_EF_Meta_FD_87354 | JGI IMG/M metagenome (GOLD analysis project Ga0114972, IMG submission 87354) | Freshwater microbial communities from Lake Montjoie, Canada to study carbon cycling - M_140807_EF_MetaG | ecosystem: Environmental > Aquatic > Freshwater > Lake | place: Lake Montjoie... | reverse complement strand
GTCGCGGAAAATCCCACCTAAGGTCTCGATGCTGGCGTTCTCACTCATGCTTGCGGACCCACAGCATTGCCCCGAAATAGGACTCCTGCGCAAGCACAAACGTCAGGGATTTGCGCTTGATTGCCCATCGCGGCGCAACCATGCTACCTCCGTGTCCGCCAAAACCCTGTCCGTCACCCAACTGCTGCGCCGCATCAAAAATGTCGTCGAAATCGAAGTTGGCGAGGTTTGGGTGGAAGGCGAGGTCAGCAATCTCAAAAAGCAGGCGAGCGGGCATTGGTATTTTACTCTGAAAGACGACAGTGCGCAGATCCAGTGTGCGATGTTCGGTGCGAGGAAACGCGAGGGCAACGCCGCGTTGGCCGACGGTGCCAAAGTGCGGGTGTTTGCCGAAACCAGCATCTACGAAGCCCGCGGAAGCCTGCAAATCATCATCCTGCGCGCTGAAGCAGCTGGACTCGGCGACTTGCAGGCGCGCTTCGAAGCCTTGAAACGCAAGCTGCAGGAGGAGGGACTGTTTGATCCAAGTCGGAAAAAAAGCCTGCCCCGTTTTCCCCGCAACATCGGCATCGTCACTTCCGAAACCGGCGCGGTGATCCAGGACATCCTCAACGTGCTCGGTCGACGCGCCCCATGGATCAAACCCTATCTCATCCCCGTGCGGGTTCAGGGCAAGGGCGCCGAACACGAGATCGCTGCGGCAATCCGCGCCTTCTCCCGACCCGAGGCATCCGGCATTCCCCGCTGTGATGTTCTCATTGTCGGTCGCGGCGGCGGCTCCCTCGAGGACCTCTGGTGTTTCAATGAGGAAATCGTGGCCCGCGCCATCGCCGGGTGCTCCATTCCAGTCATCTCGGCGGTCGGCCACGAGGTCGATTTCACCATTGCCGATTTTGTGGCGGACCTGCGCGCACCCACCCCCAGTGCCGCAGCGGAAATCGCGGCTCCCGATGCCGCCGAATTGATAGCGCGACTCGAAGTATTGCAGCGGCGCATGAACCAACAATGCTTCGGAAAAATCACCCAGTGGCAGGCGCAGCTCAGCGCCCTGCGGCGCGGCGTGTTGCAACGCAGCGGTGAAAGATTGTTGCGTGAACCGGTCATGCGGATCGATACCATGCGTGACCGACTGCAAACGCAGTTGCAAAACCGCCTCAACCAACTGCAACAAAAAATCGAGCACGCACGCATCATCCACAAGGCCCATCATCCGGTGCTGGTGATCGAACGGAGAACCGAAAACATCCGGCAACTGGCCAAAAGGATGAACATGGCCGCCATGCAGCATCTAACGAACAAGGAACGGCAAATCCAACACCTGCAAACCGTATTGCGAACGCTGGGGCCCGAATCCTCCTTGCAACGAGGGTATTCGATCACCTTTGATGCAAATGGCCAGGTATTGCGATCACGCGAGGGCATTGGCAAAGGCGCGCGCCTGACCACCCGGCTGGCCGACGGCGAAATTTCCAGCGTGGTCGAGTGACAACTTGCATCTTTTTGTCAGATGCCACATTTTATGGCTGACAAGCAGGCATTACCTTATATCAAAAGTTCACAACACTTTTTTCCCATGCTGCAAACCGGAATCATCAACCCACACGTACTCGACCTCGTCGCCCGCATCCGTCACACCAACACTTTGGTCATCTGCGACTGGGCTTTCCCCTTCTGGCCCGAAATTGAAACCGTTGACATCTCCTTGTGCCGCGGGATTCCCACGGTGCTCGATGTTCTCGATCTGCTGAAGCCGAATTTCAAAATCGGCCGCATCTGGCAGGCCGAGGAATTCCTCACCACCAACCCTCCCGAGACGATCAAACGGTTCTCGGACTCTTTCGGCTCGATCCCCCTGACGCGGGAAGCGCACATCCAGTTCAAAAAACGCGTACCCGATGCCATCGGCTTGATCCGCACCGGTGATCCGACAGCCTACGGCAACATCATTGTCGAATCGGAGTGATACATGAGCCGATGAAAAGCGCAGTGACACTTTGCCGCGTGAGCGAGGCCGCATCGGGTCCTTTTGTCTTTCACGATGAATTGGCCATTGGTTTTGAAAAAGCCGCCGCGCATGGATTTGACGCGGTTGAGTTGTTTCTGCCGTCGCCTGATTATGTGAGCATCGGGGATATTCGTGAATTGCAAAAACGTCATCATCTCGACATCGCCGCACTCGGCACCGGAGCGGGCATGGTGAAACACGGCTTGTCGCTCACCGATGCGGACGCCACGGTTCGGAAAAACGCGTTGGATTTCATTCTCGCACTCGTCGATCTGGGCGGTGCTTTGGGTGCCCCCGCCATCCTCGGTTCGATGCAGGGCAAACATGGGCCCGCGGTGGACAAACCCCGGGCGCTGGAGTTTCTCGCCGAGGCTCTCGCCATCATTTCCGCCCGTGCCGCGGATCACGGCCTGAATTTTTTCTACGAACCGCTGAACCGCTACGAAACGAACCTTTTCAACCGCCTCGCCCCCGCGACGGCATTCCTTGAACAACACGGGCTTCGCCATGTCAAATTGCTCGCCGATCTTTTCCACATGAACATCGAGGAAACGTCGCTGGTCGATTCTCTAACGGAAAATTTCACCGGCATCGGCCACATCCATTTCGCCGACTCCAACCGCCAGGCCATCGGATTCGGCCACACCGACCCGCTGCCGATCCTGCAAACCCTGCAGCAACTTGGCTACCAGGGATATCTTTCCGCTGAAATCCTGCCGCTGCCGACCCCTGACGAAGCCGCAGGGCAATTCATCCGTTCCATCCGCCTTCCCACCATCTGACCCATCATGCAAACTCGACCCCTTGGAAAATCCGGCATTCATCTGCCCATCCTCTCGTTCGGTGCCTCGTCCCTCGGCGCGGAATTCCGCTCGGTGGATGTCAACGAAGCCCTGCAATCCGTCCACACCGCACTGGATCTCGGCATGAACTTCATCGACACTTCGCCGTTTTACGGTCGCGGCATGTCGGAAGTCCTGCTCGGCATCGCCCTGAAAAATGTCCCGCGCGATTCCTATCTGATCGGCAGCAAACTCGGCCGCTACTCGCTGGAGCATTTTGATTTCTCCGCCCGTCGCGTGGAGGAATCGGTGAATGTTACCCTGCATCGTCTCGGCACCGACCATTTGGATCTGCTGCTGCTGCACGACGTGGAATTCGTCAGCCTTCCGCAAATCTGGGAGGTGACGATGCCCGCTGTGCTCAAAATGAAAGAGCGCGGCCTCGTTCGCGCGATCGGCTTTTCCTGCTATCCGATGAAAACCTTCGACACCGTGCTCGATCACGTCGAGAACGACATCGACTGCGTGCTTTCCTACAATCAATACACCTTGCAAAACACGCGTTTTGCCGACCATCTGATCCCTCGCCTTGCAGCCAAAGGCATCGGCGCGATCAATGCGGGGCCGTTCTCCGCCCGGCTGCTGACCAACGCGGCGCTGCCGGTCTGGTTGAAAGAACCGGAGGAAGTGAAGGCCGCCGCCCGTGCCGCTGCCAAGCTCTGTGCCGACAACGGCGTGGACATCGGCCAGCTTGCCCTGCAGTTTTCTTGCGCCAACCCCGACATCACTTCCACGGTGGCGGGATCGGCGAATCCGGAGAACATCAAAAAATGGGCACAGTGGCTCTCGCAACCGATCGATCAATCGCTGCTCGACGAAGTGGAGAAAATCTTCGCACCGGTGAAAAACATCGGCCACAAGGAAGGTCTGCCTGAGAACAACTAACGATTTTTTATACCGTCATGCCCGCCATTGAATTCACCGCGCCGAAGACCATTCAAATCATCGAGATCGCTGAGGCCTCCGCGCCGCAGGCCGGTGAAGCGCTGGTACGCACCCACCGCATGGGGATTTGCGGCACCGACCTCTCGGGCTATCTCGGCAAGATGCCGTTTTTTTCCTATCCGCGCATCCCCGGACACGAACTGGGACTGGAGGTTCTCGCGGTCGGCGAGGGCGTGACTCACATCAAGGCGGGCGACAAATGCTCGCTCGAACCCTACATCAACGACCCGCTCTCCCGCACCAGTCTGAAAGGCAATCCGAACTGCTGCCCCGGCGTTCAGGTGCTCGGCGTGCACACCGATGGCGGACTCCGCACCACTTCATGGATCGTGCCCGCCCGCAAACTGCACGTCGGCAATCAACTGAGCTATGATCAACTGGCCCTGGTTGAAACACTGGCGATCGGACTTCATGCGGTCGATCGCGGCAATCCACAGCCCGGCGAAACCGTGCTGGTCATCGGTGCGGGACCGATCGGACTCGCCTGTCTGGAGTTTCTCAAACTCATGGACCTCAAGGTGATCGTCATGGACATGGTGCAAAGCCGGTTGGACTTCTGCGCGAAAAACCTCGGCATCCAGGGCATCCTCGCCACCACCGACGCAGAGGCCAATGTGCAGGCCCTCGCGGATCTCACCGGAGGCAACCTGGCCGATGTGATCATCGATGCGACGGGCAGCGTGCATTCGATGTCCACCTGTTTTCAATTCGCGGCCTTCACCGGACGGGTCGTATATGTGGGCATCACCACCCAGGAGTTGAGCTTTCCCCACGCCCCGATTTTCCATCGCCGCGAACTGACCTTGCTGGCTTCACGCAACGCCCACCCCGCCGATTTCCCGAAAATTATCGACCTGATCGCCGACGGAAAAATCAACACCGACTTGTGGATCACCCACCGCATCGCCTTCGCCGATGTGCCGGAAAAATTCCCCGCCTTCACGGATCCCGCAATGGGCGCGATCAAGGCAATCATCGAAGTCTCACAGTAATTTCCATCATGAAAAAAATCGAAAAATTCACTTTCGGCGTCGGCGACCGCTTCGCCCATCAGGCATCCGCGCAACTTCAGGCATTCCTTGTAGCGGCCGTGGAGGGCGTGGACATCGTTCCCGTCTGGAACAAGTCGAACCGCGAACACACCATCATCGGCTCCGAACCAGCGGGCACCCGCGCGGCGGCCGATGCCGCGGTGGCCGCGCTTGGTTGGGACAAGGACTACCATCTCGATGCCGACCACATCAATCTCACGACGGTGGACCGCTTCATCGCGCCCTGCGATTTTTTCACCCTCGATGTCGCCGATGACATCGGTCATCCCGCCTCTCCCGCGGATGTGGAGGCATTTCTCGACAAGCACCCTGAATTGTTAGGCAGCATCGACATCGAAGGTATCGACGCGCCGTTCGACATCAGTCGCGAGGAAGCGGCGCGGATCGCCAACAAGTTCCTGCTGGCCACTCAGAAAGCGGGTGCGATCTACCGTCACATTCTCGCGGCGAAAGGCACGGATTTCATCACCGAGGTTTCGATGGATGAAACCGATTCGCCGCAGACCCCCGCCGAGCTGTTGATCATCCTCGCGGCACTCAGCGACCAGCATGTGCCGATCCAGACCATCGCTCCGAAATTCACCGGACGTTTCAACAAGGGCGTCGATTACGTGGGTGATGTTGCACAGTTTGAAAAAGAATTCAACGACGACCTCGCGGTGATCGCGCATGCCATCAAACGCTACGGTTTGCCGGAGACCTTGAAACTGAGCGTGCATTCCGGTTCGGACAAGTTCTCGATCTACCCTGCCATCCGCCGGGCGCTGCAACGCAGCGGCGCGGGCCTGCATGTCAAAACCGCCGGCACCAACTGGCTGGAAGAACTCATCGGTCTCGCCGAAGCCGGTGGCGATGCGTTGGCACTGGCAAAGGAAATCTATGCCAAGGCGCTCGACTACAAGGAAGCCCTGTGCCAGCCCTATGCCACGGTCATTGACATCGACGACAGCAAGCTTCCCAGCGCCGCGGACGTGAACAGTTGGAGCAGCGAACAATACGTCAACGCCCTGCGCCACATTCCGACAAACCCGCAATACAATCCCCATTTCCGCCAGCTCCTCCACGTCGGTTTCAAAATCGCCGCCCAACTCGGCACGCGCTATACCGACGCACTCAAGACACACCGCGAGATCATCGCCAAAAACGTCACCCTCAATCTGCTGGAGCGCCACATTCGCCCGTTGTTCGGTGCCTGACCCGAACCTTTAAACCAAAGCCAAGCATGGCGGGCACCCGATTTCCCATCGGACAACGGTCGGACGATGAATCCCGTATTCACCTGACAAGCTGTCCCCCGCGCCGCAAAAACCGCAGCCAGATACATCTTGGCAAAGCTGGTCTGTAGAGCTACGCTCACAACCGATGACTTTAGCCATCGAAACCAGAAACGGCCATTGCAACACTGCTGCTTCGGCGGATTTTTCTTCTCTGCTCGCTGCACACTCGGCACTTTTTCCCTTCCACTCCCCATTTCGCCGCCCTCTGTCCGCTCATGAGCTTTCTCACCGACCTACTCCTCAAAAGCAATTTCCTAACAATTCGGTGGGCGGACATCCAAACTTTATAAGATGTTGAAGCCACGCTGAATTGATGATGGTCAAACGGAGATTAGCCATAAGAGAACATGAAAACATCCATTAAATTAGCACTCATTTCAATGATCGGCCTGTTGTCGGTCACGACTGGCTCTGGAGGCATTTACAACAGGGAATCTCCCGTCTGGTATGCAACGGCTCCGATGAAGGTCAAAGGGTTCAGCGATGCTTTGTTCCCCGAAGAGGGAGTCAAACTCGATGCCAAAAACGACCAGGGCCAGCCGCAGTGGACGATGCACAGGGAGTGGCCGGATGGCGCGGGGCTTGGAGTTCCCTCTGTTGATTCTTCATCGATTTATCTCTACCGAGTGATACCGTCCAGGTTCGCGACGAAGGCGGCCGTCCACATGACTTATGACGATGGCATCGAAGTCTGGTTGAATGACCAGAAAATCGCCTCGAAGCCTTCGGGTAGTCCGACCGATATGGTTTTGAATTTTCAGCCCGGCGACAACCGTTTGCTGGTCAAAGTTTACAACAACTCCGCCGGTTGCGGATTCTCGTTTCGATTCAATGACGCACCGACGTGGCCGGCCAGCATTGACCCCGAGGCTCTGCGACGGGTTATCGAGAACCTCAGCCGGAAATTTCCGGATCAATACTCGCGCGGGGCGGAATTCTTGAAACGGCTTGATGATCTGGAAGAGAAACTGGACGAACCGGCATTCCGCGCATTGGATCGCGAGGCATTGCTGGCTGCTCCACCTGGCATGAAATTGGGCAGGATCATGCCACTGGGCGACTCCATTACCAAAGGCGCTCCTGCTGGTTCCTATCGTGATCCCTTGTTTTCCCTGCTGAAGAAAGAAGGTTATTCTTTCAGCTTTGTTGGTACGCTTGATGAAAACCCGACTGCTGCCCTTACGGCCAACGGACAGGAGCACCATCAAGGCCACAGCAGCATGGGAATGGACTGGATACGCGATCATGTGAAGCAGTTCTTCGCCGCCAACCCACCTGACCGCATCCTGTTGGCGATCGGAGCCAATGATATTGGCGGTGCCACGGTGCCGGAATTGCAAGCACGGATGGAAAACCTGGTGACCGCCATCTTCGATCTCCAACCGAATGTAAAACTGTATCTTGCGTCAGTTACTCCCCAGACAGGTCCGGCCATGGCCAAAATAACGGAGTTCAACAAGCTCATTCCGGACATTGTGACTGATCACAAAGCCAAGGGACATCAGGTGATTTACGTCTCGATGGCTGCACTGGATGTCAGTGATCTCGGAGACAACGTACACCCCAATGTTGCAGGTTCCCTCAAAATGGCCGAAGCCTGGCATGCCGCCCTAACAAATGATTCGGCGGCGGAATTGCCTGACATCAAACCGCTGTTCGACTATCCGGTACGCGACACCTGCATCTGTCTCGGGCCCGACAATACCTATTACCTGACCGGAACCACCGGCCATCCGACGTGGTGGGAAACCAACGACGGCATCCGCGTCTGGAAATCCAAGGACCTCAAGACATGGGAACCGCTGGGACTCGTCTGGAGTTTCGAGAAAAACGCCACCTGGCAGAAAGGCAATGGCAAACAACGTGCCATCTGGGCGCCGGAGATTCATTACCTCAAAAACACGTTCTGGCTCGCTTACTCGGTCAACTACGGCGGCACCGGCCTTCTCCGCAGCACGACCGGCAAGGCCGAGGGTCCCTACGAAGACATCAAAACCGATGGCCCGCTGACCGATGGGATCGACGCATCGCTGTTCGCTGACGATGACGGCAAAGTCTATTTCGTCTGGCAGAATGGCACCATCGCGCTCCTCAAGGACGACATGAGCGGCCTCGCCGAAAAACCGCGCACCCTCACGCCTGCAGGAATCGACGCTCAACCAGGACGAAATACGCGGGGCGGCCAGCTCGAGCCTAACAACTCGGGGCAGGTCGGCTACGAAGGCGCGTTCCTTACCAAGATCAACGGTCGCTATCATCTCATCTGTGCCACATTGAACACGGACGACAAGCCGCAAACTCATTACGATTGCATGTCCGCCAGCGCCGACTCGATCTTCGGCCCCTACGGCAACACCTACCTTGCCATCCCGCACGGCGGACACAACATGCTGTTCAAGGATGTGCAGGGCAACTGGTGGTCCACGTTCTTCGGCAACGATCCGCAGGCTCCCTTCCGCGAGCGGCCCGCGATACTACCCATCCATGTCGATGCGAATGGTAAAATCCGATCCGGAAAAACCCCGTAATCCACCTCCCGTAGGATGAGGTCGGGATGATGGGGAATTCGAATCAAGAAAGCGTTACGAACCATCCGGCGTACCGTCGTCATCATGCCCGTCTCATTTCCCCACCCTCGCGTCTGCCATCTCCGAAAGTGTTGGGTCTGCCTCCCATCGATCTGGCCGCGGGATACCGCAACGCAACCTAATTGCCCCCAGGTTTTTCCCCGCCTCCGGTGCTCTCATGGGCTTTCTTGACGGCTTTCATCACAAAAGCAAATTCCCGCGTTGACTCAAAAGTAAATGACACCGGATCAGATCCGGAAGGGTGGAGTCATTCTGGATTTCTTGGGCCATCGGGAGCGCGTGCCTGCTCGCTTGACTGCTTCAGTGTAGATGATACAATCCATCTGAAACTACCTTGGACACACTGCATCAAGATCATCCAACTCCGCGAATTCCAGCCTGCTATCGGTTGGTGGCCAGACTTGGCTCAGGGGCGATAGGCGAAGTTTGGAAGGCAGAAGTGGATGGGCGAATTGTGGCGCTAAAAATTCTTCACCGTGGGTCTACCAAGGCGGGGGATCTTCGAAAAGAGTGCGAAGTACTAAAGGAGCTGGTACACAACAATATTGTCGCGGTCAGTGCCATTGACCTCCAAGAACATGGGAACTCCTGCATCGAGATGGAGATGTTGGAAGGCCACAGTCTTTCGACTCTTGCTGCCCGAAATGGGGGCTTTCTGTCATGGCATGAACTGAAGCCACTAGCCCTCCAGCTATGCGCAGCGCTGGTCTACGCGCATTCGAAGGGTGTCGTTCATCGAGATCTCAAGCCCTCGAACCTATTGGTGGATCAATCAGGCACACTCAAGCTGATTGACTTTGGTTGTGCAGCATTGACCCAGCAGTCCGATATCGAGTTGACCAGAACCATCGAGGGTATGGCGTCGGGCACTTTGCCCTTCATGAGCCCTCAACAGGTCAACGGACGGCCACCGCATCCCATGGATGATCTTTATGCGGTTGGCGCCACTCTGCATTCACTTTTGGTTGGTGCCCCACCATTCTCCAGAGGGTACCTGGTCCATCAGGTGCTTAACGTCAGAGCACCCTCCATCCGAGAGCATCAAGCTGTGTTGAAGTTGGTAAATCCTGTGCCGAAGGGAGTTGCTGCGATTATTGCCGCCTGTCTCGAAAAGGATGAAGCGAAGAGACCTGAATCTGCCGAAAGTCTTTCATTCCTTCTTAACAAGGAATCCTTGGGAGTTCCTGATCGCCGGAGGTTCCTGATCGCCTTGGCTGCATGTGGGATGGTTGCTGTGATTGGAGGAGGAATATCCAGCTTCAATCAATTCAGAAATCCTAACGAAATCGAATCTGGATTCCTGACGCTTTTCGATGGCACCACACTTGCGGGATGGCGGGGCGATCCGAAAGTCTGGAAGGTCAGAGATGGAGCCATCGTGGGACGTCTTGATGCCAATCGGATGCCCGATGCGAGCAACTGGAGAAAGGAGTTTCTCCAGTTGGAGGGAGAAATCGTGGAGGACTTCGAGTTCCGACTTCAGGTCTTTCTCGATATTCCTGAGTTTGACTCGGGTAATCTGGGTGTCTGCTACAGGACGTCCAATGACCTGTCCCCCATCTCCTACGATTTGGATTTTGAGCCGATATGGAAATACAATTGTGGCCTTCGTGAAATCGGGGGTAGGGACATGCTGGCAAGGCCGACTCAAATCGTCCACTATCATGGTTCATCCAGGGATGATCCATCGGATCTGAAGGGGCACCTCATCGACGAAAAGAGATTAAAGGTGATTTATCGCCAAAGAGAATGGAACGATCTGTGGATTCGCGCCGTGGGCAGCCGTCTGACTCATGTGCTCAATGGGGTTACCATTGTGGATTTCACCGATGCGGACGAAAAATGGCGCCGGATGGAAGGCGGAGTCAGCCTCAAGATCCTTCTTTATTACGGACCTTGGGTTGAGGCGAGATTCAGGCACCTACGCATTCAGAAGCTCTAAAACGCCACTGCGTTACCAATGGGCCCCGCTTTGTTCGATGATGGTCCAAGCCGCCGCGGTCCGGGTCTCCACCCGCAGTTTGAAAAGGATACTGGCCACCTGCTTCTCCACCGTTTTCGAGGAAACACCGACAATGATCGCCATTTCCTCGTTGCGTTTCCCTCGAATTAACCATGGAACCAGAAGAGCCTCGGCCTTGCTCAGCCCCATGCTTTTTAGCGATTCCACACCAAAAGCCGGCTTCAAGCGACTCATCACCAACATCCTCCCACCCTGCGGATCCTTGCAGGCATGGACTCGTAGCCTTTCCTCTCCCACTTTCCTTTCGTAGGGCACTCTAGAGGAGACGCATCCCTGAACCCACTCAATCAGACAGGGAGGCAGACATTCGCCGACGCCATCAAAAAAAGTATTCATCCAAAGTCCGGCGGATGGCGTCAGCTCCAGAATCCCAGCCTGATCATCCAGCCATATCACTGCCGTGTCGCTGGTGACCAACCACTCCGCCTCACCCGGTAGCGTGGTCTCCATCACCGGTTCACCGCCACAGGCCGCTCCACCCTCGTCGCCTACCGGTAAAAACCGCAGGCTAGTAAGCCCGATACCAATGAAATCCCCGCGAACCACCTTGGCAGCACTCCCAATCCGAGTGTTGTTTAACCAAGTGCCGCCTCGGGACCCGCAGTCCACCAGCCACCAGTCCCGACCCTCGCGGAGAATTACCGCATGTCGCCGCGAAACCTCTGGCGAGGAAACCCGAACGGCACAAGACGCCGCACGCCCGATTAAACAGGGGACCCCGCTGGCGGTCAAAAGGGTTCCATTCGGAGACTCAAAGTTTAGAAGGGTTGTAGGCATGGTGAAATTTCAGATGCTTTGGGACGGCAGGAGAGATCAGTTATCTCGTTGCAATAAGGACATACGATCTGTTTTTTGACCAACGCATCCAAAGAGTCACGGAGCCGGATGCTGCAGAACAAATGATTCGCCCGCTTATGCGGTTGGCAGAAGGAGTTCCCGAGAATCGGCGTCATGCAGAGCGGGTAGAGAGTCGCTCTCCGAACAGCAAATAACAGCACCTGGTAGGCCTCAGCTGTTCCCTCAAGTTTCAGGCCCCTGAGAATCATAACGCTACCAAATTCGCCTGCTAGCCTTAGCAGAAAAACAAGCGCAGCAACCGCAATTCCCCACTTCATCCACTCGAGAAGGGTGGCCGCCATCGGACGGTGAAATATGTGCTGGTGTCGAAATCGATGCATCGCGCATTGGGTTTCTCACAGAGAATTAGCTGAAACCAAAGGACAGTTCAATGGGTAAACCGACCCATTTACAAAACGGATTTGTTACCTAAAATTGATGCCGTGACGGGTTTGATCGCACTTCTTTCTGCTGCATTCTGGGGGCTCTGTCCCTCAACCCCGCTCCTTCAAACACACTCCAAACAACTACCATACCGTGAAAACAGTACTAAGATCAATCTTCGCTGGGTTTATCATCGCCAGCGGTCTCAGCCACGCCAAAGTCTCTTCATCCCTAAACTCTTTTTTCAAAACATCTCAAGATTCAACGGGTGATGGGCCGCTGGATGCCGGACAGCGTCCTACCGGATCTATGTCGGGATTTTCCGGTGTCATAAGGCTGAACGCCAACAGGCTTGGCTCGCTGATCATGGGGCTGGCCTTAACAGGATCCTCCGTTGCGCAGAACGTTCCTATCTCGGCGGGATTCAGCAACAGCCTCTTCCTGAAACCGGATGGAACGGCATGGGCTTGTGGATCCAATACTTACGGTGAAAACGGTAATGGGGACATATTTAGCGTGAGCACCCCTTTACAAGTCGCTCGTGATGTATTTGCGGTCACTTCCGGTGGAGGAGCATCGACGACCTCCAGCCCCACATTCCTCGTCAAGAATGACGGAAGCCTCTGGGCCTGCGGCAGGAATGCTTACGGTCAATTTGGCAACGGTAGACAATCCCTCGCTACTCAGGCCGTTCCGGTCCGGGTCATGCGTGGAGTGAAAGGAGTCGCGTGTGGTGGCCAGCACAGCCTGTTTCTGAAAGTTGATGGCAGCCTATGGAGCTCCGGTAGGAATGATTTCGGGCAACTCGGCGATGGAACCGTATCGGCCTCTTCGGGTTATAAGCAATCACCTGTGTTGGTCATGACGAACGTCAAGACCGCATCGGCGGGGTTTTCACACAGCCTCGTCGTCAAGAATGATGGAACCGCTTGGGCGTTCGGATCAAACGCGAGCGGCCAGCTTGGTGACGGAACAGTCACGAGCCGGTCCACTCCGGTTCAGGTCATGAGCGGCGTGACAAGTGTCGCCGCCGGGTCCAACCACAGTCTCTTCCTCAAACCGGACGGTAGCGTCTGGGCTTGCGGCAACAACGGTTCGGGCCGTCTCGGCGACGGCACGACCACGAACCGGTCCACTCCGGTTCAAGTCATGAGCGGAGTGATGAGAATTGCGGCTGGAGCCAGCCACAGTCTCTTCCTCAAATCGGACGGTAGCGTCTGGGCTTGCGGCAACAACGGTTCGGGCCGTCTCGGCGACGGCACGACCACGAACCGGTCCACTCCGGTTCAAGTCCTGAGCGGCGTAACGGAAATTTCGGCTGGGGCCAGCCATAGTCTCTTCCTCAAATCAGACGGAAGCGTCTGGGCTTGCGGCAACAACTATCAGGGCTGTCTTGGAAACGGCACGACCACCTCGCAATCCACTCCGGTCAAGATCATGGAGAATTTGCAGAACATGGCTCCGCCTCCTTCGCCAGTCGTGGGTGGAGGATCATGCAGTGCTCTGGTAGGCCAGGCTTTCAGCCTCCCTCTTCAAGTCACTCCGGGTGTTCCTGCCTATTTCGGGGCCACAGGGCTCCCTCCGGGTTTGACCCTTGATCCATTGGTCGGACTGATCAGCGGGATCCCTAGCACCGGGGGCACATATCAAGTGACGGTTACCGCAGAGAATGCAGGCGGTATCCAATCCGCCACGTGGACACTGGAGGTCGGTTCGAACGCTGCGGCCTACCCCTCAGGAGGAGGCATCATCGAGGCCTGTGTGGGGCAGATCCTCGACCATCCAATCGCCGCCACCCCATCGTCCGTGGCCTCAGGTGTGCTCGGGCTGCCCCCGGGTCTGCGCCAGTTTGATCTGAATGATGACGGACTGATGGATTCGATCAACGGAGCCCCTCTCGTGCCGGGAGACTTCCGCGTTACCTTGTGGGCAGAGAACTCCCAAGGGCGGACCACTGTACCCGCAGTGATCCGGGTCAAGGCAGCGGCCAGCGTGCGATCAACCGGATCGCTCGAAGGCCTGCGGGTGAAAGCCATGTTCAAGGACGAGTCTGGCAACACCTTTTTGGGTGCCACATTCACCGGTTCGGCGACCGTAGCGGGCACTACCTTCAACGAAGATGGCAGCGGCGGCAACTTGATCGTCAAGATCGACTCCGCAGGTGGAGTGGTGTGGTGCTCCCAATTGACCGGCGACGGATTCAGTGAAATCCAAAACATCACAGTGAACGGCGGGGGCACAATCATTGCCTGCGGCACCCTCAGTGGAGGAACCCAGTTTGCCGGGGCGACGACCAATGGTGCATCCATTTTCGTAGTGAGACTGTCAGCGGCAGGAGTGCGCCTTTCCACGATCGCTCTAGGCACGGGAGGGAGCAACGTTTCCTGCAGCGGATTGGCGGTTGACGTTACTGGCAACGTCTGGATAGGCGGTTTTTTCTCAGGTTCTCTCGGATTTTCGGACGGAAGCACATTGACCTCAGCCTCGCTGGAGGGCCTCAACAATGGATTTGTGGTCGGCTTAAGCCTTTTAAACACCGTTCTGACCCCTCGGTTGTTCAGCAGCAGCAGCAATGTCGAAATCGACTCGATCGCGTTGAGCGATGGGCAATTGTGTGTGGCTGGCAACTTCCATGCCGAGGTCACGGTGCCCAGCACTTCATCTTTCAGCCAGCCGATTACGTTGAGGAACTCGGACGGAGCTGCATTTGTCGCGATGATCTCAACGAATACCGCAAATTGGGCGCGCCAAATCCCCCATGGGGAATTCTTTGACCGAAATTGCCTCGTTGCAGATTCAGAAGGATCGATCTACCTCGCGGGTGCCAATCAATCTCCAGCCAACCCGGTAGGCAGCCTCCCAGCCGACGGCATCGCACTTCCCCAGACGAGCGGTCGAGCCTTTCTGATGAAGCTTTCGGTGAGATCCTTCGGGTTGGGCTGGATCAAGGACCTGCCCGGTAGCCAACCAGCGCTCGCCTACGATCGCGGCGACTCTCTTTATCTTGAGGATGCTGCCACCAGTGGTAGCTTCGACAGCATCGAGTTCAGCGGCACCACGGGCCGTTATCTAACGAAGATCAGCACTGCGGGGTCCGTTCGCTGGGTGCGGGAGTCGGTCGGAACTACGCAGGGTGCCGACTATCCTTTTGTCGCCGCTGATTCCGCCGGCAATTGCGCGATTGCCGGACACAGCGATGGATCTGCCGCACTCTCCATCGGTGATCAAAGCGTGACGGGATCAGGAACCGGGCTTTTCCTGCTCGGAAATGCAACCTCCAGCGGAGCCGTGCCGGTGATCACCAGCACCCTGACCCGGTCATGGGTTGCGAGCAGGAGTTTCAGCCGCGAATACACCTATCAGATCCAGGCGACCAACACCCCGACGAGTTACTGGGTCTCGGATCTCCCCGAGGGGGTGCAATTCGACGAGTCCACAGGCGTCATCACCGCCACCCCGAGCGAAGCGGGAACCTACACCTCGACCATCTGGGCGATGAACGCGGCGGGCTATGGATCGGCGACGCTCACCGTCACGGTGACACCTGATCCGGACCCGGAAATCACCAGTCCGACCACCGCCACGGCCAGGGTGGGTCAACCCTTCAGCTATCAGATCACGGCGACGAATTCACCTACCTCTTTCAGTGCTTCTGGTCCTGGCGTGGCGGGAGGATTACCTGATGGCCTGTCGTTCAACGCGACAACAGGTTTGATTCAGGGAACGCCGACTCTGGCGGGCTCTACCTTTTTCGTCGTTCGTGCGTCGAATGTAACTGGAAATGGTTCGCTTTTCGTCACCCTCAGCGTGGCCGCTAATCCTGCAATCGCAGCTCCGACGGTGCAGGCTGGATCCATCACGGCAACTGTGGGCCAGCCGCTATCCTATCAGATTCAGGCGACCGGAGCCCTGAGGTATGGAGCAACCTCGGCGAGCTCGTCGGCGAGCGGTTTGATCTGTGACAAGTCCACTGGATTGATTTCCTGGACCCCTGCCGCAGCGGGAACTTACACGATTACCCTTCAAGGCATCAACGGCGGTGGGGTCACCAGCGCCTTGTTGCAGATCACCGTCAGTCCAGCGAATGGCGGCGGTGGAGCACTGAGCACCTGGCGTCAGCAATACTTTGGCAGTGACCAGAACAGCGGCAACGCTGCGGATCTCGCAACGCCCGATGGCGATGGGATTCCGAACCTTCTCAAATACGCGCTGCTGATGACACCCGGTCAAAATGGCTCCAGCCGCTTGCCGCAAGCGGCGATGACGGGGCCATCCGGGAATCGTCGCCTCACCCTCACTTTCCAGCGGGATCCCTCGCGCAGCGACGTCTCCATCGTCATCGAGGCCCAGAGCGAACTCGGTGGCGCATGGAGCGAGATCGCACGATGCACCAACGGGGCCGAATTCACTGGGGCTGCAGCGGTTTCCGAGTCCGCCGGTGCCAACGGGTCGAAAGCTGTCACTGTCCAAGACGTCCAGGCTAATGCCTCCCGCCGATTCATGCGGGTGCGGGTCGAGCGATGATGGATCATCTCAGGAGTCAGAGATCATGAAAAGCCTCGCGAGTGTATCCTTGTTTTACCTAGCAATACAGTGAAACAGAACAGCCACTCGCCGCAACTCCTTTTCGGAGCAATAAGGACGAAAGGGGCGGACTGGGGCACAATCGGAGTCAATCGGCATGAATCGGGTCAATGCTTGTTTCTTGTAATTTTTCCTAGAGGTCGTGTCTCCTATGGGATTTTGTTAGAGGCATTTAGCGGGGCAACCCAGAGCGCAGGACTTGGCAGCGCGCATTTTTTTCTGTTAGCCTAAGAGACAGATTCAGTTTTAGCATTTTTACGGGAATTTGTTTGTATATGCCGTCGTTTTTGACCTGCCCCACGAGGGGGGGCGGCGAGAAGAATTACACTGACCCCATTCCCTAGGGGTGACCCTTATTCATTTTCAGGTTAAAACCCCGATGCGGGCTATTCAGAAATTGTGGCAAACTATTTCGGGCTATTAAATCATTGGTTGCCTGACATTTCCTATTGGAAAATCAAACGAAAAAATGAATTATATGAAACGTAAGCTAAACATCAGTCGCATCGCAACACTCGTAGCCACTGCCACATTTGCCGCCGAGACCCATGCGCAAACCTCGCAACTCGTCTATTCGCAGAATTTCAACGCCGCCGCCAATGACACCACTGGCACCGGCTTGAACGACGGGTCCAACATGGTGGATAATGTGAGTTATTTTCAACCCAGAGTGTGGGACAGCACAAGCTGGGGAGCCTTACCCGCCGGCCAAGGGTGGAGGGCACTATTCTTAACCCCGATGGATACGGGCGTATTAAGCAACTTTTACATGCCCGTTAGAAACACGGGCCAATCTGTTTCGAGCTTCAATGCGAATTTTTCCCTACTACTCAATTATATCGGCTATACGGGCGGTAATACCTTAGGCGATGGGTTCTCCATTAATTTTGGAAAATTCAATAACACCAACAACGCCATCGGCGGATATCTGGGCATGTATACCCCCGCCGGCGGGACGACAGGCAATGTTCTGACACTTTCCTTTTACACATACGCAGGCGATGCGCCGAGGATTGAACTGAGCTACAACGGTTCCGTCGTGGCGACCAACCCGATGGACCCATTCTATAACGTTCAGAACCCGCCGCCCAGCAGCGCTTTCCTGCCGGTAAACTTCTCGTATGATGCCAACGGCGTCGATGTCACCTACAACGGGACCTCGGTCTTTTCGAATGTCGCGGTTGCAGGATTCACTCCGGGCGTCAATGACAGCTTCGCCATGCAAGGCCGTACCGGCGCGGCCTATGAGAACATCTTCGTCGACGACATCGCCATCAACACCACCGTAGCCCCCTTCGTCTGGTCCGCCGGCGCGGGCAACTGGACCACGGCCGGCGGCTGGACCATCGGCACCGCACCCACTACGAACAACAACTGGATCGTGATGTCGGGTGCAGGCGGTAACGTCAACAACAACGCGGTGACTGCCGTTCAGGGCCTGACCTTTGCCAGCAACGCCTCCGGTTCCTACACCCTTTCAGGAAACGCAATGACGGTTGGCGCGGATGGCATCACCAACAACTCTTCCCGCGCCCAGACCGTCTCCAGCAACCTCACGCTCGGGGCGTCGCAAACCTTTAACGCCGCCAGCGGAGCGCTTTCATTTGACGGCACCATCAATGCGGGAAATAACACCCTCTCCGTGAGTGGAAACAACGCCGTCACGATCAACGGATCCATCAGCGGCACCGGTGCCTCGCTTGCCAAATCCGGCTCGGGCAACCTCACGCTCGGCGGCGCCAACACCTACAGCGGCGGCACCACCATTTCGGCAGGCCGTTTGATTGGAACGTCCTCCAGCCTGCAAGGCGCGGTGACCAACAATGCAGCGTTGGAATTTGCACAGTCCAGCAATGGGACCTACTCCGGCAACATTAACGGCAGCGGGTCCTTTACCAAATCCGGTACTGGCACGCTCACCCTCACCGGCAACAACACCTATACTGGTGCGACCACCGTGTCTGCTGGCAAACTCGTCATCAATGGAAACGTATCCGCTAGTTCCACTTCCGTATCCTCAGGTGCCACGCTCGGCGGCATTGGCACCGTGGGACCTCTTACCATCCAATCAGGCGGCATTGTCGCACCAGGCAACAGCCCGGGCATTCTTACGGTGAACGGCAATTATACCCAAGCAGGACAATACACGGCGGAGATCGCCGGCACTACTCCCGGCTCGGGCTACGACCAAATTTCCGTTATCGGCACTGTGGACGTCTCGGGTGGCAGTCTCGTTACCGCATTCTCCGGGTCCTATGCCAAAAACGATCTGCTGTTCATCCTCCTCAACGACGGCACGGATGCCATCAACGGCACCTTCGCGGGCTTCGCGCAAGGCGCCACGGTTGCCTCCTACGGCTACATGGACTGGCAAATCAGCTATACAGCAAACTCGGCAACCAATCAGTTCACTGGCGGCAATGACATCGCGCTCATGGCGATTCCCGAGCCCTCGTCGGTCACGGTGGCCGGCATCGGCCTTGCGATGCTGCTGGGCCGCCGCAGCCGGTCGCGTAAAAATGACAACAACGCCTGAATCAGGCGAGATTGAACAATCAAGCAGGGGCGGGGCATTCATTGCGCCGCCCCTTTTTCATGCCCTGACAGCAATAGGTATCATCCTGAAGTTCGCAGTTGGAATTGCAGAATTTCACTTAAAGCCTTGTAGAACATGGGCTAGAGAGGAAAACTTGACTCGTTTTTCGTTTCACCTGATGGGTGAAAACATGGGAAAAATGG
>Ga0114972_10001225_pt1 | contig 19292 bp, 9 predicted proteins | sample M_140807_EF_Meta_FD_87354 | JGI IMG/M metagenome (GOLD analysis project Ga0114972, IMG submission 87354) | Freshwater microbial communities from Lake Montjoie, Canada to study carbon cycling - M_140807_EF_MetaG | ecosystem: Environmental > Aquatic > Freshwater > Lake | place: Lake Montjoie... | reverse complement strand
GATCACCCAAACTGCCCAAAAGGTCAAACCCAATCGGTGTCGTCGTACATGGCGACTGATGGTCCCCAAGAAGGGTATGGCAAAGTGCAACGGAATCAAGCCATACGCGATGTATTGCCACCCATCATTGAGCCGTACCCTGAACCATTCGGTCTCTTCTGGAATGTTCGCGTACCAGTAAAGCAGCAGTTGGGAGAAGGCAATATACGACCAGAACATGATGAACCCGAACATGAATTTACCCATGTCGTGAAAATGCTCGACACTGATAAAAGATCGGAGTTTCCCTGCCTTCTGCAACGACATGCTAATGATGATCATGGTTGCGAAAAAGGCCATCATCCCAGCTGCAAACACGTAGACACCGAAGATCGTGCTGTACCAGTCGGCATCGATACTCATGACCCAATCGAAGGCGGCGAAGCTCGCGGTGAATGCGAAAATGACGATGCTAGGGCCGCTCCATTTCTGCCTTTTCAGGGAGTGTTCGACGTCTCCGGTCTCGTCTTGCTTGCGGCTATGGGAGAAAAAGTAAAAAGCTATCGCGATCCAGAGACCAAAGTACAAAGCCGCTCGGATCGAAAACCACTCCCTGGTCAAGTACCCGACCTCGATCTTCGCTTTGACGACGCTCGGAAGGCCATCTTTCGGAACATTCCACTCGTAGGGAACATTGTAGTCGGCGAAAAGGATAGCCAAGATCGGGAGGAAAAAGAGCGCCAAGAAGGGAATCGTCGTCATGATCAATTCAGCGATGCGACGAATCGACGTGCTCCAACCTGCACGAGAAACAAACTGAATGAGGATGAAAAACAGCGCACCCAAGGCAATCGTCATGACGAACATAAAATTCGCCAAGTAAGAATGCATAAAGAATCTTACTGATTTATCGCCCGAACCTTCTCCAGCACCTGAGAAAAGGCTTAGGAAAGCTCCTGCTGCCAAGAGAATGATGCCACCGGTGAGGAGTGGCAGTGCGCTCCAGCTCTTCGGGAGCTCAATGTTTTCTAGGTCGTACTTAGAGGTCATGACTTTGTTTCGGAACTGTGTTTCGGATGTTGGGATTGGCTGGATGTCTTGCAGACTCTAAAACGTCACTATCTAGCTGATTACTGTCTATTTCTTTTCCGACGGAGCCGCTACGGTCAAACTGCTACGCTATTCAACCGGCACGTCTTCGATCTTCGCATTTCTGGAACGTTGAAGAGCCTTGACGTACAGGACAACCGCCCAACGCTCCTCTGGGGTGATCGAAGAAGCGTAGGAAGCCATCTTGCCCTGCCCTTTGCTGATCGTATGAAAAATTTGTCCAACGAGTTGCTTTTGAACGCGGTCGGCGTGCAAAGACGTCGGAGAGGTCCAAGTGTCCTGAGCAAGGCTCGAGGCTCGCTTGGCCACCAAGCCGTCTCCGTACCCAGCGTACCCGTGGCAGGCAGAACAATACGTTTCGTATTTCGTTTTACCGAGTTTGATGTTCTCGTCGCTCGCGTCGATCGGGAGCTTATCGACCCATGGCAGGTTCAACGCAGTACCACCATCACCGGCGGGTGGTTGGATCAGTGAATCCGGTGCGTTATCAGTGGCCGAGACAAAAATTTGCTTATCAAGTCCCAATGCCGAGACTTTCAGTGGATCATACCCAAGATAAAAGGGATCCTCTTGACTGAGTTGTCCGCGAGAGACCGTCCCGGGGACTTGAGGACGCATCGAACGCCCGTCCTTGAAAATCGTGGTTGTCTGCTGTGGTTTCTTCTTGGGCTGAAAATCCATGTCAAAGAACACGTGCCAGCGTGGCAGGTCGCTGAAGCTTGCACGCATATTGAGCACGATCGCCGCAGGGATCAATCCAGCCAGGACCAAGAGCAAGGAACCTAGCCAAATAGGCCGAGGCAGCTCCGATGGGGTCGAATCTTCGATCACCTCATCAAGCGACGACGGGCTGACCGACGCGAGCAATTCTCTGACCGACTCGCGATTGTAGTACTTGTCATGCGAGTCGACATACAAAAAGAACCGGTCATTCGTCGCCCTATCGAACTTGGCATTGTTGAAGACAGGGTTGCTGAACTTGGGAAGACCGTTGAGGGCCAACATTCCCAGAACCGAAGTGAAGGCCGAAAAGAGAATCGTCAATTCAAAGGATACTGGGATCGAAGCCGGTGTAATTCCGAACGGTTTGCCGGAAATAATGTAACGATAATCAACACCATTCATCCACCATTGCATCAGAAGCGCCGTGCAAAGACCGGTCAACCCGGCGCACAGCACAATGAAGGGGAGAATCGTTGGCTTGATACCCAACGCATGGTCGATGCCGTGAACGGGAAAGGGTGTAAACGCATCGGTCTTGGTGTAGCCCGCATCCCGAACCTTTTCTGCTGCGTGCAGTAGATCGTGTTCATTCTCGAACTCAGCCATCCAGCCGTATGCCTTCGGTGGCCTAGGCTCTTTTTTCGTGTTGACGTTGTGTTCGCTGGTTTTCATATAGTTATCTGAATATTCTCAATCAATGTCCAGAACTGATTCGCAGGTCTTAGTGGCCGTGTCCTGAATGTCCGCCATGCACTTCATGCGGATCCTTGCCTTGCAGCTCCGCCGCGACTGCGGCTTGTGCATGCTCAGCGTGATCCGAGGCGGACATGACACCCTTGACTTCCGAAATTGCAATGGTGGGCAAGTAGCGGCAAAACAGTAGAAACAGAGTCAAAAACACACCGAAACTGCCGAAGAACATCAAGCCGTCGTACATCGTCGGTCGGTAGTAACCCCACGAGCTAGGCAGGAAGTCTCGGCTCAGTGACGTCACGGTGATCACAAATCGCTCGAACCACATCCCGATGTTCACAAAGATCGAAACGATCCACATTGCGACCACGTTCGTGCGAAAATACTTGAACCAAAAAAGCTGGGGCGAAATGACATTGCAGCTAACCATGATCCAGTAGGCCCACCAGTAGGGACCGAACGCACGGTTGATGAACGTAAAGCTCTCGTATTGGTTCTGGCTATACCAGGCCATAAAGAACTCTGTGCCGTATGCCAAGCCGACCAGAGAACCGGTTGCCAGGATGATCTTGTTCATGTTATCCAGGTGCCGAAGCGTGATCAAATTCTCGAGCTTGTAGATCTTACGCATCGGGACCAGCAACGTCACAACCATCGCAAACCCCGAGAAAATCGCACCCGCAACGAAGTAGGGTGGGAAAATGGTGGTGTGCCAACCTGGCAGTTGGGAAACCGCAAAGTCGAAGCTAACGACCGTGTGAACCGAGAGAACCAGCGGGGCGGCTAATGCGGCCAGGAGCGTATAGGCCTTTTCGTACACCAACCAATGGCGTGAGGAACCGGTCCAACCCAAGCACAGCAACCCATAAATGAAGCGACGCAAAGGCGTCTTGCTGCGATCCCGATACGTCGCGAGGTCAGGAATCATTCCCATGTACCAAAAGACCAGCGATGTGGATGCGTAGGTACCAACTGCAAACACGTCCCACAAGAGCGGGCTGCGAAACTGTGGCCACATCCATAGATTCAAACTCGGATAGGGTATCAACCAGAAGGCCAACCAAGCTCGTCCGACGTGGATGCCAGGATAAATCGCAGCACAGATAACCGCGAAGATCGTCATGGCTTCTGCAGCGCGGTTGATGCTCGTCCGCCAGTTTTGACGAAACAAGAACAAAATCGCAGAGATCAGCGTACCGGCGTGACCGATACCGACCCAAAACACAAAGTTGACAATTGGCCAAGCCCAGAAAACTGGGTTCATATTCCCCCAGATCCCGACCCCTTTGTAGATCAGGAATCCGATGAGGCTGAGGAACATCAACGCGGTCAACGAGGACATCCCGAAAAGAATCCACCAAATCCTAGGCTGGGGATCTTCCGCCACTCGGCAGACCATATCCGTGACCGACGTGTAGGTTTGGTTGCCGGTGATCAAAGGCGCACGACGCCCTGGAATTTCACCGGTGTTGTCAATTTCCCGAGGATTGTAGGAACTTGGTACTGATGCCATGATTCTTTATGGTTTAGTGATTGTGTCCGTGTTCATGACCGTGCCCGGGACGAGCAGGACTGAGTTGGCTCTCGGTCGCAAGCCGCTTGGGAACATTTCGAATTCTCGACAGATACAACGTCCTGGGCTTGATGTTGAGCTCCTCGAGCACCGCATAAGATCGGGGATCTTCGTGCAGGCTATGAACACGACTGGTCTTGTCGTTCAGGTCGCCGAAGACAATCGCACCGGTTGGGCAAGCGTCTTGGCAAGCCGATCGGATATCGCCATCGTGAACCAGTCCATCGCCTTTGGACCGCGCGTAAATCTTCCCATTCTGTACGCGTTGAATGCAGTAGGTGCATTTCTCCATCACACCCCGACCGCGAACCGTTACCTCAGGATTTAGGACCAGCGACTGGAGCTTCTTCGAAGCCTGTTCTCGCTTGTCCTGCCAACCGTAGAAGTAACCGTACTCGTCGTTGTAGTTGAAGTAATTGAATCGCCGAACCTTGTACGGGCAGTTGTTCGCACAATACCGGGTCCCGATGCAACGGTTGTAAGCCATCGCGTTGATACCTTCCTCGGTGTGTACCGTTGCTGCGACCGGACAGACCTGTTCGCACGGAGCCGTTTCGCAATGCGCACAAGCCATCGGTTGCATCACCACCTTGGCGTCCAAGGGTTGGTTGATGCCCGCTTGGGACTTCGCGGAAGTGACATCGGCTTGGAAGTACCTATCGATACGTAGCCAATGCATTTCCCGACCGCGGAGGACCTGCTCTTTGCCGACGATCGGGACGTTGTTCTCGGCTTGGCAAGCCACCACGCAGGAGTTGCAGCCCGTGCACTTGTTGAGATCGATCGCCATCCCCCATTTGTGTTTCTGATCGACTTCCGGTTCTGACCAAAGTGAAGGGCCAGTATGAATATCGACGACCGACTTGGTGAATTCAGGATTGTCTTTGTATTCGAAGTACGTGCCTTCGCGAATAAGCTGGGGGGCTCGTTTGGCCGTCTCAGACAGGCCCAAGTCGTCCAAGGCAAAGTGATCCTGGGTAGTCGCCAGTCGGTAAGGCTCACCGGTGGGTTTGACCGAAACTCCCGTGTAGATAGACGCTTGATTCCAGCGACGAAACGTCGACAAATCAGTCCCTACGGCGCCAGAAATTGAACCACCAAACTGCTTGGAGTGACCGTAGCCATAGTTCACCGTAAAGGAGCCTTCGGCATGCCCAGGTACCACAAACAACGGAAGCTTTACCTTGGAATCCCCAAGCGAGAGGACCACCAACTCGCCTTGCTTGAGCCCCATCGCTTTGGCGGTAGCAGGACTGCAGATCGCGGCGTTGTCCCAAGTCAGCTTGGTCACCGGATGAGGACATTCTTGAAGCCATCCGTTGTTGCCCAATCGCCCATCGTAGATCGTATCGCTAGGCAAAACCAGGACTTCGACACTCCCCATATCCAGAGCTAGCGAGAGCTTGGTATCCGGAAGCATATAGTTTCTAGCCGAGAGCTTCGACCCGATTTCTTTTTCCGACTCAGCCGTGAGTTCTTTGGGATCTGCCTTGAGAGCACCCTGATAGAGTTTTGACTCAGAACCCGCCACAAATCCCGCGTGCAAGGCTTCTCGCATCTTGCGAAGATTTGCAATTTGCTCGTTAGAACGTTTGACGGTTGTGTCTTTCCCGAAGAGCTTTTCGGCTGTTTCGGCGATGATGACGTTCCCAGGGAGCGACTCTGCAGAAAGACCTGCAAGCATTGCCAGCAATTCGGTTGCAGTTTTGCCACCGAGCAATGGAGCGATGGTCGGTTGACAGATGCTGAGGGTCCCATCGGTCGCCCGAACATCACCCCAAGACTCTAGAGGATGGTTCGCAGGAACCGTCCAGTTCGCGTAGTATGCGGTCTCGTCATCGTAATGAGACAGATAAACCACATCGGCGATCTTCTTCATTGCGCCCGAGAGATTCACGTCACCCGAGACGCTAAAGACCGGATTGGGGGCCAAAACCCACAGGCTGTTGAAGCTCGACTTCTCCAAAACATCGACGACAAAATCGTCGAGCTTCATCGACTTGATCGAGTTGATATCGGCTGGATTTTCGTAGATCTTGACCGTTTTGCCTACGTTCCCTAGTTTGTTGTTGATACGGATCGCTGCGACTTGGGCCGCTAGCGAATGATGAGAACCCACGGCCAGGACGGCCGATCCTTTGTTTGCCAATAGATCACTGGCAATGCATTCGATCATCCGGGAAATTTTCCCGTCAGCGTCGAGGTTCTCGAAGGTGGTACTTTCTACTTTGTCATCGACGATCGTTCCGGCATCGATCGCTTTCTCGATTCGACTCAGAAGAGCTTCGATTTGGGAGGCTTGCATGGCCAGCCGGAAATCGGCAGCGGTGCCTGTGACTGAATACTGCGATTCAACACAGTAGAGCCTATTCATCCACTCGCCGCTCGGATCGCGATGGTTGGCGTACTGACGAGAATACTGAACCGCATTCGGGTCACTTCCGAGCAGATCCGAATCCAAGGCAACGATGACTTTGGCTTGATCCAAATCATGAACCATTGAGCAATTGGTGGCCCCGACAGCATCTAAGGCTTTTCCAACGTTGCCTGTGAAAACCGATTCGTACTTGACGACCGTGGCCTCAGGGTATTTCTTTAGAGCTTCCTTCAGGACAGTCCAGAAACTCGGGCTTCGCGTCGGCTCGATAAGGATTGCCAGCCCTTTTCCGGTCCCGAGGGCCGCGACGCTGTTGGCGACATGGGTGCTAAAGGCGTCCCAAGTCTGTTTTCGAACGTCGTCGCTTTCGCTGTTGGCGATCGTCGGCTTGGCCATTGCTGCGGTTCGGTTGAGAACAATGCCGAGTCGATCTTGGTCGTAGAGCGAGAGAATGGCTCCCTGCGTGTAGACATCCGTACCTGCGGAAGCTAACTTTTTGTTCTCTGCGGTTTGCTTGGGCTGGTACTTTGCGTAGGCGGGGTGTTCCGCGTTCCCGTCTACCTTCAGCGGGCGACCGTCTACGTTCGCAACTAGGGCGTGGACGACTCGACCTGCCCATTCAAAGTTGGTCGCGAAATACTCTGGGATTCCCGGGATGCGGCCTTCTGGTCGCATCACAAACGCCGCAACCTCTTCTCGGTTGTACCGGCAACCGGAGAGCCCCCCGAGGGCCAAGGAGGCCCCCATGAGTTGCAGCCAGCGTCGGCGCGACACACCTTCGGGAAACTCCGAGGCGGCTTGCGGGAATTCGCGATCTAGAAATTTTTGAAACTCGGGAGTCTTTTGAAGCTCGTCTAAGCTACGGAAATACCGAGTTTTGCTATCGATTCCAGGTTGGCTCATCGGTGACAAACCGCACAGTTCACTTGAGGGTTAATGTTGTTTTCTGCTTTAAGCTTTTTGCCCAACGCAAGCTGTTCGTCAGGCGGCAAACTCCAAGCTAGATTCGTTACTTGATCGACCGGACGCAGATGGGGCTCTGGGTTTCGATGGCAATCCAAACACCAAGCCATCGACTGATTCTTGTCCTGATGCACGATCTCCATTTGATCCACACGTCCGTGGCAGGTGACGCAGGAGACCCCGCGATTGACGTGAGCCGAATGGTTGAAATACACGAAGTCCGGTAGACGGTGAATCCGCACCCAATCAACCGATTCGCCAGTCCGCCAGCTTTCTCGCAAAGGCTTGAGCTTGGGGGATTCGGAATGGATCGCAGAGAGCTTCGGAACACCTGGCTTTCCGCTGGCATCGACCGTTTTTGGGCTATGGCAGTTGATGCACGTTTGGGTTGTAGGGACCTCGGAGTGGGCAGCTTTATCGACCGAGACGTGGCAGTATTTGCAATCCATTTTCAGCTCACCCGCGTGCAGTGCGTGGCTGAAGGGAATCGGTTGCAAGGGTCGGTAACCGGTGTTGAGTGTTTCTGGACTCGTGGCACCCAAAAACAACACGCTGGCGTAAGCACCACCGGCGAGGATCAGGAAACCGAGCAATGCCAAAAACTTGTTCGTCCACCTCGGGAATAGAAATCGTTGGGACATAAGCTTGGAGGTTTTGGTTCAGAATCGCTGTCGATTCAAGGGAATAATGGCAAAAAGTCCTTCGGTAACTACCGTTTCGCAGAGGAACTCGCCGTTAGCCTAAGTGTAGTCTTTTACTGCATTTCACAAAAGGCAGGTAACCCGCACGGGGGGAACCTGCGGGGGGCTCATCGGCAAAAATTCTTGGAAATCTGTTGGAAAAGCATAGGCCAGCCGTGTTTGGTGGCAATTCGTCGCATCCGAATCAAATGGATGTATTGATGATTCCAATCCTTACAACACGAACCGGCTACAGGGCTCGGTTAGCATCGCTGTAGTTACTCGAGGCCGGTGTGCTGGGTTTTGGGCTACTGGGTTTTGGGCGAGTCTGGAGTTTCTTGAGGCTTGGACGCGTGAGGCTGGGACGCTTGTTCTTTGGCCTCCCGATACCTTGCCCGAGCCTCGGCGTATTTCTGCCGATCCGGCGTGTGCTCTGCAAGCCAGCCCTCGACGTCCGCTGCCGAGGGTGGGTTTTCAGAGGCCAAAATCATAAGCTTTTCGAGCTGTTTGCGGCACCAACCGCACCCGGTTCCGGCCCCACCACAGTCTGCCAACTGGCTCGGTATTTTGACTTGGTGTACCCGGATGAAATTGAGCACCTTGCGGCAGGTGATATGGAAGCACAAGCAGAGTTCATCGTCGGCCTGCATGGGGTGAAAGGCCCTTTTTTATTTCCCAAGGTAATATCAGGGCAACGGATCGGAGTGATCTGAATCGTGCTTGTACTTATCTAGCTTCCGATAGAGCGTTCGGGCGCCAATTTCTAGAATCTTTGCGGCTTCTTCGCGATTCCCAGCGGTCATTTTGAGCGTCTCTTCGATGGCCCAGCGTTCGATCTGGTCCATGGTTTTTCCGATGAGTTCGCTAGGTAGCCCGTTGGAGACTGGGCTATCGGAAGGCTCGATCTCACTCAGTGGTTTCGTTGGATCGTACGTTTCGCTAGATCCGCGGATGGCGATTCCGACCGAACCGAATCCCGATGAGCCTTCGTCGTAGAGCTCCGGTGGTAGATCGTCGAGATCCAGTTTGCCATCGGTATCGAGAACGACCATCGTTTCGACGAAGTTCCTAAGTTGGCGAATATTTCCTGGCCAGCCGTAGGCCAGGAATTTTCGGGTGACCGCAGGGGTGAAATTGCAAGGCCCACGGCTGTGACGCTTAATGAATTGCTTGCGAAAATGGTCCATCAGCGGAACGACATCGTCTCGGCGTTCGCGCAGAGGAGGCAGGTGCACAGTGACGACTTTGAGCCGATAGTACAAATCGTTGCGAAACTGCTCATCCTCGATCATTTTCTCGAGTGGACGATTGGTTGCCGACAGGAGCCTGACGTTGACTTTGTGGGATTTGTTATCACCGACCCGGGTGATTTGCTGTTCCTCGAGGACCCGTAAAAGCTTGATCTGGCTGCTCATGGGCATATCGCCGACTTCATCGAGAAACAGAGTGCCGCCGTCGGCATACTGGAAAGCTCCCTCGCGGTCTGAGACCGCATCGGTGAAAGCCCCTCGAACGTGCCCGAAGAGTTCGCTTTCGACGAGGGTCTCGGAGACAGCACGGACATTCAGAGCGACCAATCGCTTGGCTTTTCGAGGGCTGTTCTGATGGATCGCGCGGGCGATCATCTCTTTGCCCGTCCCGCTTTCTCCGGTGATCAGTACTGTCGCATCGGTTGGCGCGATTCGCTTGACCCGGTCGATCAAGTGCTGCATTTGGGGGCTGGTAAAGACGATGCCTTCGAAGCCGAACTTTTCATCGAGTCTGCGTCGCAGGTCGATGTTGGTTTGCCGTAGCTGGACGGCCTCAACGGCCTTGAGCGCAATAGCCCGAAGGCGGTTGGGAGTGATGGGTTTTTCGAGGAAATTAAAGGCCCCGAGCTGCATGGCCTCGACCGCTTTGGTGACCGTCGCGTGGCCGGTTACCATGATGATGTAGGCTTCGGGTAGCAACTGCCGAGCGGTTGCGAGTATCTGCATTCCGTCGACGTCATTCATCACCAGATCGGTAATCACCACGTCGTAGGTGTTTTGCTCGAGCATCCGCTTACCCTCCGGCCCACTGGTGGCTACCTGGCATCGGTACCCGACTTTTTCCAAGCTTTCGGTCATGGCGCGTGCATGAGCCGGATCGTTGTCGACGATCAGAAATGCGAATCGCTTGGGATCTACCTCCGCCGGGATTTCGACGTCGGTGGGAGCGGTTAAATGGGAGTTGGCGTCGTCGTTTATCATGGGATGAAGTATACTCTGGCCCGTGGGCTTGCGAATGGGCCGAGACGTCGAATGCGCCGGAAGCCGTGCTAAGAACATAGGTGCCCACAGCTAGGCTTGGAAGTCAGCAGGATTGATCCCGATTGGAAACGATTTTTATGGCGGAAACTCAAACCCATGAACAGCCCGAACCGACTCTTTGCAGGGGTGTCCGGGGTGCCACGACCGTCGAGGCCAACACGCGCGATGCGATCCTCAAGGCGACTCGGCAACTTTTAGCGCTAATCATTCGCCGCAATGGGATCGAGTCCAAGGACATCGCCAGTGCGATATTCACGGTCACTCGCGACCTGAACGCCGAGTTCCCGGCGCTTGCCGCTCGGCAGATGGGATGGTTGGATGTTCCGCTTCTTTGCGGTTATGAAGTCGAGGTGCCCGGATCGCTGATGTCCTGTGTTCGCATCCTGTTGCATTGGAACACGAATCGATCCCAGACTGAAATTCATCACGTCTACATTCACGACGCGATCTCCCTGAGACCAGACTTGAGCAAACTACCTCCAGTGGATTGGAAAGAGCTCGAGGAGTGGATTGCAGTGCAGACGTCGACGCGCGAGCCTCGATAGTTTCATCCGACTCAGGACCCACTGCCCATGCATCTTCAATGGACCAAAAGCTATTCGACCAGCGCCTTGCATGCCGCGGAATGCTGTTGGCGATTCCGAGCCCAAGTCCTCGATGAGACTCTTCGCGCCAAACTCGGCCCCTGTGCGGACTCACTCGGAACATGCCTTGAGGACCTCGACGCACTCAGCACGCTGCGTCTTTGGGATACCATCGTTGCACTCGGGTCCAGGATCGAGTCCAACAGTGCTCTTGCCAATCAACTTCTCTCCGATCACATCGATGGATTCGTCGAACAATCGTTGGCGCAGAGACTCGTCGGTGCGATAACGGACGTCGAAGCTGCCTTTAAACTCCAGTTCCCAAAGTACCTCGAGCAATTCGACTATCGCATCAAACCTCTGCAAGAGCAATGGGTCGGTTATGGTGGCGGATTCATGGCTCATCTACGAAGGCTCACGCGGAGCGATCATCTCGTGCGCGAGGCGAGTGTCGTCGGGGTCCAACCGATCCTCGGAGGTGCGGGTCGCTCCCACTGTGAACATCAGTCGATTCATATCGAAGCGGTCCTGACGAATCCTCTAGCAGAGCTGCCTGAGGTGGTCCGATTGGGTTGGCTTTTGTCGCAACTGCATACGGTTGCCTTCCGCTCCGAGTTGGGTTTCACCCCGGATATCTTTCGGCATTTGATTCCACTGGCGATGCTCGTGCCTAGTTTGGCGGCCGCCGAAGTCCTGGAGCTGACCAAATGCAACGAATCGATCGCAGAGCTTGCCGTTGAGAATTGGCACATCGCTATCCCAACCAACCGAGATGTTTCGACGGACCTAGTTCCAATGCTGATGGACTGGTGGGAGCTTTGCCTGAAATCCAAACCGGAGTGGTCAGTGGCTCTCAAGGCGTTGGCACATCGCCTCGGGCTCTATCCAGTCTAACCGCTGAGCAAAACTGGCTACATAAGACCGCTGTGTCGGATCGCTGCATCGGACGATGTACAGTTCTCCCTGTTCGATCAAGTACAAAGCGTCTTGATGAAAACGCAGTCCGACCTGACAAGCCGTCGAGCCATCCAAATCGGCTAACCAACTGGCTTCGGCGTGATCGTCCGTCGGACAGTAGCCGATCATGCGGATTAAGAACTTATGATCGAGCCGCCGTAGTTCGGACTCGAGTCGAGCGTCGGCTAGGCGGTTTATCTCCGGAGGCCAAACCTCACCGGTGGTAGCAAATGCGCTGAGGATCACACCGCGATCAGGAACCGCACGCTGCGGCTTTTGGATACAAAATCGTGTGCAGTAGTACGCCGGATGAAACGAGTCCAAGATGCTCAAAATGTTGGTCTTTTTTGCCCGAGCTAAAACGCACCCATAAACTACGCTCATCAAACTCCTAGTAGAGCCAGGAGTCTCCCGCATTCAAACCACTCTGCGATACTCCTCGACGAACTATCGGTGCTGCGATGCTTGAACCCATCGCATTGAGGTAATCGATAACTCGCAATACGTCCAGCGGATTGATAACCCCGTCTCCATTGGTGTCCGCCCAGCGGTTGGTGTTATTGAACGACTTGCTAACCGTGGAGCTCAATCCGGTGTTGATCAAGTCGATGACTGCGAGCACATCGAGCGGATTGACGGAGTCGTCGCCGTTGGAATCCAGTGGGTTCACAAAGTTTGTTTGCAATCGTTCGGCAACGTTGACAAGTACGTCCGAGTAATTGCTCACCATCCCTTGAGTGTCGCGAACACGATAGGTGAACCGGACAACCCCTATGGAATGTTCATTGGGGGTAAATAGTATGTGGCCTTCCTCCGTGACGACTGCTGTTCCTGTTGTTGGTGCGGAAACAATCTCCAGAGACTTTGGATTCAATACCCCGCCTAGCACAAAATCGTTTTCCAGGGGAGCAATTCGGATGCTCTGCCCGGGGGTAGTAGCTGCTAGATCTCGAAGCGCAACTGGCTCGGCCAAATCTCCAGTGAGATTGTTGACAACCTCTTGAGGCCACACCATTACCGCCTTGGCTCTACCACTGGCGGATACGGTTTGCGTAACCTCACGGAGATCGATTCCGTTAATCGACCAGTTTGTACCCGATAGCTTGCGTACGCGCACTTCCAATCGATCGGAAGTGGCTATTACGGACCAGGTTCTCGATGTGTATTGATTTGCCGCGGTTGCGACCGATTGATATGTGGCCCCCTTGTCGACCGAAACACCAACATTTCTGACTTCGGTATCCCCAAAGTACACTGTGATATCGTATGCCTTGCCGGGTTCGCTCATCATGTAGAAGACACGATCGGAAGCCTCGAAGTGCTTATCTCGATTTAACTCTGCTGGTTGTGGGAGGTTCTTGGCGGTTGTACCACGGTCCACGCTCTTGGTAGCAGCATCCCATCCATAACCCCTCGTTGGGGAGTAAAGGTCTGTTGGCAAGACGCTGGTGTAATTGACAGCCGTGGGCGAAATCGTCGTACGAACCGCGTCATTGAAGTCAAAGAGCCGGATCGGCTTTAATTGATAAACAAGATCCATCAGGTAGCGCAGATCACCCTTTTCCGATACCAATTCGAGTCTACCAGAAACCGGTTGCGTGCTGTTGAGGTAGATCTGCAGGCTACCGTTGCTAGCGACTGCTACCTGAGTCAGCCGTTGCCCCGCACTGTTTCGCACCGAGCCACTGTTGGTCGATACCCAATAATTACCCGATACGATGGCTTCACCCGTGGTTGTAACCGTACGGGTTGTCAGAGTTTCTACTCCAACTAGGCCGCTCGACATTTCGAGCTGCTTGGTTATCTGAGTGCCAGTAACTTCCAGCACATCAACTCCGCCCAACGCCCATTCCTTGATGCTCGAGCCTCGGATTTGGATCTTGATACGGTTTTCGAGTGCCGTTGTACGGATCACTGGGGAGAGATACTCCGACCCAGCGGTGTTGAACCGTTGGTAGGTAGCACCATTGACGGAGATCTCTACATCGCGTGCGACGGTATCCCCCAAGAGCAAGCGTATATCGTAACTCTTGCCTACTTCGGCAGAGATCATGAAAGTTGACTCTGCCGAACCTGTATGCTTGTCTTGGAATAGTTTGGCTGGTTGAGCAATTGTGCTGGCTGTGCCACGATCGACCGAACCGACCGATTTATCCCAGCCATAACCAAGCTCGTTCGAATAAATGGTTGAGGGCAGGACACTGGTATATCCATCTTGGTTTACGGGTGACTTGGAATAATTTAAATCGTAGCGTCGAACAGGTGTTAGTTGATAGCGGACGTCCATCAGGTAACGCAGCTGACCGTTTTCCGATACCAATTCCAACTTAGCCGAAACCGGTAGAGTGCTGTTGAGGTAAATCTGCAGGGTGCTGTTGCTGCCGATGAGAACCTGGTTTAACCGCTGACCCGAACTGTTTCGCACGGAGCCACCGTTGGCAGATACCCAATAAATGCCAGGAACGAGAGCGTCACCGGCGGACGTTACTGTTCGGGTGGTTAGGGTCTCTGCTCCGACCAAACCACTTGCTGTTTCGAGCTGCTTGGTTACTTGGGTACCAGCCACCTCCAGCACATCAACCCCGCTCAACGCCCATTCTTTGACACTCGAGCCACGGATTTGGATCTTGATACGGTTCTCGATTGCCGTTGTGCGGATCACAGGTGAGAGATATTCCGACGCAGCGGTGCTGAAGCGTTGGTAGGCAGCACCGTTGACAGAGACCTCGACATCGCGAGCTACGGTATCACCCAAAAGCAAGCGAACATCGTAACTCTTGCCCGACACAGCAACGATCATGAACGATGCATCCGCGGAACCGGTATGCTTGTCTTGGAACAGTTTCGCTGGTTGACCAATTGTGCTGGCTGTGCCTCGATCGACGGATCCGACGCCATTGGACCAACCATAGCCACGGTCCGTTGAGTAGATTGTAGAGGGAAGGACGCTGATATATCCGTCTTGGGTCACCTGCGACTTCGAATCATTCAGATCGAAACGTCGAACTGGTGGTAATTGATAGATCACGTCCATCTGATAACGAAGTCCGCCATTTTCCGATACCAATTCCACCTTACCAGAGGCAGGTTGAGTATTGTTGAGGTAGATCTGCAGAGTGCCGTCGCTACCGACTGACACCTGGGTCAATCGTTGCCCCGCACTGTTTCGCACGTTACCCACACTAGCAGAGATCCAATAATTACCCGGCACGATAGCTTCGCCGGTGGTTGTTACAGATCGTGTAGCCAATGTATCTTTGCTGACATCCACCCGCGCCGCTTCGAGCTGTTTGGTCACTTGCGCACTAACGACCTCTAGGACCTCCATACCGCTAATAGCCCATTCATTGACGTTCACGCCGCGGATTTGAACTTCAATACGGTTATCAAGCGCCGTTGTGCGAATCACCGTGGAGAGATATTCCGACGCAGCGGTGCTGAAGCGTTGGTAGGGAGCACCGTTGACGGAGACCTCTACATCGCGAGCTACGGTATCCCCCAAAAGCAAGCGGATATCGTAACTCTTTCCTACCTCAGCAGAAATCATGAAGTATGCGTCTGCAGAACCAGTATGTTTGTCTTGGAATAGTTTCGTTGGTTGTGCGGATGTGCTGGCAGCGCCACGATCAACCGAACCTACCGCGTTCCCCCAGCCATAGCCGAGTTCGCTTGAATAAACCGTCGAGGGCATGACGCTGGTGTACAAGTCTTGATTAACCGAGGTCTTCGGATCATTGAAGTCGAAACGTCGGAACAGTTTCTTGAACGCAATGGGGATCTTGTACTGCGTACCTGAAAGCGATTGTAGGGTCACTACCCCGGATCCTGAAACATTGCTCGACAATTGGAAGCTAAGCGATCCTGTCGAGGACGTGGAAATTTGTGGATAAGCCAACAGGTTATCTGCATCGCTGGCTGTTACCGTTCCAAGCGTTGAGAAAAGGGTATAGAGACCCGGCTCAATCGAGTCGAGAGTCACAATGTAAGGTGTGGAGCGCCCGGGTTCGAGAGTGTACTGACCGGGGAAGCCCCTTTCCGTCGGCTTCGCGTAGTTCTGAATTTCGATCGCGTTAACTACCCACTCGGACGCTGGATTCGAGCTTTCGAATCGCAGAATCAAAATGCCGTTGATTGCCGTCGCAACAAAGGTGACTCGCTTGAATTCCCGTACGCCAGTCGAAATATTCTGAACACCTTGCCTAGCTTCGTTCACGACATAAATATCCACATCCGGCACAATCTCAGGTCCACCTACTGTAACAGTTACCGAATAATCACCATCTGGCAAATCGACGCGGAAGTTTCTTGGCTTCAGATGCTTTTGCCCATCCTTTAGAAGCGACTGCAGCGTACCACCTTGGACGGTTGCGGCATCCACTCCCGTCGGCATAGACCGATCGCCCCAACTTAATTCCGTGGGTGCACTGCTAGTTGGTGTTAAAGTGATCAGGTCATTTGGGATTTGCCAGCCGAATCCGGTCTGCTTGGTGTAATAAGTCCGTTCAGCAACAGGTGTGTAACCAGGCTGGGTCAAATTGCTCGCTGCATTGAAATCCCATTTGTAATTCACCGCAGGAGGCGTAGGAATGACAGGAGCCGTGCGTCTTGAAATCTTCATCGAGGAAATTGACCAGTAGCGATCCGTCGTATCGGGGGCGAATCGCAATACAACAGGTCCAGCGCTCAGGTTATCGTAATCGACCGACTTGGTCTTTATCGGACTCGATGTTGTTGAGGAGACGACCTTATTGGTATTCGCATCGTATATCCAGGAGCCACCATAAGTTATTTCGAACCGATAGGATCCGGCTGGAAGGTCGATGCGGTATTCCCGAGGTTGGGTATCCCAAACGCTATCGGTCGTCGGATCCGGTAGTACGCCCTGGGAATCGATCAGGTCGATTGAACGAGGAGCTGTCCCAAGCCAACCGAACATCTGACTGTAGCTGTATAGGGACTTTTTATTTGGGTTGAGCAAACTAGGGTTGGAGTTTCCGCCGCCGGAAACGACACCGCTATTGGTCTTTCCAAAATCCAATTGATATCGATCACGCAGATCGCCACGTACAAACCGATCCGGTGCGATGGTGGTTTCGTCCATCAAATTGACAACGTCGATTCGTGGTGCTCCGAAAACCTTTGGAGCGAGCTTTTCAACTCGAATCGCATCGAGCACCAATTCCATGTATCTCGGCCCCAGGTGCAGCGCAGAGACTACCAACCTGCCATCCGAACCGACCTGTATTTCGCTGGACAAATCGAACCACCAGTGGTTGTTGTCCCAGAACGCTTGGGCGTTTGAACTCGGTGGTTGGGTTTGGTTGACCATGATCGATCCGGAATTGGATTGCGATGTACTCACCGTGAACTGTGCTGAGGTAACATTGACGCTCTGGACACCCCAGGTCGTACTAACTCGATAGGCCCCTGGGACGAGCCCATTGACGGTCCAAGTGGCAGTATCCTGCGTGTTGGCCAACGCATGGGCAGTACCCAAATAATACAGTTGCGAGGAACGTACGAATGGTGTCGATCCGCTGAACGTTAATCCAGAATCCGCATCATCGATGAAGATCGCTTTGCTTCGAACTTGTCCAGCGATACCGAAGGACAAGATAGAGGCCATGTAATCACTGGTCTCGATCGCAAACCGTCCACCTCGCCATCCATAATCCTCACCCAAAAGGCTAATCACGAAGCTATAGGAGGCGCCCGGCTGGAGATACTGCGGAACAAAACTCGTCGTGTACCCCGAAGGTAGGTCAACTAGTTTACGGAGCACAAGTGGAGTCAGCATTGGATTTTTAATCTCAACGGCGACGGTATAACTTGTACCCTGATCGATCATTCCGAAATCTACAATCGTTGACTTATCAACCGTCTTGCCCTGCACTGCTACAAGCGGTTTAGAATAATAATTCCTGACCAAGCGGATCGCATCTGCATGGACCGTGGTGCTTACCGTGACACTTTGGATGGAAACATCCAAACTCCTACCGGTTAGCACATAATTCGATAGTAGTTTCCATCCCTTATTTTGGCTGTACTCGTCGTTGGCACTTTGTTGCTGATTGATCACCACGGTTGTTACCAAATCGGAAGCTCCCCCTTGCAATACATAGGGAACCCGCTCCGAGAGTGGCGGCTTGACGGTTACCCCTGATGTAACAAGATTAGAATCCCAAGTTGCGTAAACCGAATAGATCCCGGGCTCAAGATCTTTGAAAGACCAAGTTCCACTGTCGCCGTCACGATAGCCAACCGTTATGAGTTTGCTGTAGCTCGATCCAGTGGGCGCTAAAGTGCCGACTGGAGAGATAAATCCAACCGATTTGAAATTCGTAGTGTCATCAGTGGATAGGAAAAATTCTTCTAGCACTTTGGCTTTGAGAGTCAAAGATACGTTTCGATTCGCAGGATCGTTGCTCACGAACCTAAATGGTGTTTGGATATCCCCAAAGGTATTCGCATCAAACCTAACGGATAGAGAGGTGGATTGACCTGCCTTGAGAGTTAGGGAAGGGAATATTTGGCCGACAAAAGTAAAGCCAAGCCCCAACGATGGGCTCGAAGGTATTATCAAATCGACGCTGCTAGTATTTCTCAATAACAACGTCCGCTGCGTCGATTGATTAAGTTGCAGTGAACCGAAGTCCCAAATCCCATTTTGACCTGAAATATTCTTGCCGGTCGCTTGATCTGTCAGTTCCAATTGCGAAACGTTGTTGACCGAGGTGTCCCCGACTTTTTGGATGCGAATTGCGTCTGCGAGAATACCACTGCCCCCAAGCTCGACACGTAGAGTATCCACAGCGCTGATATCAGCATCGGGAACTAGGTCCACCCAAGCCGACCCGTCCTTGGTAAATCCACCCGCTAGCGACGCAGGGGAGAGCTGTTGATTTAACACCACCGTTCGGGTCTTGCTTCCCCACTTGATCGTTAAGGTAGCCTTGCTGTCGGCTTTTGAATTCGGGTTCCATGTCGCAGAAATGCGATATAGTCCTGCAAATCTCTCTGCTGGCAACGCGGCTTGCGTCCAGACGACTCGGTTCGCCTTTGTCGCCAAGCCGACATGTTGGCTCGCGTCCCGTGCCATTGCATCCGCGGTATTGGTTACCGTTCCAGTCAAGACGGAGAATCGCATTGCATCCGATGTCTTCGATAGGTTATCGAAAATTTTTGGTGGCAACACAACCGTCGCTTTTAGTCCAATGGAGAAGACCGATTCATTCACGTCGTTGGTTTCAAGCAACAGAGTTCCGGTTTGCAGACCGGTCGAAGTAGTATCGACTGCGACCACCAAATCCCTGCTCTGGCCCGGTGGTACGGTTAAATTCCTTCCTCCTGAGTCCATACCGG
>Ga0114972_10001223_pt1 | contig 19311 bp, 17 predicted proteins | sample M_140807_EF_Meta_FD_87354 | JGI IMG/M metagenome (GOLD analysis project Ga0114972, IMG submission 87354) | Freshwater microbial communities from Lake Montjoie, Canada to study carbon cycling - M_140807_EF_MetaG | ecosystem: Environmental > Aquatic > Freshwater > Lake | place: Lake Montjoie... | reverse complement strand
CTTGAGGGGGAGCTTTTTGCCCCGCAGGCTCCGCAGCGCCTCGGCGATCGCTGCCTCGATCCGCTCTTCGAGCATCTCGACAACGTCGTGGTCGATCGGCATCGGGTTTCCTTTCGGGGTGTGGGGAGGCTTCGGGCGGGCCGTACGGCGAGCCGGCACTCGAATGGCCGGCGACGGCGAGCGTTGCCGCCGTCAGGATCCAGCCACGTCGCGAAAGAATCGGCGCGGGCATCGATTCGGTGTCACTTTGCGGGCGCGGGATGTTGCGGGCGCGGGATGGCGCTATCCAGAACGGTCAATGCGAAAGGCGATCGACCTTCCACTGCCCCTGCTCGCGCCCCAAGAGCATCCGCACCGGCTTGCCCGATTTCGCGCCGGTGAACACGAACTCGAGCCTGTCGACGTCGGTCACCGTCACCTCTTGGGAGGAACTGTACTCCATCGGCTCGAGGAGCCACGGATGCGCCTTCACGCGGGCAACAAACTTCTCCCGCCCCTCGGCGCTCTTGAACTCGGCGGTCGTCGATTCCCAGGCCTCCTTCGGGCTTTCCTCGCGGAGGCTCGCAAGAAAAGCCTCTGCGATCGCTCTGCCTTCATCGACGCTGGGATTTACGGCCGGGCGGAGCCACCACCACGCCAGGGATCCACAGCCCAAGAGCGCGGCCAATGCCACCGTTGCCAGGATCCCAGCGGTTGTTCTCGACACATGGAATCTCCGGGGGGAACACCAGGGCCGGTCGGAAGCGAAACAGCGGGAAGCCTTGAGGCGGCGTCAGGGGAGCGAAAGGGCCTCGCCGCCGGCCTTCGTGCCAGCCGCCCGCCAGACGGTCAGATCGACGTCATCCGAAACGGCGTTCACCGATCCGTCCATCATGGCGGTCATCACCATGCCGGGATGGAAACTGCGGGCCGTGACAGCCGCGTAGGTGGGGATCGTGGTCGATTCACCGTCTCGGGATGACGTCAGATCGATGCTGTAGGTGACACCCCCGTTGACGTAGGTCACCTTCGCGTTCGGGGGAAATGTGGTCGTGAAGCCGGTCTCGTGCACATCCCCCTCGACCCACTCGGTATGGCCGTTGAAATCGAACGTGCCGCCGAAATAGGTCGAGAGCGCCGTAGGCGTGGCTGGCGCGGGCACGTTGAGGGCCGAGGGGGTGTATGAATCCCACAGGTTGGGTTGGTAGGCCTTGCACTCGGCGATCGCGAGCGTCTTGGTCGTGCCGTCGATCATGTCGGCGATCCGGTAGCTGCGGTTCGGAGCGAAAGCCCCGTCGCCGACGGTGTCGCTGCCGGGATCGTAGATGAACCACGTCCCTTCGTTGAAGCAGTAGTTCAGCGGGTAATGAATGAGCGTGGGGGTGACACGCTGCTTGTCGTTGGTCTCTGAAGGGCAGATGAACTGCCCAATCCGCATCTGGGCAACTTCAGGGTGGGCCGTGAATGGCACCTGGCCACTGACGTCGATGAGGGCGGCGATATTTCCCTGCTCGAGATAGGGGAGGAGCCGCACCTGAGCCGAGAAGGGATCGAACGTCGACGTGCGCGGCAAGATACTGAAAGGGGGGAACTTTTTCTTGGCCGATTCGTGGTTCAACAGGGCCAGCGACATCTGCTTGAGGTTGTTGGAGCACTGCGACCGCCGCGCCGCCTCGCGGGCTGCTTGAATGGCGGGCAGGAGCAGTCCCACGAGCGTGCCGATGATGGCGATCACCACGAGGAGCTCGACGAGAGTGAATCCGGCATGGCGATAGCGCATGGATGAAGTTCTCTTGCTGGGATCGCGAGGTGATTCGAGGAGCGATGCCGCCGGGAGCGATCTGCGGGACTGGCGGGCGTTCCCGCTGGAGCAGTGTACCGGCCGGCGTCGAGACTGCCGATTGACACCGTCGGTGTGTCATTTTTCAACGGGAGACACCGGGGTAAGTTTCATGAGAATCTCGCGATTGACGGTAAAGAACGGGCCCCAGCGTGGCATCCAGCAGCACACTCCGGAACGTGTCAATGACTTCGAGACACCGCCTGATGAAATCCGTGGGGATTCTTGCAGTCCCTGCCGAGGGACGGTGGTGGCTCAATCGAGAGTGAGCGGGCTGCGAAGAAGGAAATGAAGCAACTTCGAAGAATACCTGGCCGGCCCGAACGGTGGCAAGGCCTTCGATGGGTTTCCTATGGTGATCAAAAATGTCGGAACAATCGCGAGGGCGATGGGTGGCGGCTCTGTCGTGCGAGGAGATCGGGTGGCCGGCCTTGCGAGGCCGATTGGCTCGTTGGCCGAGGGCAATACCGTGCAGGGCTCATGTCTGCCGGTATGCTCTACGGTCAAGATGGTGTTTCGAGTCGCTGCCACCGAGAGGAGAAAGCAATGCAGGAGCTCATGATCGCAGTCCTGATCGCAATGGGAGGCCTCGTGGCGAATCAGGATCCGGACCAGCTTCGGCCTCTGCTCGATTTCACCACCCCTGAGTCCGCGCGGCTGTGGCAGGCGGTGAACGACGGCGTGATGGGAGGAGTCTCGCAAGGCCGATTCCGGATTACCGACGCCCGGACGATGGAGTTCTCCGGGAATCTGTCGTTGGAAAATAACGGCGGCTTCACGTCGGTGCGGACGAAGCCAATGACCCTCGACATCAAGTCTGGCGACACGCTGGTTGTCCGCGTGAAGGGTGACGGTCGGGAGTACATGGTGAACCTCTACACCAAGTCGCGCCGCATGGCTTTTTCGTACCGGGCTGCCCTCCCCACCGAGAAAGATCAGTGGCAGGAGATCCACGTGCCGTTGGGCCAGTTCGAGCCGACGTCCTTTGGTCGGGTCGTCGCCGGCATGGGCCCTGTCGATCCAGGCCAGATCAATGGGCTCGGTGTCATGCTCAGCGACAAAAATCCCGGAGCCTTTCGCCTCGAGATCGAATCGGTGAAGGTCATCCGCGGGGCTGACTGATCCGGGCTCGCCCTTAAGGTCCCATCCAACTCGTGCGATCGGGCCAGGGCCTCCTTCCGTTCAGCCCACCACCGCCTCTGGCAGTCCAATCATCCTGTCGGTTTCCATCTGCCTGCCTCCTGGCCCTCTACGCTCATTGAGCAAAGGCAGGTGTCTCAACTATCATTGGGGAAAAGGACGCCTCTGGGAAATCCCGGCCCTAGGATTCCACGGAAAAATCGCACTTTTTTTGGATCGTGAGGTGTCGTCTGGCCCTGTCTCTCCTTTCTCTGAAAAGCCCGAAACCGATTCCGCACCACCCCACGGAATCCAGCCGCAAAATAAAGTTCTCCAAAGCCGATTCGTTTCACAAAGAACTGAAATGGCGGGTGGACGAATATTTCCTCACCACCGGCAAGAGGCGGCGGGATTGCCCGCAGATGTACCTCAAAGTGGCGATTCTGCTGTCTGGCTTCGCGGCGGCCTACGGCCTGCTGGTGTTCGCCGCGCAGACATGGTGGCAAGGCCTACCGCTGGCGATGCTGCTGGGTGGCATCACGGCTGCAATTGGCATGAACGTGCAACACGACGGCGGCCATCAGGCAATTTCTGACCGGCCGTGGATCAACAGACTGATGGCTATGTCGCTGGAATTGATCGGCGGCAGTTCATACTACTGGCACTGGAAGCATGCCGTCTTGCATCACACCTATGTCAATCTTTCCGGGCACGATACGGATATCGACTTGGGTATTCTCGGCCGCCTGTCTCCCCATAGTCCACGACTGGCTTTTCATCGCTGGCAGCACTTCTATCTGTGGGGATTGTATGGTCTGCTGGCGATGAAGTGGCATTTCTACGACGACTATCGGGATCTTGTGCTCGGCACGATGGGCGAGCACCGAATTCCCCGCCCTGCCGGCCGGGACTTGTTGCAGTTTGCGTTCGGCAAGATCGGGTTTCTGATGCTGGCGATTGTGATTCCGCTCTGTTTTCATCCCATCGGCACGGTGATACTGTTCTATGCCATCACGGCCACCGTGGCAGGGGTTGTGTTGAGCGTGGTGTTTCAACTGGCGCATGCTGTCGGCCAGGCAGAATTCCCAGTTCCGCGTGCGGATACCGGTTGCGTTGAAAACGAGTGGGCGATTCATCAAGTCGAGACGACCGTCGATTTCGCACGCACAAGCCCGCTCGTCACATGGCTCTTAGGGGGCTTGAATTTCCAGATCGAGCACCACCTCTTTCCGAGGATCTGCCACATTCACTACCCGGCGCTATCGCCGCTCGTCGAAGCGACCTGCCGCGATTTTGGCGTCACGTTTTCAGAACACCGCACCTTGTGGAGCGGCGTTGCCGCGCACTACCGCTGGCTACGGCAGATGGGAATGCCAACGCCGACTGAGCGGAGATGACGTTCACGCGCCGGCCTGATGGCGTCTCTTGTTTTGCCGTGATGGGGAAAATAGAGAAGAGGGAGTGGGTGGTAAATTGTCTCGCTGGCGTGGCCATGCTCGCCATGGCTTCGAATTGTCCTGCCGCCGCGGCGAGCCTTCCCGGCGGGAACCCCGTGCCGGCCACAGAGGACGAGAAAATCGGAGGACGAGAAAATCGGCGGACGAGAAAATCGGCCCGCGGCATGCCGGCCAATTCCGCCGCCATGCCCCCCGAGATCCGGCCGCACTCGAAGAGCTTGAGCGCGGCCATGAGTTGGATCTCACGGCCCACGTCGGCCGGGAGGACTCCGAGCGCCGACGGCAATTCCGCAGGGACGTCGATGATCACGCTTGCCATGGCCGTTACCGATCACCGCAGGGCCCGAAGGACCAGAGTCGGGAAGTGACTCGCTGCCAGGCACTCCGGCCCGGTGCTCCGGGGAGCCGAAAACGCTGGAAATCAGTACCCCCGACAGGGATCGAACCTGTAACCTTCAGCTTCGGAGGCTGACGCTCTATCCAATTGAGCTACGAGGGCGTAGTTCGCAGTTTACCAGCCCCGGCCACCCGGCGGTAGCGGCTCCGCCCCGGCTCTTTTCAGCCTGGGAACCTGCCGCATGCCACCGCCGGGCGCACCCCAGGGGGGCAACAGCTCGCTCGTCGAGCCCATCGCCTCAGCCCCGGGAGGGTGTCGTCATTCCCCTCATCATCGCCCGATTCGCAGGCGAAACGTCCGGCGCTTCGCGCCTGCATCCCCGCCGACGGCCACAAACAGCTCACGCCGACTTCCGCAGCGGCTCCACGTCTCGCGGCCTGCGCCGCAGGCCAGAGAGCACCTCCTGCCCCTCGTCGATTCGGATCGTCGTGCCGTCGGTGTCCGCAGGCGCCGCGTCTGCGGTTGTCTCCGTCGCCACGTCGGACGCCGTATCGATCCCCGCGTCTGTCGCCAGATATCCCGTCAGCTGCCGGCGACGACGGGCGTGGCTCACCAGCTGACAGGCCCCGACGAAGCGACCCAGCAACATCGGCAACGTCCCGAATGGAGCCGACAGAATCGTGTGACGGATCACTTCGATCACATGCAACAGCAACGAAGGCAGGAACGACCGACCCGCCAGCGATCGCCAGAACAGCCGCTCCCCATGGAGCCCCGAGCGGAACCCGCGTTCCCACGCAGGATCCCCCCCAGCCACCACCCGCGAACCCTCCTCCACCACCGTCGACACCCCCCGGGCGGCAAGCTCCACCGCCATGTCGACGTCGGCCAACCGGTCGCCGCAGGCAGTGCTGAAACCAGCTCCGGCAGCGCGGACAAGATCCGCCCGCCAGAACCCGGCCTCGAGCCGCGGACCGACCACCGGCCAACGCGGACGCCGCGCTCCCACGCGGCGTTCCGCCCCCGAGCCGACGGCGGCAGTCGTCCCCATCCCCGGACGAGTCAGCGCCACACGTCGGCCACCACGCTTGCACTTCACCCCCGCCGACACCACACGATTCTGCGTCGCTCCGTCCACTCCGAGCGGAATCACCGCGCCGGTCGCCATGTCGTCAAACCGGGCCACGGCCGCGTCCGTCCATCCGGGCGTCGCTTTCCAGCCCGCCGCGAGGAGATGGACCACATCGCCGGTCGTGGCCTGCACGCCTGCCGACACGCAGCCGACCATCCCCGCCCCCGCCGGGGCACGGACAAATCTCACCTCCTCGGCGAGATTCCATGGGTCGTCGTACTCGCAGCCGAGCGCCACGACCACCTCGCAACCCTCCGGACGGTTCTCGAGGACGCTGAGAAGCGTCTCCTCCAGCGCCACGGTGTCACCCGGCGTCGGGATCACGATCGACAACGTCAGTCCGCGCAGCATCACGTGTGGCATCTGAAATCATCCCGTCCTGGTGACAGTGCAGACCAGGATCCAGAGGCGCGCACCGCGATCGCAGACTGTCGCCACGACCGTTCCCCCCGGGGCGCGGAATCGACGGAGAAGAATCAGGCAGCCGCCCGCTGGGGCTGCAACTCCGTGAAGAGATTGACGGTGTGGAGCATCTCACCGTCCGCGTCATAGAACTGGAGCACGCCGACGTCGATCAGCCACATCGCGAACATCTCGGCCACGCGGTAGCAGCGGGCCACGCACCGACCACGGTCGATGCGGATGTTTTCCTGGACATCGGCCACCTCGACGGCGTCCGCCCCGAGCTCGAGGAAGTAGCGGGTGACCAAGGACCGGACGTCGGCGGCGTGCATGTGCAAACGCATGGTCGGCAACCTCCTGTTGCGTGTTCTGTGGGCGGATCGGACGAGCGATCGGTTGCGAACGACTTCCTGTCGATCGGAGCGGAAATCTACCGGGCGGATTCCTGCGACGAAAGGCGGCTTTCTCAGCCCGGGACGTCACCCCTTCCCACCACCCAAGGATTTCATCGTCCGGCAACCGCCCGTTCGGTGACCCACGATCAGCAAGGAATCGCAAACCTCGCAGCCGGCAGAGCCGACGCAGACTGCCAGGCTCGCCAAGGTCGCGCGGCACACTTGGGCCAACGGGGGCTGATGCCATCAGGCGGAGCCACGCGGAATCGATCAGAGGCGATGGGTCCAGGCCCGATCGCCATACCGCTCCTCGATCAGCCGCGCCACGCGCTCCCGCGGCAGCTCCCCGAGCGGATCGATCGCCCCGAACGCCCCCCGGAGGAGCCCCTCGAGCCGCTCCCGCCCCAGCCCCAGGTTGACGAGGAACGCCGCGTGCGGCCGCTGGCCACGGTAGTCGGGCTCACGCGGCGGATGTTTCAGAAGCCGGGCCGCGAGCGCTAGATCGAAGCGGTCGAGGAGCGTGCCGTGGTAGAGCACCCCATGCCGCCGGACGCGGAGGGCATTGCCGGAGATTTTTTTGAGCGACGGGATCGCTCCATTCCCCTCATCCACCGCCAGGACCAGATCGCTCGTCCCCTGCCGCGACACCGGCAACCCCACCGAGACGAGCGCCCCCACGAGCGGATCGAGCATCGCCGCATGGATCCGCTCCACCGCCGGCACCCCGGCGGGATGTGGCGTCACCACTGACCACATCACACATCCTGGCCCAAGGATCACCGTCGCCCCGCCACTCGGCCGCCGCAGGATCGGCACCCCGGCCGCGGCACAGCCGGCGACGTCGACCTCCTCCGCCACCCGGCTCGACGACCCCACCACCACCACCGGCCGCGTCGCCATCCAGGTGCGCACGACCGCTTCCCCACGCCCCCCCTCGTGGGCCTCCTCGAGGAGGGCTTCGTCGAGGGCCAGCGCCGCGATCACGTCGGCGCCACCGCTCCCGGGGAGGAGAGCGTCGGCCGTCGCCGCATCGAGCCACAACGGCGGAGGGAAAGGAGATGCGGCTGATGCCATCGGGATTGAACCAATCGGAATCGGAACCGGGAGACGCCGGCCGGAACGGTATCGACGCCGGCCGCGTCGGGCGAAATCAGAACCGAGCGGCCGGGAAAACACCACCGCCAGGTCTGCTTCCCGTGACGGGTATAGAATGGCAAGCTCGTTCTTCACCCCGCTCCCCCCTCCGATCCGCTCCATGGCAGCCCCCGCCGACGATTCGCATTCCCGCCGGCCGATGTCTCCGGACCAACTCCTCCCGCCGGTCGAACCACCGAGCGCGGGGTTTCTCGTCCAGTTGTTCCTCGTGCCGGGGCTGATCGTGGCGATCATTGTCGGTGTCTGGCTCACCTTCCACTGGCTCGCTCACCTCGGCCAGGACCCCCAGGCTTACGTCCGCACGCTCCGCCGCGACAACGAAGGACGGTGGCAGGCGGCACTCAACCTCGCCAACGACCTCCGCGGACCGGGGGGTGGGGTCCTGAAGGCCGATCCCACCCTCGCCGTGGAGCTCGGCCGGATTCTCGGCGATGAATCCAAGAGCGGCCGGACCGGCGAGCAGTCGCAAATGCTCCGCGTCTATTTATGCCGTGCGTTGGGCGAGTTCACGATTCCCGAGGCCCTTCCTCCGCTCCTCGAGCGGGCCAAAGACACGACCCGGCCCGACGTGGCCCGCGCGGCCATCGAGGCGATCGCCGTCCTGGCGACGAACGTCGCCGCCGGTGGTGGCACGGCGGCGGGCCCTGAGGTGGCCGAGGCCGTCGTCGCTGCGTCGCGATCTGAAGATGCCGGGCTCCGCTCGGCCGCAGCGTTCACCCTCGGGGTCATCGGCCAGCCGGGGGGCGGACCGACCGTCGACCGGCTCCATGCCCTCCTCGCCGATGCCAACGACGACGTTCGCTACAACGCGGCGCTGGCGCTGGCTCGCCTCGGCGACGACGACTGCCTCGACACCCTCGAGGAGATGCTCTCCCTCCCCGATGAACCGGCACCGGCGCCGGAGGCCCGCGACGATGCCGCCCAATCGAAGCGCTACAAGCGGGCCCTTGTCGTTCTGAATGCCCTCCGCGGCCTCGCCCTCCTCGTCGACGCCACCCACGCACCGCTCCCTGGAGGGATTCTCGACCGGGTGAAAGCCCTCGCCGACGATCCGGTGTCGGATGTCCGGGCCGGCGTCACCGCCCTCGAGGCGAAGCTCGCACGCGTCGCCCCGGCGGGCTGAGCCCGAGGCACCAACGATCCGGCCCGTTAGGCGCTCAAAAACTCCTCGAGTGCGTCGCGAAGCATGTCTGCGTCGGGCTCGGTACCGGTGAGCACCTGGAAGTCGATGACGATCTTCGCCACATGGACCTCGAGGCCGTCGATCACGCAGCAGCCTGCTTTCTGCCCGGCCGCCACCACGCTCGAAGGCTGCTCGACGAGATCGCTATCGGCCACAACGAGCTCGGAGCGGAGACCGCCGAGCACCACCGGCGGCTCGTCGCGACCCCGTGAGGTGACGACGATCGCGGCCCGCTCCGGGATCTCCACAGCAGGCTCGGAGGGGAGCAGCGTGATCTCGGCAGCCGTGTCGAGCCCCCGCAGGCGCTCGACCAGCGCCGCGGCGACCTCCGGCGAACGGTCGGCGACGAAGATCTCGGCAACGCCGCAAAGGGCCAACTCGAGGGCGGTCGCTCGGCCGGTCGGCCCGGCGCCAGCGATCACTACCCGCGCAGCTGTCAGATCGGCATGGGCACGGAGGGCTTCGACAATCCCCCGGCCATCGGTCATGTGGCCGAACAGCCTCCCCGCCTGATGCTCGACGAGGCTCGCGGCGCCGGCGAACCGGGCGGCTGGCGAGGCGTGCGCGAGCAGCGGCATCGCCCCCTCCTGGAGGGCACCTGCGAGGAGGCAGCCCCGGAAGCCCATCGCGTCGACACCGCCGAGGGCCCTGGCAAGCCGTTCCGGGAGGACGTCGAACGTCAGAAACCGCCAGTCGAGCCCGGCGGCGGCGATCGCCCGTTCGAACAGGTACTGCGCCGGGTTGCCGGCGGCCGGGCAACCGAGGAGCGCGACGATGTCCAGGAGGGCAGGGCTGGTCATGCCCTCCATGAGAACCGATCGTCGACCCCCAGGGCAAATCTGCCCGGCCAACCTCGGCCCCCCCCGCCTGGCCGTGGACGCAGCCATCCATGACCGTTGTCCAGTTCAGAACTCCCCCCAAAAACAATGTTTTTCGGAGGTGTCGGCCGCCGCTCCAGCGGCGCGGCGCTCTGCCCCGAGCCTGCTCCAGAGAGCCTTCAGAGGGCGAGGACGGTGGCGGCGACGAAGCGGGGGTCGTTGCGGATCGGATCGAAGTCGGGCTCGGCTTCAGTCAGATCCCGATAGCGCTGGTCGAGTGCGATCGCCTTGGCGAGATGCTCCACCGACGTCGCCGGGTCGCCCGATAGCGACAGATAGCAGGCGAGGTTGTAGTGGAGGATCGCCTGATCGGGCTCGACGGCGAGGCCGCGTTTGAGGGCGTCCATCGCCTCCGGGAGCCGGTCGAGCCGCTTCAGGCACCATCCCAGACCGAGCCAAGCCTCGACCCGCTGCGGATCCCCCTCGACGACCTCGGCGAGCGGCTCGAGCGCCGCGGTCCAATGACCGAGCGCCCGCAGCGCCTCGCCACGCAGAAGGCCCGCCGCCGGTATCGAACGCTCCGCTTCGGGAAGCTCGTCGAGCGTGTCGAGGGCCCGCCGGAGGAGACGGGCGGCCGACACCGGGACCGGTTTGTCGGTCTCGACGAGCAATTCGCCCAATTCAACGTAGCCGGCAGCATGTCGCAGGATCGCCTGCTGGCGAAGCCGTGACAGTTCGGTCATCGCGTGCCTCCTCCGGTGTCCGGGGACCAATCAACTGTATACGTCTCGCAGGGGAGGAGTGCTCGACCTACCCCAGAACTTTTTCAAGATCCTTACGAAGCCGCAAGGTGAGCTGATTTCCGGCGTTCAGCCGCACGAAATCGGCGCCCGGCGCCCACTCCCTCACTGCCCCCTTCGCGTGCCCCTCCGGAGCCCCACGATGCGCCTCACCCTCCGTACGCTCCTGGCCTGGATGGATGGCGTCCTCCCCGCCGACGAACAGGCGCAGCTCGGCGCGAAGGTGGAGGGGAGCCCGGTGGCCCGCCAGCTCGTGGCGCGAATCGGGGCTTGTGTCGGCAATCCGCACCTCTCCGCCCCCCGGATCAACGGCAAGGGGCTCGCGGTCGACCCCGATTCGGTCGCCGAATACCTCGACAACACGCTCGCCCCCGAGCGGCTCGAGGCCTTTGAGACGATCTGCCTCGAATCGGACGTGCACCTGGCGGAGGTCGCTGCCTGCCATGCGATCCTCGCCGAAGTGGCGAAGCAGCCGGCGCTCTTGCCCCCCCTCGATGCCTCCCATCGTCGGCGGCTCCTCGAAGCGATGCGGCATCGGGTCGCCGCCCATCCGGAGGTGATCGCCGACCAGCCCCCTGGAGGGCGCACCGGCGCACCCCGCCGGCCGGAGGTAACGCAGCCCGGCCAGTCCCCTTTCGAGCCCCGCGACCGTGCCCCCCCACCAACCCCCCAGGGGCCTGTCGCCCCGGTGGATGCCACCGCCTCCAGAACGCCCTGGGGGGCGTGGGCCCTGGCCGGGTCGGCGCTCCTGCTCCTGGCCATACTCGCAGCGCTGCTGGCCCAATCGGCGGGCTTTTTTCGCGCCGCGCCGCGCCCCAGGGAGGCGGTCGCCGGTCTCGACGGCGGGCAAGTCCCCGCCCCTCCCGGGCCGATCGGGGGCGCTGCGGCCGATCCCGCCGCCGCGGAGGACGATGCCCCGCCCGCCGCCGCCGCGATTGCCGCTGCTGGGGGAGCGCCGCGCGGCCTGGCCGAGCTCCTCGCCGCCGCCGATGCCGACCCGATTCCCCCCATCGGCCCGGCTGACGGCGCCCCAGCCCCCGACACCCCCACGGCCGACGGATTACCCCCTGCTGACGAGGAGGAGATCGGGCCAGGAGAGGATGCCGGAGCCGATCCCGGACCGGAGGTCGAGGCGACGATGCCCGACCCGGGACCGAGGAAGGTACGGGCAGGTGGGGCCCTGGCGATCGCCGGTGGCGTCCGTCCGCGAAAGCCGACAAATCCGCCGCAGGGCGGGGGCGGAGAGGGGATCGCGGGGGCGAAGGGCGGAGGGAACGATCTCGCCGCCGCGGTCGGCCTCGAAGGGGATGGTGGGCCGGCGGCGGAGAGCCTCGGGTTTCTCGCCGCCGACGGCCTCCTGCTGCGGGCTGTGGCCGCGGGGGACCGGGCGTGGTGGGTGCCGATCGGCGTCGGCACGCCGCTCTATCCGGGGGAGACGCTCATCGTCCCTCCCGGCATGCAGCCCGAGCTCAACCTCGGCGGTGTGTTGCTCCGCGTCCTGCCCCGATCGTTGATCACGCTCGAGACCGCCGCCGACGGTACGCCCCGTGTCGGGGTGGTGGAGGGGCGCGTCGTCGCCCGGGCCGCCCGGGGGGAGGCACGGCTGGGAATCGTCGCTGGTGGGATCGCCGGGACGGTCACCGCCGGGCTGGACGGCGCGGTGACGGCCGAGCGGGCCACGGCCTGGAGCCCGGGGCTCGGTGAGGCGCCGGTGCCGGTGGTCGCCGAACTGATCGCCGTGGGGCAACTTGTCCGCTGGATTCCTGATGCCGACGGCGCGGCGGTCGACCTTCCGGCGCGAGGGGGATTGCGATGGGAATCGGCCGCTTTGCAGCAGCCGGCCCCCCTTCCCCCCGGCCGGGTGCTCCCCTGGGGGATCGGTGGAGAGCGGATCGATCCGCTCGCGCGGAATGCCGCCGAAACTTTCACCACCCGACTCGCGGCCCTGCCGCCGGAGAGCGATCCCGCTGCCGGGCTCGAAGAGGTGACGCTCGCCATGGCGATCGATCGGCGGGTCGAGAACCGGGTCTTCGCAGCCACCCTTCTCGCCCTCCAAGGGAGCTACGAGGTGGCCGTCGAAGTGCTTTGTGCGGAGGGGGCGGGCAAGCGCCTCGAGGGGCGTCAATGGCAGGCGCTCGAGGCGGCCACCATTCCCCTCGCCCTCGCCCGGGGGGCGGAGTCGGCGGCCCGGCTCCGCAAGGCCTGGGAGGATCGCGGCCCCCCCGGCCGGGCGGATCTCCTGATGGCGATGGCGCGCGGCCCCGAAGATCCCGACCTCGCCGCAGGGGCCGGCGCGACCCTCGTCGAGGCGCTGGCCTCCACCGAGCTCGTCGTCCGTCGGTATGCCCTCAAGAATCTCGTCGACATCGTCGAACCATCGGTTTTCGATCGGGCTCGCTTCCGGCCCGATGCCCCCGAAGAGGCCCGCCGCGACGGCGTTGCCTGGTGGCGAACCCTCCAGGAAAAAGGACTCGTCAGGCGGAATCGCTGACCGGGATCACCCCCGCCGCGCGGCCCAACGCTGGGGGCTTACGGGGGCCGCGGGTTGGAAAGATGCCTGCCGGGGCCGTCTGCCGGCCGTGGTTTGTCGAAGCAACAGGGCCAGTGGTATGCTCTTGGACTTAGTCCAGTCGGCCGTTCCAGGCCTGCCACGAGGCGGGCGTTCCCCGTTGGTTTGGAAGGACATTCCGGGTGCAGACGAAACTCTCGGCACGGCATGGGCAGCTCAGCCCAGCCACCCAGTCGAAGATCACTACGAAGGTGGCGAGGCTGAAGCGCTACTTCGACGGGCTGACGGCCCTGAACGTCACCGTCGATCTCCAAAACCCTTCGCTCCCCGCCGTCGAGATCGTCGCCTCGGCGGAACACTTCCATGAGATGGTCAGCCACGAGGTCTCCGGGCATCTGTGGCGGAGCGTTGATGGCGCCGTTCAGAAGCTCGAGCAGCAGCTCCGCAAGCACAAGGAAAAGACCCGGGACCACAAGCACGTTCAGTCGTCGAGAAAAGTCTGATTCCCGCGTGGCTCCCCGATGAACGCCCCGGCGGCACGGGGCACGGGGCGGCCTCGGAGCATCCCGGCCCATTGCCCGGGTGCGCCGACCACGGATCGACGGCCCGGCCCCCGGGCCGTGCCGGACCGGATCGGGAATCCCCACGAGAAACCACAGCATGAAGTTTTCCGATTTCGTCGCGTCTGGTGCGATCCGCTCCCACGTCGACTCGTCGACGAAGGAGGGTGTGATCCGGGAGATGGCGACGGCACTGGTCGAGGCCGGCCGGATCCCTGCCTCCGACCTCGAAAGCATCGTCAAGGCGATTCTGAAGCGCGAGGACCTGGGGACCACCGGTATCGGGCGCGGGGTGGCGGTGCCGCACACGAAGCACCCCAGCGTCGACCGGCTCGTCGGAACGGTGGCGGTGAGTCAGGAGGGGATCGACTTCGACAGCCTTGACGGCGATCCGGTCCATCTCTTCTTCCTCCTGGTCTCCCCCCCCGATCAGCCCGGGCAGCATCTGCGGGCACTCGAGAACATCTCCCGGCAGCTGCGCGACGATGCGTTCTGCCGGGAATTGAAGGCGGCAAAGGCTCCGGCTGACATCCAGCATCTGCTGGAGGCGGCCGACAACCATGGCATGGTTTCCTGACGGCAGCGGTGGCATTCGATGCAGCAGGCGGTCTCCCGGGATGTCGTGGTGGGATTGAAGCAGGGGCTCCATGCCCGGCCTGCCGACATGCTCGCGCGCGAGGCTCGGAAGTGGCAATCGAGGATTGAACTGGTTTCCAAGTCGCAGCGGGTCGACGGCAAGAGCATCCTTGAGGTGCTGACGCTTGCCGCTGAGGAGGGGACGAGGCTGGTGGTGGAGGTCACGGGACCGGATGCCGCCGAGGCGCTGGCCGCGATCGTGCGGCTTTTCGACAGCAATTTTCATGAGAACGACGAGACGGCCGTGGACACCGCCGGGCGGACCACGACGCCGTGAGATGAACTGACTTTGTCCGTCGGCCCCGGGGGCCGGCGGAAGACCGACTCCGACACAACCAAGGAGCCGCGACCAGTCGCCTGGCGCGAACCGGGGTGGGGATTCGATCGCAGCCATTCGGCCGTGCGATCTCCCCGGAACCGTTTTCGCGCCGGCGGGATGCTTGCGCCCCATGCTCAAACTCCAGGGAATCGCCGTTTCACCCGGCGTTACGATCGGCGAGGCGCTCGTCCTCGACAGCGAGGGATTCCGCATCCCGCGCCGGTTCGTGGCCCGCAGCGCCGTCGACACCGAGCTCGAGCGGCTCGCCAACGCCGTCGCGGAGACCAGCCGCGAGATCGAGCGCAACCGCGACGCCATCCAGGCCGAGCTCGGGGGCCAGTACGCCGCCATCTTCGCCGCCCATCTGGCGATGCTCCACGACGCCAAGCTCCAGGCGGAGCTGACCAGCGCCGTCCGCGATCGGAACTTCTGGCCGGAATACGCCGTCAGCCGGACGCTCCGCCGCTACGCGAAGGTGTTCCAAAACCTCGACAACCACATCGCGCAGCGGGCCCACGACATCTACGACATCGAGAAGAGCCTGCTGCGGAACCTCCTCGGCCAGCGGCGGGAGACGCTCGCGGCGATCTCGCAGCCGGTGATCGTCCTCGCCCACAATCTCACCCCCAGCGAGACGGCAAACCTCGACCGCCGGTTTGTCCAGGGCTTCGCCACCGAGCTCGGCGGCCCGGGCAGCCACACGGCCATCGTCGCCGAGGGGCTCGAGATCCCGGCCGTCGTCGGCCTCGGACCGTTCCTCGCCGATGTCTCCGGCGGGGAGCCGGTGATCCTCGACGGCAACCAGGGGGTCGTGATCCTCCAGCCCGACGAGGAGACGATCGCCCGCTACCGCCTCGAGGCGGAGACGGCACGGACCGTCGCCGCCCGCCTCGACGGCCTCCGCGATCTCCCCGCCGAGACGATCGACGGCGTCCGCATCCAGGTGACTGGGAACATCGAGTTCCCCAGCGAGGTCGAGCAGTGCCTCTCCCGCGGCTGCGACGGCATCGGCCTCTACCGCACCGAATTTCTCTACCTGACGAGCCCCCGCGAGCCGACCGAGGAGGACCATTTCGCCGCCTACAGCGAGGTGGTCCGCTCGATCAAGGACAAGCCGGTGGTGATCCGCACGCTCGATCTCGGCGCCGACAAGATGCGCACCGAGAAGACGCCGGAGGAGGAGCGCAATCCCTGCCTCGGCCTGCGGAGCATCCGGCTGTCGCTGCGGCAGCTGCCGATGTTCCGCACGCAATTGCGCGCCATCCTCCGCGCCAGTGCCATCGGCGACGTCCGCGTCCTCTTTCCGCTCGTCTCCACGATCGTCGAGTTGCGGCAGGCGCGGATGGTGCTCGCGGACGTGATGGAGGATCTGGCGGAGCACGGAATCGCGTTCAATCCGAAGATGCCGGTGGGGATGATGGTGGAGACACCGGCGGCGGTGATCATGCTCGATGCCTTCATCCGGGAGGTCGACTTCGTGTCGATCGGCACCAACGACCTGATCCAGTACACGCTGGCGGTCGATCGGGGCAACAAGGAGGTGGCGGATCTTTACAACGCGTGCGATCCGGCGGTGCTGCGACAGTTGCGGCGCTCGCTCGACGTGGCGCGGGAGGCCGGCGTGCCGGCCAACGTTTGCGGACAGATGAGCGGCAGCGTGATGTACACGCAACTCCTTCTGGGACTCGGCCTGCGCCAAATGAGCGTGCCGGCCAGCGCGATCCCGGAAATCAAGCAGGTGTGCCGAAGTGTTTCGGTCGCCGAGTGCCGCGGAATTGCCGAGCGGGCGCTGGCCATGGACAGTGCCCGTGAGGTGAAGGCCTTCTTGCGCGACCAGATGCGTCGCCTGCTCTCCGAGTCGGTCGCCTGACGGCAGCCGCCGCCCTGCGGGGCGGGAGAGTGAGGAAAGGAAACCAGGAATCATGAAACAGGAAATGCTGATCAACGTGTCGCAACCGGAGGAATGCCGGATCGCGATCATGGAGGACGGGGTCCTCGAGGAGCTCTACGTCGAGCGGACAAGCCAGGACAACCACGTCGGCAACATCTACAAGGGGCGGATCGTCAACATCGAGCCGAGCATCCAGGCGGCGTTTGTCGACTTCGGCGTCGGCCGCAACGGCTTCCTCCACATTAGTGACGTCGAGCCGCAGTATTACCGGCAGGGGGGGCTCGATCCCGACAAGGCTTTCGAGGTGCCCGAACCGGCCGGCAAGGCCGCCGAGGGGGCCGACGGGGATGCCGCCGCCCGTGCCCGCCGCCGTCCGCGCTTGGGCGACCGGCCGCGCGTCAAGCCGCCGATCCAGGATGTCCTGCGGCGCGGCGACGAGGTCCTCGTGCAGGTGATCAAGGAGGGCTTCGGCACGAAGGGTCCGACCCTCTCCACCTACATCTCGATCCCCGGCCGGTATCTCGTCCTCATGCCGCCGCTGGGGCGGGTGGGGATCTCGAAGAAGATCGACGACGAGCACGACCGCCGCGTCCTGCGGGATATCATGCTCGACCTCAAACCACCCAAGGGGGTCGGCTTCGTCGTCCGCACCGCCGGCACCGAGCGCACGAAGGGGGAGATGGCCCGAGACATGGCCTACCTTCTTCGGCTCTGGAAGTCGATCGTCCGTCGGATGCGGAAGTACTCCGCTCCGATCGACATCTACCAGGAGAGCGACATGATCATCCGCACCATCCGTGACATGTTCACGGAGGACGTGGGGCGGATCCTCATCGACGAGCCGGCGGCCTACGAGCGGGCCCGCGAGTTCCTCGAGCTTGTGATGCCGAAATACGCCCCGCGCCTCCAGCTCTACGAGGGGAAGGAGCCGCTCTTCCATCGCTACGGCCTGGAGGAGGAGATCAGCCGCATCCACCAGCGAAAGGTGCCGCTCAAGGGGGGCGGGTCGATCGTCATCGACCAGACCGAGGCCCTCGTGGCGATCGACGTCAACTCCGGCTCGTTCCGCACCGAAAAGAGCGCCGAGGAGAACGCTTACCAGATGAACCTCATCGCCGCCCGGGAGATCGCCCGGCAGCTGCGGCTGCGGGATCTCGGCGGCGTGATCGTCAACGATTTCATCGACATGCGGAAGGAGAAGTACCGCCGCGGGGTCGAGAAGGCCCTCCACGACGCGATGAAGCGCGACCGGGCACGGACGAAGATCCTCCGCACGAGCCCGTTCGGGCTCATCGAGATGACCCGGCAGCGGATCAGGCCGTCGTTGCGGAAGAGCATCTTCCGCGACTGCCCAACCTGCACCGGCACCGGGATGGTGAAGACGCCCGAGAGCATGGCGATCGAGGTGATGCGCGTGCTGCAGCTGTCGGCGGCGCGCACCGACATCGCCCGGCTCAACGTCACCGTCCACGACGAGGTGGCGACCTGGATCAACAACCGCAAGCGTCGCGAGGTGGCGCAGTTCGAGGACACGGTCCACATCCAACTCCACGTCGTCGGCCGCGAGAGCGTCTCCCCGGAGCACCTCGTCTGGGAAGCCTCCGACACCAGCGGTCGGACCGTGCGCTTCCCCTGACCAAGCCCCGTGGCGTCACCGGTCACCCCCCGGTTCGGCCCTGTTTTCGGGCCCAACCGGGGGGATTTCGGCCCCTCTCGACCTCCGCCTCTGTCGTCGTTACCTTAAAAGGCTCGATTCCCGGCTTCCTTTCCCTCCAGACCCGTGAGTTTTTATCATGGCCAAGTCCGACACCTCCGCCGCCCCCGCTTCCGCCGCCACCCTGGCCGGCTCGGGAGAGCACTATGCGATCGTGGTGGACGGCGGCCGGCAGTACCGCGTCAGCGAGGGGCAGGAGTTCGAGATCGACTTCCGCCATCTCGCTCCCGGGAGTGAGTTGGTGTTCGAGAAGGTGCTCGCCATCAGCAAGGGGGGGAAGCTGACCCTCGGCAAGCCGGTGGTGAAGGGGGCGACCGTGAAGGCTGCCGTGATCGGCCCCGTCCAGGGAGACAAGATCTACGTGCAGAAGTTCGCCCGCCGCAAGAACTACCGCCGCCGCACCGGCCACCGTTCGCTTGCGACGAAGATTCGGATCGCCTCGATCGCCGGCTGAGCCGTCTCGGCTCCGCCGCCGTCCCATTTCACCAGCAGGGCCGGCCCTGCCGGCGCGATCCATGACGCTTTTTTCTGAGGCCATGGTGCGTGGTGCCGGGGCCCGTCGTGTGGCCGGTGTACTGGCCTCGCTGACTTGGCTCGCCGTCGGCATCGCTCCCGGACCTTGCCAGCGACTCTGGGCCCAAGAGGCACAAAACGCTGCCTGGTACGGCGAGCTCGAGGCGGGGGAGAGGCAGTTCCGCTTTGCCATCGAATCGGCCGAAGAGCAGGGGAAGCCCGTTCATCGACTCCGCAGTTTCGATGAAGGGGATCGGCGTTTCCCCCTCGAACGCTTCTCCGACGCCGGTGGGAAGCTCGTCTTCGAGATCAAGGCGACCGGCGCGGTGTACGTCGCGACCGTCGATGCCGCCGGAGTTGCCACGGGCACCTGGACGCAGCGGGGCCAGGCCCTGCCGCTCTCCTTCCGGAAAGCGGCCGGGCAGGCGTTGCCACCGGCGGCCGACGAGATCTGGGCCGGGACGCTCGACGCGGTCATCCAGAAACTGCCCCTCCGCTTCCGGGTCGGGAAGGGTGCCGACGGCAAGGTCGATGTTCGCATGGACAGCCTCG
>Ga0114972_10001222_pt1 | contig 19312 bp, 15 predicted proteins | sample M_140807_EF_Meta_FD_87354 | JGI IMG/M metagenome (GOLD analysis project Ga0114972, IMG submission 87354) | Freshwater microbial communities from Lake Montjoie, Canada to study carbon cycling - M_140807_EF_MetaG | ecosystem: Environmental > Aquatic > Freshwater > Lake | place: Lake Montjoie... | reverse complement strand
GTAACCTGTTGCACCTGCTGGTAAAACTGGAGCAGTATAAAGATATTTTTTACCACCGCAAACATTAGTTACAAGCGGAGTTATAACCGGAGCAACTGTTGGATTAGCAATAGCTGTTTTGTATAAATTTAAACGAACTGTATCCGTAATGTTACAATTATCAAGCTACAACTTTTAATGTACCAGAACCAGTAACACCTACAGTTATTGCATTAGTTCCTTGACCTGAAATGATAAAGTTGTTGATACCAGTTGAAGACCAAACATAAGTTAATCCTGCTACGTTGTTTACAGAGTAGTTAAACTGAACTCCAGTACAAGCCTGAACGTTAGCATTACCACTGATAGCAGATAAGTTTGCTAATGATCCAGCACATGGAACTACTTTTGCAACTGTATCTGAAGTAGCACAAAGATTAGAAGCAGTTACTGAAATTGTAGCTTCTCTTTTTAAGATAACTGTTACTGAGTTTGTACCTTGACCAGAAACAATTGAGTTTCCAGTACCAATAATGTTCCAAGTATATCTTGTTCCTGCAACGTTAGTTACAGAGAAAGTTTTTACTGAATCAGAACCAGTACCAACTACTGATACTCCAGTGATTTCAGATGGCTTTGAAGGCGTAATACATGAAACAACTTTTGCAGATGTATCTGAACTTGCACAAGTATTAGCTACTTTTACAGCAACAACTCCTGCGCTTTTTAAAATTACTGATATTGAATTTGTACCCTGACCTGAAGTAATTGAATTACCAGTACCTGTAATAGTCCAAGTATAAGTACCTAATGGGTCATTATCTACTGAGAATGTTTGGATTGAATCAGCAGCAAAACCTACAGTTGACACACCAGTAATAGAAGATGGTTGTGCAGGTTTTAAACATGTAACATCTAAACTTACAGCTGAACTTGATCCACATGAATTGTATCTTGCTGCAGAAACTGAACCAGGTGTTTTGAAGATTGCAACAATTTGATCTGAATATTGACCAGACTTAATTGAGTTACCTGTACCAGTTATTGTCCATACATAAGAACCATTTGCTACAGAAGAATAAGCTGTAAATGTTTTTAATGTATCTGCATTATTATAATTTACAGTTGTTGATGTACCTCTTACTGAATCTGGAGCAGATGGAGTATTACATGTATCAAATGTCCAACCATAAGTTGAAGGCGTAGCATCAGCATATGTAGTATCGCTCCAATCAGCACCAGTTGATGCATTTGGAACACCTGCTGCTACAGAAGTTTTTGGTCTGTAATCTGCAGTTGTAAATGGAGCATAATAATTCACAGAAGTAAATGTTGAAGATCCATAAGGTAATGTTAGGTAAGAAGTAGCAGCACCTGCTGAGTCATTTCTTTCTCTAATATATTTTGCTAATGAATCTTTACCAGTTCTTATATATGCTGGATATGTAGTTCCAGAATAAGCTGGGTATACAGATCCTGAAGTTGCTACTTCAACTAATTTTCCAGAACCAACGCCACCAAGAATATTTCCTCTGAATTTCATGAAACCAGAATCTAATGAATTAGCTGCATTACCATTTGAGTTGTCTACATACAAACCAGTTGGGTAATCACATAATACACTGTTTTGAATTTTTAATTGAGTACTTCTACGTAAACGAGCAATTCTTTTAAAACCTGGATGAATAGCAGCCTGATTTGCAGTAGAATTGTTTCCACGTAATGGACCAATGTGCGTCATATTTACAAACAATGCTTTTGTTCTTGGGCTTAAGTAAGAACCATTTGCATCATTATCTGATTCGTATCCTTCAGAAGTTGATGCACTAGATGCTAATGAATATGAATCATCACCTAAGTCTGGTCTGCGAACACCTAATCCAAATTGAACTGTTCCGCTATAACCAAAATCTGTATCAAATTCATCATCAACGTTTGCATAAGAAATTAAATGAGAGCAGTTAACTGTACCACCAAACCACTCAAATGAATCGTCATTAATATAAGAGCATTGTACGTAGTCAACAACTGTTTTACGTCCAACACCACCAAATGTTACACCATTAATTTCTTTATTTTGTGCTAAGATATATCCACCAAACTCAACTCTTACATATTTTAAAATTCCAGATGAATCATCATCATCATTTGAAGTACCACCACCATATTCAGTTGATTGACCAGAACCACCAGTTGTATCTGCAGCAATTGCTGTTATACCTTCAATGTATGCTGTACTTACTCTTCCTGGATTTGGAACACCATTTGCATCAGATTTTTGGTTAACAGTAGCTCTTCCTAAAAGAATAAGTCCACCCCAATCTCCTTGTTTTCTGTAACCAGCAACACGTGGAGATGTAAATACTATTGGAGAATCTACAGTTCCTTCAGCAATAATTTTTGCTCCTTTGTTAATGATCAAAGAAGAATTTGCATAAGCTGTAGAACCATAAATTAAAGTTCCTGGTTGAATAGTTAAAGTAACTCCAGATTTTACATACACTAAATTTGCAATGGTATATACTGTATCAGCATACCATGTAGTGTTTCTTGTAATAACTGATGGAGATGAACTACCAACTAATTTGGTTTTAGTTCCAGTAGTTCCTGGTGTAGTTGTATTTAAACGATACACCGTGTTTTGAGGGTCAAAATTTGCCCATCCTGCTGTCCACATTGGAGTTGGAGCAGGTGCAAATGCACCCTTGTAAGGCACTTTCTTGATTTGCGCATTACTAGCTAGGCCTAAGAAAGCTAGAAAGAGCAGTGTTAAAAAATGTTTCATAATTATTTACGCCGGTTTTTTTATGGCTACACAAAATTTGTAAATAAGTATTAACAGAATGAAAGAAAAATGTTAAGGGATTATTATCAAAATGTTAACGGAAAATGATGTAGTAAATAAACAAGTAATATTATAAATTAATTTTATTTGTAAATTACTTACATGTCTAGTGAAGAATTATGTATAAACTTAAGCAATGATGCAGTGTTTTTTAAATTTAACTTCTTTAAAATGTTGGAGCGATGCACTTCTACTGTTCGAGCAGATAAAAAAAGCTGATTGGCAATTTCTTTGGAAGAAAGTCCGTCTTTTATATGCCTGAGTACTTCCACTTCGCGCTCGGAAAGTTTGCTGATATCTGGAGTGTCGTCATCTTCAAAAATCTGCTTAGATAGATTTTCTTGAATTTCTTTACAGATATATATTTTTCCTTGTGTAACAGAAATCAAGGCTTCAAACATTTCTATTTTACTACTGTTTTTGGTGATATATCCCATTGCTCCATTTTTCAACATTCTTTTTGCAAAAGAGGGTTGATTATGCATAGACACTCCAATAACTTTTGTACCAGGAGTTAATTTTTTTACCATTTTGGTTGCGTCTATACCAGACATTGGTTGAATATTAATGTCCATAATAACCACATCTGGTCTTTTAGCTTTTAATACTTCAAAAGCATTCTCTGAAGTATCATTACAAATGCCAATAACAGAAAACCTATCATCAGAATTAATCAACTCAGACCACATTTCTGCAATTAAATTATGATCATCAAAAATCATTATTGAAATTTTCTTTGTCATAAACTTATATTTTTATTAAACTGTTATTTATGAAACAGCCATGTTACATATTTGATGAAGTTTATGAAGATGTTATAGAAAATCAAAAACAATAAACACAAATCAAATAGTATGGCTTTACTAAATTAGGTTGTTTATAAAAATACATTCAATTGTTTAGAATTCACAACTCTAATTAATATAATTTTAATGATAGAAATACTATTTTTTAGTAAACCCTTTTCGAATGAAAAAGATTGCAATGATACCTGCCCGCTACGCAGCAACCAGATTTCCTTTCAAATTAATGCAGCTATTGGGTAATAAAACGGTTATCAGGCATACTTATGATAATACAGTAGCAACTGATTTATTTGATGAAGTATGGGTAGTTACAGACAGTAGCATTATTTATGATGAAATTGTACATAATGGCGGAAAAGCAATTATGAGTAAAAAAGAACATGAAAGCGGAACAGACAGAATTGCAGAAGCAGTTGCAGAAATGAATGCCGCTATTATTTTAAATGTTCAAGGCGATGAACCTTTTATTGATAAAGAAAGTTTGAAAAAATTATTGGAGGCCTTTGATGACGAATCGGTTAAAGTAGCTTCATTGATGAAAGTGTTTAAAAATACTGATTTGTTGGAGAATCCTAATTATGTAAAAGTTGTTGTCAATAAAAAAATGAATGCCTTATTTTTCAGTAGAAGCAAAATTCCATTTCATCGCGACGCCTTATTACAAACCGATTATTATGAACACATTGGTGTATATGCTTTTAGAAAAGATGCATTGCTCGCTTTTACAAATTGGGAGCCTACACCACTTGAATTAACTGAAAAAATTGAATGTCTAAGATTTTTAGAAAATGATTGCACTATTAAAATGATCACAACAAAACACGAAGGTGTAAAAATTGATGTGCCGAGCGATCTTGAAATTGCAAAACAATACCTCTCTACATTAAATGCTGAATAACTATTTACTTTTTCTATTGTAAATATTTGATTAGTCTTTCTACCGCTTTTTCTAAAGTAGATTCTTTTTTTGCAAAACAAAATCTTAATACTTTATGATCAACTCCATTTTTATAAAAAGCTGCAACAGGAATAGTAGCTACACCTGCCTCTTTGGTTAATCTTTCTGCAAAATCAAATTCGTTTTCATCAGAAATTTTTTCATAATTATAAAGCTGAAAATAACTGCCGTGTGATGGAAGTGAAACAAATTTTGTTTGCATCATCATGTTTTGAAAATAATCTCTTTTCTGTTGTAAGAAATTACCGAGTTCTTTATACTGACTTTCATCTTTCAAGTGTTCAGCTAATGCAAACTGAATAGGGCTGTTGCAAGAAAAACTATTAAACTGATGTACTTTTCTAAATTCTTTCATCAAGTATTCTGGTGCAATACAATACCCCATTTTCCATCCTGTACAATGATATACCTTCCCAAATGAAAAGCATACAAAACTTCTTTCAAATAAATCGGGATATCTTAAAATAGAAAGATGTTTTTTATTGTCAAATATTAAATGTTCATAAACCTCATCGCTTATAATTATAATTTTTGTATCCTTAACGATTTTTCTTAGTTGTTGAATGTCATGATTACTCCACACACTTCCGGTTGGGTTATGTGGTGTATTAATTATAATGGCTTTTGTTTTGTGATTTATTTTTTCTTTGACTAGATTCCAATCAATTGAATAATCTGGATAAGAAAGTGGGATTGGTACTGGAACTGCTCCATTGATTTCAATATTGGGAATATAAGAATCGTAAGCGGGTTCAAACAAAATCACTTCGTCTCGTGGTTGTAAAAAAGTAGTAAATGAAGTATAGATTGCATAGGTTCCGCCTGGTGTAATTGTGATTTCATTCTCCGGATTAATAGTACAATCGTAGTCTGTGTTTACTTTCGAAGCGAGTTGCTCTCTCAATGCAGGCAATCCACACATATGTGCGTATTGGTTATGACCTTTTTTCATGGCTTCATTTACTAATGAAACCAATCGCTTATTCATTTCAAAATCTGGAAACCCCTGACCAAGATTGATTGCTTTGTGTTTTACAGCCAATGCACTCATTGTAGTAAATATAGTTGTGCCTATATTGGGAAGTTTGCTATAAATATTAATACTCAACTTATTTAAATAATTATTTAGAGATTAATGATGATTAAATGAATTTATCGCCTTTGTTTCGTTTCACTTCTGCAACGTATTCTTTTATTTCCTGTTCCTTATCTTTTTTACAGATCAGCAAAACATCTTTTGTATCCACAACAATAAAATCTTCCATGCCTTGAATTAGTACAAGCTTTTTGTTATCTGCATGAATCATATTTTTTGTAGCATCTATCACCATAACATTATTGCCAGCAACTGCATTGTCTAAATAATCTTTTTGCAAAGTTTCATATGCACTAGCCCAAGTACCCAAATCGCTCCAACCAAATGATGATGGAATTACATATACATTATCTGCTTTTTCCATGATTCCATAATCAATAGAAATATTTACACATTGAGGATATATTTTTTCAATGGATTGATGTTCTTTTTCTGTATTGAAATTTTCTTTTTCTGCATCAAACACCTCATGAATTTCTGGCAATAAATTTTCAAATGCTTTTACAATGTTTTTCACTTGCCATACAAATATCCCCGCATTCCATAAAAAATCTCCGCTGGCTACAAAAGTTTTTGCTAATTCTTTATCAGGCTTTTCAGTAAAGGTTTTCACTTTATATACATTAGGAGCTACATTCATAGGCTCAAACTGAATGTATCCGTAACCAGTATTCGGATTGGTTGGCTTAATCCCTAATGTTACAAGCGCTTTAATATTTTCTGTAAAAGTTAATGCTTCTAAACACACATTTACAAAACTATTTTCATCAGAAATAATATGATCGGCCGGAGCACAAATTAAATTTGCCTGAGGATTAAGTTGTGCTAGTTTGTAAGAAATATAAGCAATACAAGGTGCGGTATTTTTTCTTGAAGGCTCACAAAGAATATTGTTTGGATCTAAAGTTGGAAGCTGTTCCATTACAATATCTCTATACGATTGAGCAGTTACAATATAGATATTTTCTGCGGGTATAAAAGAAGCAAATCTATCAAATGTAGATTGAATTAATGTTTTCCCTGTATTTAGGATATCTAAAAACTGCTTTGGATAATTGGTTCTGCTCATTGGCCAAAATCTACTTCCAATACCACCCGCCATGATTGCTACATAATGATTTTTGTTCATAATGTTATTTATTAAATAATTCCTTCTCTTATCAAATCTTGTAAATGAATAATGCCTTTATACTTGCCTTCCGCCATCAAAACTAAATGATTAATATTAAACTCTCTCATGCATGATAGTGCCTCAATTGCAAGAGCATCTGCATCAATTTTTTTAGGATGTGCAGACATGATATCCTTTGCTTGTAAAGATTCTATCACTTCATTATTTTCTAACATCCTTCTAATGTCTCCATCTGTAATAATTCCAGCTAAAGAATTAGCTTCATCAATAACAGCTACAGCACCAATTCTATTTTTAGTAATTTCTATAATTATCTCTTTTATAGAAGATGATGTTTTTACTTGAGGTGCTAATTGAGCAGTCAATACATCAGATACTTTTAAATATAGTTTTTTTCCTAATGCCCCTCCTGGATGAAATTTAGCAAAGTCATTACTATTGAAACCTTTAAGTTCCATCAAACAAACGGCTAAAGCATCGCCCATAACCATTTGAGCTGTGGTGCTGGTCGTAGGTGCTAAATTATTAGGACAAGCCTCCTGCCGAACTGTAGTATTGATAAAAATATTACAATGGGTAGCTAAATAGGAATCTACATTTCCACCCATTCCTATAATGGTATTGCCAAAACCTTTCAAAAGAGGCAACAACACTTTTATTTCCGGACTATCACCACTTTTACTTATTACCAGAATAATATCTTCCTCCTGAATCATTCCTAAATCTCCATGTATTGCATCTGCTGCGTGCATAAATAAAGCAGGTGTGCCTGTGCTATTCATCGTTGCAGCAATCTTTTGACCTACAATAGCACTTTTACCAATTCCACTCAATACCAACCTTCCTTTTGAATAAGCTATTTGAATTACTGCTTGTTCAAAGGCCTCATTGATATATTGTGTTAATTCTTTTATCGTCTCTGATTGTAACTCAATAGAACGAACTGCGCTAGGTATGATGTGGTTTTTGTTCATGAAATAATTGCCACAAACCTACTTTAAATAATGGAAAATGCAAACTCGGTTTAAGTTTTAAATTAAACAATTTTTATACTGATAACAATCATCTTATTAAGTGATCAACTTATTGTAAACGATGATATAGGTTATCTTACTTTGTAGTTGCCGCTATTTTTTTAAAATATTATTATTCAAAAACCTAAATCATAACCAATGAAGCCTAAATTCAAAAAGCAAATTGAATACGAAATCGATTCATGGAAAAGATTCATATTTTTTATTCAAGAAGAAAATATGCTTATGAAAAAAAGATTGGCAGAAATAATTCGAAATGAAGGGGAAAATAAGCTGCTTGAGTTTATTGAGTATTATCAAAATACTTTGATTATGGAAGACAATGTTTCCGCTTTATGTAGAATGGATATCATGACTCATGAAAATAATATTGAAAAATATAAATCAGGGGACAAACAATTTTTTTTAGAACACAAGAAGCTTCGAAAAGAAATTGAAGCGGGTATGTGTTTATTTTTACTCGTCTTTATCTTACATTCCAGGTTTTTTATTTTACCTATATCTGCCATTTTTAATACCATCTCTATATCACTTTTATACTCACCAAGCTTATTTGAAATTAGCATTGCTCGGCATTTTTTCATTTCTGCCTTTGAAAAAAAATGATCTATATATTTTTTTTCAACAATTTCTAATTTATTATACCCTGTGATTTTTTGTGCTTCTGGATTAAAATACGTGATAAGTCCTTTTTTATTAATAAGGAATATCATGACTTGAATATTATCTATAATTGAATGCTGATATGCAATAGAAGTTTCTAATTTTTTATTTAAAGTTTATAATACCTTATTAGATCTTTTGATTTCATCTATTCTATTTTTGTTGCTCGTTTCCAAATCGGATTTCTGCAATATTAATTTTTCAGATTCTTTTGACCTCATAGAAATATCAGTAATGAAGGCTAATGCAAAGGTTTTGTTTTCTATTTCGTAACTACTTAAGCTGATTTCTATTTTTAATTCTGATTTGTCTTTTTTTATTCCAAACAATTCAGAACCTTTACCCATCAATCTATTAGTGGGATGTGAGAAATAATTTTTGATATTGTTTTCCTGCTGTTCATGTAATCTATGCGGAATTAAAATAGAAATATTTTTTCCTATTAGTTCATCTTCTTGGTAACCAAAAAGCTCATTTACATGTGGATTTGCAAAAACTATATTTCCACGACTATCAGCTGTTACTATACCAATGGATGCGAATTTGAAAAATGATTCAAAATGTTTGTTTGCAATATTATGTTCCAACAAAAGATTACTCATATTTCCTTTTAAACTATTAATCAACATTGTTTGTTAAAAGTAGTGCTATACAAGTAATTCTATATTTTATTTTCATGTGATATAAATCACAATAAAACTGAGTAGAATCATGGTTTTTTCGTGAATGATCAACTTATTGTGTAATCAAATATTCCCAAGCTTTAGCAAAAGAGGAAGATTCATTTCCTAAAACATCTTTCGGAACATGGGTATCCAAGCTTGTTATATTGTGATCTGGAAACAATAGATTAAATGCAGGTGTTGCATTTGTAGTTAAGGTGTGTGTGTTATTGTAAGGTGGATTATTAGTGTCAATACTTATTGCTGTTCCTTGTAAACCCAAATCATTTAATTGTGTGACAACATTTGCATAGCTGAATATCTGATCTTTTAATGCATTAAATGAATAGTACTTGTTGATGGGAGTAGCGCCAGCTTGAGCAATCCAATCAGCACTGATTCCTAAACTGCTGTTCCAATCTATAGACGAAAACGCAGTTGCTTTTGCAACTGCTACTTTTTTTGCTATGTAAAATGCATGGCCTCCACCTTGCGAATGACCGGCAATAATTATTTTGCTCCAATCTATTTCATTGTTTAGTAAAAATTGTTCCCAGTGTTGGGTTTGGTAATGGCTCTTTAAATAAAGCAGTAATTGTAATAACCTATTTTGTATACAATTATTTTGATCTATAGATACCCCAGAAGTATGATCTATACCATCAAATATTTCTTGTCTGCACTTTCCAAACAAACTATTATCAGTACTATTTGCTGCAGCTGTATAAATATCTGCACTGTTTGGATACATCAACCCAATTGAATGATAACCAAGTGAAGCCCCTTTTTTTACAATTAATTTATACGCGGCTGGCATACCTGTTGTGCCCGGCAAAAAAACAAACAACTTATTTTGTAAAATGGTTCTTGTGTCTATTAAAACTTCGTGAGCATTATTGTAAGTATTAATTGCACTATTCGTTGCAGAGGGCAATATTAAATATTCAAATAATTGAGGAGATGATGTATGAATAGTATCAGTATGCGTATTGTTGTTGTTTATCACATCAGGTTTGTTTTTTCTACATGATATGCAAAACAATACAACAGTAAAAAATGATATAATTGATAGTCTTTTCAAAATAAATGATGATTGTAAATATAATTATATCTCTACATAATGAAAAACATACCTTAAAAGCTTAAATAATTTGTCTCGAAATTTTAATAATTAGCATAAAAACACACATTTAATTATTAGTTATGATATTTTTGTAAATAAAGGTTTGAATTTTTAATATTAATTCCTATGACAAAAGACTTTTTTTCTTCTATTACAATTGAAAATAAAAAAGCAAAGTGGACAGCTTATTTTTTTCTTGCGGGAATCAGTTTTCTACTTTATTTCAATTCGATTTATAATGGTTATTGTCTAGATGATGTGATGGTTATCACACAAAACTCCAATACTTTGGAGGGTTTTGGTGGAATATGGGATCATTTAACACATGATTATTTATACGGTTTTTTTAATTACCCATCTGGAAGTGCTGCAAGTCCATGGAGACCAATTCCATTGATTACATATTCACTTGAAATTGGATTTTTGGGAAAGAATCATCCGGAGTTCAGTCACTTAATAAATGTGCTTTTATATGTTGGATGTGTGTTATTATTGTTTTATTTGCTTTCAACTTTTTTATTAAAAGAATTTTGGATTTCTTTTTTCGCTACTTTATTATTTGCCATTCATCCCATTCATTCAGAAGTTGTCGTAAATATTAAAAGCAGAGATGAAATCTTGTGTCTCCTCTTTATGCTAAGCTCACTTTGTTTTCTTTTCAAATATTTTTTGACGAATAAAAAAAGGGATCTGCTAATTAGTTTACTATCCTTTTTTCTATCTCTTTTAAGTAAAGAAAATGCCATCACATTTTTAGTAGGTATTCCGTTAATGATATATTTTTTTACTACACAGTCGTGGAACCAAATAATTAAAAATTTAAGTTGGTTTTTAGGTGTGGTGATTATTTATTTTATTTTGAGAATCAATATTATTCCAATAGTTTCAACCAATCCCAGTGAATCAAACGGCGGTTTAATAATAATCAATTATCCTTTTTTATATGCAACAGGTTCTGAAGCGTTTTTTACTAAAATTTTTATCTTATTAAAATATCTGGTTTTATTGGTTTTTCCTTATCCACTTTGTTATGATTATTCATACAATCAAATTCCGTATGTTAACGCAGGTGAGCCAATGGTGTGGGTTTCTTTCTTGATGTATGGATCCATGATATTCTTTGCAATTAAAACTTTCAAAAAGAAAAATATTATTGCGTTTTGTATTTTATTATTCTTAATTACATTTTCATTAGCTAGTAATCTTTTTGTTGATATAGCTGTAACTATTGGAGAGCGGTTGTTATTTATGCCTTCTGTTTTCTTTTGTATTGCTTTAGCTGCTGTTGGAAATTATGTTTTTTCATTTCTTTCTTTAAAATATAACATAAAAAAAATGTTGCTGTCTTTTTTATTAATAGCACCTACTGTAATTGCATGTGGATTTGTTATTGTAAATAGAAATAAAGACTGGAAAAATATGGATACTTTGAATGTAGCAGATTATCCAAAAGCGCCAAACAGTATCAGAGTAAATGACGGAGTTGGCAATTACTATTTGGGCTTATCTCAAAAGAGCGGAATATCTAAACAAACAAAAGATAGTTTAGTTAGAAAGGCAATTGTGTATTATGAGAAAGCACTTTCTTTTTTTCCAGAATTTGATAATGATTTATCAAACTTAGCTGTATCCTATAATATACTTGGCGATTTTGATAAAGCAGAATATTATTGGAATCGATTAAGAGAAGTATCACCTGAAAACCCAAAACTTGGCGATAAATATTTGGCTAATGTATATTTAAATAGAGGAATTAATACTAATCAAACAAAGAACTATGATTCTTCACTAATATATCTTACAAAAGCATTAAAATATGCATTACCTCAACAAGATTCTGTAACAGCTAATTGTTATTATCATTTAGCAGGTATGTATTATTCTACTGCAAAATATAAAGAAGCTCATGATGCTCTTGGCAAGCTATTAGAATTACAACCAACAAATAAAGCTGCACAAATGGGTTACAAAAGTTGTGAAGATATTTTGAAATCTACGGCAACTCCTCAATAAGATATATTAATAAATAATAAACTCTTTTTAAAATAATATTGTTTAAGAAAATAACTGTCATTATTATACGATGTGGCTACCTACTTAGATATTATTTCAGCTGCGGCTAATGTTGAAAAAGCAAGTCTTAATAAATTACAAAGCGAATATCAGCTCTGCATCAGTACACTAGAGCTAGCAAGATTAATGGGAAATGAATGTTGGAATTAGTATCTTTTTACATCACTTACTTCACATCAAAATCAATAACAACATTTTCGGTTGTTGGATGTGATTGACAAGTTAATATAAATCCTTGTTCAATTTCTTCTTGCTCTAAAGCATAGTTAACATCCATACTTACTTTACCTTCCAATAGTTTTGCTCTGCACGTACAACATACGCCTCCTTTGCAAGCATAGGGCAAATCTGCACCCACCTGTAAAGCTGCATCCAAAATATTATTACCGTTTTGTGCCAATGGAAAGCTAAACATTCTTCCATCCAATTTTATAGATATATTGCTTTGCGGACCAAGGTCCACTTTCTCATCATTTTTGATTTTGTTTTTTTGTTGTTGTGATTGACCTGGGGTAGTAAACAATTCGAAATGAATATTTTTTTCTGTAACGCCTTCTGATTTTAAAAAATCACGCGACGTAAAAATCATTGATTCTGGACCACATAAATATGCTGTATGAATATTTTTATAGTCTATTAGTTTTTTCAATTGATGAAGTTTGTTTTCATCTACTCTTCCATAAAAAATATCAGCATCTGTTTTTTCTCTGCTTAAAATATTGATAAACGTAAATCGATCGATGAAGCGGTTTTTCAAGTTTTCTAATTCTTCAAAAAAAATGATGTTAGGCCTGCTCTTACTTCCATATATCAATGTGAAATGAGCTTTATCGTTTTGTTGTAAAACATGTTTGATGATAGAAATGATTGGTGTAATTCCACTCCCAGCTGCAATTGCCAAATGATTTTGGTGAGTCAATTGCACATCTGCGTTGAATTTTCCTGAGGGAGCCATTACTTCCAAAATATCATTGTCCGTCAACTCATCATTCATATAACTTGAAAGCTTTCCTCCTTCTACTTTTTTGACTGCAATTTTTAATTCGTTTTCGTGTGGAGCACTGCAAATTGAATACGATCTTCTTACCTCTTCCCCATTTATGAGTTTTTTTATTGTCAAATTTTGACCTTCTTTATAAATGAATGTTGAGGAAAGTTCTGCAGGCACTTCAAAAACAACCGAAACGCAATCTGTTGTTTCTTTTTTTATTGTTTTGATTTTTAATTTGTGAAAATATACACTCATAGTATTTATTTTTTCAATCCATTTAATAAATGATAAACGATATCCTGCTCTAAAGATTTTTGTTCAAGATTTTTTTTGTGTCGTTGCCAAAATTCTAAACCTCTTACTGCAGATAATATAGTTAATACAGCTACATGAGGATTTATATTGACAAACTCTTTTGTTTGAATTCCTTTTTTAATAAGCGCTATCAATTTTGCTTCATAGGATTTTCTCTGAAGTAAAAAATTACTCAAAAAGGGTTCTTGTAATTGTTTCCATTCATGATTTGCTACAAACACTTCATCAAAACGATGAAGCATCATATGAATATGAAATCGAATAATGTTTTCTATTACAACGGCCACTTTTTCAGAAGACGACTCTGTTTTTTCTAATTGTGAATTATATTCATTGGCAACCGCAAAGCAAATTGTTTGCAATATTTCGCTTTTTGAACCTATATGATTATATAAACTGGAGGCTTCTATTCCTAATTTTTCTGCTAACTCTCTCATTGAAGTTCCTGCAAAACCCTTTTGTCTAAATAATACAGCCGCATGTTGAGTAATTACCTCTTTCTTAGTTACGTTTTTTGCTGTGATAATTTTTGCCATATAAAAATATAGCACCAAAACTAACAATTATTAGTTTTTAAACGGCTTTTAAAGTAGGAAATATTAAATTTTTGATTGTTTTTAAAAATAGTTTGCAAAAAATTATGCCGTCTCGGCTAGGATATTATTTTTGCACTCCACTATTTTTTTTTCATCTAATAGTTGTTGTTGTTATCAATTAAAAATTGAAACAATTATAAAGGATAATAGATTGTTCTAAAATATATTCAAGAGATTAAAGATTTTCTTGTGGTTTCAGAGGTAAGCAAGGCCGGTGATTTTTATCACGGGCCATTTTTTTTAAAAAAAGAGGAACCAAATTTTGATCCCTCTTTTTGTATATTATTTTACATTTCCCCAGTTTTCGCCACTTTTAATTCTGTATAGTGTCATCTCACTAACACCATACTTTTCTGCTAGTTGCTTGTACGTTAATTTTCTTTTGGGGTTATTAATAGTAGTTTTTATAGCTCTAACTTGTGTAGCCGTTAGTTTTAAACCTACGGTTCTATTTGCTTGGCGTTCTTTGTAAGCAATTTTCTCAGGACTTTTTTGCTGATGAGCACTTACTTCCAATAAATCTGCCCATTTTAAATTTTTTGCTTTGTTGTCTGTTTTTTTGTGATTGATATGAATCACATATTTAGTTTTAGGCGATTTCTTTTTGCAGAATAGTTTTGCTATTTCTCTGTGTAAATAAATTGTGCCATTTCCACCTTCAACATGAAGATTCAGCGTTCTATAGCCTGATGTTAATGATCCATTTAAAAGTTTGCCATCCTTATCAACAGAAGTTAAGTAACTAACGGCTCTTCCATGATTTGAAACTGCATATTTCTTTGTGAGTGTTTTATAACCCGAAAATTGCATTTGCTTCCAGATTTCACCTGTGATTTTCTTAATCATTGTAAATGGTTTTAATAGTTAGATTTGGTTTTGAAAATAAATTTTAAATCCTTTGTATAATAAATATAAGAAACTATTACACTACTTCTGCAATTAATTTTAAAAAATCTTGTTCTGATAGTATTTTAATTGAAGGAATCTTCTTAGCTTTTTCCAATTTGCTCCCTGCATCTGCTCCTGCTATTAAATAATTTAATTTACTACTAACGCCACTCAATAACTTACCCCCCAATTCTTCCACTTTTGTTTCGGCATCTGAACGTTTCATGTCATTTAAGGTGCCTGTAAATAAAAAAGTTTGTCCAGATAAACTACCGGTTTTATTTACAATTGCATGCGACTCCATTTTGATTCCTAACGTCTGAAGCTTTTTAATCATTTCAATATTATCGGCGTTATGAAAAAATTGGAATATCGATTTGGCTACTTTTACACCAACATCATCAATTGATTGCAATTGCTCCTCCGAATAAGATTCTAAATCAGTTAAATGAGTAATCTGCTGAGCAAGCATTTTAGCTGTGGTTTCTCCTACATATCTAATGCCCAACGCATAAATCAATCTGTGAAGCGGCTGATCTTTACTCGCTTCAATAGCATTTGCTAAATTTTGTATAGACTTTGCTCCAAAGCCTTCTATACTATTTAGTTTATGTACATCCATTTCAAAAACACTTGGAATGTCTTTTAATAAACCCAATTCAAAAAATTTGCGCACATTAGCTTCTCCAAAACTCTTTATATCCATAGCATCTTTGCTCACAAAATGTATTATTCTCTCTACTACTTGCGCTTTGCAATTAATATTAATACACCTCCATACCGCTTCCTCTTCTGTTTTATATAATTGATCTTTGCAAACAGGACAAGTTGTAGGAAATACAATATCTGATTCAGAACCATCGCGCAAATCAATTAATGATTTTACAATTTGTGGTATTACATCACCACTTCTTTCTATCAAAATGTGATCTTGTATTTTCAATTGTTTTTCTTTGATATACTCTTCATTATGAATAGAAATGCTACTAACCGTTACGCCACCTACTTGAACTGGTTGAATTTTTGCAACAGGTGTAACAGCTCCTGTTCTTCCTACTTGAAATTCAACAGATAATAATTTGCTGGTCGCTTGTCGAGCTTTAAATTTATACGCTATTGCCCATCTTGGGTGATGAGATGTCATACCTAATTGATCCTGCAAATGGAGATTGTTTACTTTTATCACTAGTCCGTCAATCTCATAAGGCAAATCATCTCTTTGTTTTTCAAAAGCATTGATTTCATTTATTACTGAAGCAATTCCTTTAACCAATTTCATTTCTTTTTTTGGACTTTTAAAACCCAAATCCCACAACAAATTCAAAATATCTGAATGAGATAAAAGGGTTTCTTTTTTATGCTCATCCGTTTTTGAAATATAACTAACATGGTATAAAAAGCCTTCTAAATTTCTCTTAGCAACAATTGATGTATCCTTGATTCTTAAGGAGCCCGCCGCTGCATTTCTGGGATTAGCCAATGGGGGCAATCCTTCTTCCATTAAACTCTCGTTATATTTTTTAAAATTATTTTTATTCATCAATATCTCGCCACGAATTTCTATTTGCTGAATATTGTGATTACTAAATGCTGCTGATAAAGGAATAGATTTTATTTGTCGAATATTAGGCGTAATGTCATCACCTGTTTCACCATCGCCACGCGTAACCCCTCTAACTAAAACATTGTTTTCATAAACAAGTGAAATACTTGCTCCGTCAAATTTTGGCTCAATGGTATATTCAATTTCATTCAGACCAGAAAGTTCCTTTGCTTTTCTATCCCAATCCAATAAATCTTCTTCGTTATAAGAATTTTCAAGCGAAAGCATCGGAACCAAATGTTGTACTTTAGGAAAATCCTTTATCAATCCAACACCTACTCTTTGTGTGGGAGAATCTTTGGTGATTAGCAAAGGGTTTTGCTGCTCAAACAACTCTAATTTTTTATAAAGAACATCATATTCATAATCGCTAATAAGAGGATTGTTTTCAACATAATAACGATTCTCATGAAATTTAAGTACTGATCTTAATGCCTCTACATTATTTTCATTGGGGGATTTATCCTTCAACCACTCTTTTGTGTCTTGTTGTATTAAAAGTATTTGTTCTTGATTATACATATTATTTCAAAGTTAGAAAATACATCCTCGGTATTTATATTATTTTTGAAAAAAATCAAAACATGTTTTCAACAAAAATTAATTGTATTCTGTCATTTATTTTATTTCTATTTATAGCTTTTTCTTTGGGCTCTTGCTCAGAAAAAATAAAAGCCTCGTTAATAGTTCATAATGGAGTTATATATACTGTTGACAGTAGTTTCTCTAATGTAGAAGCGATGGCAATTGAAAATGGAAAAATAATTGCCTTGGGTTCTAATAAAGACATCTTAAATAATTATCAATCAGATTCAATAATTGATGCGAAAGGTAAATCCATATTTCCTGGATTGATAGATGCACATTGTCATTTTACAGGATACGCAACCGACAAATGGAAATGTGAATTATATGGAACTAAATCATTTGAAGAAGTAATAAAAAAAATTCAATCCTATGCTTCAAACGCGCCAATGGAGTGGATCTACGGGCATGGTTGGGATCAGAACGACTGGCCTCTTAAAATATTTCCCAACAAAAATATTTTGGATAGCTTATTTCCAAACAGACCCGTTTTTTTAAAAAGAATTGATGGTCATGCGGCGCTTGTAAATCAAAAAGCATTAGACATTGCAGGCGTCAACAGTAAAACAATAATTACTGGTGGAAGCGTTGAAATAATTAATGGAAAGCTAACAGGAATGCTAATTGATAATGCAATGTCATTAGTTGATAATAAAATTCCAACTATTTCAGATAGTCTTGCTTTACAATATTATACTGAAGCACAGGAAGAATGCTTTGCTTTCGGTCTTACAGGTGTGCACGATTGTGGCATTAATGAACATACGGTTGAATTACTGATGCAATCTGAAAAATTAGAAAAATTAAAAATGAAAGTATTTGCATTGTTATCAGATAGCGCCGATTATTATGCTCGTTGGATTTCAAAAGGACCATATAAATCAACGCTGCTTCATGTGGGTGGATTTAAATTATATGCAGATGGCGCATTAGGATCAAGAGGTGCTTGCTTATTAGAAAACTATTCGGATAAAGCGGATTGGAAAGGATTTTTATTGGATAAAGAAGCTCATTTTAATCAAATAGCAAAATTGCTAGTTAGCACTCCATTTCAAATGTGTACACATGCTATTGGAGATAGCGGCAACCGAATTATTTTAAAAATTTATGCAAATGCTTTAAAAGGAAAAAATGATAAACGCTGGAGAATTGAACATGCACAGGTAATGAATTCCGCAGATTTTCATTTTTTCGGAGACAATAATGTTATTCCTTCTGTACAACCCACACATGCAACAAGTGATATGTATTGGGCTGGTGATAGATTAGGAAGTTCAAGGATAAAAGAAGCCTACGCATACAAAAAGCTATTGCAAGAAAATAATTGGATGCCTTTAGGTACAGACTTTCCTGTGGAATATATTGATCCTTTTAAAACTTTCTATGCTTCCATTGTAAGAAAAGATGCTACTGGTTTTCCAAAGAATGGATTTCAAGTTGAAAATGCTTTAAGTAGAGAACAAACCATAAGAGGTATGACCATTTGGGCTGCAAAAGCTGCATTTGAAGAAAAAGAAAAAGGCAGTTTAGAAATTGGCAAATCAGCCGATTTTATTATACTAGATAAAGACCTAATGAAGTGTAAAGAATCTGAAATACTTACGATTAAAATAGTTCAAACTTTTATCAATGGGAAATCTGTGTTCAAGATTAAGTAAAAACCACTTTGAAAAGGAATTGATGTTTCAATGCTACCAAAAGGATACTATGTAATTAAGATTAATGAAGAAAAATCAATTAGGTGTTTAGATTGGAGTTTGTGAAAGAAGTACTTGATTTTGTTTTGAAGGTTTAAAGCCTGAAAAATTTTGTAATAAAAAAACTTATATTAAAATAAATTTATTAATTTTGTCTGATTAAATTAATTTTAACATAAAATTCTAAAAAAATGAAAAATTTTTTCTTGATTTCATCTTTTATCATTTCTGTTTTTCTTTCAACTGGTTGTAATCAACCTACAAAT
>Ga0114972_10001220_pt1 | contig 19314 bp, 18 predicted proteins | sample M_140807_EF_Meta_FD_87354 | JGI IMG/M metagenome (GOLD analysis project Ga0114972, IMG submission 87354) | Freshwater microbial communities from Lake Montjoie, Canada to study carbon cycling - M_140807_EF_MetaG | ecosystem: Environmental > Aquatic > Freshwater > Lake | place: Lake Montjoie... | reverse complement strand
CATCACCGCCGGCGCCCCCCCGCCCGAGGCCGTGCTCTTCGCCATGAAGGAGGCCGGCTTCAAGGTCGTGCATGTCTATGGGCTGACCGAGGTCTATGGCCCCTCCGTCGTCAATGAATGGCAGGCCGAATGGGATGGTTTGCCCAATTCGGACCAGGCGGCCCTCATGGCGCGGCAAGGCGTGCGCTACCAGGCGCTGGAAGGCCTCGATGTGATGGACCCGGTGATCATGGAGCCGGTGGCAGCCGATGGCGCCTCAATGGGTGAGGTGATGATGCGCGGCAATGTGGTGATGAAAGGCTACCTGAAGGACGCCCCCGCCACCCAGGCGGCCTTCGCCGGCGGCTGGTTCCACACCGGCGACCTCGCGGTGAAATACCCCAATGGCTATATCCAGTTAAAGGACCGCTCGAAGGACATCATCATCTCAGGCGGCGAGAATATCTCCTCGATTGAGGTGGAAGACACCCTCTTCAAGCACCCCGCCGTGGCCCTGGCCGCCGTGGTCGCCGCCCCCGACGAGAAATGGGGCGAGGTGCCCTGCGCCTTCATCGAACTGCGCCCAGGCCATGGAGCCACCGCCGAGGACATCGTGGCGCATTGCCGCACCACCCTCGCCGGCTTCAAGGTGCCCAAACGGGTGATCTTCCAGGAATTGCCCAAGACCAGCACCGGCAAAATTCAGAAACACGTGCTGCGCGCTCAATTGCGCTGAGCCTGGATGCGGCGAGGGGATATAAGATCGAGGGGCTTTGCCCCTCGAGCACCCCAGCAGGAAACTTAGTTTCCTGCACCTTCGTTTAATTATTAAATTATATAACATTAATATTTTAAAAACTTTTTCCAGACAATTATATAAAATCTAAATAATAATATATACTCAATGATCCCTTACAAATAAAACGGGCTCTTAAAAAAAATCAAAGGTCCAGGAAAATGATTTTCCTGGTGGGAGAGCGCGAGAGGGCAAAGCCCTTTCGCTCTTTCTTCTTTCACCACCAGCTTTTATTTGGCGGTCATCGTTACCAGTTCAACGAATTTTGCTCTATTGGTTCAGCGTGGCGAGATTGGCCCGCAGCCGGGTCAACAGGTTGAGCAGGCTCTTGCGCTCAGCCGGCTTCAGCCCGGTCAGCAGCTTTTCCTCGCGGGCCAGTTCCAGCTTGATGATGCGGTCATGCAACCGCCGGCCCGGGCCGGTCAGCGCCACGGGGCGGCGGCGGGCATCGTCACGGTCGGGCTTCACCCGCACATGGCCGGCCTGCTCCATGCCGGCCAGGCAACGGCTCACCGGACCCTTATCCAGGCCGAGAACCTGACAAATGCGCGCGGCGGGGATCGGCGCCTCGGCGGCGAGCAGCGCCAGGATGCGCCATTCGGTCACGCCCACCCCGAATTTTTCGCGGTAGAGGGCATTGGCGCTCACCGTCAGCCGATTGGCCAGGAAGGTCAGCTGCGCTGGCGCAAATTGTTCGAGGTCTAGGACTGGAGCGGTCATGATATGCGAAAGTGGCGCAATCCAGGTTCGGCGTCGAGATGTATCGTATTGCGACGGGCCTCACCCGGACAGACCAGCCCCACCGACCGATGGCGGCTAGGCGGCGCGACAGGACGGCATGGGTTTTAAATCCTGGAAACCCAGACAAGGATGCGCTATGCTCCACGGCATCAACAGCCGCATTGCGTCCTGCCCCCAGGGCGCGGCGCCAGCCCCTTCGGGTGAATTTGTCCGAATACTACCATTCTGAAAACACTAGATAAGGCAAAGAGCGCGCAATTCCCGCAACATAGCCTCAGGCATGGCCTGCGCGCCGGCGGCCTGGCGCATCGCCGCCACATCGGGCGGCGCGGAGGCGGCATCGAGATAGCGCCAGCCCTGAAACGCCTTCACCGGCCGGGCCTCCACCGGCACCAGCACCGGGTCCAGCACCAGCCCGGCGCAGGGCGTGCCGTCATCCCAGCGGTCCTCGATGATGTCGAGCAGGCGCTGGCGCACCTGCACGAAGCCGCCAATGACCCAAAAAATACTGCCGCCATCCAGAATCTCATCGCGGCGCTTGGGCATCATCCTGGTCTGGTGGCGCAGCGGCGGGTCGGCGGCGGCGCGCAGGGTCTGAATGGCACGCAGCTGCGCCACCTCCTTCACGCCCACCGAGAGTTTCAGCATGTGCAGCATTCCCCCTGCTGCGGCCAAACCACCGAGTCCGGCAAGGGGCAGCGCGCCGCAATGTCAGGCCCTCAGCCGCACCAGCGTCTCAAAATGCCGGGCAGGGCCGCGCGCCACCAGCACCGGGCAGGGCGAGACCTGGCCATAGGCAAGGCTCTCCCAGCCCTGCTCCAGCGTCACCGCCAGGCCAGTATCGGCGGCGATGGTGATGCAGGCCGCTTGGCTTTCGGCGCCATCGGGCCGCAGGCGCCAGGGCATGGGTGCCAGGCGCCAGCGGAGTGTGGCCAGGGCATAGCGGCCCTCCAGCCGGTCGCGCACCTGCCATTCACGGCCCTCGGCCCGCACGGCGCGGCTGTGGCGGCGGCCCTGGGCATCGCGCAGCCAATCGGCCTGGGCATCGCCGCCGGTGGCGGGCCATTGCGCGTGCAGGAAGCGCGAAACCCGCGGCATGGGCTCGTCATCATCGAATTGCACGGTGTTATGCGCCCGCACTGACCAGAAGTAATCGAGCCACCAAGCATTCTCCGGCGCCGGATTATAGGCGCCGGTGCCACCATCACGCAAAAGGTTCAACGGCCCATCCCAAAGGTCGAAATGCAGCAGATCAGCATGGGCGGGGCGGAAGGGCTGCGGCCCGGTGCGCAACACCGCCCTCGCACCTGCCATCGACCAGCCGCGAAAGCCCATGCTGCGCCAGGTCGCCTCGGGCAGGGTGGCGCCGAACAGCGCCTCGGCCATGGCAAGGCCCGGCCTGGCATCCTCGGCCGAGGCGAAAAACGCCGCGCCATCCTGGTGGCCCATGCGCGGCAGCGCCCCAGTCTGCGGGCAGGTCAGCCGCCGCAGCCACAAGGTTGCTGTCGCCGCCCGGGCCAGAAGGCGGGGCGAGGCGGGCGGGCCTGACCAGCGGCGGCGCAGCGTCTCGGCCGCCACCAGAACCTCCAGCATAAGGCGGTGATAGGAGGGGCTGGGTTGGGCAAAGCCGCCATCGGCGGCGATGAGGCGGGCGGCATGGCGGTCCAGCCGCGCCGCTCCCAGCCGGGCCATGGCTGGCCTGCCCAGCAGCAGCCCGCAGGCGAAAAGCCCCGCAGCTTCGCTCAAAGGGTGGTTGTTGTCCTGCGCCATGGCATAGGCGGGGTTGGCGGCAATGCGCTGCGCATGGGCATGCAGAATCGGCACCGCCCATTCCGGCGGCAGCGGCGCGGGCAAGACCAAGGCCAATTGCAGCGCACGCAGCGCCGCCTCCTGCCCGCAGGCCCATAACGGGCCGGCGAAGGGCGGATGCGCCGCCATCCAGGCGGTGCAGAAGGCCTCGGCTTCCGCTGGCAATCCGGCCCAGCGATGCGCCTCCCACAGCGGCCGGATATCGGCGCCCGCCAACGGGTCAATCGGCCTCGCCCGCAGGGTCCGACCGGCTCGCTGCGCGCCATCCGCGTGGGCAATCGCAGCATCGATCTATACCCGGTCATCTCGGGCGATGGGGGCGAGCAGCCGGAGTTGCGGCTGGCGGAGGGCGAGCGTGTGGTCGTGCCGCCCATCGGCGCGGTGGCGGCCATTGGCGGCGAGGTTTCGCGCCCGGGGATTTATGAGCTGCCACCGGGCCGCAATGAGGCGCCGCTGGCCATGATGCTAAGCCTGGCGGGCGAGGCGCTGCGCCCGAGCGGCAACCGCTTCCTGCTGGAGACCACCGATGGCAGCGGCCGCCGCGCCTTCCGCGAGATTGCGCTGCGCGACACGCTGCGCCGCGGCGATGCGCTGCTGGTGCAGCCGGGGGTGGATGCGCAATCGGGCGGGCTGCGCCTGGGCGGGCATGTCGCAACACCGCTGACCCGCGCGGCGGCCGGGCGTGGCGCCACGCTGCGCGGCCTGCTCAGTGACCCGCAAATGGTGCGGCCCGACCCCTATATCCGCATGGGGTTGATCTGGCGCGCCGATGCCCGCACCCGGGTTCGTCGCATGCTGCCCTTTGACCTGGGCAAGCTTCTGACCGGCGGGCCGGATACCAGGCTGCAGGAGAATGACGAGGTCATTCTGCTCGGCCTGCCAGATGTACTCTGGCTGGCGAGCCCCTCGGTGCAGCGGGCGCTGCGGGGCGAGGGTGTGGACACCAACACCCAGCCCATGCCCGCGCCACAGCCCGGCCAGATGCCGCAGCCCACACCCAACCTCGTGGGCGAATGCCCGGCGCTGACCCAACTGGTGATCGCCGCGCGCGCCGCCCCCGCACGCTTCGCCCATGCCCGCGCCGCCGGCTTTCCGGATTACGGCAGCGCGCCCTGTCCGCAGATCTTCATCGACTACCCGCCCCTGCTGGGCTTCCTGCTCGACAATGCCATGCTGTTGCTGGGCGAGGTGCGGCTGCCCGGCCTTTATCCTGTGCTGGATAATACCGGGCTGGATGAGGCGCTGGCGGCGGCGGGCGGCATCACCGATACGGCCGACCTGGCCGCCATCGAACTGGCGCGCGAGCCCTCGGAGCAGGCGACCTCCATCCCGCTCAGCCGCACGGTGCTGGATTTGCGCAGCCGCAACTTCGCCGCGGTGCGGCTTTCAGCGCGCGATGCCATCCGCATCCCGCGCGGCTTCACCGATCGCGATGTGGGGCCGGTGACGCTGATGGGCGAATTCCTCCGCCCCGGGGTTTATGACATTCGCCGGGGCGAGCGGCTCTCAGAGCTGATCTCCCGCGCCGGTGGGCTGACACCGCAGGCCTTCCCCTATGGCGCGGTGATGACGCGCGAGACGGTGCGGCTGCGCCAGCAGGACGGGTTCTCCCGCACCGCCACCGAGCTGGAACTGGGGCTGATGCAGGTGGCCGCCGGGCAGGCGGTGGTGGGGCGCAGTGGCAGCGGCGGCGATATCGTGGGTGCCATCGCAGCGGGGCGGGAAATGGCCAATGCGCTGCGCCAGGCCCGCGCCGCCGGGCGCATGGTGGTGGAGGCCAATCCGGTGATCCTGGCCGGCCGGCCCGAATTGGATGTGCTGATGGAGCCGGGCGACCTTTTGGTTATGCCCAAACGGCCGAATGAGGTGACGGTGGTGGGCTCGGTGCTCAATCCCGGCAGCCTGCAATTCGCCAGCGGCTGGCGGGCCACGCAATATGTCCGCGCCTCGGGCGGGCCGCAGCGCTTTGCCGATGGCGGCCGGGCCTTTGTGGTGCTGCCCAATGGCACCTCCACCCCGGCGGGGCTGGCGGCCTGGCAGGCGGGCGGGCCGCCGGTGCCGCCGGGCTCGCTCATCGTCGTACCGCAGGACCCCAGCCCCTATGAGAATTGGGGCATTCTGCGAGACCTGACGGCGGTGTTCGGGCAGATCGCCATCTCGGCGGCGGCGCTGGCGGTGATCAGCCGGAATCGCGGCAATTGACCGCCCGGCGGCACTGGGCGCGGGCCCGGTCGGCCCGCGGCTGATCGGGTGGGGCGGCGGCAGGGTGCAAGGGCGCTGGGGGCTGCGCTGCTTTGCGTGGCGCTGCTGGCCAGGGCCGCCTGGCCGGATGAGGCGGTTGAGCCCTCGGGCGCCAATTTCGGCGGTATGGGCCTGGTGGAAAGTCGCAATGCCCGCATGCGCGCCGATGGCACGATCGAGGCGGGCGTCAGCCAGCGCCACCAGCGCCGCTTCAGCTTCATCAACTGGCAGGCGCTGCCCTGGCTGGAGGCCACTTTCCGCCTGACCGACAGGCTGAACGCCACCACCGGTCATGGCAAAACCACCGACCGCGCCTTCGACCTGCGCGCCCGGCTCTGGACCGAAAATGACTGGCGGCCGGCCCTGGCGGTGGGGGTTCAGGACGCCATCGGCACCGGCATCTACGCCGCCGAGTATATTGTGGGCAGCAAACGCTTTTGGGATTTTGACCTCACGCTCGGCATGGGCTGGGGGCGGCTGGCCACTGGCAGCGACCTGTCCAACCCCTTGGGCTATGGGCTGGCGGCCTTCAACACCCGCCCGCGCCAGGTTGGCCAGGGCGGCGTGCCGGCCTTCAACACGCTGTTTCGGGGGCCGCGGGCGGATCTCTTTGGCGGGGTGGAGTGGAATGTGCCGGCGATTCCCACGCCCTTTGGCGGGCTGGCAGGGCTGCGGGTCAAGCTCGAATATTCCGGCGATGCGCTGCGTGACGAGCGCGGCGGCTATCCCAGCCGCAGCTATGCCCTGCGCGGCCGGGCGGAGACGCGCTTCAATGCCGGGCTGCAATGGAGCAATGAGTTCTTCGATATCGGCGCCAGCTTCGTGCATGGCACCGATGCCGTGCTGCGGCTGAGCCTGCGGCTGGACCCGCTGAACCCGCCGGAATTTCGCCGGGCACCCCCGCCCTTGATGGTGCCACGGCCCGAGCCGGTGGAGGAATTCACCGCCGAAAGCGTGGCCATGGCGCTTTTCCCCGCGCTGCGGGAAGCGGGTTTCACGCCGCTGGGCTTTGACATCCGCAATGACGAGGCGGTGGTGACGGTGACCGGCGGGCGGTTTCGCAGCCTGGCGCAGATGGCGGGACGGGTGGCGCGCGCCGCCCAGCCGCATGTGCCGGCCGCCATCGCACGTATCCGTGTGGTGCATGAGCAGGGTGGTGCGACCATTGGCCGGGTGGTCATTCTGCGCGAGGCGATGGAGGCGGCGGCCTGGGGCAACGGCAGCGCCGAGGAGGTGTTCGGCAGCGCCCAATTGCTGTCGGCGATGCCTGAGACGGGTGGGTTTCGGGTGCCGCCACCGCATCTCGCCTGGGGCATCGAGCCGCGGCTGAAGCTGCAATTGGGCGACCCGCAGCAGAGCCTGCGCTATCAACTGGGCGCGGCCGCCGGCGGGCGGGTGGAGTTGGGCTGGGGCATCGCGGTGGCGGGTGCCGTGCAGCAGACGCTGGTGCAGAACATGGACCAGGGCCTGCCGAGCAATTCCAGCCTGCCGCATGTGCGTAGCGACTTTGCCCGCTATGCCAGGGCGGGCACCACATCCATCCCTGCCCTCTATGTCGAGCGGATGTGGAACCCCGCACCGGATTGGTACGCCCGGTTGAGTGCCGGGCTGCTGGAGCCGATGTTTGCCGGCGCGGGGGCTGAGTTGCTCTGGCGGCCGCATGATTCGGCCCTGGCGCTGGGCGTGGATGTGAATGGGTTGGCGCAGCGGCATTATCGGCAGCGGTTTTCGATGCTGGGTTACAACACCGTCACCGGTCATGTCTCGGCCTATTGGGATACGCCGTGGTGGAACATCTACACCGTGCTGCGGGCGGGGCGTTACCTGGCGGGGGATTGGGGGGCGACGCTGGAGGTGGGGCGGCGCTTTGACAGCGGCGTGGAGATTGGCGGCTTTGCCACTCTTACCAATGTGGCCTTCAGCCGGTTTGGCGAGGGGAGTTTTGACAAGGGGATTTTCATTCGCATCCCCTTTGACCTGTTTGGGCCGAGCACGCGGGCGCGGGCGAATTTGAATTTCCGCACGGTGCAGCGCGATGGCGGCCAAAGGCTGAGCGTGGATAATCCACTCTGGGATGTCTCACGCGATGGCAGGGCGGATGCTTTTCGCGCTGGGTTTGGCGGCTTTACCCGCTGATCGCAGGCGTAATTTTGCGCGGTCAAATTATTTCTGAGCTTTGACTTATTGCTCTGACTTTGCCGCATAGCAAAAAATTCTTATAAAGATCAGATTGATTGATTGATCGGAGAAAATAAATTTGGCGAGGTGAAAGATGACATTTTATTTATGTCTCATTTCTCTACAAAACTCGTCTCGTATTGGGTTTGTTGGTTTTGATCAACGCGTAGACTGTTTACCTACTTGATGGCGGTTTTTGAGATTTATGCATTCAAGGCGATCGACTTCGGAGCACGGCGGAACGCCAATGCGGCTGCCATGCTCCTCCGGCGGTGTTGATGTTGGGCTGTATTTCGGCAGGCTCTACGTTTGCGCGGAGGATGAGCCCTATTTGTGGCGAGGTCGGTTCTCACGGCGACGGTGGATCTGCAACTGCGATTGCGGCAAGACGACCACGGTACGCGAAGACATGCTCAAATCAGGTCGAACGGTGAGTTGCGGCTGTTTCCGCATTGAAAAGACCGTCGATCGCTTCACGCTGCATGGCGCCAAGCGCAGCACGCGGCGCCTCCCCGAGTATCAAGCCTGGCAGTCCTTGCTGCATCGGAACAACGCGCTGTTGGTCTGCCCAACTTGGCGGCTGCCGGACGGCGAGGGCTTCACCCAGTTCTTCCGCGATCTCGGCAGACGGCCATCGCTGAAGCATCGGCTGGTCAGGATGAATGCCGATGGCCCTTATTCGGCCGAGAATAGCCTATGGTCGGATAGTGTCCCACGCCTGGGGGTGCCGCGGCGCAACATTCGGATCCACAACGTGGATATGACATTGCGTGAAGCCGCGGCAAGGTTCGGCGTGCCCTACGCGCTGCTATGCCGGCGCCTGCAGCGGGGCTGGAGTGCTGAGCGCGCCATTCGTCCATTGGGGTAGCCCGGGCCGTGGCGGAGTGACCGATAGGCTGGACGCGCCGTTTCGGGCAGTTTTGGCGGCGCATAGGTGATCAGTCGCGCGCTTCCTCGGCCTCGACCGCGCGGAGCACTTCCGCCAGCGCCGTCATCGCGCGACCGAGGCAGATTTTGGCCTCCTCAGAACGGCTCTCCTTGAGCAGCAATTGCGCTGTATCGACAGACAAGGCTGCGGTGGCAAGGAATTGCGCCAATTGATGCTGACGCTTGGCAGCCGCTGAGGCCATGTCAGGCTCCAGCGTCATCTGGGAGGCTGTCCTGCTCCGGGAAGCCCATGAATGCGTAACCGATGGGGCGGATGGTCTTGATCACCGTGGGTTCCGACCCGGGTTCGAGCTTGGCGCGCAGTTTGCGGATCAAGGTGTCCACCGCACGGTCCATGGGGTCATACCGGCGACCAAAGACGCTCTCGAAGAGGACGGTCCGGCTCACTGGCTCACCCACGGATTCATAGAGCACGCGCAGCATGGCAAATTCTGCCGTTGTGAGCGGGCAGATGGCGCCATTGGGGCGGCGCAACTCACGCCTGGCGACTTGAAACCGCCACTCGCCGGCAGTGCTGGTCGCAGGCGCCGGAACTGGTGCGGCCGCTATCCGATTACGCCGAACAACAGCACGGATACGGGCCAGAATTTCTCTGGGCGAGGTGGTCTTTTCGCACTCGTCATCAGCGCCGAGTTCTAGATTGACAATCCGATCCATCGGATCAGATCTTCCCGTTATGATAATGCATGGGAATTCATGCTTTTGACGTACAGTCTTCAATACGTCAGTCCCGCTGATTGCGTCAAGGCGTTGATCTAGCAGCAATATATCGGGCGATTTATTTTGGATCAATTGAAAAAAAGCATTTGTTTCCTGTACTGCATCAACTTTGCAGCCATTCATTTCCAAATAATCTTTCATTGCATCACAAAATGCGGGATCATCGTCGAGAATGATGACTTGAGTAGTTTCGCTGGAATCTGATTTCATGATTTTAACCGTATTTAATGAGGGGATTGCGGCCATATCGGGGGCCAATTCAGGAAGTTAACCATAGCGGCACAAAAAGACTCGTTTCGGCATCCAACTGCACGATTATTAATGAGTGAAATAGTAGAGAAAACGAACACCAATCCCGCAATAATGCGGGAATTGAATGGCGTGCTCGTCATCCACTCAACATCATCGGGACCGGATTGCTGGCGGACGAGACAACGAAGTTGCGTGGCCATCACCTGCAACATCCTCACTGGACCCTCTGCAGCGGCAGCGAGAGACGCAGCGCGACGTTGCCTGAGGCGACACTGGCATCAGATAGCGCGCCCCCCTCCAAGCTCGCCAGCCGTTGGGCCAAAAAAAACCGCAGCGCGGCGGCACTGGGCGCAAGCGCGATATTCTCGCCATCCAGCAGTAGGCTTGCTGGAGGTTCCTGCGCGGTTTCATCCGGGCCGGCCAGGAGCGTGAGGCACGCCCAATCTCCATCCACACTGCCAAAACTGGAAAGCTGCATACGCAGCGCGTTAGGATGGGCGGAGAGAGCCGCCTCAAGGCACAGTTCCAGAAGCCGCTCCAACCGCGAGGGTTCGGCCAGCACGGAGATGGCCGGCAGAGGCGGAATAATCCGGAAAGCGCAGGCTGGATGGGCATTGGCGACGCGGTTCATCACCTCCGTCGCCAGGGAAGCGAGTTCGAGAGCGGTCTGCCGGCCGGGGGCCTCAGGGCCAAAGGCGTGGAGCAGCTCTTCCAACCGCGCCACCCCATCCGCCAATTCGCGCAGGCCATTATCCGGCCCCTCGGCCATACCTGACCCAGGTGATGCCGCCCAGACGCCTGGTGCCCTGAGAAACTGCGAGAGGTCAGCCACGCATTGGGCAACCTCAGGCGGCACAGCGCCGCTGGCAATTGTTGGCGCCAGCTCCGCATTGGTGTGCTCAAGCCGCGCGAGCAGGCTTTTGCGCAGCGCAGCATCATCCGACACGCCAGCGGCGTCCTTGTGCGCGCCCTGCGCTTGCAGCCGCCGGGTCTCTGCCCGTTCGGCGGCCACGGTCACTGCCTTGGCGATCTCGTGGAGGCGGAAAGGCTTTGTCAGAAAATCCGATGCGCCAGCACGGGCCGCCCTTGCGGCGTCTTCCGTGGAGGCATTGCCAGAAATGACGACAACCTCTTTCGCGTGCAACTCGTCAGTCCCGCGGTATATTTCCTCGGCGAGTGCCAGCCCCTCTTCGCCGGCCAGGCGGACATCGGTGACGACCACGACAAAATCGCCCCGCGCAGCCAATTCGCGGCGCGCATCAGACGCCGAGTATACCACCACAACCGCAAAGCCCAAGATACTGAGACCATGGGATAATTGATCCGCCAGGTCATGCTCGTCATCCACAACCAGCACGTGCCGTTGAGGTTGTACCGCCTTGTCAGCAGCGGCTGTCGGCGCGGCTCCCAAGGTGTACATTAGCCCACTCCGATCTGCGAAAACCTAAGGACCATACCGAGCGGCCCATGGACCGCTTGCCTCGTCAGTCTTCCTTGAAGTGAAGGATGATTGGAATGAGAATTTTTGCGTAGTTTTGGCGATAAAAAATGCATCACGTCCATTCAAAAAATATACTCTGCCCAGCGGGTAGGGCGACAGCGTTCGTCAGCGGACCTGCCGCGCCCTCCATGTCAATTTTTGACGAAGTCCTCGGGGGCGGTAGGAAGATATCGGCTTTCGCCTTTACGCTTTTAACATGCATGGAACGGAATACCTACACAGATCGCCAGGCAAATAACCCATTTTTGCAATATTTTCTCTTCCACTCTACGGGCATGGCTGACGGTGTGGCGGCTGCAATAAGCTTGCTGGCGCCTAGGCATGATGGACACCACCCAAAACCCTCCCCCACAAAGCAACTTGCCGGCCCCAAACCACCCCGCTTAACGAGAGCGATGGCGCTGCCGCACCTGGGAATTGCTTTTTTGAATCAGGAGTTTGGCGATCGGCCTTATGGCACGCGTTGCTTGATGGAATAATATGGGCTTTATTAAAACTTGCTCACTCAACAACAGGCCTGATATCCATATATCATTATAGTCAGACCCGCCCTGCAGGAAAAAATTTTGCGCCTAGCCCCAAAAAAACAATTCAATATGCTGCCTCCCGGCCCAGCAATGTTTGTCGTTCTTTTTATAATTATACCATTATTGGCTTTGATATTGATTTATGGCATCATTTTATCTATATCATATTTCGGTAATTTCGAAAATATATTTATTATTTCAGAAAACTGGGAATTTCCACTCATAAAAATCTACGGAATCCCGATGGTTTTTATTTTTCCTCCCATTGTTATTTTTATGAATTATGTAACTTATGCGATTATTCTTCGTATTTTCGAGCGTGAACGCCGCAATTATTTTGGAAAAATCGAACTTATTATTGAAAGCCTACCTGCCAGCCTGTTCTTACGACAAGTCAATACTGATGGCAGCTCCAAGTTAATTTATCGTGGCGGCCGCTATTGTGACGTTTACCGCACCACCGCTGCTGACCTCCGTTTCAGAGGCGATATTTTTTCCCTCTCGGTCGGCCATCAAAAGGCGGTTGATACGTATCTGGCATGCCTCAGGGATGGTGAGACGGTATTGGAATGGGAGTTCCTGCGCCCCGGCAAGCCAAGTTGCTGGATCCGCTCCTATTTCAAAACGGTGAGCCTGGATGGCAATGGCGGTGGCGAGATCATCGGCTTTGGTTTGAATATTGACCGCGAGCGCGAAGTCGCACTGCGCAATGCCAATGCCACTCGCATGAGTTCGCTGGGTGAAATGGCCTCATCCATCGCTCATGAACTCAAGCAACCGCTGCAAACACTCTCACTGGCGGCGGAAATCACGATGATGCAATCCATCGGGAACCCCGCTCCAGCGGTCAATGCGCAATTGGAGACCATTGTAAGCCAAGCGCGGCGGGCGGCGGATGTGATTGAACATTTGCGCCGGTTTTCGCGGGGCGATGTGCCCAATGACCCCCCGCGCCCGGTTGATCTGCGCAAGGCCATCGAAGGTGCATTGGCGTTGGTCGGTGCCTATCTGCGGGCCTCCGGCATTACCGTCACGTTCAATGACAATACGGAGCTCACCCTGCTCGCGCATGAAATTTCCCTGCAGCAGGCCCTGACCAACATCTTCATCAATGCCCGCGATGCCATGCATGATCTGCCGCCTGGACGCGCCAGGCAGTTGCGGATCGCAACCCGGCGACGCGGGGCCCAATTGGCCGAAATCACCATCAGCGATACCGGCGGGGGCATTGATCCAGCCATATTGCCACGGCTTTTCCAGCCATTCGTGACCACCAAGAACACGGATTCCGGCACGGGTCTGGGCCTGTCGATCTGCCATGGGCTGCTCAGCGCCATGTCGTTCAAAATCAGCGCCAGCAACACCGCAGAGGGCGCCCAATTCACCATCACCGGCCCGGCAGAGCGTGCCCTGGCTGGGCCGGTTCCGACGCAATCATCTGGCGTTTGACGGGCCGCCAGCCCGTCAGATGCACCCCCACCCTTTGTGACTGGGCTCAGGCACATCATATTGCCGCCGATCCTAGGAGTATCCCGCATGACCGATCAGGTCCCCGTCACCGTCCTCACCGGCTATCTCGGCGCTGGAAAGACGACGTTGCTCAACCGCATTCTCACCGAAAATCACGGCAAAAAATATGCCGTGGTGATCAACGAGTTCGGCGAACTCGGCGTCGATAATGACCTCGTGGTGGATGCCGATGAGGAAGTCTTCGAGATGAACAACGGCTGCATTTGTTGCACCGTGCGAGGGGACCTGATCCGTATCGTCGCCGGCCTGATGAAGCGGCGGGAGAAATTCGACGGTATCATCGTCGAGACGACAGGCTTGGCCGACCCGGCCCCGGTGGCGCAGACCTTCTTCGCCGATGAAGATGTGAAGCGCGCCGCCAAGCTGGACAGCATCGTCACCGTCGTCGATGCCAAGAACCTTGCCGCCCGCCTGGCCGATAGCCGCGAGGCCGAGGAACAGATCGCCTTTGCCGACCTCATCCTGCTCAACAAGATGGACCTGGTGAACGCGGAGGAGGCGGCCGAGGTTGAGCGGCGCATCCGCGCCATCAACCCCTGGGCCGAGATTATCCGCAGCACGAAATCCGACGCGCCGGTTACCAGCGTCATTGGCCGCGACAGTTTCAACCTGGAGAAGATCCTCGAGCGCGAGCCGGATTTTCTCTCGGGCGAGGACAATCACAGCCATGATACCGAGGTGCTCAGCGTCTCCTTCAAGGTGGAAAACCCGATCGATCCCGAGCGCTTCAACGCCTGGATCACGCAGCTTCTGGCCGCCAAGGGGCAGGATTTGCTGCGGACCAAGGGCATCCTGGCTTATGCCAATGACGATAGGCGCTTCGCCTTCCAGGCGGTGCATATGCTGGCCGATGGCGACTACATCCGCAAATGGCGCGATGACGAGCCACGGCATTCCCGGATCGTCTTCATCGGCCGCGACCTGAACCGCCCGCAACTGCGCCGCGGCTTTGAGGCCTGCCAGGTGGGCGCGCCCGCCAGCAATTACGAGGCCGAACTGGCCCGCTGGAGCCCGCCTTCGTGAACGAGACGGCAGAGCATGATTTCCTCTTCGCCACCCGTGGCGATGGCCGGGAATTGGGCGCCTATGTGGTGGCGGTTGATTTCTGCCGCGCCACCGGTGCGGCGGGCTTTGGCCTGGGCGATGGCAGCGTGCATATCGGCCCTGGCTTCACCGCCCATCAGGCGCATAAGGGCGCGGTGCTGAGCCTTTGCGCCGATGTGAAATCGGGTTTCCTCACCGGCGGCGATGACGGCAAGCTGGCCCATACCGGAACCGAGAGCACGGTGCTGGCGGAATATGGCAGCCGCTGGGTCGAGCATGTGGCGGCCCATCCCGAGGGCGTGCGCGCAGCCTCGGTCGGCCGCGCGCTGCATCTGCTGGATGGCGCGGGGAAGCCGCTGAAGTCGCTGGCGCATCCTTCCACCGTCGCCGGCATTGCGATCGACGCCAAGGGCAAGCGGGTGGCGGCCAGCCATTACAATGGCGCCTCGCTGTGGTTTGTGGGTGCGAAGGAAGACAAGCCCCGCCTGCTGGAATGGAAAGGCAGCCACGCCGCCATCGCCTTCAGCCCCGATGGAACCCATGTGGTGACCGCGATGCAGGAAATGTCCCTGCATGGCTGGCGGCTGGCCGATGGCCAGCACATGCGCATGTCCGGCTACCCTGCCAAGACGCATTTCCTCTCCTTCACCGCCAAAGGCCGCTGGCTGGCCACCTCGGGGGCGGAAAGTGTTGTGCTTTGGCCGTTTTTCGGCGGTGGACCGATGGGCAAGGCGCCGAGCGAATTGGCCGGCGGCGACGATGTGATGTGCAACGCCGTCGCCTGCCACCCACAGCATGAGGTGGTGGCGGCGGGGTTTGGCGATGGGCTGGTGCTGATCGCCGAAATCGCCTCGGGCAAGGTGGTGCCGGTGGCGCCGCCGGGGAAAGGCGGCATTTCCGCCCTGTGCTGGAACGCCAATGGCAGCATGCTGGCTTTCGGCACCGAGAAGGGCTTTTGTGGCACTGTGGATTTGGGCAAACGATGAAAATTCTTACCACCTCTCACCTCACCATGCCGGCCATCGGACTGGGCACCTGGCCAATGAAGGGCGCGGAATGCGAGGGCGCGATCGAGACCGCGCTCGCCATGGGCTATCGCCATGTCGACACCGCGGAGATGTACGGCAATGAGGTTGAGGTCGGCCGGGCGCTGGCGGCCAATGTGGTGCCGCGTGGCGAGATCTTCCTCACCACCAAGGGCTGGTGGGACAAGCCGGATGGGCCGGCGCTGCGCGCCGCCTGCGAGGCGAGCCTGGAGCGGCTGAAGACGCCCTATCTCGATCTCTACCTGATCCATTGGCCGTCGCCGCAACTCAACCTGGCCTCGGCCCTGGAGGGGCTGGCCAGGATCAAGGCCGATGGCCTGGCGCGCGCCGTGGGGGTTGCGAATTTTCCGGCCGGGCTGCTGCGCGCGGCGCTGGAATTGAACATCGCGCCGCTCGCCTGCAACCAGGTGGAGCATCATCCGCTGCTGCCGCAGGCGCCGCTCCTGAAGATGTGCGCGGCCAATGACATGGTGCTGACCTCCTACTCACCGCTGGGCAAGGGCGAGGTGCCGGCGCATCCCGCGCTGGGCCCCATTGCCGCCCGGCTGGGCTGCACAACCGCCCAGGTGACACTGGCCTGGGCGCTGGCGCAGGGGCCGGTATCGGTCATTCCCAAGGCGGCCAGCGCGGCCCGGCAGGCGGAAAATCTGGGCGCCGCCGCCATCAGCCTCTCGGCGGCTGACCTGGCCACCATCAGCGCGATCACCGAACGCCGCCGCTTCGTCAACCCGGCTTTCGCACCGGATTGGGCGGCCTGACACTTGCCCTCTGCCCCCTCTTTGGGCGATAGGGCGGCTTCAGCATGCAGGGATCTTATGATGGCCGAACAGGATGAGGACGAGACGCCGGAACTGGGTATCCCGCTCGAAACCGTCGCCACCATAGCCGACCTCCTCAACGCACTTGAGGATGACGACCTCGATGAAGATGACGACATCGACGAGGAAGACGAGGACGACGCCGAGGATGAGGACGTCAACGAAGAGCTGGTCGAGGAGCTGGTGAACGAGTTGAGCGAGCCTGAACAGGCCGCGCTCGTGGCTCTGGCCCTGGTCGGCCGCGGTGATCACGAGCCCGAGGAATGGGCAGAAGCGGTGAAGGCAGCCTCGCTGCGCAACGCCAAATCCGACCCGGCGCAGTATCTGCTGGGTCTGGAGGGTGCGGGCTACCTGCTCGGCGAAGGTCTGGCGGCGTTTGGCATCTCGCTCGACGAAATCGAGCGGTGAACCGCTTGTGCCAGCCCGGCAGGCTGCCCATGCTACCGGGCATGCAAACACGCCTCCCCACCCCCATGCACGGCGCGGCGCGGGAATTTGGTCTGGTGCTTCGCCCATGATCCGCCGGCTTGGTTTCACCCTTTTGCTGCTGGCGGGCTGCGCCGATGCCCCGCCACCGCCCGCAGTGGTGGGCAGCGTGCCGCCCCCGCCGCCCTCGCGCTTCGATGGCACCTATCGGGGCATGGCCACGCGCAGCTTCGGCACGGCCAATGAATGTGGCCGGCCCAGCGGGCAGCTTTACATGATCCTGGCGCAAGGCCGCGCCAACGGTTCACTGCCCGCCAGTGGTGAGGCGCGGGGCGTGGTCGGCAGCGATGGCAGCCTCACGCTGCGCGCCACGCTTGATGCCACCCAGCGCGCAACGGGCCGTATTTCCGATAGTTTCGAGTTCACCGCCCGCTTCCAGACCCGCAATTGCGCCTGGGATATCCGGCTCAATCGCGAGGGCTGAGGGCCGCAGCATCCCCATTGCCGTCAGGTGCCTGCTTGGCTACGGCACCAACCCGCGAATCCTCTTTCCGGAGCTTCCATGACCGAACTCTCACCCGCAGCACTCGACCAACTCTTCCGTGAGGCCCGCACCCATAACGCCTGGCAGGACCGCCCGGTGACGGATGAGCAGTTGCAGGCGCTCTACGATGTGCTGAAATTCGGCCCCACCAGCGCCAATTCCAGCCCGGCCCGCTTCATTTTCGTCCGCACGCCAGAGGGCAAGGCCAAGCTGAAGGGCGCCCTGAGCCCGGGCAATATCGAGAAGACCATGACCGCGCCGGTCACCGTCATCATCGCCCATGATCCGAAATTCTACGACCTGTTGCCCAGGCTCTTCCCGCATGCCGATGCGAAGAACTGGTTCAGCGGCAATTACTCGCTGGCCGAGCAGACGGCGTTTCGCAACGGCACGCTGCAAGGCGCCTATATGATCATGGCGGCGCGGGCTTTGGGCTTGGATACTGGCGCGATGAGCGGCTTCGATTCCGGCAAGGTGGAGGAGGCCTTCCTCAGCGATAGCGGCTGGAAGGCGAATTTTCTTATCAATATCGGCTATGGCGAGCCTGCCGGCCTCTTTCCCCGCAGCCCGCGGCTGGAGTTTGACGAGGCCTGCCGTTTCGCCTGAGCACGCCAGCGGGCAAGAAAAAGGGCCGCTCCCGCGAGGGACGGCCCTTTTACGCTCTCGGCGGCGGTGGCGATCAGCCGTTGGAGACCCGCATGCCGGGCGCCATGTCACGCTCCCTCGCCGACTCGGCAGCCAGCATGACCCGCAGCGCAGCCTGGCGCCGCAGCGCGCCCAGGCGCTGCTCCTCGCGCGCGCGGCGCCTCTCGTCGGACCAGACGAGCATCAGCGGCACGACCGCAAGCGCGACCATGAACAGCATCAGAATGCCGGGCGCGATGTGCAGTGGAAGCGTTGGCATTGGTCTCTCCAGCAATGGTCGGGCGTCGATTCCCGCACCAGACGATCTCCCTATGGACCTCACCGTCTGAACCTTTGCTGAGCGCCATGTTCAGGCGATATTCAGCTTTATGAGGATGTGATGAACATCATGCGTCTTAGGTTTCTGCTCGCCCTGGCTTTTCTGACTGCCCTGGCGCCCATGGCCCTGGCCCAGGATCGCCGCGACCATGAGCGCGCCCGCGTGGCGCTGGAGGCCGGTGAAATCCGTCCTCTCGCCGAATTGCTCGGCGATGTGGAGCGGCGCTTTTATGGCCGGGTGATCGAGGCCGATCTGGACCGTGATGACGGCCAGTGGCTCTATGAATTCAAGATCCTGCCGCCCAATGGCCGAATGTTCGTCATTGAGGTGGATGCGGCCACGGGGGCGCTGCTGCGCTCCCGCGGGCAGGTGCAGACGCGGCCTTGAGCCCGCGATTGGTTTTCTCGCCCAGCTTGTGCGGGCAGGGTTCCCCGCCGGCCCGCGCTGCGGCAATAAACGCTGATGTCGCATAACAGCTTCGGCCACCTCTTCCGCGTCACCACCTGGGGCGAAAGCCATGGCCCGGCCATTGGCTGTGTGGTGGATGGCTGCCCCCCCGGCATCGCGCTCAGCGAGGCTGATATCCAGCCCTTCCTCGACCGCCGCCGCCCCGGCCAGAGCAAATTCGTCACCCAGCGGCAGGAGCCGGACGAGGTGCGCATCCTCTCCGGCGTCTTTGAGGGCCGCACCACCGGCACTCCAATCGCGCTGCATATCGACAATCAGGACCAGCGCTCGAAGGATTATTCCGAGATCGCCGAGACCTTCCGCCCCGGCCACGCGGATATCACCTATCATTGGAAATATGGCATCCGCGATTATCGCGGCGGCGGGCGTTCCTCCGCGCGCGAGACGGCGATGCGCGTGGCCGCGGGCGCCATCGCCCGCAAGGTGCTGGGTGAGGCTGTGGTGATTCGCGGCTTCATGGCGCAAATGGGCGCGGATGCGATTGACCGCGCGCAATTCGCCTGGGCGGAGCTGGAGAACAACCCCTTCTTTTGCCCCGATGCCGTAGCCAGCACGCGGTGGGAGGCGATGCTCTCGGCCATCCGCAAATCCGGCAGTTCCATCGGCGCCGTCATCGAGGTGGTGGCCGAGGGTGTGCCCCCCGGCCTCGGCGCGCCAATCTATGCCAAGCTCGACGCCGATATCGCCGCCGCCCTCATGGGCATTAATGCGGTGAAGGGTGTTGAGATTGGCGATGGCTTTGCCGCGGCCGCCCTCTCCGGGGAGGAGAACGCCGATGAAAT
>Ga0114972_10001219_pt1 | contig 19324 bp, 18 predicted proteins | sample M_140807_EF_Meta_FD_87354 | JGI IMG/M metagenome (GOLD analysis project Ga0114972, IMG submission 87354) | Freshwater microbial communities from Lake Montjoie, Canada to study carbon cycling - M_140807_EF_MetaG | ecosystem: Environmental > Aquatic > Freshwater > Lake | place: Lake Montjoie... | reverse complement strand
GTATGCCCGAGGTGCGGCGGGTCGAACGCGCCCCCGTAGACCGCGACGCGCGCCATCAGACGCGCTCGACCCGAAGCACCTCGCCCGCCGAGTCGATGAAGCGCACCTCGAGCGTGCCGTCCACCGCCTCGAGCTCGACACCGACGAGGCGGCCGTCTGGGGCGAGGCCGCCGGGCCGCAAGCGTGGGGGCGCGTCGGGCGAGGTCGGGCGGTCGAGCCCCGGACCCGGCATAGCCACGATCGAGAGCGCGGCGTCGCTGGGCACTTGGGCTTCATCTTGAACGACTACGACGAGCTTGTCGCCCACCTCTTCGACGTGCAACGCGCCGCGCCCTGGTCGCCTGACGAGCTCGTGCAGACGCACGTTCCGCCTCTGCTCTTCGGGCTGTGCGGGCTCCGCTCCATAGCCTTCGAGGACCGCCGTCAGGACAAAGTCTGCGAACTCCGGTGATGTCCAGGGGACCTCGATCGGGAACCGACGGTCACGACCGCGCATCACCGCCTGAACCTCGCCCTGTGCTGCGCCGACCGGCAGGATCGCATCCACGCCCCGTCGCTCGATCAGGGTCCACAGCAGCTCTTCGACGCGCGCGGGCGTCGCCCCGGTGGAGCCCACCACCGCGAGCTTCATGCATACCTCAGGAACGGCCGCCGCGCCGTCTCGAACGCCTGTGCCTCGCTTCGCCATTCGGCGTAGAGAGCGTCCGGAGGGGTGCCGGCGTCGATGCACGCACGACCGCGGGGGTCGCCAAAGAGCAGGTCAATCGCGAGGCGGTCCCCCACGAACTCGTAGACCTCGGTGCGCCAAACCATCGCGTCGCCATACAGGCGCCGGATTTGCCACAGCAGGTGCAAGGTGTAGCGCAGTGGCTGAAAGGCCTCACGGTCGGTGACGTGCACGCCCAAGCCGCCGATCGTCTGCCCGCCGAACTTGTGAAAGGTCGGGCGAAAGTACAGGGGCCGCGAAACGACCCCGGGCAGGTCGAGCCGGGACATCGCGTCCGCCAGCTCGAACGGCTGAATGAACGCCGCGCCGATGGTCTCGAACGGGCGCGTCGCGCCGCGACCCTCGCTCAGGTTGGTCCCCTCGATGAGGCACATGCCGGGGTACACGGTGGCCGTGTCGAGCGTCGGCATATTCGGCGAAGGCTGCACCCAAGGCAGGCCTGTCTGGTCTTGCCACGCTGTGCGCCGCCACCCTTCGGCTTCGATCACCTCGAGCGCTGCGCCAAAGCCTTCGCGGGCGTTCAGCAGCGTACACACCTCGCCGATCGTCAGGCCGTGTCGCACGGGCAACGGCCACAGACCCACAAAGCTCAGATACTCAGGCCGCGTCATCCCGCCCTCGAGCAGGTGACCTCCGAGCGGGTTCGGTCGGTCGAGGACCATCACGCGCAGTCCGGCACGCGCAGCCGCGCGCACGCAGAGCGCCGCCGTGTAGATGTATGTGTAGTAGCGCGAGCCGATGTCCTGCAGGTCGATGACCAGCACATCAAGGCCGACGAGGTCCTCGGCGCGTGGCGCCAAGCTCTCCTCTGTCGCCCCATACAGGCTGCTCACGGGCGCGCCCGTCACGGGCTCGACCGCAGACGCGTCGTCGACGGCGATCATGTCCTGAGCGTCCGCCCAGATGCCGTGCTCCGGACCGAAACACCGCACGACGTTCACCCCGAACTGCCGGCAGCGCTGCGTGATGTGGATCCAAGCGCGGTCGACGCTCGCGGGGTGACACACAAGCCCGACGCGCAGGCCCATGAGGGGGGCCATGCCGCCGGCGACGAGCCGGTCGAGCCCGGTACGAACGTCGGCCACCGCCGACTCAGTTCATCGGCACGGGCTTGAGCGTCACGCGCCCCTCGCCCGCGATGACCAAGAAGCGAACCCGCGCGCACCCAATCTTGTTGCGCAGCGCGTCCGCGTTGCTCTGGATTGACGCGCTGAACTGCTCGACGGTGGGCGTCGGCTCACCCGCGGAGCGGAGCGCGGCGACGTACTCGGCGAACAAGCGCTTGCGATAGGCGTCTTCAGTCTCGCGCACGAGACGCAGGACCTCGGGTGAGAGGCCCGACTGCGCGTCCGCCGACGCCGTGTCTACGATCTTCATCTGGAGCTCGCTCGCATTCAGGCTCTCGATGAAGACGCGGTCCTCGGCCCACGCCTCACCCGTCGCGTGTGCGGAGCGGGCAGCGCCCCCCTCTTCCTCGTCGGGCAGCGGCCGTCCCGTCAGCTTGCAGATCATGATGTTCAGGTTCTGCGACATGCCGCCGGCGGGGTGCGTCTTGGGCGCCTCGAACCAGCGGTCCGCGTTCCCGTTGATGATCTCCAGAATGCCCTGGTCGATCTCATCGTAGTGCTTCGCGTACTGACGGAAGAACAGCAGCACCAAGCCGATCGCGGCAAGGCCGACGAAGAGCAGGATCACCGGGGCAGAATAGGCGGGCTCGACGGCCGCGCTCATGAAGCGGTCGAGGTCCCCGAACACGACGTAGCCCGCCTGCGCAGCGCTGGGGCGACCGACGATGCGGCTCACGAAGCCGAGCTGCTTTCGTTCGCCCAGCGTGAATACGATGGGCTCGCGGCTGCCGGCCTTCGTCGGGAGGGCGTCTACCTTCAACGCGGCTGTCAGGGCCGCCTCGCCGGTCTGCGCCAGGGTCGAGCTCTGCCGCACCTTGTCGCCCACATAGTAGGCGACCTCGAGGCCCGACGCCTGGTCGCGCTTCGCCTCAGCCGCCGTGAGCCAGTAGCCCACGATGATGGCGCCGAGCGTCGCCTCGCCGCGCTTGACCGGCTCGATCGCGACGACCATCGGGGTGTCCTTCATCGTCCAGATGTCGAGCACCGAGCGACCCTCATTGACCGCGGTGAGCAACGACGGGAAGGTCTTGCCGAGGTCGGCGTCTGCGGGTCCGAACCACGCCTTATCGTCGGCCTTGGCGACGCCGACGCCGCCCCGATCGACAACGACGAAGTAGTCGGGCTTCTCGACGCGCGCGTCCGCGAGGACAGGCCTGGCAGTCTCGCGCCCCTCGCTGAGCGCCACGAACTGGCCCTGCCAGCGAGCCACGACCTCGTTCATCTTCTTGTGCTGCTCGTAGAGGTAGTCATCGTCCCCGAGCGGCTTGCCGTCGGCCCCGACATATGACTCCCGCGACGCGGCGAGGACGTCTGCGAGCGCCGCGTCGTGCGCGACCTCGGCCGCGCGCGCCGAGAGGGCGTAGTCATTCAGGCGGCGGCTCTGGTCAACCATGCGCTGCGCCAAGCGCAGGCGGTCCCCGAGCTGCGTCGTGGCCGCGTCTTTCGCAGCGCCGCTCAGATGCAGAAAGAGCGCGACCGCTGCGGTCACGAAGACCACGACGAACGAGCCGATCACCTTGCTCGAGAACATGAGGCCCCCTGGGTCGAAAGCTCCGCACCTCGGCGAAGTCGGCGGAGCCTATTCGGCCCCGCGGGGGGTGTCAACGGCCCGAGAGCGCCCACACGGCGGGCGTCAGACGCGCTTCAACGCGCGGGCTCGAACCCGACCTCGAAGCCGTCGAACGTCCCGCTGAACGTATACGCGGGCACGAGCGCTCCGCTGTCGTCGGCCACCATCGTGTCAGGTGCTGTGTTGAACTGCGCCATGAAGGCCTTGAGGTCCGTGCGCGTCTCGGGGTTCCCGGTCACGGCGTCGAAGACGGTGAGGGCAGCGTCTGCCTCGGTCACCGCACCACTGAACGCCCCGCACACATCCGCCGCGCACTCGCCGTTGCGCTGCGTGAGCGTCACGCCGCGCATGCGGATCACCATCTTGTAGACCGTGTGGTAGACGTAGACGAACGCGGGCGCGGCCGAGCGCCACCCCGTGTCGTCGCGCTCCAACGCGCCGGTGTAGGTCGCGAACTCGCAGGGCGTCGTCGAGCCGTCCGCCAAATTGCAGGTGCCCACGTCTTCAAAGGTGTAGACGTCGTCCGCGGGGTCGTCGGGGGTCTCGGCGCCTTCGGCGCGGACCGCTGAGCCGACCTCAAACGCGCCATTGCCGGTCTGCGGCATCCGCACGACGACGACGATCTCCCGCTTGCGAAGCGCGTCCGTGAAGAGTGCGCCGAGGACCGCGCCGGAGTCACCCGCGGGCGCCGACATCGTGAGCGTCTCCCACTGATATGCGGTCAGGTCTGACGTCGGACCGCCAGCGTCCGAACCCACGCCGGTATCGGCCAACTGCGCCCCCGTATCCGCGGCTCCCGTTGGCTCACTCGAGTCGTCCCCGCCGCAGCCAAAGAGGGCGAGCGCGCCGACGGTCAAGACGCCGAAAATCCCATGACGAAGGTGCATCGTAGACTCCTGTGCGTGAGGCCTCAGAGGGCGAAGTGCGACGCCATCTCGCCCGAGCGCCGCGCAATCTCGCCCGACGTCAGCGCGAGGAGGCGGTCGAGGCTGAAGCCTTCGCACGCGAAGCTCGCGAGCACTGTCCCTGTGACCACCGCGCGCTTCATCGTGGCGAAGTCCTGGTTGCCTTCGCGGGCCAGGTGCCCCATCAAGCCCGAGGCGAACGTGTCGCCCGCGCCGGTGGGGTCGACGACGTCGCGCACCGGCCACGCGGGACACACGAAGAGGCCCTCCTCATGGAAGAGCATCGCGCCGTACTCGCCCCGCTTGATGACGATCGTGCTCGGCCCCATGGCGCGCACGGCGTCCGCCGCCTTGTAGATATTCGTCTCACCCGAGAGCAGGCGCGCCTCGGTCTCGTTCAGGATGAACAGGTCGACGCGAGACAGCACGCGGAGCAGCGCCTCACGCTTGCCCTGAATCCAGAAATTCATCGTGTCGAGTGCGACCAGGTGCGGGCTGTCGAGCTGGTCGAGGACCTTGAGCTGCAGGTCGGGATCGATGTTGCCCAGAAACAACAGCTTCGTCTGCCGGAACTCGGGCGGCAGCTTCGGGTCAAAGTGCTCGAAGCAGTTGAGCTGCGTCTCGAGCGTCTGCGCGTCACCAAAGTTGCTGCCGTAGCGACCGCGCCATCGGAAAGTCCGGCCGCCCTTCACGACCTCAAGGCCGCGCAGGTTGACGTCGCGGGCACGCAAGTGCGCCAGGTGCGCCTCGGGGAAGTCGTCGCCGACCACCGCGACCACCTGCACGGGCGCGAAGAAGCTCGCGCCGACGCTGAAATAAGACGCCGAGCCCCCAAGGCACTCGTGCCGCTGCCCGGCGGGCGTCTCCAAGCTGTCGAGGGCCACGCTGCCCACAACGAGGACGGTCTGCGCGTTGCTCACTTCTTCACCTCATGGGGCCAAAGGTAGTCGCCGAGGAGCAAGTCAAAGCGACGCCGCGCCGCCTCGGGGATCAGGTCTGTGCGGGTCATGACCGCGCCGCCTCGCATGAGCGCGGCGTGTGCGGGCCACTCTACGGGGCCAAGCGCAGACAGCGCCCGGATCGCGTTGCGAATCACGGACTTCGCCATCGTGACGTTCTGCTGGATCACCTTGAGCACAGCCTCGACGGTGACGTCGTCGTGGCCCTCGTACCAGCAGTCGTAGTCGGTCGCGAGCGCGAGGGTGGCGTAGGCAAGCTCGGCCTCACGCGCGAGCTTGGCCTCGGGCAGGTTTGTCATCCCGATCACGCTCGCGCCCCAGCCACGGTACATGTTGCTCTCGGCGCGGGTCGAGAACGCGGGGCCCTCCATCACGACGTACGTGCCGCCGTCGTGCACCGTCGCCCCCGCCTCGCGGGCGGCGCCGAGGAGCACCTGACGCAGCTCGGGCGAGACGGGGTCGCCGAACTGGATGTGACCGACGACGCCGTCGCCGAAGAATGAGCTCGCGCGCAGGCCGCGTGTGCGGTCGATGAATTGGTCGGGGCAAACCAAGTGCCCCGGCACGATCTCTTCACGCAGCGAGCCGACCGCCGACACGCTGATGACGTGTCGTGCCCCGAGCTTCTTGAGGCCCCACACGTTCGCGCGGTAGTTGACCTCGCTCGGCGTATAGAGGTGCCCGCGGCCATGGCGCGGCAAGAACACGCACCGCGCGCCCTCAAGACGACCGCAGATGTACGCGTCCGACGGCGCGCCGAAGGGCGTGTCGAGGCGCACCTCCTCGAGGTCCGTGATCCCCTCGATCTCGTAGAGGCCGCTGCCTCCGATCACACCAATGACGACTTCGGACATGAGGTCTCCGTGCAGACGCGGGTCGGGGTCAGGCAGCAGGCCGCTCGCCGAGCTGGCCGCAGGCTGCGTCGATGTCGAGGCCCTTCGTGACGCGCACCGTGGCGGTCAGCCCGCGGTTAAGCAGGATGCGCTGGAACGCGCGCACACGCTCGTCCGAAGGCCGCTCATACGCGGGCCCGCTGAAGGGGTTCCATGGGATCAGGTTGACACGCGCAGGCATGCCTCGGAGCAGCTTCAGGAGCCGACGCGCGTCCTCGTCGCTGTCGTTCACGCCGCCGAGCAGCACGTACTCGAACGTGAGCTTGCGCCGAGGGGGCAGCGGGTACTTGCGCACGCTCTCGAGCAGCGTCTCGATGGGCCAGCGCTTGTTCACCGGCATCACGCGGTCGCGCACCTCGTTCGTCGTCGCGTTCAGGCTGATCGCGAGGTTCACGGGCGCGGTCTGCCCGAGCTTGTCGATCTGCGGAACGAGCCCGCTCGTGCTCACGGTGATGCGCTTGTGGCTGAGCGCAACGCCGTCCTTGTCACAGAGCGAGCCGATACTCTCCGCGACCGCGTCGAAGTTGTGGAGCGGTTCGCCCATGCCCATGTAGACCACGTGGTCGATGCGGCCCTCGGGCGGGACAGCCGCCCGCGCCGTGACCACCTGGTCGACGATCTCGCCGGCGGTCAGGTGGCGCGACAGGCCGAGCTTACCCGTGTAGCAAAACTGGCAGTCCATCGCGCAGCCGACCTGGCTGGACACGCACTGCGTGAACACGCCGCCCGGCATGGGGATCAGTACGCTCTCGATCGCCGCGCCGTCGCTCAGGCGGAACTGCACCTTGCGCGTGCCGTCCACGCTCTCGCGCACGCGCTCGACGTAGACGCGGCCAATGGTGTAGCCGCCCTCGACGAGCTTCTGACGCAGCGCCTTGGGGACGTCCGTCATGGCGTCGAAGTCGCGAACGCCGCGCGCGAAGATCCACTTGTAGACCTGGTCCGCGCGGTACTTGGGCTCGCCGAGCGCCGCCAGGGTCTCGCGCAGGCGGTCACGGCTCATCTCCGTGAGGCTGCGCTCCGACGGCGCTGGGCGAATGGACATCGCTCGATCAGCCCTGCTTGGCGCCGAAGGTCTCGGTGCCACGGAAGAACCAAGACGTCTCGAACGCCGCCGTCTCGGGCGCGTCGGAGCCGTGCACCGTGTTCGCCTCGATGCTCTCCGCGAAGTCGGCGCGGATCGTGCCCGGCGCGGCCTTCTTGGGGTCCGTGGCGCCCATGAGCTCGCGGTGGCGCAGGATGGCACCCTCGCCCTCGAGGATACTGATCACGACCGGGCCGCTGGTCATGTAGCTCACCAGATCGTTGAAGAACGGCCGGTGGCTGTGCACGGCGTAGAAGCCCTCGGCCTCGGCCCGCGACAGGTGCGCCATGCGCGTCGCGATGACCTTGAGGCCGCTCTCCTCGAAGCGGGTGAAGATCTTGCCGATGAGGTTACGACGGACGCCGTCGGGCTTGATGATGCTGAGGGTGCGCTCGAGGGACATGGGACTCTCCCGTGGTTGAAAACGCGCGCATTATACGGACGTCGCCTCGCTGAGCAAGGCAAACGGGCCGCGCGCCCACGGGAGAGCCGCTTTGCGCCTCAGAGGACGCTGGCGAGCGTGCTGCCGAGCACGGCGGGCGTGGCGCAGACCTTGATACCGGCCTCCTCCATCGCCGCGAACTTATCCTTCGCCGTGCCCTTGCCACCGCTGATGATCGCGCCGGCGTGGCCCATGCGGCGACCCGGAGGCGCCGTGCTGCCCGCGATGAAGCCGACGACCGGCTTGTTCATGTTCGCCTTGATCCACGCGGCGGCGTTCTCCTCGGCGTTGCCGCCGATCTCGCCGATCATGATCACGGCGTCCGTGTCCGGGTCCGCGTTGAACGCGCTCAGGCAGTCGATGAAGTCCGTGCCGTTCACGGGGTCGCCACCGATGCCCACGCACGTGCTCTGGCCGATGCCGAGCGCCGTGAGCTGGCCCACAGCCTCGTACGTCAGCGTGCCGGAGCGGCTGACGACGCCGATGCGACCGGGCTTGTGAATGTGCCCGGGCATGATGCCGATCTTGCACTGGCCCGGCGTGATGATGCCGGGGCAGTTCGGCCCGATGAGCCGTGAGCCCGACGCCTTGAGCGCCGCCTTGACGCGCACCATGTCGAGCACCGGGATGCCCTCGGTGATCGCGACAATGAGCTGCACGCCCGCCGCGATCGCCTCGAGGATCGCGTCCGCTGCGAACGGGGGCGGCACGTAGATGATGCTCGCGTTCGCGCCGGTCGAGGAGACGGCGCCCTCGACTGTGTCGAAGATGGGCACGACGCCCTCGAACTTCTGCCCGCCCTTGTTCGGCGTGACACCGCCGACGAGCTGCGTGCCGTAGGCGAGCATCTGCTGACAGTGGAAGGTGCCCGCCGAGCCCGTGATGCCCTGGCAGATCAGCCGCGTATTGGAATCAACCCAGATAGCCATGTCTGCCTCACCCCTTCGCCACGGCGGCGACGATCTTCTGCGCGCCATCCGCCATGTCGTTCGCCGACTGCAGGTTCAGCCCGCTCTCCGCGAGCAGCTTCTTGCCGAGATCCACGTTCGTGCCCTCAAGCCGCACCACCACAGGCACCTTCAGCCCGAGCTCTCGCGTGGCCGCGATGACGCCGTTCGCGATCGTGTCGCACTTCATGATGCCGCCGAAGATGTTGACGAAGATCCCCTTCACCTTGGGGTCGGTCAGGATGATCTTGAATGCCGCCGTAACCTTCTCGGTCGTCGCGCCGCCACCCACGTCCAGGAAGTTGGCGGGGTCGCCGCCGTAGTACTTGATGATGTCCATCGTCGACATCGCCAAGCCGGCGCCGTTCACCAAGCACCCGATGTTGCCGTCGAGGGCGATGAAGCTCAGGTCGAACTTCGACGCCTCGATCTCCTTCGGGTCCTCTTCGTCCAGATCGCGCAGCGCCTGGAACTCAGGGTGACGGAACAGCGCGTTGTCGTCGAAGTTCACCTTCGCGTCGAGGGCGATGAGGTCGCCGCCCTTGGTGACCACGAGCGGGTTGATCTCGAGCAACGAGCAGTCGAGCTCGACGTACGCCTTGTAAAGCGCACGCATGAAGCCCACGCACTTGTTCACGGACGCGCCGGTCAAGCCGAGGCCGAACGCGAGGTTGCGCCCTTGGTAGTCCGCGAGGCCGACGAGCGGGTCACACCACTCCTTGAGGATCTTCTCGGGGTGATGCTCGGCGACCTCCTCGATGTCCATGCCGCCTTCTGTGCTCGCCATGAAGCAGAGCTGGCTCTTCTCGCGGTCGAGCGTCACGCCCAGGTACAGCTCGCGACCGATGTCGCAGCCCTCTTCGATGTAGAGGCGCTTGACCTTCTGACCGTCCGGCCCCGTCTGGTGCGTGATGAGCTGCATGCCGAGGATCTGCGACGACAGCGCGCGCACCTCGTCGATGCTGCGGCCCAGCTTGACGCCGCCGCCCTTGCCGCGGCCACCGGCGTGGATCTGCGCCTTGACAACCCAAATCGGGCCGCCGAGCGCCTCGGCCGCCTTGACGGCCTCGTCCACTGAGAACGCGACCGCGCCGCGAGGCACTGGCACGCCGTACTTCTTCAGGAGCTCTTTGCCCTGGTACTCATGAATCTTCATCGTGTATTCGCTCCGGCGCCGATTACATGTGGGAGATGATGTCGTCGGCAAACTCGCTGCACTTGCGCAGCGTCGCCCCCGGCATCAATCGCTCAAAGTCGTAGGTCACGGTCTTGGCGGCGATCGCGCCCTCGATGCCCTTGATCACGAGCGCCGCGGCCTCGTCCCAGCCAAGGTGCTTGAGCATCATCTCGCCGCTCAGGATAACGCTGCCGGGGTTGACCTTGTCGAGGCCGGCATACTTCGGCGCGGTGCCGTGCGTCGCCTCGAAGATCGCGTGCCCCGAGTCGTAGTTGATGTTGGCGCCCGGCGCGATGCCGATGCCACCCACCTGGGCGGCGAGGGCGTCGGACAGGTAGTCGCCATTCAGGTTCATCGTCGCGATGACGCTGAAGTCCGTGGCGCGCGTGAGCACCTGCTGCAGCGTGATGTCGGCGATCGAGTCGCGGACCATGAGCTTGTTCTTCCACTGCCCGTTGCCGTGCGTCGGCCAGAGCGCGAGCGCGGTCTCGACCTCGGCGCGGATCGATGCCTGCTGCGCGGGCACCATCATGTCGTACCCAGGGTCGATCGCGCGCGCGTTCGCCTCGACGGTGATGTCCGCGTTCTTCTCCTTGTTGGAGAGGATCCACGACTCGCGCTCGCTCACGGTGTGCCCGCGGAACTCGCGCGCGGCCAGGGCGTAGCCCCAGTCACGGAAGCCACCCTCGGTGAACTTCATGATGTTGCCCTTGTGCACGAGCGTCAGGGACTTGCGGCCCTCGCGCAGCGCGTACTCGATGGCGGCGCGGATCAGGCGCTCGGAGCCCTCGACCGAGATGGGCTTGATGCCGAACGCAGACGTCTCGGGGAAGCGCAGCTTCTTGACGCCCATCTCGGACTGCAGGAACGCGAGCATCTTGGCGGCCTCGGGGCTGCCCGACGCGAACTCGATGCCGGCGTAGATGTCCTCGGTGTTCTCGCGGAAGATCACCATGTCGACGTCCTGCGGGCGCTTGACGGGGCTCGGGACGCCCTCGAAGTAGCGCACCGGGCGCAGGCAGACGTAGAGGTCGAGCATCTGCCGCAGTGCGACGTTGAGCGAGCGGATGCCACCGCCGACCGGCGTCGTGAGCGGCCCCTTGATGCCGACGGTGTACTTGCGGAACGCTGCGAGCGTCTCGTCTGGGAGCCAGTTGCCGGTCTTGTTGAAGGCCTTCTCGCCCGCGAGCACCTCAAGCCACTCGATCTTGCGCTTGCCGCCATAGGCCTTCTCGACCGCGGCATCGAAGACGCGCACGCTGGCAGCCCAGATGTCGGGGCCGGTGCCATCGCCCTCGATGAAAGGAATGATCGGGCATTCGGGGACGTTGAGCGTCTTGTCAGGATTGATGCCGATGGTCTGTCCGCTGGACATGGGCGCCTCCGGAGGTGTGCGTGGGCAGAATAGGGACGTGGCTACCTAGCCGCTTTCAGGCGGTCTTTCAAGACTGAGGACGGCTTGCCCGCTGCCGCGGGCGGTTGGTTGACACGCGTCCTCGGTCCGGGGAATGGTGCGGGCGATGAGGTTGTCCCGGGTCAGTCTTCGGACCAAGCTCTTGGTCCTTCTCGTGAGCCTGAGCGTGGGCCCTCTCCTGTTGAGCGGGCTCGTGCACGAGCACCGCGCGGTCACCAGCGGCAAAGCCGCGGTCCGAACCCGCGTCGCCCAGACTGCCGACTTTGCCGCGTCGTCGCTCGACGTGCTGCTCCAAGACCTGCTGCGCGACGTACGTCTGCTGAGCGCGCGCTTCACGGTCGAGAACATCGACAAGACCGTGGTTGCCGACCACCTCGACCGCACAGGCTCGCTCATCGCCGACCTGCCCGAAATGGAGGACCTGCAGGTCTTCAACGCCCTGCACGACGGCTACACGCGCGTGTTCCTCGCGCTGAACGACGGCCGAGTCTTCTTCGCAGAGCCGTTCCACAACGTCCAGCGCCCCCCGAATCTACGAGACACGGACTGGTTCCAGAAGCTCGGCGCCCAGGGCGGCTACACCTACGCCAGCTTTCCCCCTTTTACGCAGCCCGACCGGCCCGAGCTGGTCGCGGTCGCGCCCATCTTTGCTCGCTCGGGCACCCTCGAGGGGCACATCGGGGTCGTCGTCGACCACCGCTGGCTCAGCGAGGTCCTCTCGGGCACGACCGCCCCGATGACGCGCCTCTACCGGTCCGGGCCGCACGCCGAGGATACAGACGAGGTCTCGGCGCTGCTCGTGACGCCGTCTGCGCGCGTGGCTGCCCGGGACGACGACGGCCCCGTGGGAGTCCCCGCCCCGAAGGTCTTCGAGGCCGAGCTCGAGACGGGCACTGTCGAGCGCAGCGATCTCGCGCGGCCGATCATCCTCGGCAAGGCCGAGGTCGGCCGCTCCGGCTGGTACGTGTTGGTCAGCGTGCCGATGCACTCGGCCTACCGCGACGTCTATCTGCTGATCTGGACCCTCGCTGGTGCGGTCGTCTTGACGTTCTTCTTCGTCGTGCTCTTCGCGGACACGGCCGCGCGCGCCCTGCTGCGACCCGTGCACGAACTCGAGCGGGGCGCCGAGATGATCGGCGCGGGCGCTCTGGACTACCGCATCGAGCTCGACGCGCACGCCCACGACGAGCTCGGTCGCCTCGCCCGAACCTTCAACCGAATGGGCGAGAACCTGCTCAGGAGCCGACGCGAAATCGACCTCTCGGCGCGCAACCTGGACATCGCGAACCGCGAGTTGGACGCCATGGTCTTCGCCATCAGCCACGACCTGAAGAAGCACCTGCGGAGTATTCAGGGCTTCTCGACCTTCATCGAGGACGACCACGGCGGGCACCTCGGCCCGCAGGGCCTTGACCTAGTGCGCGCGATTAACGGCAATGTCGCCAAAATCGAAAAGCTCGCGGACGACCTGATCGCGCTGGTCGAGCACGAGCGCGAGCACAGTGAGCGGCGTGTCTTCGATCTGGGCGAGCTGCTGCGCGAGGCACGCGAGCACTGCCTCGCGACGCTGCCGGGTGAGATTGTGCTGCCCGTCGAGTGCCCCGAAGTCCAAGGCGACCGCGTGCGGCTCATGCTCGTCTTCGGCAACCTGATCTCGAATGGTTTGAAGTTCAACCACAGCCCGCGCCCCAAGGTTGAGGTCTCGATCGCTGAGGTCGGCCCGTTCTGGGAGGTCTCGGTGCGTGACAACGGCATCGGCATCGAGCCGCGCTACCGCGACCAGATCTTCGAGCTCTTCTTTCGCCTGAACCCCCGCGACGAGTTCGACGGCAGCGGCACCGGGCTGAATCTTGCGCGGCGCATCATCGAGGAGCACTGGGGCACGCTCGAGTTCGAGAGCACACCGGGCCTGGGCAGCTGCTTCGTCGTCCGCCTGCCGCAAGACCCGGGCGTGTTGACTTCACCGGGGCTGGCCTCACGCTGATCGTGTTGGTAAGGTCCGCGCCATGGGTCTCTTCGATTTCCTGACAAACAAGCCGACCGTCTCCAACGTCGAGAAGGTCATGAAGCGCATGCTCAACGAGCACCACCAGCAGCAGGTGCGGCAAGAGAGCATGGAGCAGCTCGCCAACTGGGGCACGCTCGAGGCCATTCAGGCCCTCACGCGGCGCCTCGCCGTGAACTTCCGTGACACGATCGTCAACGAGCAGGAGAAGCGCTGGGTCGCAGACACGCTCGTTGAACGCTTCGGCGAGCGGTCGGTGGAGCCGCTGGTCTACTTCATCCGCAAGGAACAGAACGTCTCGACGGCCGTGCGGGCGCTCCAGAGGCTGGTCTCAGCGGAGCGCCTCGTCGAGATCCTCACGGAGACGCTGACCGTCTACGCCCCCGCTGACTACCGGTCGACGCAGGCCAAGACCCAGCTCATCGACGCGCTCGATGAGCACGCGACGGCCTCGGTGCTCGAGCACATCGCGCCCTTCATCGCGGACCACGACGACGACGTCCGCATCAAGGTGATCGAGCAGGTGCAAGCGCGCCTCCCCGATGCGCCCGCCGCTTCGCAAGGCCGCGCGCTCGATGGCCTCGTCGAGGCGCTCCTCGATCCCGAGGCCGCGTCTCGCATCCAGCGGCGCGTCGGCGAAGCGCTCGCGGCGGTCGACGCAGATCTATCCGCTTACGTCGCCGACGGCCGCATCTCCGCGGCAGCGATGCCCGAGGGCTACACGCTGACGGCAGGCGGTCGCGTCGAGCGCCGCTGAGCGGGTGGGCTACTTGCCCGCCAGCAGGCGCGCGACCGTCTGCGCGTCCGCCGGCGGAAACTCGTACTTGTCCATGTCCTCGGGCGCCACCCAGCGCCAGTCGTGGACACGACGCGGGCGAATGGCGTCGCTGACAAGCTCGCACCGATAGACGCACAGGTCGACCCGGTAGTCGTCGTACTCGTGCGCGATGAACATCGACAACTTCCCGACGCGGACCTCGATGTCCATCTCCTCGCGGATCTCACGGACGAGCGCGTCCTCGTCTCGCTCGTCTGTCTCGACGCGGCCGCTGGGAAACTCCCAGAGCAGCGGCAGCACGGCCGTCGGCCGTCGCTGGGTGATCAGGAAGCGGCCCTCTCGCTCAATCTCGGCGGCGACGACTCGAATGGTCTTCTTGGGCTCCAACGTCGGCCCCTCTCTATGGCAGCGTCGACTCAGGATGGGCTGCCGAGTGTACCTACGCTCGCTGAAACCGGCCAGAAACCCGCACGCTGTGCGGCTGAGCGCGTTGGGGTGCCTCGCTCAGCGACGCACGATGAGGCGCTGCCCCACCTGCAGGTGGTCGCGCCCGCCAAGGCGGTTGAGCTTGCGCAGGGTGTCCACGGAGACACCATGCTTGGACGCGATGACGCCTAGGCTCTCGCCTCGCGCGACCGTGTGGGCGCGCGGCTTCGCGACGGCGTGCACCTCTCGCTGAGCGACCTTCGCGCGCGGCGTCGGGGCAGGCGCCGCCTCCGCCACGCGGGTCGAGCGCCCACCTTCCTGCGCCCAAGCGGTCACGCGCGCGCCCTGGCCACGAGGGACTCTCAGACCAAAGGACCGCCCTGTGGGCAGGTGGGCGTCGGCGAGGGCGGGGTTAAGCCGCCGAAGCGTGCGCGCCTCGACGCCCATCGCGCGTGCCGCATCGAGCACATCGACGCGCGCGCCGTCGATGCGCACATCAACGATGTCGACCGGCTCTTCGGGGTAACCCTGCTCGACGGGCAGGACGAAGCCATAGGACTGAAGGTTCTGCATGATCGCTTTGGCCGCGATCACGCGGGGGACGTAGCGCTCCGCCTCTTCGACGAGGTCGAGCGACCAGAAATCACGGGTCCCCTGCGCGTCGATTGCCCGGTTCAAGCGCCCCATACCCGTATTGTAGGCCGCCATGCCGAGCGCCCAGTCGCCCCCGAAGCCACGCGCCAGGTCGCGCAAGTAACGCGCCCCCGCCTGCGTCGACGCGTCGAGGTCGGCGCGCTCGTCCCAAGCGTCGTCGACCGCCAGCCCGTACTCGCGAGCTGTGGGTGACATGAACTGCCACCAACCGTGGGCGTCTGCGTGGCTCGTGACCGCAGGTCGCAGCCCGCTCTCGATCACGGCGAGATACTTGATGTCGCCGCACGCTGACGTCTTCTGAACCGCCGCATCCACCACGGGAAAAACGCGCCGAGCCCGCTTCGTCCAGAGCACGACCTGGTCGCGGTCGCCGAGCATCAGGTAGAACTCACGCTCGACCCGCTCTCTCACCTCCGGTCGGTCGAGCGGCACGGGCTGCCCGCACAGCGAGATGCCCGTCGGCAACGTATAGGCCCCCAAATCCTTGGGGCGCTGGGCGAGCTCGGCCTCGAGCATCGCGATACGCGCTTCGAGCGCGGCAAGCCGGGCCGACGACGTCGTCGCGACCGAGCCCGGCTCAGCAAGCGCGCTCACGGGGGCGGCAAGAGAGAGCGTGGTCAGAAACGAGAGCAGCGGGCGCATGTTTTCTCCTACCTCAGCACCTTGATGCCGAAATGTAGGCACAAATCGCACCCGATTCAAGTCAGAGTTTCTTGATGCGCTCCCGCACGGGATCGACCACCGCGACGCGAAAGCCGAACGACTCGTTCACCACGACGGCCTCGCCTTGGGCGATGACCCGACCGTTAACCGTGAGGTCGATCAGGTCGCTCGCCATCCGGTTGAGCTCGATGACCGAGCCTTGGCCAAGTTGCAGCAGCTCGTGCACGGTCATGCGGGTTCGACCGAGCTCGACCGACAGCTCGAGCGGCAGCCGCAAGATGATCGGCAGGTTCGGCCCATCGGCGTCGCCGAAGACCTGTTCCTCGGCGAAGCGCGTGCTGGCGGGCACAGCGGGCCGAGACCGCGCCTCGAGGTCGGCGGCGGCGTCTTGCGGACGCTCCGCCTCTTGCTGTCGCACCTGCGCGAGCAGGGCGTCGAGCTCATCCTGGGACAAGATGTCTGACATGTGGCCTCAGAGTAACCGTGCCGGCCGCCGAAGCAAACATCGGTCGATTCTGTCTTGCAGTCCCCGCGGGGAGCCGTCACCTTATTCGCAGGGTCCACAAGACCCCGTGGGCGTGTGCCTGACCTCACGGGCGGACCCGCGGGGCGGCGGCTACTGCCCGATGCCGTCGCCCCACCTTCTCCCCTCGCCTGAGCGTGTCCGTGTTACCCGCTTACGTCGCCCCGAGCTTGGAGTCGGACACCCCGCACAGCGAGGTGCAGGCGCTCGCGCAGGCGCTGAGCCTGCCGTTCGTTGGCCATCGGCCGCTGCCCACGAACGCTGTGGGCCTCATCGTCTCGCACGGGGGCATGCGCCTGTTGGTGCCGGGGAGCCGCGCGCTGGCGTGGCACGCAGGCTTCGCGCCTCGTCGCGTGCAGGATGGCCCCCGAGATGCCCTCGTCCGCGCGCTGGACCTGCGCCCCGGCGAGCGGGTCTTGGACGCGACCCTGGGCCTCGGTCACGACGCCTTCGTGCTGTTGCACGCGGGCGCGCGGGTCCTCGGCGTCGAGGCGCACCCGGCCGTGGCCTACTTCACGGCACGCGGGCTGGTGAGCACTGCACCTAAGCTCGAGCACGCGCTCGAGGTCCGCTGCGCTCGGGCCGAAGCCGTCTTGACCGACCCTGCGCTGCCCCCGATTGACAGCGTCTACATCGACCCGCTCTTTCCGAGAGAGTCGACCGTCCCGAATCCGATGTGGGCGCCCCTCCGCGGCGTGGCCGAGAACACGCGTGACCTGAGCGCCCTCGTCGCGGCCGCGCTCGGCGTCGCGCGGCGCTCCGTGGTGGTCAAGCTCGCGCCGGGCGAGCCGCCGCCTGTGGTCTCGCAGACCGCCCCGCCCCGCCGCGTGGGCAGCAAGCGCACCCAGTACGCCGTCTTCGACTGCGTTGCGCGCTGACCCGCGCTGCGTTACGCCTCGCGCGTGATTCACCTGCACACCGCTGCGGGCGGCCTCGTCGAGTTCACGGGGCGCACCGGCCGCGTCGTCGAGCGCGGCGAGGTCATCGCGCGCATTCGCCCCACGAATGGCCCCGCCGAGGAGATCACCGCCCCCTTCGACGCCGTCGTCGGCGCACAGCGTCTGTCGGGTCAGCGCGCACAGCCGTGGTCGCGCATCATCGGCCTTCAGCGCGTGGTCCTCGCGACGTTCGACGGCCGCGTGCGCTGGGTCGTCGACATGGGCCCGGTCGGCGTGGAGACCACCGTCGCCCTGGTCGCGTCGGACGACGGTCAGACCGTGCGCCCGCACCGCGCCGGCGGCGTCGGGTTTGTGGCGCGCGTTTTCGCGCAGCCGGGTGAGCGCGTGGTCTGCGGCGCGCCACTCGTGGAGCTGCGCGGAGAAGAGCTCGGCTGACGCAGGCTACGGTGCGAGCGCGGTGATCCACGCCGCGAAGCGTGCGGTGTCCAGGTCGGACCAGTATGGGCCGCCTTGCGGCATGCGGTTGCCGGCGCCGGCCGCCTGCGTGCCGGCGATCTTGAGGTACAGAAAGCTCCGCGCGGGGTTTCCGGGTTCGATCAAGTCAAGACCCGCGCCCCGCACAGACGGCACGTTCACAGTGCCGTTGGTGAAGGGCGCGCGGAGGAACGCGTTGGTGTGGCAACCGCACCCACGACTGAAGAGCAAGCTGAGGTCGTCCGTCGTGAAGGGCTGCACACACGCGGGCGTGAGCTCGCACTGCGGGTCGAAGCAGTCAACGCGCCGGTCGCCGTTGTCGTCCACCCCGTTGCCGCAGTTCTCCTGACCACAGGCACCCAGACCAGCGCACTGCGGGTCGTTGCAGTCGACGAAGCCGTTCGCGTTGTTGTCGATGCGGTCGCCGCAGTCCTCGACTTGGCACGGCACCGCGCGCGCGCAGGAGGGGTCGAGGCAGTCGATGAGCGCGTTGCCGTTGTTGTCGACGCCGTCGCGACAGTCTTCGATGCACGCGGGGTCGTTGGCGCACGCCAAGTCGGCGCAGTCGGCTTGACCGTTGTTGTCGTCGTCGCGGCCGTTGTCACACGTCTCGAAGGCACACGCGGGCGCGTTGACGCACTGCGGGTCGACGCAGTCAATCAGGGCGTCGCGGTTGTCGTCGATGCCGTTGTCGCAGCGCTCGAGCTGACAGCCGGCAAACACTGCGCAGGCGTCATCGGCGCAGTCGGCGAGGGCGTCGCCGTCGTCATCCCGACCATTATCGCAGGTCTCCACGAGCCCGCACCCCATGATCCCCGCGCAGTCGGCGTCCGCGCAGTCGATCAGGAAGTCGCTGTCGTTGTCGAGCAGGTCACCGCAGACTTCGGGCTGGCACGCCGGCTCGAGCGTGCAGTCGGGGTCGCCGCAGTCCACCAGCGCGTCGCCGTCATCGTCCGCGAAGTTGGCGCAGAGCTCGACGATCGGGCTCGGCGGCAGCGCGTCGATGTAACCCCCCAGCCGCTCGACCTGGATGCGGGTCAGCATGCCGTTCTGGGGCATGCGCCCGCCGCCGCCGACGTTCGCCTGGCTGCCGTTGACCTTGTGCCAAAGGAAGCTCGCCTGGCGGTTGCCAGGCTCGATACGCCGGAGCGCGCTCGACCGCGAAGGGACCGCCACGGTCGTCCGCGTAAAGGGCGCGTCGAGGCGCAGGCCCCCCAGGTCGCGGCCGATGTGACAGCCGGCGCATCGACTGTTGAAGAGGCGCTGCACCTCCTCTTCGTCCATCGGCGCCGCGCAGCGCCCTACCCCGAGGCAGTCGTCGTCGTCGCAGTCGGTCGCGCCGTCCGCGTCGTTGTCCGCGGTGTCGTCGCACAGCTCGGGGTTGCAGACGGGCAACGCAACGCAGTCGGCGTCTCCGCAATCCGCGACATTGTCGCCGTCGTCGTCCGCGCCGTTTGCGCAGTCTTCGGGCGTGCATGCGAGCGCACCGACGCAGTCGGGGTCATCGCAGTCGATGAGCATGTCCGCGTCGTCATCCGACGCGTTCCCGCAGTCTTCTGCGACGCAGAGGGGCGCGTCGGCGCAGTCGGGGTCGCGACAGTCGACGAGGCCGTCGCTGTCCTCGTCGAGCGCGCCTTCGCACGCCTCTCGCGGCGGG
>Ga0114972_10001217_pt1 | contig 19337 bp, 13 predicted proteins | sample M_140807_EF_Meta_FD_87354 | JGI IMG/M metagenome (GOLD analysis project Ga0114972, IMG submission 87354) | Freshwater microbial communities from Lake Montjoie, Canada to study carbon cycling - M_140807_EF_MetaG | ecosystem: Environmental > Aquatic > Freshwater > Lake | place: Lake Montjoie... | reverse complement strand
GAATTGCTTTTTGATTAGCTTCAACTAAATTACCTTCTATATCAGCAATTAAAATTGCGTCGCTTGCCTGATCTAATAAGTTTCGATAGCGGGCTTCACTTTCTCGTAATGCTTGCGTCCGTTGTTCTACCCTAATTTCTAGTTCTTCATTAAGTATTTGTAACTTATTTTCAGCTTTTTTACGATCCAATTCGGCTTTTTTGCGAACGGTAATATCTTCAGAAATACAAAGCAGATATTCAGGCTCGCCATTCCTATCAAGTAGGGGAACTTTGATAGTATGGAGGTAAATTATTCCCCGACCTGGAGATTCGACGGGTTCTTCGGGAATATCAACTAACTTTTTAATTGCAACGGTTTCTCTATCTTTTAATTCAAAAAAATCGGCTTGCTCTTTAGGATGAAGTTCATGGGCATTTTTTCCTAAAACTTGTTCAGCAGATGCCCCAAAAATCTTTTCACTGCTACGATTCCAAAGGATTATTTGACCAAATTTTTCGCCAGAAACATCTTTGACAAAGAGGGCGACGGGTAAATATTCCAGAAGTTTTTGGAGAAATTCCTGGGCATTTTGTAACTCTTTAGTCCGTTCTTTTACTCGTTGCTCTAATTCTGCGGCTAGGGTTTGGGTTTCATTAAATTTTTGCTGGAGTGTCTTGGCTAAAAAACCAATTTCATCCTCGTAAATATCGGAAATCACTAAGGGATGGCTTCCAGAATGTTGGGCGATCGCAGATTGAATATTTTGTAGCGGCAGTAAGATACGTTTTCTCAGAAAGAAAATCGTTCCCCCCAGGACAAATAAAACCCCCGCAAAAGAAAGTCCTAATGTCCAGAAAAAATTGAGAGTATTTTCTTTGTGAATCGGTTCAATATCTAAGACAATCAAAATTTGACCAAAAAATCTGCTTTCATGAAATAAAGAGCTATTAAAAGGCAAAATTTGCACAACAAGTGATTGGTCATCTTGCTCGATCGGGATATTGAGCTTTAATCCTTTTTGCCTACTTTTTTGAATCTGTGATTCAATTTTTGTCCGCGCGGTTGTCCAGAGCATTTTTGCACGGCGATCATTAGGGCTACTAGTTAAAATTTGTCCCGTCGGACTAATAATTTCGATCTGAAGAACACCTGGTAAGGTCGCATAGTTTTGAACCACCCGTTTTAATAAAACAGGTTGCTGGGATTCAATCAGTCCCTCGGTGGCAAATTCAATTCCCCGCGAAATCGTGTCTGCTCGTTGTTGAATTTCTTGTTCTAAAATCTTTTGAGAGAAATAGCTATGGGCAAAAAGAAGCGCAAGTGAAGCAATACTGAGGGTTGCTCCTAGAGAAAAGAAAAGATAACGAGAAATTTTAGATTTTATGGGAGTGTATTCCATTGATCGAGGTTAGAATTAAGGAAATCAGAGGGAATTATAATAGGAGAATGAATGCCTTGTGCGTGATTATTTTCTATTAAGAGAGCATTTATTTGAGATAATACAAGATTGATATTTTGAGGTTGACCAAGCATTTGACGATTAAGGGCAATAGTTCCAGGTTTTAAGCCTGCATAACTTTCGAGCAAACTGTCACGGGGCTGACCTAATTCTTTTTCTAAAAATTGAAAAATAATTTCGGGTTCTTGCTCTAAAATTGCCATTGTATCAAACCAAGCCCAGATAAACTGACGAAAAGCTATTTTTTTATCTTGGAAAGTTTGTTTTGTGGTTGCTAAAATATCTAAAACAAGACTGTCTTGATATTTCGTTGTGTAAATGATTGAGCCTTGAATTTCCTTGGCAATTTCGCTTAATAGGGGTTGCCACATCACTGCGGCGTCAATTTTATTTTTTCGGAGTTCGTTAGCGGCTATTTCATTGGAAATATCGACCATCTTAATGGCTTTTGGGGAAATTTTGTGAAGTTTAAGGGCTTCTAACAAAATAAGTTCATTGACTGTACCTAATTTAACGCCAACTTGTTTACCTGGGAGATCTTCCATTGATTTCAGAGGATAGCGGGCCACTATGCCGTCAGAACCATCAGACACATTAGTGACAAGCAAAATCACAGGTTGGACAGAAGTAACGCTTGTACTCATTAAATCCCAAGTTGTCGAAAAACTGGCATCTAATGATCCCTGTAACATAGCCCTGGTAGCATCTTGCAAATTTACAAATTCAATCAAATCAATTTGCAGTCCTCGTTTTTCCATGATTCCCGACTGTTTGGCATAGCGGGCGATCGCGTAACCAATCCAATCGTTAATACCAATGCGTAGATTCGTGAGTTGCGGCGTTGATTGGCAACCCCAATGACCCAAGGCAAGACCCGTTCCCATCACCATTTGGGAGAGAAAGGTTCGGCGATGAAGGCTTCTGATGTTTAAGGTGGAGTCGTTTCGTCCTTTTTCTGACATCGCGATCGCGTGATAAAACACTAGAAAATCAAACTTAAAATTGAAATTAAAATAGATAATAGATAATAGTCTTTTTTGACACAAATATTTGTATTACTTGACGCTCTAGCTGATTAAAGTCCATAGAAAATCATTAAACTGACTCGCGATCGGGTATAATTACTTAAGATGCGGATAAAACATAGGTTCAAAACCAGCCAAAAATCAAGACTCCCCCCCACTGCAAAAATCCCTTCAATTCCTATTTAGTGAGTCTTTAACCCTTTTGTGTTAGAATTTTTAAAGATTTTGTCATCAAGAGTCAGAACAAGGCTCTAGATTTGCTCTTGGAGAGTTATATGACCAGCAGTTACAGTGCCGATCAGATTCAAGTCCTAGAAGGGCTTGAGCCAGTCCGTAAACGACCAGGGATGTATATTGGAACAACGGGGCCCAGGGGGCTGCATCACCTTGTCTATGAGGTAGTCGATAATTCCATTGATGAAGCCCTAGCGGGTTATTGCACGCACATTGAAGTTGATATAAATGCCGATGGTTCCGTTACTGTCACCGATGATGGTCGGGGCATTCCTACCGATACCCATCCCACCACAGGAAAATCTGCTCTCGAAACCGTCATGACCGTGTTGCACGCGGGCGGAAAATTTGGCGGCGGCGGTTATAAAGTTTCGGGAGGATTGCATGGAGTCGGGATTTCCGTTGTCAACGCGCTTTCCGAATGGGTAGAAGTCTGTGTCTGGCGAGAAGGGAAAGAACATCGACAACGCTTTGAAAAAGGGATTCCTGTCACAACCCTAGAAGCGACCCCCAATGCCGAGCATTCTACGGGAACTTCCATCAGTTTTTTACCCGATGTTGAAATTTTCAACGTCAGTATTGAGTTTGATTATGCAACACTTTCTGGTCGGTTGCGCGAACTAGCCTACCTGAATGCTGGGGTCAAAATTACCTTCAGCGATCGCCGTCCCGCCGAACCCCACATCGAAACCTACTGTTATGAAGGTGGGATCAAAGAATACATCACCTACATGACCAAGGAGAAAGAAGCCCTCCACCCAGAGGTGATTTATGTCTCTGGGGAAAAAAATGACGTTCAAGTAGAAGTGGCCTTCCAGTGGTGCATAGATGCTTACAGTGATAATGTTTTAGGCTTTGCCAATAATATTCGTACCATCGACGGAGGAACCCATTTAGATGATTTAAAAGCGGTTCTGACTCGGACTATTAATAACGTCGCCCGTAAGCGCAATAAAATTAAAGAAGGTGAATCCAATTTAGCAGGAGAAAACGTCCGAGAAGGCTTAACGGCGGTCATTTCGGTTAAAGTTCCCGATCCTGAATTTGAAGGACAAACGAAAACTAAATTAGGCAATACAGAAGTCCGAGGCATTGTTGACTCTTTAGTTGGAGAAACTTTAGGAGAATTTTTAGAATTTAATCCCCAGGTTGCCGATGCGATTATTGAAAAAGCGGTAACAGCTTTTAAAGCCGCAGAAGCCGCTCGCCGAGCCAGGGAATTAGTCCGCCGAAAATCCGTTTTAGAGTCCTCTACTTTACCTGGTAAATTAGCAGATTGTAGTTCCAGAAACCCCGAAGAATCAGAGATTTATATCGTGGAAGGCGATTCGGCAGGCGGAAGTGCAAAACAAGGGCGCGATCGCCAATTCCAGGCAATCTTACCCCTGCGAGGAAAGATATTAAACATCGAAAAAACCGATGATGCCAAAATTTATAAAAATACTGAAATTCAAGCATTAATTACGGCTCTTGGATTAGGCATTAAAGGAGAAGAATTTAATGTTTCCCAATTGCGTTATCACCGCATTGTAATTATGAGTGTGGCGGGTGATGAACCCACTCTCGTGATGGACGATACTGGCAAAACTGAATTTGTCAAAATCGGCGAATTTATTGATGATTGTATCGAAGGACGAAAAACCCCCGAACGTTATCAGGTAATCTCCTTTGATACTAAGACGAATTTAACCCGATTCCGTCCTCTCAAAGCCGCCATTCGTCATGGTCATGAAGAGCCAATGTACGAAATTAAAACTCGTTATAATCGCTCTGTTAAAGTAACTTCTTCCCATAGTGTTTTTGTCTATGACCAAGGGGAAGTGAAACTTAAAAAAGGGAATGAAATTCAAGTAGGCGATCTATTAGTCGCTAGTCGTCGCTTACCCCGTCCTGAACAGCAACCAACACGGATAGATTTACTCAAAACTTTCTACCAGGCAGGTTTAACGAAATCCCTCTATTTACAAGGTGAATCAGTTCGACAGATTGCCAGTAAACGAGTTTTAGCCAAGGTAGAACGTCCCGATTTATTGAGTGAACCACGAGTACAGTTAAAAGGCGAAGATTGGCAAGTTCTGATTCAACAACGTCAAACTTCTCAGATTTCCCAAAAGCAAGTGGCGACCTTGTGTGATGTCAAACAACCGATCACCATTAGCCATTGGGAACGGGGAATTAATCATCCGACTTTGACTTCTTTTCTTAAATATCTAGAGGCGATCGGTGGCAATGAACAAATTGTTTATGAAACCCTACCGTCTAAGTTAGAAAATTATTTGAATCAAGATGATCAAAGTAAGAATTCCCGTTGGCGAGAAGTCAGCAACTATAAACCCTTTGAAGACTTTACCCCTAGCGAATTAATTGATCTAGATGATGAGATTCAATTAGTCCCCCAAGCTCATCTAGATAAGGCTTTTGATCGTTACTTACCCATTACGCCCGAATTACTTTGGTTTTTGGGTTGGTATGTGGCAGAAGGAACCCTAAGTCAGCATCAAGTTAGTTTGAATTTAGGGCAAAAAGATCAAGGGTTTATAACCGAATTAAGCCAGGCGATCGCCACTATCTTTGGAGAAACACCCCGATCCTATGCCGATCCCGATAGTCAAGCTATTAAACTCTATTTCCATAGTGTCTTAGCCGCTCGTTTATTAAAGGCTTGGAATCTGGCGGATGTGGCCCATCAAAAACAACTTCCCGATCTGGTTTTTAGCTTAAGTTCAGAACTACAATTCAAGTTTCTGGAAGGATATTTTCTGGGAGATGGAACCATCGGGAATAATCATCTTTCTATGACCACTAATTCCACTTCTGCTAAGGATGGATTACTCTACTTGTTGGGTCAATTAGGGTTAATTGCCAGCCATTCTACCCACCAACCCTCAACGGCGATCTCGGCTCCTATTCAAACACGCCATCCCTATTTCACGATTACAATCTGTGGCAAAGAACAGTTGAAACAATGCCAAACTATCTGGCAACGTCATCATCTGGCCCATTTATTGATTAATCATCTAGCGAATCCTACCCGCAAAGCCCAGGACTTTGTTCCCATTAGTGACGATTTGATGGGATTGAAAGTAATCAGTAATCAAAAAATTGCTCTGGTTGGAGATTATGTCTATGATTTCTCTGTTGAAGATGATGAAAATTTTGTTTGTGGTGTGGGTGGTATTCTAGCTCACAATACCGATGCTGATGTAGATGGCGCGCACATCCGTACCTTATTACTCACCTTTTTCTATCGTTATCAACGGGATTTAGTTGATCAAGGTTATATCTATATTGCCTGTCCTCCCTTGTATAAATTAGAACGAGGAAAAAATCATTTTTACTGTTATTCTGACCGAGAATTACAACAGAAAATTAGTGAATTTCCTGCGAATGCCAGTTACACCATTCAACGGTTTAAAGGATTAGGTGAAATGATGCCGACTCAACTTTGGGATACTACGATGAATCCCGAAACTCGTTCGATGAAACGGGTGGAAATTGATGATGCCGCCGCCGCCGATCTCATCTTTACAGTTCTAATGGGCGATCGCGTTGCTCCCCGACGGGAATTTATTGAAACCTACGGCTCTAAGCTAAATCTAACCGACCTGGACATTTAAAATTCTTACAGGACAAGGCTTTTGTGAGTCACTGTCTTGTTTATGGATTTATACTCAAACAAAAAAACAGGCTTATCATAGATCGGTCTCTAAAACATTGTTATGATTTAACCTGCTGAATGTGGTTTAAAAGAACAGCCCAAAGCCGCGCCTTGACATTAACTCTAAAGCGCAACTCTAAGCCAATCTCTAAATTGTAATAACTCCCAATTATTGGGCTAAACGGCTAGAATCAAGTCCCCAAGCAGGTGCAGAAAGGGGTGTCCGTGTTCCAGGGGTAGAAGTTTCATTAGCATCATGAACCGTTCCCGATAGAGTACTAACTTTGACCGTGCTGGGAGTAAAAAGAAAAATACTTTCACCGATCCGCTCTTGATGACCATCAATGGCATAGGTTCCGCCTGCCACAAAATCTACGGCTCTTTGGGCTTCTTCGGGGTCCATCACATTCAGGTTAAGAACAACGGATTTTCTTTCACGGAGGGTCTGAATCACTTGGGGCATTTCTTCAAACGAATGAGGCTCGACGACAACAACTTCGGCCGCACTATTGTTAATTCCAGGCATTCCAATCACATTATTTCTCGCTGATGTTGCTATGGTGGATTCGTTATTTAGAGTTAAATTATCTCGATTTGGGCGACGAAGAGACGAATGTTCTTCAGGGATTGGAGCGACTTGCTCCTGGGGCTGTTGCAAGTCCATTTCTTCGTAATCCTCTTCGTATTCGTCGCGTTCGCTGATGCCGACAAAATCTTTTATTTTCGTTAGGATCATGGTATTAGAATTTCCTGTCAGGGTGAGTAATGAGAATTTATGCACAGGGGTAGTCTGTTATTAGATGAACTACCGATGAATAGCGATCGCCACAAGGGTTTCAAACAAAGGGTTTACCCTTTACAGGTATCGCCCTAGAGGTGTTTAGTACCGTTAAACTTAATGGAATAACAATAGACTAATTAGAAATTCACTAAGCTATCCAGCAAAAAAATTAGACATTTTTTCCCAATAGTCGCAAGAGTTGAGCAATAAGTTCCCATTTTTTTGTCATTACTTAGGTAAATGTCGATATTTAATTTTATAGGATTTAAGTTCAAATACAATACCTTTAAAAGTTTTATTGCCATTTTCTTGGAATAGCACGTCGTTCAATGGACTTGTCAGGATCAAATTCTGAGGGAAATTTTTAGAAATATTTCATGAAAAGGCTAGTCTGTAAACAAAATTCGGCCTAAACGAATCATGGTTGCACCCGCTTTAACGGCTAATCCATAGTCATTAGACATCCCCATCGAAAGTTCTGTCAGAGCCAAGGAAGATTGCTGATTAATCTGTTCGAGTAAATTAGTCGTTGATTGAAAAGCGGCAAGAGATTGTTCAGAGGTTAAACCCAGGGGCAGAATGGTCATCAATCCCCGCAATTTAACATTTTTACAAGCCTCTAATTCCGTTAAATGGGAGAATAATTCAGGAATTTGCCATCCGTATTTATTCGGATCGGGAAGGATTTTAATTTGTAAAAAAAGTTGAGGAACAACGGGTACATCCTCGGCTAACCGATCCAAACGTTGCAGGAGTGCGAAATTATCAACGGAATGAATCCATTGAAAATTTTCGATTGTTTTTTTAGCTTTATTCGTTTGTAAATGTCCGATAAAATGCCAAGAAATATCTTTTAAATCGGTTAGTTGATCTTGCTTTAGTAATGCGTCCTGAAGTCGATTTTCTGCAAAATCTCTGATCCCCGTGTTGTAAGCCTCTCGTATGAGAGAAACAGAGACTTGTTTGCTAACGGCAACTAAACGGACAGAACTCGGAATTTCTTGACGAATTTTTTCAATGCGTTGAGCAATAGACATAAAGCACAATAACGATGTTTTAGATCTTTTCCAGTTGTTCTCCTAATCCTAAACGATCGCCAATTTTTTTAAGGAGTATGGGCTACTCAATTACTGGAAAGTCCGTTGATAAAGTTTCTGTAGATCTAGATAAGCCTGATTATCTCCAACGCGACGTAGATGGCGGAGACGATTTTCGATTAAAAGTTTAGCATCAGCGCGAGTGATCGGCTCAAAACCCGTTTTATTGGCAGTGACTGCGACTAAAAAAAATAGACGCTGGGCATACAGAGTCGTAAAAATGTCCCGATTTTCTTCTAGTACACAGATTCGATATAAAAGCCCAAACGTTGGGTGATTGATATAAATTTCTTTGTCCATTTAGATTCGAGACTTAGAGAGGATATCTCAGAAAACAACTAAAGCCTTAGTCTATGTGATTTTACCCTGTGATGGGGCATTAATCTTAAGATCTCTACAATAACGCTATTATCCCCAGATAGCTTTATTTTTTAAGTTTAGATCATTTTGTTTAATTGATGTTGTTTCTCAGTAGTTTGGTTAATGGAATTATCTATTCTGCGATCGCGAATAAAACAACAAAGCCTAAAATAAAAATAAGGAAGAAACCCCTTAAGATGATTGTGATCCAACCAACTAGCAATTGTATAAAACGGCATGGGTGACACAACGCTAGAAGCATCGCCTTTACGCTCTCTGCGATCGGGAAAATGGGTCAAACTAATCTGTGGCGCGAGTTTTCAAGATTTAGCCGTGATTCGTAATCTTGTCCTAGTCTATAGTTTGGCGGGGGTGGATTGCGTTGATGTGGCGGCGGATGGGGCAGTAATTACGGCGGCAAGGGAAGGGATTTTGGCCGCAAAAGAATTTTCACAAAATCAAGGTTTACTACAATTCAGCCCGCCCTGGTTAATGATCAGTTTGAATGATGGTGAAGATCCCCATTTTCGCAAAGCCCAATTTGATCCCCATCGCTGCCCCTCGAATTGTCTCCGTCCCTGTGAGATGATTTGTCCCGCCCAGGCGATTAATACCAAGGGTGTGATTGATGAACGATGTTATGGTTGTGGACGTTGTTTGCCCGTTTGTCCCTTGGGACTAATTACCGCTCGTTCCCAGGTTGCGACACCCAGTACCATGCAACCTTTTTTGGAATTGGGAATGATTGATGCGATTGAACTGCATACCCAAGTGGGCCACGAATCTGAATTTAAAAATCTCTGGAAGGCGATCGCATCCTGGTGCGACGGGTTAAAAATATTAGCCATTAGTTGTCCCGAACAATCGGGGGTTTTAGACTATTTGCATTTTCTCAATGATCTCATTCAGCCCCTACCCTGTCCCCTCATTTGGCAGACCGATGGCCGTCCCATGAGCGGAGATATTGGCAAAGGAACCACCCATGCCGCCATTAAATTAGCCCAAAAAGTTCTCGCCTCAGATTTATCGGGTTATGTCCAAGTGGCAGGGGGAACGAATGGCCATACGGTGAATAAATTAAAAGAAATAGGATTACTGCAAAAATCATCAAATTCATTATTAAATGGCATTAATCCGTCTTTTTCTATCTCAGGAATTGCCTACGGAAGTTATGCTCGTTCTCTGTTATTACCAATTTTAGAGGAAATGGAAAAGCAGAATCTCAAACAAATGGGTCAAAATTCGTTAGGATCAACTCATCTAGAAAATTATCCTGATTTATTCTCATCTGCTTTGTCCCTAGCGACTGCCGTTGTTTCTGATTTAAAATACGTCGTTGATAATCGTTTATCAAGCATAAAATAACATTTTCAAGCTTAAAAGACTAAATTTTTATCCAAAATGCCACTAGAAAGCACTAATCCCCATTCAATGCAAATTACCGACGATCTCAGTCAATTACTGGATATTTTACCGACCTCTATTCGTCTGGCCTTAGCGGATCATCCCCAACGGGACAGTCTGATTGAAGTCGTCATGGATTTGGGACGCTTACCCGAAGCACGATTTCCCAAGGAAGCCGTTTATCTGGGAGAGATTCCCATTTCCAAAGAAGATCTACAATTTTCTATCGCAAGAGTGGGCTATTTTAGTGGCGATAATCGGGCGGGAATTGAACGGACTTTGCATCGCATTAGTGCCATTCGCAATCGGACTGACGATATTATTGGCCTAACTTGTCGGGTGGGACGGGCGGTTTTTGGCACGATCTCGATGATTCGGGATTTAGTCGAAACGGGTCAGTCGATTTTACTGCTGGGTCGTCCAGGAGTGGGAAAAACAACGGCATTACGGGAAATTGCGCGGGTATTAGCAGAAGACCTCAAAAAACGGGTCGTCATTATTGATACGTCCAATGAAATTGCTGGTGATGGTGATATTCCCCACCCCGCGATCGGTAGAGCCAGACGGATGCAGGTGGCTCGTCCTGAATTGCAACACCAAGTGATGATCGAAGCGGTGGAAAATCATATGCCCGAAGTGATAGTCATTGACGAAATCGGTACGGAATTAGAGGCTCTGGCTGCTAGAACGATCGCCGAACGGGGGGTTCAATTAGTCGGAACCGCTCACGGAAATCGTATCGAAAATTTAATTAAAAATCCTACCCTTTCCGATCTGGTCGGTGGCATTCAAGCGGTTACCCTGGGGGATGAAGAAGCTCGCAGAAGGGGTTCCCAAAAAACGGTGTTAGAAAGAAAAGCACCTCCGACTTTTGAGATCGCGGTGGAAATGTTAGAGCGGCAACGCTGGGTGATCCATGCCGATGTGGCCCAAACCGTTGATATTCTCCTGCGGGGCAAGGAACCTGGATTCCAAACCCGTTCCGTTGATGAACAGGGAGAAGTGCAAATTATTCAAGAAACGCCCCAAGTTCAACCCAAAATTCCCTCATTTGGTCAACCCGATCCCTTTGCGGGTTCTCCCCGTCCGACAGGTTGGCGAGCGTCTGGACGAATGGCTCCTCTGGCTCCCGTTGATTCCGCGCCTTTAACGACCGTCGAGGATCGGGAATTTGAACAATTACTGGATAAGTCCTGGGTGCAATCTGAGGAAGAAACAGATAAAATCCGCGTTCCTGGCCCCAATGGCGAAGATTTACCCGTCTATATTTATCCCTACGGGCTAGGACGGAGCCAATTAGAGCAGGTCATTGAAATCCTCAACTTACCCGTCGTTCTCACTAAAGATCTGGAAAATGCGGATGCGGTGATTGCTTTACGGACGCACGTTAAAACCCATTCTAAATTACGCCATGCTGCCAAAGGTCGTAACGTTCCTATCTACGGCATCAAATCTAATACGATTCCCCAGATTACCCGTGTTTTACGGCGTTTATTAGGGATGGATGATCATAAAGATCCAGAGGCAGTGGATCTACGTCTGTTTTCTCGTGGTAGCAACGATGATGAACTAGAAGGACTCGAAGAAGCTCGTTTAGCGGTTGAACAAATTGTCATTCCCACAGGCCAACCCGTTGAATTGTTACCGCGATCGCCGAAAGTCCGCAAAATGCAGCACGAATTAGTCGAACATTACCGTCTCCAATCCGATAGTTTTGGGGAAGAACCGAACCGACGATTACGGATTTACCCCGCCTAAGTTTCCTCGGTGACCCGATTGAATCAATTAGAATTTAAACAGTACTCGCGACGACTTACCACCAAGACGGATTCACCCTTACCTGATTCGGTCATGACCTTACGCACTGGAAAAAATTTGGCGATCGCCTATATTCTTTGGGGATTTGGCTTTTTTGGATTTTGTGGCATCCATCGCTTATATCTGGGAAAACCGATCACAGGATTATTGTGGCTATTTAGTGGAGGACTCTGTTTTGTGGGTCAACTCATTGACCTATTTTTAATTCCTGGCATGGTCAAAGCAGAACAAACCTATAGCCCTCAATTTTTAGCTAAAGAAGGAGGCTTTATTCCTATTCAATTTAGTCAGCAAGTACTAGAAAAATTAGACCGATTGGATGAAAAATTACACAGCACCTTTGTCCGTTCTAAAAAAATAGAATTAACGCCTCTTCATCGTTTACTGGAAGCGGCATCTACCCGTCAAAATGTATTATCCTTTGCCCAGGCAATTATGGTCACAGGTTTAAATCCTGATCAAGTGGAACAAGTCTTGAATGAAGGAATGAAAAAGGGAATTATCCATATTGGCAATGATCCCGAATCAGGGGCAATTCGTTATTATTTTGATATTTGATTAAAAGAATTAAGCAAAATTTTGAGCAATTAGCTTCGCCTCTTGTAATAGTTGTTGTGCCAATCGAAACAACTCTTTTCCCGTGTGTAAATAATATTCATCATAAGAAGATGCAAATTGTCCCAATTCATCTAAACCATCATCTAAATGATTCAAACAATAGTAAAGGGAAAGAGCAATTTTAGCTGTCTCCACAGGGTTCGGTTGAGAAGCAAAAATTAAATGGGCTTTTTCCAGATCTTCCCGACATTCTCTCAGATAATCTTCAAAATCAGCCATTAATTCATCATCAAAGGGATCAGCCGCCAACAGATCAATTTGAGAGTGGAGAGGATTAAGAACGTTTAAAAATAATCGATTTAACGGCCCATAGATTCTTCTCATCCATTGCTGTAATAATTCGTCTGCTTCCTTGCTTGCCTGGCGACGCTGTTGAGCATGGGATTGAGCTGCTCGGTTTCTTCGTTCACGTTTCGTTGGATCAGAGCTACCCTCTAACTGTTTATCATAGTGATTTCTCCGTTGAACATCCCCTAAAATTTCATAGGCCGTATTAATCTCCACAATACTGTCATGATTAGCCGAATGATGTTGACTATCGGGGTGAAACTGTTTGACTAATCGGCGATAGGATTGCTTAATTTCCTTCTGGGTAGCTGTTGAACAGACCTCTAAAATTTCGTAATAGTTCATGGAAAAATCAGTGGAGCAAGGATTTTATTTTAGCGACTAATGCTGATTCGTCGCGATCGCGGTCTCTAGATCTTGAAAAAGCGGTGTACTTAAATAACGTTCTCCAAAGCTGGGTTGAATCATAACGATCAGTTTGTCTTTATTTTCTAAGCGTTTGCCCACCTTAATCGCTGCCGCCAAAGCCGCCCCGCTAGAAATCCCTGACAAAATGCCCTCTTCCCTGGCTAAACGACGACCGTACAAAATAGCCTCTTCATCGGATACCGTAATAATTTCATCGATTAATTCAACTTTTAGCACTTCAGGAATAAATCCCGCTCCAATCCCTTGAATCCGATGGGCCCCTGGTAATCCTCCTGATAAAACAGGACTATTACTTGGTTCAACCGCGATCGCCTGAAAACTAGACTTACGCTGTTTAAGTACCTCAGCCACCCCCGTAATCGTTCCTCCCGTTCCCACGCCTGCCACCACAAAATCCGCCTTCCCATCCGTATCTTCCCAAATTTCCTCCGCCGTTGTCAAACGATGAATTTCAGGATTCGCTGGATTATTAAACTGTTGCAAAATATAGGCATCGGGTAAACTTGCGGCAATATCCTGAGCCCGACGAATACAACCACTCATCCCCTCACTTCCTGGGGTTAACTCTAATTTTGCCCCATAGGCCTGCAACATAGCCCGCCTTTCCTTACTCATGGTTTCTGGCATCGTTAAAATCAACTGATATCCTTTTGCCGCCGCCACCATCGCCAGAGCAATTCCCGTATTCCCAGAAGTTGGCTCGACGAGAATCGTTTTACCAGGCGTAATTAACCCCTCCCGTTCGGCTCGGTTGATCATATTAATTCCAATACGATCTTTTACAGACGCAGAGGGATTCATACCTTCTAGCTTAACCACAATCTGAGCCACACACCCTTCTGACAGGGGAATGGCATTCAAATGGACTAAAGGAGTACGACCAATGAGTTCGGTAATATTGTTTGCAATTTTCATTATTTTTTTGTTTATTAAATAGCTTCTATAGAGAATGGTATAACGAAAAAACCCCGCGATAAGCGAGGTTTACAAGAATTTTAAAGAATTAGGCTTTCCAAATTAACTGATTAGAACGTGAAAGTACCACGAACTGTTCCAATGAAAGCATCCTTCGCATTGGTTGTCTGTTCTGGCTTAGAAATCCAGATTACACCAGGAGTGATAGAAAGATTATCGGTAACTTGATACTTGTAGAACATTTCAACCTGTACGGGATTGGTACGAGGTAAAAGAAGATTGTTTCCTCCGCTGGTGAAACCCGTTAAATAAGGTTGAACACCAGCGAAGATACCAAGAACATTTCCTTCTTTACCCAGGTCAGGGAAAGCAAAACCACCACCATAAGTCCAGATGCTACCATTGCCAGCACCGATGACATGGACGTTAGTGTAGCTACCATAACTACTAAAGTTTAACCAATCAGCAACACGCCAAGTTCCTTGGACACCATAACTGTTGGTATTTTTACCACCAAAGTCGTAGGGGTTAATTTGGTTGCCCGTTTGAGTAGACCCACTGTATTGACCATTATAAGTTCCTGTTGCAGTGGGAGGCGCGCCAATTGAACCAGCCGCTAAGGAATTATTTAATTCTGCACGGGATAAGTTAGAGGCCGTTGTCCCAACAAGACCAGTGCCAGTTTTGCTACCTTGTCCGAAGATAGGACTGTCGGGCGAGTGGTAAGCGTTGACGTAGGTGAAGGCAAGGCTGATGCCATCTGCAATGTTGGCATTGACTTGGGCTAAAGCGGCATAGTTACCGTCGAACAGCCCGTTACCACCGTCGTTGAAAGTATAATTGCGATTTGTAACTGGGTTGGTGCTTTGATTACCGCTACTAGGGTTATTACCTGTTCCCGCTAAGTAACCTAAGCTCAAGGAGGTGGGTCCCAAGAGGCTGTTCAAGAAACCAAGCTCTAAGCTGGTACCGATACCTGCACCACCACCAATTTGGTAGATGGGGTTTCTTTCAGAGAATTCACTGATTGCACCTTTACCACCGCCGTAGTCGTCAAAGTAGGGGTTCAAGGTAGGAACGAAGTCAGCCCACTGACCGCCCCAACCAGCGATATAGGTGTTTAAGCGCATATTGTCGCCCAAGGAAATGGGAACATAATAAGCCAACCAGTCAACAGCTACGTTGTTGTTGGGGCCGCCGCCACCAGTCTGCCAACTTTGGGTAAAGCTAGGACTGTTATAAGAACTACCCATAACGCCTAATTGTTGTCCACTGTTGATGTTAGGGTTATAAACATTGTTGGTGGGGTAGAAAGATTTGAAGGATTGGTAGTTATTAGCCGCAAGACGAGTAACCAATAAGTCATCGCCACTGAAGCTGGTGTTGAACTGCAAGCGAACCCGGTCTTGCATTACAACTTGGTTGTTATTGGTTTGGTTATTGAGGGTATTTTTGGTTCCAAAGATACCTGTAGGAGCGATGACCACTTCCCCAGTCAATTTAGTGGTGGTGGAGAATTGGTGATCTTCCAAGAAGGAAGTACGAGCTTCCAAGTTATCAACCCGCGCGCCTAAAGCAGCTAGTTCTGCTTCAAATTCTTGCATTAGGCGTTTGAGTTTATCTATATCTTCACGAAGAACCGCAACGTTTTCTTGAATTAAACGTTCCATGACGTTCATACAAGCATTCAAACCAGCCGCAAATTCCCAGCGACTGAGAGCGCGATTACCACGGAAGGTACGATCAGGATAACCAACGATACAACCATAACGCTCGACTAGGCTCTTAAGTGCTTCGTAGGCCCATTCGGTAGGTTGAACGTCGCGGAGTTCACTAACGCTAGTGACTTGATCAACAGAAGTATTTGTTTGACCTTCGTTGCTATATTCGTCAAGTTTATTTAAAAGCTGATTGTCTTTTTGGGAGTTGCTGAATTCGGGGGTAGCTTGTGCAAGCTCAATCGAATCCGCTTTTGCATTGACCGTTTCGGACTTAACTGAAGCATCCGCTGCTTGGGCAGAAGAACTTACAGCTAGGGCAGCACCAATAATAGCTGGGCTGATTAACACAGATTTCCAGAACATTTTAAGCATTTTAGCTTTTCCTCACACCTTTACACCTTAAGTTTGACGATAGATTATTAGGCTACTGTCCATTCCATTATACACAGCTTTTTGAGATTGTAAAACAGATTTTAAAAAATTAAGCTTGGTGTAACATAGTTTTCCTTGTTTCACTGAGATCTAAGGCTCTATGGGATGCTTATTTTGGACTCTGTTAACGCTCTTCATTGCTTTGTAGTTTGGTTGTATATATTATGAAGATTTTAACGCCTTCATATAAAAATGGCTTGGATAAGCTTTTGATTGTTCACAATTTAACACGATCACCTTGTAAAAACTATCCGCCTCCCTAACAAATTATTAAGGAAGCGGTCTAGTGGGGTCTCGCTGATTGAAACCTAACTGCCGAGAGGAACTCTAGAAACAGTTTATGGGTTATAGAAGAACTGGTTCACTAAAGAACAGCCTCGGCCCACAGTTGGCTAAATCCAATCAGGTGACCCAGATGTTTACTACTTTCTATCATGGGCATCACCTCCTTTATCGCCTAGTTGGCTTGTGTCTCAAGGGTTAATGGATTTAAGTTAGCGTATATTTTTAGGAAAGGCAAGGCAAGTTTGCAAAATTTTTTGTACAAGGTGGGGATGGTTGCCAAAATGTAAGTGGAGATAGGAGGCATGGAGGTTTTGCCTTGTCCATCCTTCCTGTTGAATGGGATCTTGGGTTAAATAGCCTTGAATTTGAAACAGGGGGTTAGGGGAAAGTTGGGTCAGACGGGAACGGTGAAATTCATGACCCCACATTTTTTGACCTTGGGGGATGAGTCCTTCGGGTTGTAAGGCGATCGCCCTGCGATAACCAAGGGTGAGTTTGGCTCCCATGATGGCGGTAGTCGGCAATATCCCTAGCATTGGCCAATTTTCCCCCGATAAATCAATAATTTCGTCACAAAGATACATTAAACCGCCACATTCAGCATAGGTCGGCATTCCCTGGGCGATCGCGTTCTTGATTTCTTGGTGTAAATTGTAGTTCTCGCTCAGAGTTTGGGCAAAGACTTCAGGAAAACCGCCTCCTATATATAGTCCCTGAATATCAAGGGGCAAATTGGAATCTTCTAGGGGACTCCAATAAACGAGTTCGGCTCCCTGTTCGGTCAATAAATCCAGATTGTCTTGATAGTAAAAATTGAAGGCGCGATCGCGGGCAATGGCTATGCGGGGATTTTTAATAGGTTTTTGAATTAAAAGCTGGTTCGGTTGATGGTGAGAAATTTTCGGGGTTAACAAGGGTAAAAGTTTTTCCCAGTCGAAACAAGATTGAGCTAAGTTTGCAAGTTTGTGGAATAACTGGTTTAAATGGGGTAATTCGTCGGTAGGAACCAATCCCAAATGGCGATCAGGGATGTTCAGGTCATCTTCCCGATGAACAACGCCTAAGATGGGTAAATTAATATTTTCTAAGGCAGAAGAGAGTTGGGTTAAGTGGCGATCGCTCCCGACTCGATTGAGAATAACGCCGATGATGTTGACATGGGGATCAAAATTTCGATATCCAGAGGCGATCGCGGCGATCGAACCCGATAGGCGACTGCAATCGAGGACTAGCAGAACAGGCAAGTTTAATAAGCGAGCAATGTGGGCAGTAGAGGCAAAATCCTGGCAATTATTGAGAGAAATTCCGTCAAATAATCCCATTACACCTTCAATTAACGCATAATCAACGCCTTGAGCATGACGAGCATAACAATTTTGAACATAGGTTTCTGAGGTTAAAACGGGATCTAGATTCCGACAGGGTAATCCCGTTACCTGGGTGTGAAACATGGGATCTATATAGTCTGGCCCTACTTTAAAGGATTGAACTCTAGCTCCTTTGTGGGACAGAAAAGAGAGAATTGCTAGGGTAATAGTCGTTTTACCGACACCGCTTCGTTCTCCTGCAATAATTAACGCCATTGTTTAAATTGATGAGTGGAGGACTGCATACTGGTCTAAGAGGGTTTCAATTTGGTTTAATAACTTTTCTTGAGTCCAATTTTGATAAAGAGAGGCCGCGATCGCTGCTCCGCCTGCACCGACTCCTTCCTTGACAAACCCTTTTTCATAGAACTGTAGGGCAGAATAACGGGACTGGGAAAAATTTAATTGGGTAGCAATCAAGGAAACTGGGGGCATTAATTCCGCAAGGCCAATGGTGTCGCCTGTTTCATCTTCTGCGACCCAACGGGTAGTGCCGACGACAATCTGTTCTAAGTTCGCAGTTTGTAAACCTAATTTTAAAATCCCTTGAATCAGGGCATAGACCGCTAACATTTGGGTTCCGCCCGCTAACATCACTCCGACGCTCTGACTGGCCGCGATCGCCATTCCTGCGGCCACAATTTGCATGGGATCACCGACCGCCGCCACGCATTCAAAGGGATCAGAAGTTTGTAAATGAGCAATATCTAGACCTTTTTGGACTAATTCTTGTTTTTGTTGGTGATTACATTCGGGATGACTGCTATTAACTTTCCCAAAAGCATTGATTCCTAAAGCCGTCAAAAGAGCCAAAGCCGTAGTAGTTCCCCCAACAACACATTCACTCAAAATCAGATAGCTATCGGGACAATCTTGGGCTATTTTTTTTCCCCAGATTAATCCCTGTTCAAACAAGTGATGGACAATGTTGAGGGGTAACGCCTGACCACTGGTTAAACATTTCGCGGCTAATCCACCTAAATCAATATGGGGAACTGTCGGTGCGATGGGTAGGCCTGTATTAAATAGATAGACGGGAATTTTCAGTTTTTCGACGACGGCGCGGGTAATGAAAACAGGAGAGACACCCACCGTTAGAGGCGGTAAGGGGTATTGGGGCGAGGATTGGCAACCATTAATTAAAAATTCGCTGTCCGCGATCGCGGTATATTGTCGATCTTGGGGCGTTTTTCCTGCGGCAGAAATGCCTGGAATTAATCCTGTTTCCGTAAAACCCAGCAGACAAGCAAAAACAGGACGTTGCGATCTGTTGCGATCCAACCAACGCGCTCCTAGTTCTGACTGGGTATAAATTTTGATCATTTCTAAAGTTAAATTTGAGGCAGATTTTAAGATGAAGGCAACCAGCCAAATAACTTAGCAGCACCAGCAACCAATGTCACCACTAACGCGCCTAAGATTCCTCTGTTTAAAAATTCTTGATTATCTATGCGTTTATCAAAT
>Ga0114972_10001216_pt1 | contig 19338 bp, 21 predicted proteins | sample M_140807_EF_Meta_FD_87354 | JGI IMG/M metagenome (GOLD analysis project Ga0114972, IMG submission 87354) | Freshwater microbial communities from Lake Montjoie, Canada to study carbon cycling - M_140807_EF_MetaG | ecosystem: Environmental > Aquatic > Freshwater > Lake | place: Lake Montjoie... | reverse complement strand
GAGTTTATCGACTATTTTAACCGCACTATGGCGAAACCCTTCCAATGGACGTATCGTGGAAAGGTCTTGGCTGCTTAAATTTTATAGCACCCAAACTTAAGCCTTAGACTACTAGTTCAAAAAAGGTTCACCAAAGCCCAAAAGTTAGCTTAACTTAATCCAGCGGAATTCAATGGCCGTTGTCTAACCGATATAATAGTTTGGATTAATGCTTTCAAACCCCAAAGACGCGCATCGCCCAATTTGTCCCGTTAGATCACAGGATCACAAAAATTCAAGCCAGACTTTCCCGATTATTGATTAGGATAGACAGTATGCTAGATACCATTATTATTCTTTTATTCGTCTTCGCGATCGCGGGAATCGGCTTTGATAGCGTGGACTTACTTCCTGATACGGTTCGATCGCAAATTTCTAATATAGACGCATTACGCTGGTTGGCCGCAGGATTTACCTCTATTATCGGCTTGGCTCTGGGTCTGGTCGCCCAAACCACCTATCGCCGCCTGGAAAAACAAATTCGCTTGACCCCCATTGAAACAATTCTCACTCGCGCCGTCGGCTTGGTGATCGGATTGTTGATTGCGAATTTAATGTTAGCTCCGATTTTCCTATTACCAATTCCTGGCGAATTTTCTTTTATTAAACCAACAATGGCAGTTCTGGGCAGTATTACCTCCGCTTTTTTAGGAATTAGCCTTGCAGACACTCACGGACGGACTTTTTTAAGATTAATTAATCCCAATAGTATTGAAACAATGTTGGTTGCCGAGGGAACCCTCAGACCCGTCGCGCCTAAAATTCTAGACACTAGTTGCATTATCGACGGTCGCATTGAGCAATTACTCGATACGGGTTTTATTGAAGGACAAATCTTGGTTCCCCAATTTGTTCTAGCAGAATTACAGCAATTAGCCGATACCAGTAATGATCAAAAACGAGTACGGGGAAGACGGGGATTAGATATTTTAGGACGAATGCAAGAGCTTTATCCAGAGCGTATTGTCATTCATTCGGCGGATTACGAGGATATTAGTACAGTGGATGCAAAATTGGTTCATCTTTCCCAGGAGATTAACGGGATGTTGCTGACCAATGATTACAATCTCAGTAAGGTGGCTAATCTGCAAAAGGTGATTATTCTCAATGTCAATGATCTCGCCCAGGCATTACGCCCCATTTATCTACCAGGTGATCCCCTCGATCTAAAGATTCTCAAACAAGGTAAGGAACCCGCCCAGGGAATTGGTTATTTAGATGATGGAACAATGGTGGTAGTAGAAGAAGGGCGAGAATTTCTGGGTTCAGAGGTGAGAGTGATTGTGACTTCTGCTTTGCAAACTTCGGCAGGGCGAATGATTTTTGCGAAACCGCGATCAGTCATGGCTTCTTCTTAAATGAGTCAATTCAATTACTCTAAAATAAATGTCTTGGGGGTGTATCTTTCTTTTATCTGAAACATAGAAAATCATAGTGTGTTTAGACACATAAACCTGTTGATGTAGATTGCCAAGATTGTAAAAATACATTACGATATTCACCCTTTTTTGTCAAATACCAGCTAAAGCGATTGCTCTATATTGATGATACAATCCTTCACAAACCTGAGTATCTAAAAAACGAGAATGACCCACAACTTTCAATCTTTGGCTAACTTTTATCAAAATGCCCTTCTCCAAGATGTAATCCCTTTTTGGGAAAAATATTCCTTAGACCGAGAACAGGGGGGGTATTTCACCTGTTTAGATAGAAAAGGGAAGGCTTACGACACCGATAAATTTATTTGGCTGCAAAATCGTCAAGTTTGGTTATTTTCTACCCTTTACAATCAATTAGAAAAATGTCAAAGTTGGTTAGACATCGCCACACACGGAGCCAATTTTTTAGCCAAACACGGTAGAGATGCTAACGGAAATTGGTATTTTTCCCTCGATCGCGCGGGTAATCCTTTGACCCAACCCTACAATATTTTTTCCGATTGTTTTGCCGCCATGGCCTTTAGTCAATATGCCCTTGCGATGGGTGATGAAGAGTCGAAAGCGATCGCCTTACAAGCCTATAACAACGTTCTACGGCGCAAAGATAACCCTAAAGGTCAATACAGTAAAACCCATCCAGGTACTCGTTCCCTCAAGTCTCTAGCCGTTCCCATGATTTTGGCCAATTTAACCTTAGAAATGGCCTGGCTACTGTCTCCCGAAACCCTGGAAACGGTTTTAGAGCAAACCGTTAAAGAAGTGATGACGGATTTTCTAGATGTAGAACGGGGATTAATGTTTGAAAATATCCAACCCGATGGTTCCCATTTAGATTGCTTTGATGGACGATTGATTAATCCAGGTCACGGCATTGAAGCGATGTGGTTCATTATGGATATTGCTAACCGTAGCAACGATCAACAAACCATTAATCAAGCCGTCGATGTGGTTTTAAATATTCTCAATTTTGCTTGGGATCACGAATACGGCGGACTTTATTATTTCATGGATGCAGAGGGACATCCCCCCCAACAATTGGAATGGGATCAAAAGCTTTGGTGGGTACATTTAGAATCCTTAGTTGCTTTGGCGATGGGTTATCGCTTAACGGGACGAACGGAATGTTGGGAATGGTATCAACGTCTGCATGATTACAGTTGGTCAAAGTTTGCTGATCCTGAATATGGAGAATGGTTCGGTTATCTTAATCGTCGGGGAGAAGTTTTATTAAATTTAAAAGGCGGAAAGTGGAAGGGGTGTTTCCATGTTCCCCGTGCTTTATTGCTCTGTTGGAAAAATTTTAAACTATTAGCCAAAGCATCCTAATAATTAGGCAACTTCGTGACCCGCCTGGGCGATCGCGTTTTTAATTTCGGCTTCGGAAGCAGTTGTTTCAATGGTGACAACTTTTGTGGGAACATCAACACTGACTTGAGCATCGGGAATTTGATTTTTAATGGCATTGGTGATAGCTTCGGCACAACCACCACAGGCAATACTAGAAACGGTTAATTGAATTGACATGATTAAAATAGGAAGTAATAAATGAAAAAAATCAAACAAGAATTAGATTAATTGAAAGTCTCCCAGCATTGGGGGATTTAGGGGGCGATAAAAAACTACCATTTTAAAGTAGAAGCTTCATTTCCTTGTTCTCGTTTGATTTTAGCATCTTTTTCAAACCACGTAATGACCTGTTGATGGCTGAGGTCTTCCATTGTCACCCCGCTATCTTTGGCAATAACATTCAATAATCGCAGGGAAGAAATAGTCAGACGAGTTAAAAATTTTTCCGATTGACTCAATAAAGCGCGATCAACATCGGCAGATTCGTCTGGGGTTAAAAATTGTGTTGAATTTGATTGAGAATTTATCATTATTAATTTAGACAATAATTCGGGGTAAACGGTGTTTAAAACCACAAAGAATTTCCCAGGAAATGGTTCCCAAGCTATTCGCCCAGTTATCGGCTGAAATAGCGTGATCGCCGTCGGTTCCAATCAAGGTAACAACTTCCCCGACGGGTAAATGGGGTAAATGAGTAATATCGAGCATCATCTGATCCATTGTAATTGCACCGATTTGCTTGACCCACTCACCCCGAATCAGGACTTGTAAACGATTGGATAAATTACGGGGAACACCATCAGCATAACCAATTCCGACGATCGCCAGACGGGTTTCGCGATCGCTGATGAAATGATGACCATAACTCACGCCTGTTCCAGGGGGAATCGTTTTGATTTGGCTAATTTTAGCTTTCACCTGAAGCACGGGTTTTAAATCAATCTGGGAACGTAAATGGGGCGCGGGATAGAGTCCGTATAAACCGAGTCCGACTCGCACTAAATCATAATGAAATTGGGAGCCGTTGAGGGTCGCGGCAGAATTGGCCAGATGTAATTTAGGGATTTTAATGCCGTGTTTTTGGAGATCGGCGATCGCGGATTCAAAACGGTGTTGCTGCTGTTCTATGACGGTGCGATCGGGATCATCGGCGGTGGCGAGGTGAGAATAAATACTAGCTAAATGGAGATTCGGTAAACCTTTGACGGTTTGCACAAAATTGACGGCTTGTTGCCAGGAGGTTCCTAAACGAGACATTCCCGTATCGAGTTTGAGGTGAACCGAGAGTTTTTTAGCCTGTTTTTCTAAGGTTTTGGCAAATAAAATCGCTTGTTCTGCATTACAGAGCGTGGGTTCCAGTTGCCAATGGATAATGGCCCGCACTTCCTCTGGGGTATTAATTGCACCCAAAATTAAAATGGGAGCCGTTATTCCCGCTTCTCGTAATTCAATCCCTTCTCCCAAGGTCGCGATCGCCAGCCAGGTTGCCCCCGCTTCCAAGGCCATTTGGGCAACCCGAACTGCCCCATGACCGTAGGCATCGGCCTTGACCACTGCCATTAAATCCGTATCGCGCTTTAATAAACCCTTGAATTGCCGTACATTATGACGAAGGGCATTTTGGTCAATTTCGACCCAGGCTCGTTGGCGAATTAATTCCGACAGACGAAAATCATAACAGCCCTGATTCACCAGATCAGGCGTTGATTCTTGACTTAATACCACCCTTTTCTCCTCACCACCAATCCACAGATTTAGGTTAAAGATAAACGCAAATTGACAAAAGTTCCAGTATTCACTGAAGATTTGAGGCTAGTTTTTAGGTCAGAATCAAATTTTTAAGGATTGCCGAATCCAGCTAAAACATCCTTGGAGAAGGGGCAAAGGATATGTTAACTTTTATAAAGTTTCCTGATTTTGGTAATAAATTACAGATGAACGCAGAAATTCTCGAATCCCTTAAAGTCTGGTCACAGTTTGGTCATCCCCTCGTGATGTGGGGTTTGTTTGCCCTATCCCTATATGCGATGTATTTAGGCTTTCAAGCCCGTAGTATTCGGTCAGTGGAAGCAGAGGTTCGCAAAGAGTTAATCCAAAAGGATGTCCGTACTAAGCATTATCTGATGGGATCAATCTTGCTCGCCTTGATGGTTGTGGGCTGTATTGGGGGTATGACCGTCACTTATATTAATAATGGTAAGTTATTTGTCGGCCCCCATCTGATTGTTGGTTTGGCTATGACAGGCATTATCGCGATCGCCGCCGCCCTTTCACCCCTGATGCAAAAAGGGAACGAATTAGCCCGCTATACCCATATAGTGTTAAATATTGTCCTAGTGGGACTATTTGGCTGGCAGGCTGTCACAGGCATGGATATTGTCCAACGCATTATCAGTAAACTGTAGAAATGAATGAAAATTGCCTATTTGATCAATACTTACCCGAATCCAAGCTGTACCTTTATTCGTCGAGAAATCGCGGCCCTAGAAGCTAACGGTATTCCTATTCTACGCTTTGCTGTTCGCCCATCCGAAGCAAATTTACTCGACGAAGCTGATCAAAAAGAACGTCTAAAAACTCGCTTTATTCTCAAAACTGGGCCAATTAAATTACTATTGGCGTTAGGTAGAGCCATATTGACGAAACCCCTAGATTTCTTGAAAACCTGTCAATTAATGTTCAAAATTGGCATTAAGGGCGAAAAAAATCTTATCTATCATCTTATCTATCTGGTTGAAGCTTGCGTTCTGCTAGACTGGTCAAACCAAGCTTCTCTTGATCATATTCATGTTCATTTTGGAACCAATGCCGCCACTGTTGCCATGCTTTGTCACTCTTTAGGCGGCCCTACCTACAGTTTTACCGTTCATGGCCCAGAAGAGTTTGATAAAGTTAACGCGATCGCGTTACCTGAAAAAATCAAACGAGCGAGTTTCGTGGTTGCCGTATCTTCTTTTGGTCGGAGTCAACTATTGCGTTGGTGCGATTATTCAGATTGGTCAAAAATCCAAGTCGTTCACTGTGGCTTAGATGCCATGTTTTTATCCCAGCCCTACGTCCCTTTACCGACCGCACCGCAATTTGTCTGTGTAGGGAGATTGAGTGAGCAAAAAGGAATCTCGATTCTCGTTGAGGCAGTGGGTCAATTAGCGCAAGAAGGTCTCAGGTTTAAACTGGTTCTCGTGGGAGATGGCCCTCTGCGCTCAGAAATTGAAACTTTAATTAAAAATCTTAAATTAGAAGATTATATTCAATTAACAGGTTGGGCGACCAATTTAGAAGTTAGACAACATATTCTCGACTCCCAGGTGATGATTTTGCCAAGTTTCGCGGAAGGTCTGCCCGTTGCTATCATGGAATCCCTAGCCCTTTCCCGTCCTGTTTTAACTACCTATATTGCGGGAATTCCCGAATTAATTCAGCCTAATCGTTCGGGTTGGCTTGTTCCTGCTGGTTCCGTTGAGGAGTTGGCGATCGCAATGCGTCAGATCCTTGCCCTTCCCCTAGAGAAAATAGCAGAAATAGGAAAAAACGGGGCAGAAATAGTAGTAAAACAACATAATGCCACAAAGGAAGCCCAAAAACTCCTTAAACTCTTTCAATCTCAAATTCATAATAATTCAACTACCTAGTCTCTCTGCTCAACTCTTGGCTAAAAGGTCTGTTCTCTCAAAAATGACCACAGTTTAAGATTCCTTAAAATTTGTGATAATAAAGTTGAGGTTCATTTAATCCTAATTGTTTTGTCCTTGAGATAGTGATAACAATGATTACAATAGTAGCAAAAGCGATAAAAGCAACGAAGATAATAGAGAATAATATTGTCTGAAGCTCAGTTAAAGTGTATCTCTCATCATCTTTGTTATTTTCATGGGGTTATCCCCTTTCTCTTCACTGGATCTATGTTAATTTGCCCTAATTGCCATTCCGAAAATCCTAATCGCAACAATTTTTGTCAAAAATGCGGCGTTTCCCTGACCCATCATGATTGCTCAGAATGCGGTACTAGCGTGTTATGGGGCGATGCCACTTGTTCTAACTGTGGTACGGTGACAGGCAAAGTATTGAAGATGGTTATTCGGGAGTCGGTTTCAGAGGAGAATGCGCCCTCAATTTCTGCAAAATTTCCTTCCTTATACGAAGATTGTGTCGATATTGGTCATCGTTATCGTCTTTTAACAAACGAAGCGTTTGCTCCCCAAACCCAGGACTGGGGGGAGAAGGAGGTTCGGGTTCTGGTCGGCAACGTGATCGATTGTCAACCCCTTCAGCCATCTGTACTCAAGGTTCTTCTGTTAAACCAGGGAGAGTTCCTGGCAAAACTTGCTAATTTGTCAGAAATTTCTGAAATAGAGGGAGATTCTGCATGGAAAAGTCTGGATTTACCCAAGTTAGTTCTGCCCTATTTTAAATTCAAGGATTTAACGCCGAAGGTTCCTGAGATCTATGATGCTTGGTGCGAGGAAAATTCGGAAGTTCTCCTGGTAGCTGATCGCAATGCGTGGCAATCCCTGGGTACTGCTTTGTCTGAACCATCCCTGCCGCAATTAGTTTATTGGTTCAATGAAATGGTAGTGCTTTGGCGATCGCTAGTTACACTGAATTATTGTCAAAGTTTGCTCGTTCCAGATAATGTGCGGATCGATGAGGATCAAAATCTGGGATTGCAATTACTCTGCCCCGACCCCGTTGGCGTTACGCCCTCCCTATCGGATTTGGGGAAACAATGGCAAGCCTGGTTAACCGAGAGTTCCCACTTCGTTTCTGATGGATTAAAGGATCTCTTGGCAAAATTGGTAGAAGGAGAAATTCAAAATCCCGATGAGCTAAGTCTTTTGTTAGAGGCGATCGCCATTGAAGAAGAAAATATTAATTTTCCTGAAGATTTTTTAGGGGAAGACTTACCCCAATTCGAGGAACTGGAAGTCTCTGGACAACTGCGGGGGCAAGGGCCGCCCAGCACCCTACCCGATGCCAATCAAGACAATATTCAGGAGTTAGATGACTCGCCGACGGCTGTTTTACCAATGCAACTGAGTGATTTAGCCGATGCCGCCGCCACTGATAGAGGTCGTCAACGCCCTCACAATGAGGATTATTTTGGTTTAGCCACTCAGATCCAAACAAAAGAAGATAATCAGGGGAAAACCATCTATGCCAAGGGGATTTATGTCGTTTGTGACGGCATGGGAGGTCACGCAGCAGGAGAGGTGGCCAGTCAATTAGCCGTGAGTACCCTCCAGAAATATTTTAGTCAACACTGGACGGATAAACTTCCTGATGCGTCGATGATTAATGAAGCCATTCTGTTGGCTAATCAAACAATTTTTGATATTAATCAGACCAATGACAGTGCAGGGAGTGGTCGCATGGGGACAACCTTGATTATGGCTCTTGTCCAAGATACAAAGATCGCGATCGCCCACGTTGGAGATAGCCGTATTTACCGAGTCACCCGTAGAGGCGGTTTAGAACAATTAACAACAGATCATGAAGTAGGGCAACAAGCCATTCAAAATGGTCTTGATCCGACCATTGCTTACGCCCGTCCTGATGCCTATCAGTTAACCCAGGCTTTGGGGCCTCATGGAAGTAATTTTATCCACCCTGATATCCGTTTTTTTGATATTCAGGAAGATACTCTTCTGTTGCTCTGTTCCGATGGTATTTCCGATAATAATTTAGTCGAAGAAAATTGGGAAAATAAACTTTTACCCCTGATTAGTTCCAGTCAGAGTATCGATCGCGGCATGAATAAATTAATGGAATTTGCCAATGATAACAATGGTCACGATAATTTAACGGGCATATTAGTTCGCCTAAAAGTTCGCCCCCAAATTCAAGTAAATGATTGGTAAGCTAATAGCGAATACGAGGGTCAATATAGGCATTAATAATGTCAATTAACATGCTAGCAATCACCACAATGACCCCGAAAAAGATCATTAAACCTTGGACTGTCGGATAATCTCGCAGGGAAATAGCTTCGTATAGACGATTGCCCAACCCTGGCCATGAAAAAGTAACTTCGGTCAGGACGGCTCCCCCCAACAAAGAGGCAAAGGTTAATCCCAGTACGGTAATCACGGGAATGAGGGCATTTTTGAGGGCATGGGCTAACAAAATCTGTCTTTCTCCCACCCCTCTGGCTCTGGCGGCTTCTACATAATCGGCTTGGAGAGTTTGTTTTAAATTAACCCTAACCATTCGTTCAAAAATTCCACTCAACAAAATCCCCAGGGTCAGACAAGGCAAAGCCAAATAATGGATTGATGTCAATAATTGGCTCAAATTCCCCCTTAAAATGCTGTCAATGGTATAAATTCCCGTTAAACCCTGGGGAGCAGTTTCATTGAGCGGAAAACGAGTTCCGAGGGGAAAGCATCCTAATTGGACAGATAACACTAATTGCAGTAACATTCCCACCCAAAAAATGGGTAAGGAGTAGGTGATAATGCCAAATAATCGCCCTCCCACATCAATAGAGGTTCCTGGACGGGAAGCCGCGATCATTCCCAAGGTCACTCCCACCGCGATCGCGACTAACATACTATAAAACGTTAATTCAACAGTTGCGGGAAAATGTCGTTGAATAATTTCCCAGACACTAGTGCCTTTACTGGTGATGGAATTGCCGAGATTTAAGTGTAATAAATTGCCCAAATAATCAAAATATTGCGCCAACAAAGACTTATTTAGCCCTAATTGCTCTCTCATCACTGCTTTGGCGGCTTCTGGGGCGCGATTGCCTAAAATGGCATCAACGGGATCACCAGGCGTTGCCCGCAAGAGGAGAAAAACCACCGTTACAATTGTCCAGATCATCAAGGGAGCGAGCAAAAGACGGGCAGAGATATAGTATTGGAGAGCTTTGGCGCGAGACATAGATTAACTAAAGAATTTATTTTAAAACAAGAAAAATAACGAGAAAATCCGTATTTTATCAAATTTATTCGGGATTATCAGGTTTTATATTAGAATCATCAGGTTTTATATTAGAATCATCAACGCTGATGCTGGGATCATTATCGGACTCATCAGCCTCAATATTGAGTCGATCAATATCAATATCAGGATAATTTTCGGGATTCATGGGATTAGCACCAATTCCTAGCTCATGTTTACTGGCTTTTAATGCTTTCCACAGAGCTTTAATTTTTTTGTAGGCATCCTTTGTGTCAATTTTTCCCGCCGTTTCTAGATTGCAAATATAACTCACTTTTTGGGCAAATTCCTGTAAATTAGCGTTAAAAACCAAGTTTTCTGGTTTAACTTTCCCATGATAGGGGCTACGAGGATGGAGAAAATTTTCTATTTCTGGATTGGATGGCATAGGATCTCCTCGTTTAAATGTGATCAACTCTAGTCTATTCTAGGGTAATTAGTTTGTTTGAGTTGATAGAAATATTAAATCTTTCCACTCTCAGACTAAAATTAGCAGTATTTTTGTTTAAAATCCGTATGAATTGGACAACTTGGACATTAAAAGAGAAAATTGGTCAACTGATCGTCGTTAGAGCGTCGGGTTTCTTGTTTGATCACCAGATTCGTTATCCCCTTTGGGAAGCTCCTCAAAAACAATTGAAGTATGGACTAGAAAGCCTTAATTTAGGGGGCGTTATTTTATTGGGGGGCAGTGCGGTGGAGTTGGCCGCTAGAACCGAACAGTTACAGGGCTGGTCTCAGACTCCTTTGTTGATTTGTGCTGATATCGAAGAAGGAGTGGGTCAACGTTTTTCTGGGGCAACTTGGTTTCCGCCTCCGATGGCCTTGGGCGCGATCGCAAAAGAAGATTTGACCCTAGCCCAACGTTACGCGACAGAAATGGGAGAAATCACCGCTAAAGAAGCCCTAGCCATTGGCATTAACTGGGTTTTGGCTCCCATCGCCGATGTCAATAATAATCCTGAAAATCCTGTCATTAATATTCGTGCCTTTGGAGAAAACCCAGAAATTGTCGGGGCTTTAGTTAAAAGTTTTATTGAGGGAGCGAAAAAATATCCTGTTCTCACCACCGCTAAACATTTTCCAGGCCACGGCGACACTGCAACGGATTCCCATCTCCATTTACCTATTATTCCCCATGATCTGGAACGATTAGAAGCCATTGAATTGCCTCCCTTTCAATCCGCGATCGGGGCAGGAGTAGATACAGTGATGACAGCCCATATTCGCATTCCCGCGTGGGATCAGGATAATCCCGCGACCCTTTCTTACTCAATTTTAACCGAACAATTACGGCAAAAAATGGGATTTGAGGGGTTAATTGTCACCGATGCCCTCATTATGGGCGGTATAACCCAAGAAGCAACCCCAGAAGAAGTGGCAGTCCGTGCCTTGGCCGCAGGAGCCGATATTTTATTAATGCCTCCCGATCCCGAAAAAGCGATCAAAGCCGTTTATCAAGCAGTGCGATCGGGAAGATTAAGCGAAGCCAGAATTGAGCGATCCGTCGAAAAAATTTGGCAAGCAAAGGAAAAATTAGGGTTATTTAACCAGACTATTCCAACCTTAACCCTAGAAGATTTAAGTACGGAGAGTGCGCGGTCATCTGTTCGAGCGATGGTGAAAAAATCCCTCAGAAAAGGGGGGAATTTGCCGCTAAAAATTGAGAATCAACAACCCCAGAAAAATTTAATCATTGTCAATGATTTGCTCAATTGTGACTTTCTAGACCGAGCCTGTCCGAGTGTCCTGATTCCCAAACGTTTTGGTTATGAAGTTGAATTGAGGGATCAAAGTTTATTAGATAATGAAGTGATTAAAAAATCATCAATTTTATTGCAGGTTTTTATTCGGGGAAATCCTTTTCGAGGAACTGCGGGTTTAACTCCAAAATCCCAATATTTTTATCAACAACTCTTCAAAAATAATCAAATCAAAGCAGTGCTTATCTATGGTAGTCCCTACGTTTTAGATTGGTTTTTAACCCTATTTGCTGAGGATCTACCGTGGATATTCTCCTACGGACAAATTCCCCAAGCTCAGGCGATCGCCTGGGAAGAATTATTGGATTTATCGGAACCTTCTCAACAAGATTCAGATAGTTTTATCTAGAAGTCAAGTGGTTTCCCAGAATTTTAGTTAAACTTAAATCAATGATATTTTGGGAGCGACCAATGGTACAAACCCCTACTCTAGAGTCTCAAATTCGTTGGGAACTACTGCCCAAGGATTTTATTCTTCCCGATGAACCTGTGGATAATATTAATCAACCGAGTCTGGCTGCCGCTCTTACCGAAAGCCTGGTTAATGCGGATAAACTAACACCCGAGAGTATTACAACGATAAATTACGGTATTTGTGTACAAGTAGAGCAACAATTTGTCGTCAAAGCTCCCGATTGGGCCTATATTCCCCGTATTGCAGTTCCTAAAACTGAAATTGAGCGTAGTTATACTCCCCAAATTCAAGGCGATATTCCCGCGATCGTCATGGAATTTCTCTCGGAAGCCGAGGGAGGAGAATATTCCATTAAACCGAATCATCCCTACGGTAAATTGTTCTTTTATGAAAAAATTCTCAAGGCTCCCTATTATGTCTTGTTTGAAATTCAATCTGCCCATTTAGAGGTTTACCAATTAGAAAAGGGGATTTATAAACGTCAAAATCCCGATGAAACAGGGCGTTATTGGCTGGAACCCTTGCGACTCTATTTAGGCATTTGGGATGGTGTCCGAGAGGGCAGACAAAAATCTTGGTTGCGTTGGTGGACTGAGCAAGGAGAGCTTTTGCCTTGGGGAGCGGAGTTGGTTCAGGAATTAGCCATTGAACGTCAACGAACTGAAACTGAGCGTCAACGTGCTGAAATTGAACGCCAACGTGCCGAACGATTGGCAGACCTGTTGAGAACGCAGGGAATTGATCCCGATCGCCTCTAATAGCTAATAATTGTTAGTGTCTTTATTTATTCGCACAACCGATTTAGGCTTTCTGAAATCCTTATGCAGTAAGGCTCGATTTTTTGACTTTGGCCCAGCGCGAAAGATTCGTGACACTAACTAATAATTCTATCGGTCGGTTAAGTTGTTGTTAGCTTTGGCATAGATTAAGGGCATAATACATTCTGTTACTACAAGAATTTATTATGTCAATTTTTCCTGTTGAAAATAACTTTTTAATAATTTTAATGAGGGATGCTTAGGATCGAATTCTAGTATTTGAGATTGATTTGAAACTTGAAAAAAAGGAATCATTTCTACGCCGCAATTACTATAGGCAATACTCTCAAAAGATTGAACGAGATCAATAGTCCAATGGTCTTGTTTTACTTCAATATTTTGTTGTTGTAAGCAGTTTAAAAGTTGCGATCGCGTAATCCCAGGTAAAATCGTGTCATTGTCGGGTGGTGTCCAGAAACAATTGTCTTTCCAGCCCCATAAATTTCCCGTACTGGTTTCTAGCCAATGATTTTGATTATCAATTAAAATCGCTTCTTTTGCACCTTGTTTTTGGGCTTTTTGTAGGGCTAACCAAGCGGTTAAATAATTCCCTGTTTTATAATCTGCTAGAGATCGTTTAAAAAGAGGTGAATTTTCAACCCAGCCAATGATTCCTTCTTGCTGACGTAGGTTTAAATCTTGAGGTAAAAAGCGTCCTGTGATCCAAATTTTGCGATCAGGAAAAATGACAATTCGTAAAATAGGATAATGCTTTAATAATTGTTCGGCTCCATCTATCATTTCTTGCCAATCAGGAAATGGCCATTCAAATTGTATCAAACTTCTTTTTAAGCGATCGCAATGTTGTTGCCAGTGGGTTAAAGGATGATTCAGGGAAGAATGATAAACTCGCAGGGTTGTAAAAACTGTCGCACCATAGATTAAACCAGGGTTACTAATTTCTAGGGAAATTTGATTATTTTCAACTAATTTTCCGTCGTACCAAAACATATTAACATTAAACTAAATTAACTAGAAGCACTAGTATAAAATCTTAGAGCAAATTGCCAAAAAAAGTGAGAAATCATTAATAAAAATAACGCTAATATCCCAGCCGCCAAAAGCCAAGGAAGGGCCGTTTTTCCTAACAAGGCTTCTGCGGGAATCGTGGTTAAAAAAGCGACGGGAACAACTACGGTAAAAAACAAACGATAACTGGCGGGATAGGCGGCCATGGGATAACGTCCTGCTTCGAGTAATCCCCGTAAAACTTCGGTGACATTATGAATTTTGACAAACCAAATACTGGTCGCCCCTAAAATAAACCAAATACTATAGAGAATAATCATTCCTAACGCGATCGCCAAAAAACTGAGGAAATAATTAATCGGATTAATGGTTAATTTACTGGCAGCATAAAAAATAATTAATAATCCGAAAAAAAGATCGGGAATTCCCCAAGGGGAAAGAATTCTAGTCGATAACCAAAACTGACTACTGATCGGTTTGAGTAAAATAAAATCCAGAGTTCCTTGTTGAACATATTCCACAATTCGATTCAAATTAGGGATTAGTAAGGTCGCAGAAAATCCCTGCAAAAGGGTGAACATTCCCAGCACCACCAGAGCTTCTGTCCAACTCCATCCCTGAAAACTATAACCCGTCCGATAAAACAAAAACAAACTAAAAATACTCCCCACCATATTCGCCAAGCTACTCAGGGAAGCGATCGCAAAATTGAGGCGATATTCCAACTCTGCCGCGATCGCAGTTTGCCAGAATAAACCCAAAACTTTTCCATAATAACGAATCTGGTTGACCATCAGAAAATAATTAATTCTATTAACTAAATCTTTAAAACCAAGGACATAATATATTATGTCCCTACAAATATTTAGACTACCAAATGGTTACAAGATTTAAAACAAAATCGGGCAAAACTTTCTCCCCTGATACACTATTCGGATTATTTAGGATTTGCTTAGATTGTCCTAGACGATAAATTTCAACCGATCTATTTTGGCGATCGATTAACCAACCTAAACGAGTGCCATTATCGACATATTCTTGCATCTTATTTTGTAATTTACGCAAATCATCAGAGGGAGATCTTAACTCAATTACAAAATCGGGAGCAAGGGGAATAAATTTTTCCTGTTGTTCTGGAGTCAGGCTATTCCATTTTTCTACCGAAAGCCAAGCCAAATCAGGCGATCGATCTGCACCATTAGGCAACTTAAAACCTGTCGAAGAATCAAAACAAACTCCTAATTGTTTCTCGCGGTTCCAAAGTCCTAATTCTAAATTAAGATCAAAATTACATTTTCCCGTTGTCCCTCCTGTTGGCGACATAATAATTAATTCTCCCTGGTCATTGCGCTCAAACCCCAGTTCTCGATTTTGATAACAGAGTTGGTCAAACTGTTCATCCGTCATCGTAATGATGGAATTTAAATCAACAGTAATGGCATTCATAAACTTTTTGGGTAATATTATTTTCAATGTAACCCGAAAACTAAAGACAGAGTATATTATGTCCCTAAAAATCTTTGGTCTGCCCCACAATTTAGTTTTACTAACCGATCGCAACTAGATCATTTTTACTTTGATTAATTGCCAGGGGAAAGCCTAACAATTCTCGTTGGGCTAAATATAAATGGGCCACTTCTCGCGCTAAATTACGAATTCTGCCAATATAACGAGTTCTTTCTGTGACCGCAATCACACCTCTTGCATCCAACAAATTGAAAGAATGGGAACATTTGAGGACATACTCCAAACTGGGCAACACCAAACCCCTCTCAATTAACTGTTTAGCCTCCTGTTCATAGAGACTAAAAAGATTGAATAACATCTCAGGATTAGACGCTTCAAAATTATAGGTACATTGCTCAATCTCTCCCTGCCAGAAAATATCACCGTACTGGATTTTCTCATTCCATTGAATCTTTTTGATCGCGTCCACATTTTGCAGATACATCGCCAATCGCTCTAAACCGTAGGTAATTTCAATGGAAACGGGACGACAATCAATACTGCCACACTGCTGAAAATAGGTAAACTGCGTGACTTCCATGCCATCGAGCCAGACTTCCCAACCCACCCCCCAGGCCCCCAGGGTCGGCGATTCCCAATTATCTTCGACAAAACGGATATCATGATCTTCAGGATGAATGCCTAACACTCTCAGGGAATCTAAATAAATATCTTGTATATTGTCGGGAGATGGTTTAATTAAAACCTGGTATTGATAATAATGCTGGACTCGATTTGGATTTTCACCATAACGGCCATCCGTCGGACGGCGGCAGGGTTCTATGTAGGCGACAGACCAGGGTTCTGGTCCGATCGCACGCAAAAACGTATGGGGACTCATGGTTCCTGCACCTTTTTCTGTGTCAAAGGGTTGGGCAATCAAACAGCCCCGCTCTCCCCAAAATTCATGTAATTTAGCAATTACTGCCTGAAATGTCATGGTCATATAGTGAATCTCTCTCCCAAATTACTCTTCCCTATTGTCTCCTAGAATGTTTCCTTATGTTGCTTAATCTTGACTAAACTAGCCTCTGAATCAGTTTTTAAAATCTTTAAACCCAGGTATGATAGATTTAACCTTCGGGGCTAATAACCCCAGAAAAATCAATAAAATAAAATTTTATGGCCGAATTTGATACGGGTTTGCCCAGCATAAGACAAGTCCAGGAATTAATTAAAAATCAAAAAAATGTCGAGGTGAAATTGATCACAAACGACGTAATTGTTGGTAAAATTCGCTGGCAAGACCCACAATCGATTTGCCTCATCGATCAATCGGATCAAAGCATTTTGATTTGGCGACACTCCCTCGTTTTTATTAAACCCCAGTCCTAAGCTTTAGTTCCATTGGTTGTAACTAAATAAAAAATGTGGGATGGGCATCTTGTCCGTCCACAGGCTAGAAGCCTGTTCCACCATCTAATAATTAATTAAGCCCACTTACTTACAAAGCAAAGAACTCGTAAAAGCGTTTTAATAGTAAAATCGCAAAAAAATAATCCTGTAAATTTTTTCTGATTACAATAAACTAAGCAAAATGAGCATTCAAGACATTGTCCAGCAAGCATTAAGTGATGGTTTTTTGACACCGACAATGGAATCGGAAGTCGGACGTATTTGTGAAAGTGCCTCGGAATTGTCCCTAGAAGAGTACATGGCATTGGATCAATTAATGGGATCACTCCTGAGCGGCGAGGTGTTGGCTATTCCCCATAAACAGTTTATTAACGTCATGGAAGAGTTGGTGGTGACGGAAGTGATCACCCAGGTGGCGGATCTGCAAATGACTAAACAGCCTGATCTGGATATTTCCGATATTGCGGCCTATGCCCTGAACCGTCTTCCTCCCCTCTATGCGACCTCTGAGGAAGGGGCCAGTTATCAACGCGATCGCGCCCAAAAAGAATTACTCTCTCTCATTAGTAATCAAGTGAAAGAAGGCATTAACCGATTTATGGATTGTCCTAGCATCCCTGGCCGCAAACCCTTGGATAATACGACCAATAAAGATTCCCTGGAACAACTTCTAGAACAAATTCAGCAACTGTTAGGTGCTTTTGCCCCCGATTAGTGAAGTTATTGTGAATTGGGAACTTTTAAAGTTTATTGGAAACTTTCTAGATTATAGTAACGTCATCAAGCCCTATGTGAGGAGTCTATTTACGTTGGTCAAGCCCATGAGTCAAGCCATTCAAGCATCATCATGGTTAGATGTTGAAGCAACTCAGCATCGAGCTTCTGTGTCCCTATCCCCCGATAAGCTACCGAGTTTTGATCTAATTCTGCGTTGTCAAGAAGGTTTGCGCCCCGATAGCGCGGCCTTTGACGAATTGTTGCGCCGTTATCAGTCCCATGTGGATAAAATTCTCTATCATCTTGCTCCTGATTGGCAGGACAGAGCAGATTTAGCGCAAGAAGTTTGGATTCGGGTTTATCGTAATATCAACCGTCTCCATGAACCTGTTAAATTTCGGGGTTGGTTAAGCCGAATCGCAACAAATCTTTTTTACGACGAATTACGCAAACGCAAGCGAATTAGTCATCCCATTTCCCTGGATGCTCCCCGTCGTGTAGAAGATGGAGAAATTGATTGGGACATTATTTCTGATTACCCCAGTCCCGACGATACCCTGGCAACGACCGAATTTTATGAAAGCTTAAGAACCGCGATCGCCGACTTACCAGAAGCATTCCGCACCACCATTATTCTGCGGGAAATCGACGGCATGGCCTACGAAGAAATTGCTGAAATGACGGGCGTTTCTCTCGGAACGGTTAAATCTCGCATTGCCAGAGCCAGAGCTAAATTGCAATCGATTTTACAACAGTATTTAGACTAGATCTAAACTAACATGGGAAAATAGGAGTAATTCGTTTTCGGGTGAGGAGTCTTGTTGCATTATCCAGGTTGAGATTTATTCTCTCAGCCACTTATCTTCATCTCGCTCTACCGAGAGGTCACTATGAAGTCTGAGTACCAAAACCATTATGGTCAGTCTGAGGCCGAATCCACGTCTATGAACGAAGAATTTGAACGGTTTGAGTTGCTGAGTGCCTATGTAGATGGGGAAGTAACGGCAGAAGAACGCTATCAAGTTCAGGAATGGCTTGATAACGATCCTAAATTAAAACAAACCTACCTGAAACTTTTAAGATTACAGCAGGTCATCCCCCAAATTCCTACGCCAAGCTCCTCTATTTCGACGGATCAACTCTCAGCACGGGTTTTTCGGCAAATTAAACGAGAAAATCGAATGCTACACCTCTGGATCTGGGGTGGAGTGGTCACGGCTTCGGCGGGTTTTGTTATGTTTTTTAATCTCTTTATGGGAACGAATAATATTTTTCAGCCAAATGCCCAGTCAGCGTCCCTGGAGATTGAAGCCGAACCCTTAGTGATCGCCCTGAATCAACCCGTTTTCGATATTCCAGTAGAACAATAACCTTTATTTTTAGGGATTTAGTGTTGTTTTAAGCTCATTTTTATCCTATTTAACAATACTAATCTGTAGCTCCTTTCCAACAACCGGAAGGGATGAAAACTCCCTCAAAGGCTTCAATTTTTTCTAAATTCATCAGATAACCCCAGGCTTGTCCTAAATACTGGTCTTCTAGGTCATAAAGGGGGATCATTTTTCGCTGATACTCGTTATTTTCAGGTAATCCTTGGGGATCAAAGGTTTCGAGTTCATCTAGTTCAACTAAGTTAGATTCATCGGCGAAGGTTAACACATAACCCTGGACTTTCTCTGTCCCAACGGTCATTGCTGGATAGCCCAAACATAGATGATAGAGTTTGCCGTAGGTATAGGCGGGTTGAACGGCGATCGCTTTTCCTTCACAGTAGGCGGGATAATTTTCTTCTCCTGGTTTGAGTGTGCCGTAAACAAAAACTTTCATTTTTTGCAAAATTTATCGATCGCCAGAAACATATTTTAGCTGTTCCTTGATGTATTGAACGCATTCTACTAACCAAGAATACAATAGCCGCTCTTGATCGAGAATAACTCTATGAGTTCCTCCAGTATGCCATTGAGATGACATTGCAAAGTGAAATTTAGTTGAAGAATCCCAATTATATTCATCCAGGCTTTCTT
>Ga0114972_10001215_pt1 | contig 19345 bp, 14 predicted proteins | sample M_140807_EF_Meta_FD_87354 | JGI IMG/M metagenome (GOLD analysis project Ga0114972, IMG submission 87354) | Freshwater microbial communities from Lake Montjoie, Canada to study carbon cycling - M_140807_EF_MetaG | ecosystem: Environmental > Aquatic > Freshwater > Lake | place: Lake Montjoie... | reverse complement strand
TCTTCCGTTGCTGGCGATGCTTTGCGATGCAGGCTTCACGGTGTTGCTCGAGACCTCCGGGGCTCACGACATTTCCCGGGTCGACCCGCGCGTGCACCGCATCATGGACCTCAAAACTCCCTCAAGCGGCGAGTGCGGACGCAACCTCGCGGGCAACATCGTGCACCTCACGCCGCGCGACGAGGTGAAATTCGTCGTCGGTTCGCGCGAGGACTACGAATGGACCCGAGGGCAAATGCGCGAGCACGATCTGGCGGCCAAAGTGAAAGCTGTTCTTCTCAGTCCCGTCTTCGGCAAGGTCGCCCCGGCTGACATCGTCACCTGGATGCTCGAGGACAAATTGCCGGCACGTTTCCAACTGCAGATGCACAAATTCATCTGGGAGCCGCGGGCGAGGGGAGTCTGACCGTTTGCCCCGCGGACGATTTCCCGATACAAGTGCGGAGCAATGAGCGTCACGTTGACCAAGAACTTCCATTTCGAGGCGGCGCACACTCTTCCCCATGTGCCCCCGGACCACCAGTGCGCGCGGATGCACGGCCACAGCTACAAGGTGGAAGTTTCGGTCAGTGGTCCCATGGATCCAGCCTCGGGTTGGCTCATGGACCACGCCGAGATCAGCCGTCTGGTTAAGCCGCTCATCGGCGAGCTCGACCATCGTTATCTCAATGACATTGCCGGGCTGGAGAATCCCACCTTCGAGCAGCTCGCGGCCTGGCTCTGGCGGAAGTTGAAACCTTCCCTGCCCGCACTCAGCGAAATCGTCATCCACGAGACGCCGACTTCGCGCTGCAGTTACCGGGGCTAAAAGCGAACCCGGATATCCTGCACGCGGTCCACGAGGAAGCGGCTGAGGGACAAATAAAGCACCAGGACGGGCGCGGCGACAATCAGTGCGCCTGCGGCAAACAGCGAATGCAGACCCGCGGCGTTGTCGGCGTGCAGCAGGCGCAGTCCGAGCGGCAAAGTAAAAAGTTCCGCGTCCTGCAGGAGGATGGCTGCCACCACGTATTCGTTCCACGAGGCCGCGAAGGAAAAAAGCGACGTCACCACCAATCCGGGTGCGGATACGGGGATGACGACCTTGCGGAAAATCTCGCCCGGCGTGCATCCGTCCATGGCGGCTGCCTCTTCGACACTTTCCGGAATAGTGTCATAAAAATTTTTCATCTGCCATACGCAGAAGGGCAGTGCTGTGGCCAGATAAATGAGTGCCAATCCGATGAAGGTGTTGATGAGCTTCAATTGAACGAGAATGAGAAAAATCGGGAGCAGAAGCATGGTGGCCGGGAAAATCTGCGTGATGAGGAGCCCGTTGAGCACGGCGAGGCGCCCGAAGAAATGGAAGCGCGACAGGGCGTAGCCGGCGGTTGCAGCGAGGAAAACCCCGATGGCGGTGACGGCCACTGAAACGACGACAGAGTTGGCGAGCCAGCGGATAAAGTTCGTGTGGGCAAAAAGGGCGGCAAAGTTGCCGAAGCCGGGCGAAGCGGGCAGGCGCCATGCTGACATCTCGGCGGTTGGGGGAGCCGGTTCGAGGGCCAGCACAACGATGATCCACAGAGGTGCGAGTGCGAAGAGGGCCGCCGCGCAAAGCACCGCGTAGGTTGCGACTTTCCATAGCGCGGAGCGGTGGTGCTCCTCGCGGACAGAGTGTTCTTGTTTCGCGGTCCGTCTCCCCATTCCCGCAAATAAACCAGCCGCTGGGCAGCGGCAAGCCCGGAGCGCCGCTCCTTGACAGGGGTGCGCCCCGCGACTCTGATTTGTGTTACTCATGCGCCGATTCGCTGTCCTTTTCGTTGTGTTGGCGGTCGCCGCAACCGCGCAGGGAGCGCAGGGCCGCCATGACGCACTTGGCGCGGACCAAATCCGCCATGTTTTGACGAGGACGCCGGACATTTTCGAGGTTCGGGTTCTCGGTGCCGGCGTCGACCGGCCGGATCAGGCGCTTTTCATCGCCTTTGGCCGCCCGACAGGCGAGGGTTCGCCATTGCTGCTGTCCGAAGCGGGTCGGGGATCTCCCGTCTGGCTTCCCTTCGCGGCCGATACGTTGGTCACGGTGCGCAACACCGGAGAAGGCGAAAAGGTCTCCGTGCAGCGCTGGCGGAAAACCTCTTGGGGGCTGGCCGAGGAGGAGGCCGGTATCTCGGTTTCGTCCGAACCGGCGGAGCTGTCCGTGCGTCTGCCGTCCAAGCTTGTCGGTGCGTCCGACCGCGTTGTCATCTACCTGAAAGATCTGGCCGCCGACGAGGGACGGGGCAGGCTCTACGGGGCGATCGACAGCGCGACCATCTCGGGCACGGGCGAAAAGACCATCCGCCACTACTTGTCGATGGAAACGGAGAAGGGCAAGACCCGCTTCCGTCGCGCGGGGCGAACCCAGCCCCACCAACCGCGTGTGCGCATTTACCAGTTGTTGCCGCGCCTCTTCGGCAACACCAACGAAACGCGCAAGCCGGGCGGCTCGCTCGCGGAAAACGGCGTCGGGAAATTCAGCGCGATGGACGACAAAGCCCTTGCGGAGATCAAGAACATGGGCTTCACGCACCTTTGGCTCACCGGCGTGTTGCAACAAGCCACGGCCACCGACCATTCGGGTGCGGGTGAACCACCCGACGATCCGGACTTGCTCAAGGGCATTGCCGGCAGCCCGTATGCCGTGCGCGACTACTTCGATGTTTGTCCCGATTACGCGGACGACCCGGCCAAACGCAAAGAGGAATTCAAGGCCCTGATCGACCGCATCCACGCGCAGGGAATGCGGGTCATCATCGATTTCGTGCCGAACCACGTGGCGCGCGGTTACGCGTCGAGCGTGAAACCCGAACTCTCCTTCGGAGCCGATGATAACAAGGCCAAGTTTTTCGATCCGAAAAACAATTTCTACTACCTGACGGCGGAATCAGGTGCCGCGGGCAACGGGCCGCCCTTGCTTTTGCCCAAGCCGGAGGGTGGCGAGGGGTCAGCCACGCCGGCCGGGGTCGACGGCTTGTTCGACGGCGAAAAAGAATTCGGACGCGTCACCGGCGATAACGTGGTCAGCTGGGAACCCGGGCGCGACACGTGGTACGAGACGATCAAGCTGAACTATGGGTACGACTTCACCGATCCGGAGAAGAAGACACGGCGCTATCCGCACGGGGAAAACAACGACGGTCCGATTCCGGACACGTGGAAAAAAATGAACGAAGTCATCGCTTACTGGCAGGCTCTTGGTGTGGACGGCTTTCGCGCAGACATGGCGCACATGGTCCCGCCCGAGTTCTGGCATTGGTTGATCGTCCGCGCGCGGGAGAGGAACCCGGACGCGTATTTTGTTGCCGAAGCCTACTCGGGCGATGCGCAGGTTGCCTCGGGGGACGCGCGGACCGCTGCGGTGACGGGCGGGGACGTCATGCCCGAGTTGCTCAAGGCCGGCTTCGACGCCGTTTACGACGATCCGAGCTACGATGCATTGAAGGAGATTTACGAAGGCGAGGGAACAGCCAACGAACTCGACCAGATCCGGCCGCGCGCTTTCCTCTTCGATAACTCCCTGCGCTACGCGGAGAATCACGACGAGGTAAGGTTGGCGTCGCCCAAGGAATGGGGCGGACACGGCATGAAAGTCGGCAAACCTGTTTCGGCTCTGCTCTTCGCGCTCTCTCGCGGCCCGGTCATGCTCTACCACGGCCAGGAGGTCGGCGAACCGGCGTCGGGTGCGGAGGGCTACGGCAAAGACGATGCGCGCACCACGATCTACGATTACTGGTCGATGCCGGAGTTCGCCAAGTGGGTGAACGGCGGTGCTTATGACGGAGGACGCCTTTCGCCGGAGCAGGGCGCGCTGCGCGAATTTTACCGGCGCCTCCTTCATCTTGCCGATCTTCCCGCCTTCCGCGACGGCGAATTTTATCCGCTCAATCCCGACAACGCGGGCAACCCCGGCTACGGACGCCTGCCTTCGGGTATCAGTGGGCACTGGCTTTACTCCTTCCTCCGCTACGATCCTGCGTCCGGCCAGCGAGTCCTCGTTGTGGTTAATCTTCACCCCGACCAAACGCTCCACGATGTCCGCATCCGGTTTCCCAAAATGGCGATGCGTTTTCTGGGGCTGGACACCATCGCCGGCTCGCAGATCGTCCAAGTTATGGCGGGCGACCGTCTCGGCGAGGTTACGGGCGAGAGCGCCGCGATCCTGACCACGCCCGCCGAAATGGAAAACCCCGGCCTGCGAATCAAAGAACTTCAACCTCTCACCGCCGCATACTACGAGTTGCAATCCGCCCGCCAATAAATCCCGTGAAAAACCAACTTCGCTTCATCTTTTGTTTCCTCGTTTCCGTCTCGCTGCCGCTCCCGCCCGCCGCGGCGGAAAGCAACGTCTTGGATGGGGCCAAGCCTTTTCTCGGGTGGATCCCGATGCAGCAAGCCACGCCGGGCGAAAAACTGGAAATCGACATGCGGCGCTTCTTTTATCCGGGCACGGAGAAGCCTCTCTCCCTGCAAGTGCCCCCGGCCGAAGCCGGACGTTTCGAGGCAGGCTATGACAGCGGCAACTTTCTTCTTACCGTCACGCTCGACAAAAGCGCCAAGGGATTGATCGAGATACCTCTGCGCGCCGGCGAAGGCGAAGGCGCCCTTGAGGCGCTCCTGCTGGTCGGCGTGCAGAACCCGACCGGCCACACCTTCCGCTTTTCGCCCGAGGACGGCGCTGCGCCGAAAGTCAACGTCGCCGGGCAGTTCAATGGTTGGAACATGCAGTCGCACGAATTGAAACCGGCCGGGGACGGGAGCTACGAATTGTTCGTCCCGCTTTCGCCCGGACGGCATCCCTACAAGCTTGTCATCGACGGCCAATGGACACTCGATCCGGGCTATCCGGAAAAAACTTCGGATGGTGTGGGCGGGGAAAATTCGGTGGTCGGCGTGGAAGCCTCGGCCGGGGATGCGCCGCCGGTTGTTTTCGCGCAGTCTTGCGGAGGGAACAAAGCGGTCTTCCGCGTGGTCGGATCGGCGCCCGTTGCGGTTTCGTCGGTCCTGCAACTGCCGGGAGGCTCCAGTCGCCCGGTGCCGCATGAAATTTCCGGGGATACCGTTTCGGTCGCCCTCCACGACGCGCCAGAGGGATCGTGGGTGCGCGTCGTGGTGGCCGATGCGGCCGGGCAGGTGAGCAACGCGGCCCGCGTGCCCGCACGACCGCTCAGGGCGTTCCAGTGGCAGGACGGCGTCATCTACTACGCATTCACCGACCGCTTCGCCAATGGCGAGAGCGGCAACGACAAACCGGTGCAGGACGACCGCGTGCTGCCCGCGGCGAATTACCAGGGCGGGGACTTTCAGGGGATCCGGCAAAAGATCGAGGAGGGCTATTTCGAAAAACTCGGGGTCAACGTGCTTTGGCTCGCCCCGATCAACCGCAATCCGGACAGTGCGTGGCAGGAATACCTCGAGCCCTACCGGTATTACACCGGCTACCACGGTTACTGGCCCGTTTCGCACACCGAGGTGGAACCGCGCTTCGGCGGCGAGAACGCGCTGAAGGAAATGATTGCGGCGGCGCACGCCAAAGACTCCTTGATCATCGCCGACCTCGTGCTCAAGCACGTCCACATCGACCATCCGATGTGGAAGGAACACCGCGAGTTGTTCGGCACGCTGGAACTTCCGGACGGCACCAGGAATTTGCGTAAATGGGATGACCACCAATTCACCACGTGGTTCGAGGAATGGCTTCCGGGCTTCGACTTCGGCGATCCCGAGGCCGTGGACTTTCTCCTCGGCAATGCGGTCGATTTCACGAAGCGATTCAACCTCGATGGTTACCGCCTCGACGCGGTGAAACACATCGAGCGTGCTTTCTGGTGGGATTACCGCACGGCGATGCGCAACGTTGTCGATTCCGCGCGCTCCCTGCCTCTCTACAGCGTCGGCGAGACTTTCATGGACCGCAAAGGCATCGTCAGCTTCGTCGGACCCAACATGCTCGACGGGCAGTTCGACTTCCCGCTTTACGACACGATCATCGATGTCTTCGCCAAGGAGAAAGCGGGCTTTGACGAGCTGGAAAAGTCGCTCGCTGCCTCCGAGTCCATCTATGGCAAGGAGACACTCATGTCGCCGCTGCTCGGCAACCACGACAAGTCGCGCTTCATGGCCTACGCAGACGGCGACCTGCCCGATCCGAAGCAGACCGACGAGGAAGAGGTGGGGTGGAACAACCCGCCCAGGGTCGACAACAAAGCGGCTTTCGAAAAATTGAAGCTCGGCCTGACCTTCGTGTTGTCCGTCGACGGCGTCCCGATGGTTTATTACGGCGACGAGATTGGAATGAGCGGCGCGGGTGATCCGGACAACCGCCGCATGATGCGCTGGGGCAACGATGTCACCGGCGAAGAAAACGCGGTGCGCGAGCACTTCTCCAAGGTGGCGGCGGTGCGCCACGGGCATCCCGCGCTGCGCTACGGCAGCCGGCGCGCACTGGTCGCCGAGAGCGACCGCTATGCTTTCGTGCGCGCGCATCTCGGCGATGCCGTGCTGGCCGCTTGGAACCGGGGCAAAGACGAAAGCTCGTTCGAGTTGCCGGTCGGCCCCGAGATGCCCGACGGCAAATATTCGGACGCGCTCTCCGGTCAAGAAATCGAAGTCAAAGACGGAAAAGCATCATTTCGCCTCGCTCCGATGACATCCGCGCTCTTCGTCGCGAAGGAATCCTGAGTGGTTGGCTCAGGGTAAGTTTTTCAGGACGAAAAGAACGAGCGCGGCGAAGGCAAAGCAGAGAACGAGAAACTTGACCTGCTCGAGCCGCGCCTCGGTCTTGCGGCGGCGGAACTGTTTGCGCGTGGTGCGAACGCGGCCGCCGGGAAACAGGTGTTCGGGAGGGCGGGGAGGAAGGACCCGTTGCTGGGCGGCGATGACCCTGATTTTGCGCTCGGGTTCCAAGGTGGCCCGCGCCGGCTTGGGTTTTTGTCGCGCGACTTTCTCCGCGGCGGCGACTTCGCGCGCGATACGCGCCTGTTCGGCCGCGATACGCTGCTTCTGTTCGGACAGCGGGTTCGACGTCGGTCGCGGCATGGATCTAGGTCAGGGCGAAGTCAGCGAGATGAAAAGAATCACCAGCCCGATGAGCCCGATGATGACCAGCGGCAGAGTGAAGGCGAAGCCGGCCATCAGCCAGTAGCCGAAGCCCTGTCCGCCCTCGGACGGTTCGCTGTCGGCCGAGACGGGCCTGGCCACGGTCTCGACCGCGATCTGGGCCTGCGCCTTGGTGAAGACCGAGCGCGCGTCTTCCACGGCACCGATGGCCTTCGATAGTTCCTTGGTCAATTCGTCGGGTGCCCATTCCTTCGGGTTGATCGCCTCCAACTCCTGCAGGTAGGTGCTGAAACCGGCCTGCACGTTTTTCAGGATTTCGAGGCGCTTGAGGGTCTCGTCCGTCTCGCGCTGGATTTGGACGAGCGAAGTGGTGAACTTGTCCACCATCTCGTAGCGTCCGGAGTCGAATTGCTCCTGCCTCCTGCTCAACTCTTCAAGCTTCGCTTTTTCGCGTTCGAGTTGCTCGGCTTGGCGCTTAAGGGCGTGCAAACGCTCTTGGGCTTGCGCCACTTGGTCGTCGATCTGCTCGACGGCGGGAGTTGTTGTCGTGGTGGGGTCCTCGTCGAGGTCGAGGAAATCGTCGCGGCGGGTTCGTTGTTCGGCCATAAGTCGGTCTCCGACCGAAAGGTAGATTCTTCGCGACGGGCGAAGCGAGAAAAATTCGTCGCTGCCCGGGACGGTTCCGGAAGATCGGCAGGTCGCGGTCCGCGGGACGGCGCCGGTCAGGCGGCAGTGGTTCCCGAGGCCCTCGAGGGTTCCGGGGAAAGCCGGGCGAGGATTTTGGTCACCGCATTTTCGGCCGTCACACCGTGTTTCTCGCGCAGAACCGGAACGCTGCCGTGCTCGATGAATTCGTCGGGCCATCCGATACGGACAACGGGCGTGCTGATGCGCGCTTCGGCGAGGGCTTCCATCACCGCCGCGCCGTAGCCGTTGTGCAGGACATGGTCCTCGAAGGTGCAGACGACTTCCGCGCCGCGGGCGAAGAACTCGAGGGTCTGGGTGTCCAAGGGTTTGATCCAGCGGGCATTGATCACGGCGGCATCGATGCCTTGCTCGGCGAGAAGGTTGGCCGTTTGCTCGGCCATCTCAACCATATTGCCAAGCCCGAGGAGCAGGACGCGGCGTCCGTGGCGGAGGACTTCGCTTTGCCCGATCTCGAGGATCTGCGGATGCTCTTTGGGCTTGGCTCCGGTGCCCGCGCCGCGGGGATAACGTATGGCGACCGGCCCTTTGTGGTAATTCGCCATGGTCCAGAGCATGTCGGCAAATTCCTCTTCGTCCTTCGGTTGCATGAAGACGAAGTTCGGGATGTGTCGCAGGTAGCCGATGTCGAATAACCCGTGGTGCGTCGGGCCGTCGTCGCCGCTCAATCCTGCGCGGTCCATGCAGAGCGCGACGTTCAGGTTCTGCAGCGCGATGTCGTGTATGAGCATGTCGTAGGCGCGCTGCATGAACGTGCTGTAGATGGTGAGGAAAGGCTTGTAGCCCTGCGTGGCCAAGCCGCAGGCGAAGAGGGCGGCATGCTCCTCGGCGATGCCGACATCGTAGTAACGGCTGGGATGGCGTTTTTCGAAAGTGCTCAGGCCCGTTCCGCCCGCCATGGCTGCGGTGATGGCCACGATGCGGTTGTTGTGGTCGGCGAAGTCGGACAACTTGTTCCCGAAAATCTGCGAGTAGGTCGGCGCCGTGGCGGGTTCAGTCTCGCCGGTATCGGGCTTGAATTTTCCCAACCCGTGGAATTTGTCCGGTTGCTGCAGCGCGGGCGCGTAGCCTTTGCCCTTGGTTGTGAGGATGTGGAGGATGACCGGCTCGTTCTGGGTCTTGAGAAATTCGAAAGTGCGGGCGAGGAGCGCGGTGTCATGCCCGTCGATCGGTCCGTAGTAGCGGAAGCCGAGGTCCTCGAAAATGACGCTGGGTAGCAGCATGTGCTTCACGCCGGTTTCCACCTTGTGCGCGAGGTCGAGCGCTCCCTGACCGGCGACGGATTTGATCAGCTTGGCCGCCTTGTCGTGCAGATGGGCGTAGGCGGGATTCGTGGTGATTTTGCTCAGGTAGCTGGCGACGGCGCCCACGTTTTTGGAGATGGACCACTCGTTGTCATTGAGGACGACGATGAAACGCTTGGTTGTCTCGGCCACGTTGTTCAGCGCCTCGAAGCTGACGCCGCAGGTGAATGCGGCATCGCCCGCCACCACGACGACGTGCTCGTCGGACCCGCGCAGGTCTCGCGCGGCGGCCATGCCGAGCCCCGCGGACAGGGCTGTCCCGGCGTGCCCGGCGCCATAGCAGTCGTGCTCGCTTTCGGTGCGCAGGAGGAAACCGTTCAATCCCTTGTATTGGCGGATGCTGTCGATTTGGCCGGCGCGGCCGGTGAGCATTTTGTGCACGTAGCCCTGATGGCTGACGTCGAAGAGGATTTTGTCCTTGGGCGAATCGAAAGCACGGTGCAGGGCGATGGTCAGTTCAACCACGCCGAGATTGGGTCCGAGATGGCCTCCGGTTTGGGAAACGGCGCGGACCAGTTCTTCGCGGATTTCGCCGGCAAGACGCGGCAGATCGGGTTCGGGCAACGCACGCACGTCGCCCGGTCCTTTGATCTTCGGCAAAATCCCGGGCTCAGTTTTCTGCGCGCTCATCGAACTCCTCCAGTGTCACCCCGCCGCCCGCCTTTTTGGCGATGAGGCGGACCTTCTGCTCGGCCGCCTCCAATGTTTCTCCGCAGGCGCGGGCGAGGGTGACGCCCTCCTCGTAAAGCGAGATCATTTTGTCTAGGGGAAGCTTGTCCTCCTCCAGTTGTTCCACGATTTCGTCGAGTCGCTTCATCGAGTCCTCGAAACTACGGGCTTCGTCTTTCTTTGCCTTGGACATGATCAGAGATTCTTGCGCGTGTTCCAGCGGTCCATGTCGGAATAAAAAACGCACTGGCCGTCGATCGGCAGTTCGACTTTTTCCTTCAAGGGAAAAGCGCCGTAAAAGCGGTCGAGTTCGGCGCGCCGGAGTATGTAGTTGCCCCAAGCGGCGTATTCGCCGCGAGCGATCTGCGAGAGGAAGGGGCGGTTGCCTGACACTGGGGTAAGATAGAGTCCGTTGATCGGCCCGCCCAGAGTTTTGTAGTCATGCAGATTGATAAATTGCTCGACGGTGGAGGGGAGAAAAAGCGAGAGGCGTCCGCCATACCACGCAGTCGCCCATGGCATGTCCGAGCAGATAACTTCGCCGGGTTTCATCCACTGGCAGATGGCATTGATGAAAGGCGGCACGTAAGGAGGCCAGGCAACGCGTGTCGGCGGAGAGGTGAGGAGGTTGACGGCCATGGGCAGCGCCGTGACGGCGCACAGCACGCCGATGAAGGCGTTGCGAGCAGGAGCAAAGCGGATCTCCAGCCGGTTCCAAAGGACGAGCAGGAAAGCCATGCCGTAAGCGGCAAAGACTGGGACAAATAGCATGTGGAGCTGGTTGGCCGAGATGGCGCCCTGCGGGGCGAAGAGCGACATCCCGACCGCCGCGCCGGCCCACATGAGCACGATGCACCAGCGCAGCATGTTTGTCGGGCCGCGCCGGAAGACGTGCAGCAAAGCAAAAAAGAAGGCGGCGGCCGGAGCGTTGAAGCCGAGGAAAGTGAAGAGGTTCTCGAACTGGCCGGTGAACCCGCCCCGGAGCTTGGCCCGCACCGCGCCGAAAGCCGACATGTCGGGCTGCAGGTTGCGCATGAAAAACGACTCCGAGCCCGTTGTCCCGTCGAGGATGGCGAAGATGCCCAGGCCGAGCGGATTGCCGCTGACCATGTAGTTGCGGACCAGCCACGGCCCCACGACGAGGAGAAAAACGAAGAAGACGAGCAGCGTGCTCACGCTGCGGGGGCGGAACCAGGCTGCGGTAAAAACGAGAAACCCGAGAAATATCCAGGCCGTGACGGGTTGGGAGAGGGTGCACAGCCCGAGGAGGAACGCCACCGCAGCGAGTTGCCAGAGCATGGGCCCGGTCCTTCCCTCCTCGCGCGACTGCAGCGCACGATGGAGGAAGAAGAGTGAGACGGTGAAAAGAAAGAGCACGCTGTTTTGCGGCAGGCCGGACACCGAAAACCGCCACATCATGTCGGTAAGCAGGACAAGGGACGTCGTGAGCCAGGCGACTTTGCGGTCGAAAACTTCCCGGACGAGGAAGAACATCAAAAAAACCGACGCGAGGAACATGACTACCCCGCCCGCGGCGATGACGCGGTCGGCGACGTAGACCACATCGGAAGGTTCCATCGGCCACCAGCGTTTGATCGGACGCAGCAGCACGGCATTGATCGCCGGATTGAGCGGCGCGTTGTAAGTATCCGGGAAAAATCCCGTCGGCATGGAGCCGCGTGCCCCGAGGAACTGCCAGATGGCCATCGGGCGGACGTAGAGGGTGGAGTAGCCGGAACCCGCCGCGATCTGGCGTCCGACTTGCGCCTGATCCATGGCCGTCTCGTTTTCCAATCCGCGAAAAACGTAGAACAAGTAGAGCAGGGCAAGGCCGGTCACGGCGGCGAAGAACGCGGTTCGGAGGAGGACGGCCTTGAGCGGCCCCACTTCGACTTGGTGCACCAATTGTTGGATTTGGACGTCCTCGCTCTGCATGTTTTCCGGTTAATGCGTTTTGTATTCTCGTGCTTTGCCCGCGTCGATTCCGAACGGTTTCATTCCTTCCAGCGTTCCTTGTCCGCCAGCAGGATCGAAGCCCCGTCGATGGGCAGGTTGACTTTGCTGCGCAGGCGCCACGAGGGGGGCACCGGCGTCCCGAGTTCGTCGATGACAATCCTCGCCCAATCGCGGTATCGCCCGTTTACAATGTCCGCGTAAGTCTGCCCTCCGCCACTGGCCGGCGTGAGGTAAATGGCGACGAGCGGCGCCCCGAGCAGACGCTCGCTGTGGATCAATTCGAATTGACTGGAACTCTCCGGCAGGAGCAGCGAGCGGCGGTTGGCGTACCACGCGGTGGCCCACGGGATGTCGGAGGCGATCGCTTCGTCCGGTCCGATCCAGTCGCCGAGTTTTTGCACGAGCAGAGGCAGGTAGGGGGGCCAGTTGAAGCGCAGCGAGCGTCCACCAAACGCGAGCATCATTGGCGTGGCAACGGCCGCGTAGAGCAGGACGATGAAGGCGGTGCGCATCAACTTTTGCTCGAAGCCGAGGCGTCCCCACAGCGAAAGCAGGAAATCGAACCCGTAAAAAAGCATCACGGGAAGAAAGAGGATGTGCAGCTGGTTGACTGAGACTTGTCCTTCGACGCCGAATACCGACATGCCGGCGAAAGCCCCGGCCCACATGAGCAGAACCGCCCAACGGAACTGCGCCGCCTGCCAGCTCCGGAAAGGGTGGAGCACCATGGCGAGAAAGAAGGCCACTGCAACGACGTTGTAGCCGAGCATGCCGAAGATCTCCGCAAACTGTCCCGCCGCCTGCAGCGCCGAGTTGGCTCCGAGATCTCTCCAGTGCAGAGCGAGGGTGGGTTCGAAGTCCGCCTGGAAGGCGAGTGCGTCCATGCCTGCGGGTCGCATCAGTGCGAAATGCGCGAAGCCCATCGGTTGCCCGAGTGCTCGCATGTTGTGCCAGATCCACGGCAGCAGGGGCAGCGCGTAAAAGGCGACCGAGCCGAGGACCACGCTCCACCTCGGTCGCAGGACCACGATGGCGAAGGCGAGGTAGCCGGCAAAGATCCAGATGGCGATGCCGTTGCCCAAAGTGACCAAACCGAGCAGCAGCGACGCACCCCAGGCCCAGAGCATGGTTTGTCGCGTCCGCTTTTTGGCGGATGCCTCCAGGGCAACAACCATGCAAAGCAACGCCGCGTTGAAGAGGGACATCATGACCGCCTGCGGCAGTCCGGAGATGCCGAAACGCCAGACCAGCGCGGTGCAAAAGGCCAAACCGGTGGCCAAAAGCGCCGATTTTGCGTCGAACAGCGCGCGGCCGAGGAAGAAAGCGGCAACAAACGCGCCGAGCAGAAACACAACACCGGTCGCCGCGATCGCCAGATCTCCGGAGAACAAGGTGCTGCCGTCGGAAACTTTCGGATCCGTCCCCGTGACGAGGAGCGCCGCAGCGCCGAGCAACGGACCGAGCGGCGCCTGATTGATCTCAGGCAGGGGATCCGGCACGGGCCCGCGCGCGGCGAAGAGGTGCAGGGACAGCGGGCGGGCGTATTGCGTGGTGAAACCATGTCCGGACGCGATCTGACGCGCGATCTGTGCCTGGTCCATCGCGTCGGGCACATAAAACCCATTGAACTTTGCCAGCAGCCAGAACAAGGCGAGCCCGGCCATCAGCATGCCGACGACCACGAGGCGCACCCAGCGCGCCAGCGCGCCCTGCTCGAAGGCGTGGAGGAACCATTGAACGGCGGATTCGAGGGCCATCGGTCAGTCCGCCTCGATTTCCGGATGCTCGCGGAGTTTGCGGTGCAGGGTGCGGCGGCTGATGCCGAGTTTTTGCGCGGCGAGTGTGCGGTTGCCTTTGTTCTCCATCAGCGCGCGGCGTATGAGGGACAGTTCGGTCTCGCCGAGATTGAGCGGTAGCGGGGCGCGCAGGGCCGCTTGTTCCGTGCCCGTGGCGCGCAGGGCCGCAGGGAGATCTCGCAGGGTGATCTTCGGGCCGTTGGCCATGACCACGCCGTGTTCGATGGCGGCGCGTAACTCGCGCACGTTCCCCGGCCAACGGTAGGCGAGCAGGCACCGCATCGCGTCCGAGGTAAGTTCGCGTGCTGGCTTTTCGTTTTCGCGTGCTGCTTCGCGCAGAAAGTGCCCGGCCAAAAGCGGGATGTCTTCGCTGCGCTCCCGCAGCGGCGGAAGGTGCAACTGCACCACATTGAGACGAAAGTAGAGATCCTCGCGGAATTTTCCATCCGCGACCATTCTCTCCAGGTCTCGGTTCGTCGCCGCGACCAACCGGACGTCGGCCGCGACGGGTTTGTTCCCGCCCACCCGCTCGAAAGTGCGCTCCCCGAGCACGCGCAGGATCTTCACCTGCGTGGCGGCGTCGATTTCGCCGATCTCGTCGAGAAAAAGCGTTCCTCCCGCGGCCTGCTCGAACCGCCCGATGCGACGCTCACTCGCTCCGGTGAAAGAGCCCTTCTCGTGTCCGAAGAGTTCGCTTTCGAGTAATTGCGGCGAGAGCGCCGCGCAATGCACCGCGATGAAAGGGTCGCGGCGGCGCGGACTGAGTTGGTGTATGGCGTGCGCGGCCAGTTCTTTCCCTGTGCCGCTTTCGCCGGTGACGAGCACGGTGGCGCGCGACGGCGCGACCTGCCGGATGGTGTCGAGCACACGTGCGACGGGCGCGGATTCGCCGACGAATCCTTCGAGCCCGAACTTTTTGTCGATCTGCTCGCGCAGCAGTGTGTTCTCGCGCTCGATTTCGGAGCCGTGCAACGCCCGCTTCACCAGCAGGTCGAGGCGGTCGATGTTGACCGGTTTCGTCACGAAGTCGTAGGCGCCGTGTTTCATGGCGTCGACCGCTTCCTCGACTCCTCCGTAAGCGGTCATGATGATGCAGACTGGAGGGGGTTGCCGGCGCAGGGCTCTGGCGAGCAGATCCATGCCGTTCTCGCCGCCGAGCTTCAGGTCGGTGAGGAGAAGGTCTACCTGCTCCGCCTCCATGATCGCCTCGGCTCCTCCGATGTCGCCCGCCACGCAGACCTCGTATTGGTCCTCGAGCGCGTTGCGCAGGCCCTCCCGGGTGTTCTTCTCGTCGTCGACGATGAGGATGACTCTTTTCACAGCATGACAGGTGCGACATTTTTTCTCTCTGGCCAGAGGCTTTATGGCAACCCGCAAGTTGCCCCTTTGCCCGTTTCGGCTTGCTTTGGAGCATTTAGTCTATATGGGTGCGGGGATGAAACGAATCGCGCTCCTTCTCTGTTCTGCCACCGCTCTCGCGCTTACCGGATGCCAAACTCCCCGCACCGGCGGAGCCACTTCTTTTGCCTACGACCCTGCGGTGCAGTCCCCGCAAAATCCGTCGAACGTGCAACTCAAACTCAGCACTGGTGCCCAGCGTCTCTACGTGGTCGAAGGCGACAAGGTGCTCCTGGCCACGCCGGTGTGCGTCGGAAAACCTGGCACCCCGACCCCGCAAGGCAACTTCCGGATTTACTCTAAGGTCGCCGAGCGCCGCCGTGCTTCCAGCCCCGGAGCCGGCTACCCGATGACTTACTGGATGGAGTTCCAGCCCGCCTACGGGCTGCATTGGGGCTTCGTCAAAAGCGTGCCAGCCACGCACGGCTGTGTCCGCATGCCCCTCAAAGCCGCGCAAAAAACGTTCCAACTCGTTCGCAACGGAACGCCGATCAATATTGCGCACAGTCAGCCCATGGACGCGACGATTGGAAAATCACTGCCGCGGATCGATGACTCGCATCTGCCCGATCCGCCGATGTCCTATCTGCTCAGCCCGCAGGTCTTCGCCGATGCGCGTCAGGGCAAGATGTGGCGCTTCTAATCCTCCCCGAGTAGACAAGGCAGGATCCGGTAGAGCACGCCGGCTTTATCCGTCCGCGCCACGACCTGTGCGCATCCTGCCCATGGCTGCGCGGATGAGGGCCACTTTGCCGCTTCGCGCGGTCCCCAGAGCAAATATTGCACCTGCAGGCGCCGCGCGGCATTGCGCCATCCCGCGCCACCCGACATCAATTCGTCGAGGTCGCGCTGCACCGGCGCGTAGTCGAGTCCTTGGCTGAAAAGATGCCCGTCATATCCCATGACCACCGGTTGGCCGAGAAGCAGCACCGGATGGTTGTAGGTGGGAAAACAGGCGATGCGTGCGTCCGGATGAATCGACCGCAGCATGAACTGGGCATCCGACATTTCGGTGCGGTCGGCCAGACCGTATCCGTGGCGTGCATCCAATCCGGTTGCGAGAGACACGGCTCCCGAAGCGAAAAGCAAAATGCAGGCAAGTGCCCGCCATGGTGCGGGCCATCGAGCGATGAGATCCGTCCACAAAAGGGGAACCAGGGCGAGGTAACCCCAGATCATGAGTTTCGTGTTATCCCATGCCCACGGCGCGATCGCGAAGAGGAAGCAAAAAGCGAGCGTTGCGGCGCCTATGACATAAAAAACCCGCGCCGCGACGTCGCCGCCGCCGCGACGCAGCACGAAGCAGCCAAGCGCGGGCACGAGCGGTAGCAGCAACCCGAAGTTCCAGAACCAGAAACCGAGTCCACCGTGCTCTTGCATCCATCCCGGCGCGAAACGCAGCGCCGAGGGTGCGGTGAAGTTTGCCGTGACCATGGCAACGAGCCATGCCGCGGGAATGATGCTGACGATGCCAAGCGCGAAAAATGGCCGCGCCCGACCGCTCCGCCAAGCCGCGGCAAAGCACCCCGCAAGCAATGCACTCAGGAAAAGAAAAGCGGGTGCGTTGAAAAGCGGCATGGTGGCGTAAAGCGCAACCTGCGCGCTGACGGGGAGAAAAGGTCCCCGCTCATCGCCGCGCAACTGCGCCCGCCAAACGCTCATCAGCACAAGACCCGCGGGCAGCGAGTAGAGAAGTCCGCGTTGGGTCACGAGCATGGAGAGGAAAAGATTTTTCCACGCCACACCTTCCTCCGTGGAGCTGAGGGCGCCGGCGGAAAAAACGGACAGCACGGAGAGCCCTCCGGCGAAAAGAAACGCGGCGAGGGCGAAGCCGCGCCCCCAACGCCAAAGCGCTGCGGCCGTGGCCGCCGCACCGAGCAACCCGGCCCAGCGCAATCCTTCGAAAACCGGCAGGCCGGCGATGGCCAGCATGGCGTTCCACAGATCCATGCCTGCGTGGTAGGGGAAGATGGCGCCGGCCATGAACGGATTCTGCGGCCAGAAATCCCCGCCGTTCGCCCAGCGCCGGATCAAATTCAGATGAAGCGACATATCGCCAAGATTGTGCGGCGAAAGAACTTTGATCTCGTTGCCCTGCTCATAGATCAGCCAGAGGAAAGCGCGCAGCGAAGCCATGGCGAAAACGGCGAAAAGGATTCCATCGGCCAACGTGATCTTTTGGCGTGAAGCGGAAGCGCGCCCCCATGTCGCGAGGGCGGCCAAAGCGCCTGCGCTTAGCGGGATCCACGCGTGCAACCCGCGCAACTCGCCGGCCAACGAACCCATTCCCGCCGCGACCGTGGTGGACACAGCCACAAAAACGAGTCCCGAGCAGAGAAGTCTCCAGCCGGTCATGGCGCCAAATCCCAATTTTGCTCGATGATCCTGCGCGAGAAGAAAACCGTGCATTCCTCCATGCCGGAGCGGAATTTGAACTGTCTCTCCTCGAAGCCGGGCCCGATCTTGTCGCGGATTTTTTCCGCTTCTTTTGATTCGATGACGATGAAGTCTTTACCCGCGAATGAGTCGGGCAACGGATGGCCTTCTTCCGGATTAGGTTTTCCTACCCATCCAACATGCGTAAAGTCGCCGAGCACCCAGGGAAGCGGATAGTAGTCCGTGTGGATCGAGCCCGGTATCGCGTAAAAACGCGCGTCTTTTCGCGCGGCATCAAGCAGCGGGTCGGTCAGCGTGCGCAGCGAATTGTACGTCTGCACATAGACGTAAGGTTCGGCGTCGTTTTCGAATTCGCGAAAGTTGAGGCGCAGCGTCATTACGAGGGATGCGGCGAGAAGCAAAATAGCAACAGCCCGAGCCCACACGTGTCGGGCGTTTGCCGTGGCCGCACCGAAGAAAAGGAACCATGGCCAGAGGATCGAGATGATACACCACGGCGTTTTGTAGGGAACCAGCGAGTAGGCGAGCAGAACTCCGCCCGCGTAAATGGCGAGCAGGCGTGGTGCTGCGGGCCCCGGCCACGCATAGCGCAACGACCAGACGAGCCCGGCAAGCGCCGGCCATTCGTAGCGGGCAAGGAGCGCGAGCCAGTAGTAGTTGACGAACGGCAGCAGTTCGAAAGTCGTCTTCTCGTGGCCGTTGGCCGCGGCGCCGGTTTTGGTCCAAGCGATGAGCGATTCGAACATGTCGCCCAGGCCTTTGAAGTGGAAAAAGTTTCCGGAATAAAAAAACACGATCAGAAAAACCATCGTCCCTGCCGCAAGGAGCGCGTCGCGGAGGCTCCATCCGCGGGTTGCCGCGCGCTCAGCGGGCGGCTGCAGCGGCGACACGCGGTTCCACAGCGCAAAAACCCCCGCGGCCAGCGCCAGCGAACCGGCGTGGATGAGGTAGGTCTCCTTGTTGAGAATCATCCCGGTAAGTCCTGCCGCGGCAGCCCACATTCCCGCCTTGTCACGGTTCAACCACAGCGCGATCGCGCCCCAGATGAAAACCATGCAGGACAGGACAAACCACGGCTCGTGGATCGAGTAGCGTCCGTAGAAAACGCACGCTGGGGAAACGGCGAAAGCCAGCGCCGCCCAGCGGACCGCCGTCCGACCGAACCACCGGGCAAAGAGGAAAATGACCGGAATGGAAAGCAGACTGGCGATGACGGGCGGTAGACGCAGGGCCCAAAGATTCCTGCCGAAGAGACTCTGCGACAGGAACACCGTGTAGAAATGCCACGGTCCGTGGTAGTTCGTCGGGTTGTAGGCGAAGGTGCCCGTTTCGCGCAGCCGGTCGGCAAACCACCCGTTGATGCCCTCGTCGAAATGCGGCGCTTTGAGATCCAACGCCCAAAGCCGCAGAACGGCGGCGAGCAGTAGGATCAGCCAAAGATCGAGGTTGCATTGTTTGCCCGGGGCAACGGTTGTCACCGGGCGATCATACCCAACAGAGCTTTCGCGTCAGCCCGGCAATTCAGCCGGCTCAGGTAGCTGCGGAGTCGCTCGCGGATTGCACGCGCAGTGTGAGGAGCGCTGCGAGCAGCATGGCAAAGCCGCCGAAAACCACCGCGCTGAGGCGGTTGACCTGCGGAAAATATTCCATCGCGCGGCTGAGCAGGATCGCGACGAGAATCTGCGGAATGACAATGAAGAAATTGAAGATGCCCATATACACCCCCATGCGGTCGGCGGGCAGCGAATTCGAAAGCATGGCGTAAGGCATGGAAAGAATCGAAGCCCAGGCGATGCCCACGCCGACAAATGCGATTTTCAGCAGGAACGGATCCTTGATCACGCCGACGCTGGCCAAGCCTAGGCCGCCGATGGCGAGGGAGATGATATGGATCGATTTCGCGCTCATCTTCCGGCCGAGCCAGAGGAAAACCATAGCGGCGATGAAGGCGGTGAAGTTGTAAACCGCGAAGCACTGGTTCGCGAGGTCGATGCCTTGCTGGTAAAGATCCGACTTGGTGTCCGTGGCGCCGAGAATGTTCCGCGC
>Ga0114972_10001214_pt1 | contig 19362 bp, 11 predicted proteins | sample M_140807_EF_Meta_FD_87354 | JGI IMG/M metagenome (GOLD analysis project Ga0114972, IMG submission 87354) | Freshwater microbial communities from Lake Montjoie, Canada to study carbon cycling - M_140807_EF_MetaG | ecosystem: Environmental > Aquatic > Freshwater > Lake | place: Lake Montjoie... | reverse complement strand
ATTTTTTCACGAAGGGATTCAGGGGCTTATCAAGGGGACATTGGGGAAGTAGGTTTGATAGCGGGTGACATCCCGGGTGATGATGGAGATGCCGAGGGCGGCGGCGTGTGCGCCAATGAAAAAATCAGGAAGCGGAGCAGACTTCGTTCCGCCACGCTGGCGATAGAGGCGGAAGGCTTGGGCGGCGAGGAAGAGGGATTCCTTTGGTAACTCCAGATAGCCAAGCTCGAGGCGTGTGATGAGATCTTCTACTTGGTTGGAGTTACTTGAAAAGTAGCAGAGTTCTGCATACACGATCGGATTGATACACGCATTTTTGCATGAATCGAGTGCTGTCGCCGACCAATGCGCCCAAGTAGCATCTTTTCCAATGATGTCGATGATGATATTGCTATCGACTAGGGCCGAAACTTCAGTCATCACCTCTGAGTTCTTGCATGATTTGATCGGTCGTTTTGCCTCCCATCTGATCTTTCCATATTCCGATGACGGATTTGATTCGTTCGCTCATTTCTTCGGGGCTGCTGGGTGGGGCGATTTTATCCTGTGAACTCAATGCGGTGGCGAGGATCTCGCGCGCCTCGGCCTCCATGGAACGTTGGTGGCTGGCAGCACGGAGCCGGAGCCGTTGTTTCACGCCTTCATCGAGATTGCGAATGGTGAGAGTGGTACTCATGTGAGAACTGTAAGCAATGCTAGCAGTGCCGTCAATGCAATTTGTGAAAGTTGTGCTCGGTCACGCAGGAGGAGCCGGCGTGACAAGCGAGCTTGCCAGTTTTTTCACACTGTGGATTGAATTTCTCCTTTCACGAGGGATAAAGCGACATATTTTTCTCCTTTTCAAAAGGAGAGTTTCGCAATGGCCTCACGCGGGTTGTTGGCCGTTGCGTTCATCGAGATACTCCTTCATGACGAGGCGATTGATGAAACGGCAGCCATCGGGGGTGAGCGGGAGGCTGTGTTTGTTCTGGAGTTGTTCGATGATGAGGCGGGTGACCATTTTTTCCGTGTAGGCGGGATTGGTGAGGAGCTGGCTGTTTTCTGAGATTTTGGCATCGAGTTCCTGTTTCAGAGAGCAGAGTGCTTCAAAAAGTTTGCGTTCGTTGGGAGTGGGTTCGCCATTTTCAAGGAGCCGTTTGTGAAGTCGGGCATATTTGGCATCGTTAGCGTACTTGGCGCGCAGAAGTTGGTTTTTCCGCTCCAGCTCGCGAGCTCGGGCATCGATGCTCTTGAGCGCGGCGATGTTGGCCACCATGTCCTCTTGGGTAATTTCGCTGAGATTCTTTTTGCGGAACAGGCGTTCGAGTTCATCGCGCAGGCTGATGAACTCTGGATCGCGAGGATCGAAGTTGCCAGCGAGGCCCTCGCGGGTGCGGCGGAGGTTGTCCTTGAGTTCATCGGCGATGATCATTTCCGACTCGGAGATTTTCCGGAAGGCAAAGATCACGTCCTCGAGGGCGATATTGAGGAGGTTGGAATTGTCGTGCTGATTTTCCAGAGCTTCGCGCTTGTTGAGAAGATCGAGATGATTGTGGGCCTCGGTGGAAAGCCGGGTGAGCATGCGGAAATCGAGCTTGTCCAGTAAATCGTGCTGACCGCTGGCGCGGATGAGATTGTAGAGACTCTTGGCATCATCGAGCGCCTTGATGACAGCCCGCACGTCCTGTCGGTCCCTGATGGCGGTGATCTGCTGCGAAAAAACCTCTGCGTTGGTGGTATCGAAGTGGAACAACGCGTCCTTGATGGCTTCGATTTCCGTTAGGATTTCCTCAGCGGGTTTGAAGAGCGCGGAATAGTGTTGGAGCTCGTCACCTAACTCGGACTGGAGTTCATCGAAGTAGGCTTTGTTGGTCTTCTCGAACTCGGTCTGGATGTCGGCAAAATCGACAACGTATCCGTAGCGAAAGCCCTTATAGGTGCGGTTTACGCGGGTGAGCGCCTGAAGCAGGTTGTGCGCCTTGATCAGACGTCCGAGGTAAAGCTTTTTGAGCCGTGGCGCATCGAATCCGGTGAGCAGCATGTTGTAAACAAACAGGATGTCGATTTTGCCCGCCTTGAATTCCTCCACCCATTCCCTGCGCTCATCCTTGGTGCCGACGTCATGGAGAATCAGAGCGTGGCGGCGAACGGAAAGATCGAGCCGGGGAGTTGCGCGAATCGGGGTGATATCCTCGGCGACCATCCCATATTCGAGTGCAGGCTCGGTGACAGCGGTGGGTAATCTGGTATATCTTTCCTCAAAAATCCGCGCCATCATTTTTGCTTGCTCCGCAGAATCACAAATGACCATCGCGCCTATGCTGTCGTCATTCTCCCGAAGTCGGGTGTTGCCAAAATCCTTGACGATGTAGTCGAGCATCGGTTCGACGAATTTTTCATGAGCGTAGAGCAGCTTGCGGTCCTGGCTTTTTTTCAGAACTTCGATTTCAGCGAGAGCTTCGGCGAGGGCCAGTTTGTATTTGGTCTGGATGCCTTCGCGGATGAGGCGGAGAGTGTAGCCATCGGCGATGGAGGCATTGTAGTAATACTTGTGGATGTAGTTGCCGAAAAGCGCCTTCGAGCTCGCATTATCGCCAAGGAGCGGGGTGCCGGTGAGCCCAATTTTGATGGCATTGGTATCGGACTCGTTGAGGTTGGCAAGGAAACTGCCTTTCGGATTGTAGCTGCGGTGGACTTCATCGAGGAAGTAAACGCGCTGGAGCTTGATGTTGTAATCAGAAGCGCGGACGACATCGGAATCGTCTTGAAACTTCTGGATGTTGACGACAGTGATCTCGGCTTGGCCGCTGTTGTTATGGATGGCACTGGAGGACTTGATATCCCTCGCGAACGCATCGCGGGAATTGATCGTGTGGACGATAAGACCGCGGGATTTGAATTCGTCCCGCGCCTGCACGAGCAGGTCGATGCGATCCACGATGAAGTAAAATTTCGGTACGATGCCTTGTTTTTGAAACCAAACGGTGAGGTGATGCACATTAAAAAATGCCAAAGCTGTTTTGCCGCTACCTTGTGTGTGCCAAATGATGCCCTTGCGGATGCCGGCTTCGAGAAACCTCATGATCGCCTTGGTGGCAAAAATCTGAGGGTAGCGCATGATATGTTTTTCGAATCCTTTCAGAGTTCTAACGTAAGCGATGGCGAAACGCAGCAGAAAGGCGAGACGCTCCAACGAAAAAAGTGAAGTGAGGAGTTGGTTCGTCGGAGTTTCCGGATTTTTGTTCGTCGTGAACTCCGGTGAGTGCTTGATGCTGATGAGATTGGTATCGGAGAGAACGAGGTCTTCGACTTCCTCATCCTCGGGCGTGAGCAGTTCTGTGAGATTGCGCTCTTCCTCCTCGCGAAAGTAGTTAAAGGCCGGATTACCGTATGAGGATGATGCGTAAAAAGCACCTTCCAGCGGCTCGGGCGAATCGTCGACATAATTCATGTTGTTCGAAAACACCATGAGTTGGGTGAGATTGATGTAGCGCCGGAATTTCGGATTGAGAAGGCGAGCATTCATCCGGTTCCGTTCGGCAAGAATGCCGTCCCGGTTGTTAGGCTTTTTTACCTCAGTGAAAACAAGCGGCATCCCGTTGATCAGCAGAGTGATGTCAGGGCGGAACTCCTCGTCGCCGTTTTTGCATGTGAGCTCGGTGACGACACGGAAAGTGTTGCGCTCGAAATTCTCGAAGTCGACGAGTTTCAGACCGGAGCTTTTCGTCAGGCGCTCGTAAAACGCTTTGCCGAGATCATTGTCGAGAAGCAGCGTGATTTCTTGGAGAAGCCGGTTGATATCATCGGACGTGGCAGTGGGATTGATCGCGGCGATGCTGGAACAAAACAGCTCGGGGAAGATGTTCGTGGTAGCGTCCCACTTCGCTTTCTTCAGGGACAAATAGGAGTAGCCGAGCCTTGTGAGGTGCAGAATGGCAGGGATTTTCACCCGGCTGTCTTCGTTAAAGGCTGACATACGGCATCTGAAGGAACATTTGACGGGCAGTATCTTCAAATGCCCACTGGCTGAGGCTATCAAGAACCGGGAGGAATAGGAAGGAAAAAGAGAGTTGAACTGCCTCACCCGCAAAAATGAGTTGATAGAGTCATTGAACAGTGAGCAGCGAAGCCTCCGCAGGTGGCTTTCAAACGGTGACGCGCACCTGCCCCGCTCACGAGCATGGGGAGGAGCTGTTGTGCCCGCCGCCGGTGAACATCCCGTTTTTTTGGTTGAGTCTGGTTAGAAGGTTGGAGAAAGGCATGAAAAATTCCATTGAGCTAGCGAAGAGAACCACTGGCAAGACCGGGAGCCGCTGATACCTCGGAAAAGACGAACCAATCTGGGGCATCAGCGGTTTTCAGGGGCATCAGCGGTCAAGGAAGACTGGCCCACCTGAGCAAGTCAAAACCCACAGTCACCTCACTGGGGCTGGGTGGCGAATGGGTTGGCGGTCTCGCGCTTCTGCATTTCTGCGGGCATCCACGTCCAAGGGTCGGCACCTTTCTCGGTGTAGGCGGCCAGGCCGATCACACCGACATTGCGGGTGTCGCCATGACGCAGATTCGCATACGACTGCGAAACGCTGCTGAATTTGAATGCCGCCACCGTGCTGTAGCTGGTGCGAAAACCCCGCACTTCCATTGTTTTTCCGGATTCGATGACATAACCCGGACGCGTTTTGCTTGCGGGCTTGCCGTCGATCACGTCGAGTCCATCGACGCTCAGAACCACCTGCACGCGGCATTTGCAGCGGTTTTTGATCACGATGCTGTAGGTCGAGCCATTCGAACCCTGCACGAAACGTCGGTATCCTCCCGAGGACCAAGACTTGTAGGCCGGAAGCAAACCAATGCCGCCTTTCACGCCCCATTCAACGATCCCTCCCGCTGCCTGCTGCATTCCCTCCACGCGCGTTTCCATCGCCCCCATGGCCTCCAATCCTTCGCGATTGTTGTAAAAAATGGCATCGACACCCGCCGGTTCGGAACTGGCGCGACTGAAGCGCATTTCCGTCATCGGAGAGTTCACCGAATCCCCCCATGCAGTCGCCAGACCGGGTCGCTCCTTGGCGGGCTTGGCGAAGGGCTCGGCGGAAGTGCTATCGGCCGCTTGCCCATCGGATCGGGCGCTTCCCGCCGCTTTGGGTTTCGACAGGCTCTCTGCTGCACCAGTTTTGTTTTTATAAGGTCCACTGCTGATGGGCCCCGTGGCACAGGACGAAAGATACAATGCCCCTGCCAGCCCGCATGCGGCCCAGCCGTATTTTCCAATTTGCCTGCCCAGTTCCGTCACGATGTATGATGTCAAATTCATGGTGCTGGAAAAACAGCATTTAATCGAACGAGCGTCAACATAATAATGCACTTTTTTCAGCATTTGGAAAAAAACCTTGGACCAATGAGGTTCGCGCGACGATTGGGAACGGCCTCTTGATTCAGGAAATAGTGTCTGATTTCTGTTGATCATTGCAAAGAAATACGCTGAACATGCGCCCGCGCACGGTCGCGCTGCTCAAAACATCTGACATACCCATCTTCATGAAGGACCTAACCAAATATCGCAACATCGGAATTTTCGCCCACGTGGACGCTGGCAAGACCACCACCACCGAGCGGATTCTCAAACTCACCGGAAAAATTCACAAAATCGGTGAAGTGCACGATGGCGCGGCGACGACCGACTTCATGGTGCAAGAGCAAGAGCGCGGCATTACGATTCAATCCGCCGCCACCACCTGCTTCTGGAGAGACTATCGATTCAACATCATTGACACGCCGGGCCACGTGGACTTCACGATTGAAGTATATCGTTCGTTGAAAGTGCTCGATGGCGGCATCGGCGTATTCTGCGCCTCCGGTGGTGTCGAACCGCAATCGGAAACCAACTGGCGCTACGCGAACGATTCCGAAGTTGCGCGTGTCATTTACGTCAACAAAATGGACCGTGTCGGCGCGGATTTCTATCGCGTTGTTAGTCAAGTGAAAACCATCCTCGGCGCCAAGGCATTGGTGATGGTGCTGCCGATTGGTGAAGAAACGGGCTTCAAAGGCATTGTCGATCTTCTCGAAAGAAAATCCTACATCTGGGATGAATCCGGCCTGCCCGAAAAATACGTCACGGGCCCGGTTCCCGACGACCTCGTTGACAAAGTCGAGGAGTATCGCGCCGACCTCATCGAAACCGCCGTCGAACAAGACGACGAAATCATGGAGCGCTTCCTCGATGGTCAAGAGCCGACGATCGAAGAGATCAAAAAGTGCATTCGTCTCGGCACGATCAATCTTTCGTTCTTCCCCACCTATTGCGGATCTTCCTTCAAAAACAAAGGTGTGCAAAACGTGCTTGATGCCGTCATCGACTACCTCCCCTGCCCTACCGAAGTGAAGCCACAACCCGAAGTGGACCTCGAAGGCAATCCGACAGGCGAATTCGCCATCGTCGATCCCACCAAACCATTCCGCGGACTGGCTTTCAAGATCATGGATGACAAATTCGGCGCCCTGACCTTCACCCGGATCTATTCCGGTGAAATCAAAAAAGGCGACACCGTCCTCAACACCTTCACCGGTAAAACCGAGCGCATCAGCCGCATGGTTGAGATGCACGCCGATGACCGCACCGAGATCGACTCTGCGCAAGCTGGCGACATCATCGCCATCGTCGGCATGAAGAACGTGCAAACGGGTCACACCCTTTGCGACGAGAAAAAGCCCGCAACCCTCGAGCCGATGGTGTTCCCCGATCCCGTGATCTCGATTGCCGTGGCCGCCAAGGACAAGGCGAACGCAGAGAAATTGGCAACTGCGATTGGCAAGATGGTCCAGGAAGACCCTTCGTTCCGCGTGGAAACCGATGAAGAGACGAACGAACTGATTCTCAAAGGCATGGGCGAGCTTCACCTCGACATCAAGATCGACATTCTGAAGCGCACGCACAAAGTGGAAGTAATCGTCGGCGCGCCACAGGTCGCCTATCGTGAAACGATCACCAAACGCATCGAGGACGAGTACACCCACAAAAAGCAATCCGGTGGTTCGGGTCAGTTCGCAAAAATCAGCTACATCATCGAGCCTTTGGAGCCCGGCGATGGCTTCATCTTCGAATCCAAAGTGGTCGGCGGCAACGTGCCCAAGGAATACATTCCCGCTGTGGAAAAAGGTTTCAAGACTTCGATCCACAAAGGTCCGTTGGCGGGCTATCCCTGCCTCGACTTCAAAGTCACCCTCGTCGACGGAGGTTTCCACGCCGTGGACTCCTCGGCCCTGGCATTCGAAATCGCCGCCAAGGCAGCCTATCGCCAAACCATGCTCAAAGCGGGTCCGCAAATTCTGGAGCCCGTGATGAAAATCGATGTCTTCACGCCCGATGCGAATGTCGGTGATGTCATCGGCGACCTCAACCGTCGCCGCGGCATGATCAAGAGCCAGGAAAGCGGTCCAACCGGCGTGCGCATCAAGGCCGAAGCTCCACTGAGCGCGATGTTCGGCTACATCGGCGACCTCCGCACCATGACTTCGGGTCGCGGCCAGTTCTCGATGGAGTTCAGCCACTACTTCGCGACCCCGCGCAACGTCTCCGATGACGTCATCGCCAAAGCGAAGGCCCGGGAAGAAGCGCTGCGCAAATAAGCCCGCCCATGGTCAACCAAGGAAACGCGCTTCCCATGGGAGCGCGTTTTTTTTTGCCCGAATATTTTTCAGGAATCGTGTTGCTATTTATCAACAAGCAATCTAGGTTCGCATCACTGCTGTGTGCGTTCGCGAAAGGTTGCAAGCCCGATCCGATGCGTTATATCCGGGGCGCGAAACGCGGTGCAATGTCATGCCTTCACAGGAAGACAAAGCTCCGTGCTAGACCCCACATTTGGAGAGCTTACAGGAACGAGGCTCTTTGCTCCTTGAACGGCACAGCGGTATTTTTTTTCGCCAGTTATCAAGCCGGTCGCTTTGTTCAAATGGCCACAAGCTGCCGTCTGCGATCCAACCACAGCGCCGCAATCAATGAAACAAGCCCGGCGATGATCACGGGGGTGTCACCCCATGTTTGATAGGGCGACCAGGGCGGCTTTTCGGGGATTTTCAGCGTTCCAAACAAATGCCCTCTGGTGAAATGGCTGCCCTGGTCGTTGACGAGCGACCGGCTTTGCCCGGTGATGCCGATCAGGGCGCTGACTCCGCTGTTCGCGCAACGGATCATCGGACGACGCAATTCGATCGCACGAAATTTGCCATTGGCGAAATGTTGTTCCGCGGCACTACTTTCCTTGAACCATCCGTCATTGGTGACGTTGACAATCACCTGGGCTTCCGGCCTTAAAAAGACCAGTGGTTCGCGGGGCACGGTGTCTTCAAAACAAATCGAAGGAATGATGGACAAGGCCCGCCCGCGCAGGGTCATCGGCAGCGGATCACGCGATACTCCCGCCGTGTAGGAACCGTCAAAAGTCGTGCCTGCCTGTTTTTCATAAATCGTTTTCAACCAGGGCAAGGACTCCAGCAAGGGAATGTATTCGCCGAACATCACCAGATGTTTTTTGCGATAGGACTGCAATGATGCGTCACGGGGCAGAACCACGAGCGAATTCCATGCCTCCGGGTCCTCCGCGATGCTCAACATTTCCCCCGTGGCGATTGCCTCCAGTTCCCCCATGCCCGTTAGGATGTCGTATTCACCAGCGGAACGAAACGCCTCCACGGTCGATACGTTCTCCGGCCACATCGCGTGCAGGCCATCCGGCGCCGACATCAACCGACCGGTCAGAGCCTGCTCTGGAAGCACGAGCCAGTCGGGATAGAAAATGGCCCCCTCGCCGCCTGCTGGCGTGGGATTTTCCCGCGCTTCACTGATGCGTTCCTTCACCTCATCCATCGCCGCCGCTACTTCCTCTTCGAAACCCGCGTGAATGTCCTGAGCCGACATCGTTTGCCGCGCGGCTTCCTGCGGGATGTTCAATTGCACGAGCAGAATTCTCAGAGGAAATGTTTCGCAGGCACCGCACGACGAAATCCGCCAGAAACCATAGGCAAAGGTGGACGAAACCAACAAGGCGGTGAAGGCCAGATCGGGATGGGCGCGTCGTTTCAACGGTTTTTCCTCGCGCAGAATCCGCGCCACGACCTGAAGCACCACAGCTTGTGCAAATACCATCAAACCCGAAAGCCCGGCAACGCCGAAAATGTCGGCACATTGCACCAGAACATGCTGTTGATGCATCGCCACACCCAGCCCATTCCAACCAAAACCGGTCAGCGCCCGGCCACGCAGCCATTCCAGAAACATCCACAGCGCGGCGTTCATCATCGCGAAACCCAGCGAATGCAGTGACTTCGCCCAGAGGCCGCCGCCACACGGTTTCCTCCACGGATTCATCCAGCGCGCGGAAACCATCGCCCAGAGCGCGGGATACAACGCCAGATAGCCCGACAGTATGACCAATCCCAGCCAACTGACCGTGCAAAGCCAGGACAGGTTGAAGGCGAAAAACGAAAAGCCGTAGAGATAACCTGTTAGAAAACCCTTGCGTTTCCGCGCAGCGCCCTGGTTGGTCCAAAGCACCAGCATCAGCGGCATCAAGGCGAGCCACGCGACAACGCTCCAATTCGCCCCCGGATAGGCGAGGCTCAGCACCGCCCCGGAACACACGACGGTCATAAGTTTCAGCAAGCGTCTCATCAATCAATCGTCAATCTGCGGCAACATACGCCCGGACATTGCCGCCATCCAAGGAAATTCCGTCATTTCACCGACGACACGGACGATTTCAATCCGGAATTATGAACGGTTGCCACCGCAAGGTTATGTGCTACGCTGGGTTGTGCCGACGTTGGACACAAAAACATTCCGCCGCACCTCCTCTGTCATCGTTCTATGGTCACTGCTGTGGCTCACGGCGGTCCTGAGCTGCCATGGACAACAGAAATCCACAGCAAAATCATCCTCTGAAGAAGAACGCCAGGGAATGAACGCGCTCGCATCCCATCTTGCCGATGTGGCGGCCGCGCGCTTCAAATCGGCGCTCGATCAACCCAATTTGAGTGCCGCGGACGTGCAACGTTTGACCCTGCTTCTTGCCGAATCGCACGTGCGATCCAATCAGGCCCAGGAGGCGCTCAAGGTGCTGGAAAATCCGGAGATGCAACACCTGCCCGCGGCAATGTTCTGGCAGGCGCAAGCCTTCAGCTCGCTGGGGCGGTTTCAAGAGGCGGCCGATCTATTCACACGTCTGCTGGCCACTCAAAACCCTCCCTATTTCGCCGAGTCGGTATTGACCCGCTCGCGACTCCTCTCCGCGTTGGGAAACCACCGCGATGCCATCGCCGGACTCAACCTGCTGACTCTAACGAAATCCCCACATGCCTCGCGGGCGAAAATTGACCAGACCACACTGTTGTTGCACACGGGGAAAATCGCCGAAGCCAGAAAAGCACTTCCCGATTTGAAATCCCTCAAGGGGAGAGCACTGCTGGAGGCCCGGATCCTCCATGCGAAAATCCTGCAGGCCGAAACGCTCTATCAAAAAGCAGCCGACGCCTTCACCGAAATCATCGCCACAAACCAAAAGGAAGGCACCCAACTCCCTGAGATTCTCCATCCGGCGGCCATCGGCCTCGCACGGGCCCGGGCCTCGCTCAATCAGAGACCGGAGGCAACCGATGCCCTGCTTTCCTTCATCCAGAACCAGCCCGACTCCCCTTTGCTTGCCGAGGCTTTTTCTTTGCTGGAATTTCTCGTTTCGGGCAGGGAAAATGGACAGGACCCTGTGAACACCCTCATTTCGGAAAGGCTCGAACAGTGGTCCGTCGATACCCAGGGAAAACATCCCGCCATCTTTCCCGAATCATCGTCGGGTGCCGCCGATTACATGCCGTTTCTGCCGTCGTTCGACCACCCTCAACTGCACGCTCACGCGTTGATGCTGCGCGCCATAGCGCTATCGGGCGCCACCGAGCCCGAAGCCAGGGAATTGCAGCGCCATTTGATAACACGGTTGCGATGGGAGCATCCCGACAGCCCACTGGCGCTTGACGGCATGCTTTTGTATGCGCGATCGCTGTATCGGCAGAAACAAAACGACAAGGCGCAAAACATCCTGGAGAACATCTTGTCCCAACAGAGCAGCGGATCCGCGCAAATCGAGGCGCTGCTTGTTTTGGCAGCGGATTTTTTTCAGCAGAAAAATTTTCAACAAGCGGCGCACCACTTTGACAAAGCAACTCAGCTCCTGAGTTCCACCGCCCAGACGTCGGCCATGTTCGATCTCGGACTTTCCCAACTGCTCAACAGTGATGAGGAAGGATTCCAGATGTCGCTGTCCAAAGCCGCACCGGACCTGAAAACCAGCCTGCAACTGGAACAGGCGCTCTATATGGCGTCCACTTCCCCCGCGGCGGCGTTGCCGGTCCTTGATCGATTCATTCTCGACAATCCCTCGCACTACCGGGTCGCTGACGCACAACTGGCGGTGGCCTACTGCGCCATGCAACAACAACCGCCCGCGCTGTCGCTGGCAAGGGCGCAACTCGATACATTGCAGGGATCAAAGCAGTTCCCCGAAAAAACCCTCGTGGCGCGGATCCAGTTCGCACTTGCGTCCAATGACCAGCCCGGAGCCGTGAACCTGTGCCGGCAATTCCTGGAAAATTTCCCGTCTTCCGCCGATGCCAACAAAGTCACGCTGCTGCTGGGCGGCGCGCTCTATCAAAACGGCGACTTGAGCGATGCCAGAATCACCCTGCAAAAACTGGCGCAGACGGACCCCGGCATGGCGGCTCCGGCCTTGATGATCGCGGCTCGCGCCGCCGCACGCACCGGCACCCCGCAGGCGCTGACCGACGCCATCACGCTTTTTGACAATGTCATCCAGTCCGCCACTTCGCTCGCGCCCTTTGCCGTTCTGGAGAAAGCCCGCACCATGATCGATGCGAAATCGCCCGCCCATCTCGTCATTGCAATCAAGGAACTAACCGACATGTTCGACAAATTGCCGCCCGAATCCGAATTGCGCATTCCCACCGGGATCATGTTGATGGAAGCCCTGTATGCCCTGGGCGGCTCGGAACCAAGCCGATACAACTCCGCCCTGGCAGTGCAAAAAAAACTGCTCGACTCACCCGGCATCAGCCGCGAGGAACGCCATCTGATCAGCTACTTCAGAGGTCTCACCCTTGAACAACTCAACAAGGCGGACGAGGCGCTTTCGGTCTATTATGAAGTGATCGACTCGCATCTTCTCAAAGCCCCCAACAATTGGGACTACTTCGAACGCTGCGGATTCAACGCCATTTCGCTGCTCGAAAAAAACGCACGCTGGGAATCGGCGATCGGCCTGGCGAAAAAACTTTCCGCATTCCCCTCGCCTCGTGCCAAGGAGGCCGCGGAACGGGCCAGAAGGCTGAGCCTGGAACACATGGTTTGGGAGGACTAGAATCGCTTTCCTTTTGCGGACGATCTGTTCACAACTCCCGTCACCTCGGCGATTTCCGACATTTTCGCAATTGAAGGATAGACCTGCGCGCCATTTCGTGCTTTCTATCTCCGCGCAGGCCCCGTCCTTGCTGCTCTTCGCTTCGTCATGTCCATCGAATTCACCAGAAATTTCTCGATCATCGCCCACATCGACCACGGGAAAACCACGCTCTCCGACCGACTGTTGGAATCAACCGATACGATCACCCATCGCGAAAAACAGGACCAACTGCTGGACTCGATGGATCTGGAACGGGAAAAGGGCATTACCATCAAATCGCATCCGGTGACGATGGCCTACAAGGCAAAGGATGGCAAAACCTACAAGCTCAATCTGATCGACACTCCCGGCCACGTGGATTTCACCTACGAAGTATCGCGGGCCCTTGCCGCCTGTGAAGGTGCCGTGCTGATGGTCGATGCCGCACAGGGAGTCGAAGCGCAAACCGTCGCCAACCTGCACCTGGCCCTGTTGCAGAATCTCACCATCATTCCCATCCTCAACAAGATCGACCTGCCTGCGGCGGATGTTCCGAAATGCCGCAAACAACTGGAGGATATTCTCGCCATCCCCGCCGAAGACGCGATTCCCGCGTCGGCGAAAAACGGCATCGGCATCACGGAGATTCTCGAGGCCATCGTGCAGCGCATTCCCCCTCCCACGGAAAATCCCGACAAACTGCTGCGCTGTTCGGTTTTCGACTCGCTCTATGACACCTATCGTGGCGTCGTTTCGTACGTTAGAGTGTTTTCCGGTTCGGTGAAACGGGGCCAGAAAATCAAGCTGTTCGCCACCAACAACAACTACGAAGTCAAGGAGGTCGGCATTTTCACCCCGAAAATGCAGGCGATCGAACAACTCGTCGCCGGTGATGTCGGCTACATCATTGCCAACATGAAATCCGCCGCCGAGGTGAAAATCGGTGACACGGTGACCGATGCCAACAGGGGTTGCAGCGAACCACTTCCCGGCTATAAGGAAATCCAGCCCATGGTTTTTGCCGGAATTTATCCGATCGATACCTCCGACTACGAGGCCTTGAAAATGGCCATGGGCAAGCTGCAAATCAACGATCCGGCATTCACCTACATGAATGAGTCCTCCACCGCACTCGGTTTCGGCTTCCGCTGCGGTTTTCTCGGACTGCTGCACATGGAAATCATTCAGGAACGCCTGCGCCGCGAGTTCAACATGGATGTGATCTCCACCTATCCATCGGTAATCTATCAGGTCAGCCTCACCAACAACTCCGAGTTGATCGTTGACAATCCGGCGATGTTTCCCGAGCAGCAGATGATCAAGGAAGTGCGCGAACCGATCGTCAAGGTTTTCGTGATGGTGCCCGGCGAGTACATTGGCGACATCATGTCTTTGGTCCTCGAGAAGCGCGGCGAGGTCGTCAACACCGAAACCATCGATGAATCGCGGGTGATGCTGACCAGCCTGCTGCCGCTCGCCGAGATTCTGGTGGATTTCAATGACCGCCTTAAATCGATGACCCGTGGTTACGGATCGATGGACTACGAGCACTCCGGCTACCGCGAGGCGAAGATGGTGAAAATGGACATGCTCATCGCGGGCGAAGCGGTGGAGGCCTTCAGCACCATCGTGCACCGCGACAAAGCCGAGTCCTTCGGTCGCGCCCTCGCCAGTCGACTCAAGGAAGTGATTCCGAACCAGCTTTTTGTTGTCGCGATCCAGGCCTGTGTCGGCGGAAAAATCGTCGCCCGCGAAAGCATTTCCTCTATGGGAAAAAACGTCACCGCCAAATGCTATGGCGGCGACATCACCCGCAAACGGAAGTTGTTGGAGAAGCAGAAAGAGGGCAAGAAAAAGATGAAAGCCATCGGCAAGGTCAACATCCCCCAGGAGGCCTTCATCAAGGTGCTGAAAACGGGGGACTAGAAAGGCAGGCTACCGGCTGCCGCACAAGTATCGTGTGAAGGAAAAAATCACGCGTTTCTTAAAATGGACGGGAAGTTTTATCGCCGCAACGAAATCCGGCAATACAAGACGCTGAAATGCCGCAGCGAGGTGGAAGACGAAAAGCTCATCTCCAGAAACTTTGCCCGGGTAAAGCATGAACCTGCTGAATACGCGGAGCTCAATCCGACCACACATGAAACGACCATCTCAACAGGCCATGACAAGTTGTGATTGCCAACCAACGGATGGCATGTGTTCATCAGAAGTCGAAGAGAGTCGACTTCGGACGAGATGATTATTGCCGCCTAACTGTCCGAGCTCACAGCGAAATTCTTTACAATTTGAGCCGACAAGCCATAATCCGGGCACTGACACGGAACATCCATTGCCATGACAAACACACAAATCATTTCAACCTTGATCATCCTTGTGGCGATCGTATTGTTCATCGTTTGCTATCGATGGGTCCTTCGAATCATCGGAGTGGTGATCATCCCACAGAACGGAATCGGGGTCGTGACCAAGAAATTCGTATTGTTCGGGCAGCATAAAATACTGGCCGATGGCGAGATTGTCGCCCTCAAAGGCGAAGCGGGACTCCAGGCCGATGCCCTGGCTCCCGGCCTGCACTTCTGGCTGTGGCCTTGGCAGTATTCGATCCACATCGAGCCCTTCATCGAAATCGAGGAAGGGTTGATCGGCATTGTGGAGGCCGCTGGCGGCAAGCCCATTTCCGGCGGTCGGGTGATTGGCAATGCCGTCGCCTGCGATTCATTCCAAAGCGTTCGCGACTTCATCGAGAAAGGCGGCGAGCGCGGACCGCAAATGGCGGTGATCCCTCCGGGCAAGTACCGTATCAACACCGCGTTTTTCACCGTCATGCGCGAACGGGCCCTGGAAATCGAGGACAACATGGTCGGGGTCGTGACCACCAAGGAAGGAGCGCCGCTGCCCACGGGGGAGATCGCCGGCGGCGAGGTTCCCGGGCACAACATGTTTCAGGACGGCCAGCTTTTCTGCCAAGCCGGTGGTTACAAGGGACTCCAGGAACAGGTGCTCCTGGCGGGCCGCTACTATGTGAACCCGCGTTTCGCAACGGTGCAAACCTATCCGATGACCGAGGTGCCGATCGCCAATGTCGGGGTGGTGATCGCTTACGTGGGCTCCATAGGCGTTGATGTGACAGGCGATGGTTTCAAACACGGCAACCTGGTTTCACCGGGCGAAAAGGGCGTTTGTGTAACCCCGCTCGACCCCGGTCGTTATCCGATCAATCCGTTGACCCATAAAGTCGAATGCGTGCCCACCGCGAACGTCGTGCTCAACTGGGCCACAGGCAAATCAGAAGCCCACAGGCTCGACCAAAACCTGAGCACCATCACCGTGCGATCTTCCGACGGTTTCACTTTCAACCTCGATGTCAGCCAGATCATTCACATCCCCCGCAATGATGCCCCGAAAGTGATTGCGCGCTTCGGCAGCGTGGCGAACCTCGTTACCCAGGTGCTCGAACCAACCATCGGCAACTACTTCCGCAACGCGGCGCAGGGTTCCGATGCCATCGCCTTCTTGAAGGAACGCCAGGAACGTCAGGATGATGCGAAGCGCGCGATCTCCGCAGCCCTTGCCGACTACAACGTTGGCGCGGTCGATACTCTCATCGGCGACATCGTGCCTCCCGAGTCGCTTATGAAAACGCGCACCGACCGCAAGATTGCCGAACAGGAGAAAGTCACCTACGGCACGCAGATCGAGGCCCAGACCACTCGTCAGCAACTCGAACAGGCGAAAGCCCTGGCAGACACCCAGGCCCGGGTGGTCGATGCCGAACGCAAGGTTCAGATTTCCGACTACGATGCGCAGGCAGCCGTGAAAAAAGCGGAAGGTGAGGCCAAGTCGAAAACAATCCAGGCCGATGCTGACGCGATGGTCGTCACCACCGTCGGACAAGCCACAGCGAAGAAGACTCTCGCGATCGGCAATGCGGAAGCAGAGGTCACGAAAGCGAAAATTGAATCCATGGAAGCAGGCAACTACGCCGCCATCCAGGTCGCCCAGGCCCTTGCCGGCAGTGGATTCAAACTGGTTCCCGAAGTCATTGTCGGAGGTGGCACCAACAGCCAGGGCGGCGGAGGCACTCTGGTCGATGTGCTGCTCGCCAATCTGATCCGTGATCAAGCGGCCAAATCGCAAAGCGCGTCCGGCACTCCGAATCCGGTGTTAGAAGCATAGTGCCGCCACCTATTGGCTTGGGCAATGAAACCTTCAACGCAAAAGTCTTCCTGCGGCTGCGGGTGGAGAAGATACAAGGCATGCTGGATCGCGTCTATTCAACGCCTTTCCGACGGCAACCGGCAATCCTAACAAAAATTCGCGTGCGATCACTTCTTGGTTACTCCGAAGTGATGGAGCACATTGCGCACGAGCGCCTGCATTTTGGGATCGACGGAGAGCACCCAGCCTGCGGCGATTGCTCCCGCATGGAAAACGCGCCCTCCCTGCGGACGCTCCCAATAAATCATTTCCGCAACGGTGCCGTCGGGTGATTTCACCGGGTTGGTGAAGAAATCCAGTGCGTCCTTTTGCTCGCGCACTCCGCGCGCCAGCGTGACGATCCCCGCCGGTTCATCCGGCAGCGTGGCTCCGGGTGGAATATATGTCGTCAATGCCTTCAGGCGTCCGAGCCTGACATCCCATTCATGCCCCACCGCCCGCGGCACTGCCCCACCAGGTCCGTGACCGAATGTCTCGCCCTGTGCCAAAGCCACCTCTTCCGGTTGCTTGAACAGGAAATGATCCGGCGTTTCGGGATGATAGACCCCGAGTTCCTTGCTTTCGATGCCACCCCAGCCATCGCACTCCAATCCAAGAACCTGCCATGCGGGCAAGCCGCATTCGCGCATCAGACTGCCGCGGCGGCGATCATCACTGTGAAAAATTTCGCCGATCGGAGCGCCTTCTTGTCCGCCGATGCGTTCATCGAATTTGCGGCACTCCATGACTGTTCCTTCCGGATTGAAACTAACCCGCCAGAACATCGTGTTTCCGGAGAAAACCACCGCATTGCCGCCCTGTTTGAGATATTCGTCCACGCCCTGGTAGGCTTCCTTCGACCAATACTCGCTGTGACCGTTGATCATCAAAACGTGGTAACCGATCAATTGGCCCGGGTCGCGGTGCAGGTCCAGATCGGTGATGACGTCAAAATCATAGCCGTTCTGCTTCAGCCAGATTTGGGCGAATCGCTCGGCCCGCATCAGATGGCTGTAACCGGTGGCCTTGGAACTGTAGAGCACGTCGGGTCCCGCGGCCGGCCAGGGCATGCGCAATCCCTGATGGAAACAGGGTTGTCCGGCGTGATGCCCCCGGTAATTGGAATAGGCCGGCGCGAGCGGATGGCTGTTTTCGCAGCCGTATGTCCCCCACGAATGATTCCAGCGCTGGTTGACCGCGAAAGGTGTGGAATTGTAGGACAACCAGGTGTTGGACGAACACAGCACCAGAATCGGAGCCTTGGCTTTGCTCGCGGCGCGACGCACGATGAACGTGACGTGATACAGCATGGCTTTGCCATTCAACTCGAACCTCGCGCGGGCACAGTAGATGCCTGATTCGGCACTCTCGGGAACAGCGAACGAATGCGTCTCCTTCCACCGGCAGTCATACAAATCATCGCTGGCCAGCCGCAGACCGTGGCCCCGATTGACATCCTTTGTGGGGTCATACTCCACTCCGTAGCGCGGAACTTTTTTACCATCGAAACCCGGTCCGCCAATCATCCACGTGCCGTGATTGATGATCCGCCCCTGACGTTTGTGGCCCGTAATATCCGCCACCCTATCGCCCTCCTCCTCGTCGAGGGGCCAGCAAGCCAGCAAATCCCTGCCCTCAGCCACCCGCATGCCCTTCCCGGCAAAACGCTTTTGAATATCTCCCGCCGAGAGCGCCCTCGCATACAACACCGGCATTGCCAGATCGCCATCGAGAAAAACATCGGCCCGACCGTGACGTTCGGAAGCGCCCAGTCGAAGCGGCGATGCGGGGAATGCCGGCTCACCCGTCGCGGCGGTGGCGGCAACGCGCTGGCCGTCAACCCACAAGGTGTTTTCGCTGCCATCCCACTGCCCGACCAGATGATACCAGCGATGTTTCTGCAGTTTGGGTCCGATGACCCGCTCCGTGCCTTGAAACACAATCTCACCCGTGGCGGAAAGCGAAAGTCCAATGCCCGATGTTTCAACATCGCCCTGGGTGATCATTCCCTGCGGCGCATCGATCTTGAACAGGCGAACCCAGCATTCCATTGCCAGAGCGGCGGGAACCTGCTCCCGGGTCAATGCATTGGCAACCTGGATGTAGGAGCCGGGGTGTATCGGCTGTGGCGCTGCGGCAAGAGAGGCAAATCGATGCACCACCTCGTCCGACTCCGGGTCATCCGCAAGGGCTCCGAGTTTCACTATCGAAAAATCATAAGGCACCGTGCTGCTCACGGAAAATTCCAACGACTGTCCGGCCACCACACTTTGAGCCGCGGCATAGGCATGGAACCCCGGCAGCGGAATTTCCCGATGCGACGGAAACAGGCTCGCTTGGTCGGATGGTTGGTCGGACGATCCCACCCCCTGAACACGCGCCGCCAGCGTCGCCAGGACACCGGCACCGGTCTGTTGCATGAATTTGCGGCGCGATCGTGTGGATTTTGGTGCCATGAAAAAGGAATAACGGCGAGCCCGCTGTTGCGTAGTTTTCTTGCTGAAACGAATCAAAGCACATGAATCTGCTTCGGATCCCAGCTCGGTTTGGGAAATTCCATGTGCAGATTGCGCAGAGTCTCGACCACGAGTTGCGCGACCACGAGATTGCGATACCATTTGCGGTTCGCGGGCACCACAAACCACGGTGCGTTGGGAGTCGATGTCTTCGCCAATACATCCTGATAGGCGTTCATGAAATCACTCCACAGCGCGCGATCCTTGAGGTCTTCGGGATT
>Ga0114972_10001213_pt1 | contig 19367 bp, 15 predicted proteins | sample M_140807_EF_Meta_FD_87354 | JGI IMG/M metagenome (GOLD analysis project Ga0114972, IMG submission 87354) | Freshwater microbial communities from Lake Montjoie, Canada to study carbon cycling - M_140807_EF_MetaG | ecosystem: Environmental > Aquatic > Freshwater > Lake | place: Lake Montjoie... | reverse complement strand
CGTGTTCAGCGCGTCGTCACGCGACGTGTTCAGCGCGTCGTCACGCGACGTGTTCAGCGCGTCGTCACGCGACGTGTTCAGCGCGTCGTCACGCGACGTGTTCAGCGCGTCGTCACGCGACGTGTTCAGCGCGTCGTCACGCGACCAGGTTTTCCCCGTGAACAACGATTGCTCTACAGCGCCTTGGCCGCCGCCAGCACCTCGGCGGCATGGGCTTCCGGCTTCACCTTGCGCCAGACCTTGGCCACCTTGCCATCGGCGCCGATCAGGAAGCTGCTGCGCTCCATCCCCATGTATTTCTTGCCGTACATGGACTTCTCCACCCAGGTGCCGCACTGCTCGGCCAGCGCGTGTTCGGCGTCTGAGGCCAGGGGGAAATCCAGCCCGTATTTCTTGGCGAATTTCTCGATCGGCGGCAGCGGGTCGGGGCTGATCCCGATCACCGTCAAGCCAAGCTTGCCCAGTGCGGGCAGGGCTTCCTGGATGCCGCAGGCCTGCTTGGTGCAGCCGGGGGTATCCGCCTTCGGGTAGAAATACAGCAGATAGGGCTTGCCCTTTAACGCCTCGGAACTGACCACCCGCCCGCCGCTCGCCGGCAGGCTGAAAGCCGGCGCCTTGGCGCCCTCGACCATCTCGCTCATCCCGCATCCCCTGTCAGGCTGCCGATCCGCCGCTCGAAGATCGCGCGCACCGCGGCTGCCACCTCGGCCATCTGTGCGCGCAGCGCCGCCAGGTCAACCGGCGCCGGGTCGCAGCAGGGCGCGACCGCGCGCAGCAGCGCGGCCGCCGCCGGCCCGGTCAGCATCTCCTCCGGCGCCCGCCCGACGGTCAGGCGCAGCATGCCAAGGATGGTCCGCCACAGGCGATCGGCCCGGGTCAGCAGCGCCGCTTCCGCCGCCGACAGCGCGCCCGCCTTGGCCAGCCGCGCCAGCGCCACCCGCGTGGTCACCGCCAGCACCTCGGGCCGCGCCGCGCCGTGATGCAGTTGCAGCGCCTGGGCGATGAACTCCACCTCCATCAGCCCGCCGGGCATGGCCTTGACGTCCCACGGCCCCTCGGCCGGCAGCTCCCGCAACAGGCGCCGGCGCATCGCCGTGGCATCGGCCAGCACGGCAGCCACCGGCGGCCGCGTCAGCACCGCGCGCAGCACCACCTGCACGCGGCGCTTCAGGACCGGCGGCCCGGCCACCGGCCGCGCGCGGGTCAGCGCCATGCGCTCCCAGGTCCAGGCATCCTCCAGGTGGTATTTCTCAAAGCCGCTGAGGTTGACCGCAACCGGCCCCTTGCTGCCGGACGGGCGCAGCCGCATGTCGATATCCCAAAGCCGCCGCTCCGCGCCGTGGGAGATCAGCGCCGCCACCAGCTGATGCGCCAGCCGCACATAATACTCGGACGGCGCCAGGGATCGCCGCCCGCCCTGGCTCGCCTCCGCCTCCGGCGGGTGGTCGTAGAGCATGACCAGATCGAGATCGGAGGCCGGCAGCATCTCCCGCCCGCCGAGCTTGCCCAGCGCGAGCACCGCCATCGCCCCGCCGGCAATCCGGCCATGGCGTTCGGCGAAATCGGCAGTGACCCGCGGCAGCAGCGCGGCGATGGCGGTATCGGCAAGGTCGGCCCGCAACGCACCGGCGCTATCGACATCCAGCCCGCCTTCCAGCGCCGCGACGTCGATCTGGAATTTGCGCGCCGCGACCAGTCGTCGCGTCACCTCCAGCGCCTCCTCCAGATGCCGCGCATCGCGCACCAAAGCGGGCAACCCGGCCAGCGGATCGGCCGCCTCCGAGGTCACCTGGCTGCCCATCAGCCCATCGAGCACCGCCGGGTGGCGGGCCAGATGCTCGCCAAGCTGCGGCGCCGTGCCGAGGATGAAAGCGATCCGTTCCAGCGCCTGCGCGTTGCGATGCAGCAGGCTCAGGAACAGCACACCGGCCGACAGCCCACCGAGCAGGGCATCGAAGCGGCGCAGCGCCTGGTCGGGTTCCGCCTGCCGGCCAAAGGCCGCGAGCAGGGAGGGCATCAGCGCGGTCAACAACTCCCGCGCCCGTTCGCTGCGGGTCGCCCGTGGCCGACCGTGGTGCCAGCCGCGCACCATGGCAGCGATCCGCGCCGGGTCGCGGAAACCGATCCGGCCGAGCGTCGCCAGCGTGCCGGGATCATTCTCGACGCCGGTGAAGACCAGATCGCCATCGCCCGAAAGCCCCTCGGCCGAAAGCCCCGGCGCGCTCTCGAAGAAGCTGCCGTAATGCTTCTCGACCCGCGCCAGATGGGCCATGAAAACATCGGCGAAGGCCTCGGTCGAAGCCAGGCCCATGAAACTCGCCACGCGGGCGAGCCCGGCGCTATCCTCCGGCAGGCGATGGGTCTGGCGGTCGGCCAGCATCTGCAACCGATGCTCAAGGGTACGGAGGAAAACATAGGCATCGGCGAGGTCCACCGCCGCCCGCCGGTCCAGCTTGCCGGCGGCGGCCAGCGCCGCCAGGGCGCCGAGCGTGGTGGCATCGCGCAAGACCGGCTCGCGCCCGCCCCAGATCAGTTGCAGCACCTGTACGGTGAACTCGATCTCGCGGATACCGCCGCGCCCGAGCTTCACATCGTGCCCGGCCAGCCCGATCACCGCCGCCGCGCCCTTGCTGCCCTTATGCGCGTGGATCTGCCGCTTGATCGAATGGATATCAGCGATCGCCGCGAAATCCAGGTGCCGGCGCCAGATGAAGGGCCGCAGCTCGCGCAGGAATTGCTCGCCCAGCGTGCGGTCGCCGCCGACCGGGCGGGCCTTGATCATCGCCGCCCTTTCCCAATTCTGCCCCATGCTCTCGTAGTACGACAGCGCGGCATTGACCGAGACAGCGAGCGCGGTCGCCGCCGCATCCGGGCGCAGCCGCAGATCGGTGCGGAAGACATAGCCATCGGCAGTGCGCTCCTCCAGCAACCGCACCAGATCGCGCGTCAGCCGCACATAGGTCGCCGCCGCCCGGTCCGGGTCGATCGTCGCCGCCACCGGGTCGTAGAGCACGAGCAGGTCGATGTCGGAGGAATAGTTCAGCTCCCGCGCGCCCAGCTTGCCCATGCCCAGCACGATCAGCCCGCTGCCCTTGCAGACCGCGCGGGGATCCGGCCGGTTCGGCCGGGCGATCCGCAGCGCCCCCCGCTCGGCCGCCGCCAGCAGCAGATGCGCGCAGGCCAGATCGATCGTCGCCTCGGCCAGCTCGGACAGCGCGCCGGTGATGCGATCGAGCGACCAGACGCCGCTGAGATCGGCGATCGCGGTCACCAGCGCCACCTGCCGCTTCGCCTGCCGCAGCAGGGCGGCGATGGCGTCGCGCGGGGCCATCGGATCGCAGCGCTGCAAGGGCTCGTAGGCCAGGGTGAGGGCGACATCCGGGCCCTCCGCCAGGCAGCGCAACAGGGTCGGGGCCTCGCGCACCGCCAGATCGGCGAGATAGCCGCTATGCCCGCCAAGGGCGGCGAGCAGCGCCGCCCCCGCCGGGCTGGCGGCGGCCGCCGCCGCCGCGGCACCACGCTCGGCAAAACGTTCGAGGAGGCGTTCGGCGGCGGCCTGGTCGTAAGGGAGGGGCAGCGCCGCCGGGCCGGGAAGCGATGCGGACATGCGGGAGGGAAGGGGTGAGCGGCGCCGCGCGTCAAGCGCCACGGCCGGGGCGGTGGCGCGTCCGGCGGGCCCTGGGGGTGCTGGCGCTGGTCCTGCTCGTCGGACTCGGCAGCCTGGCCTGGCGGCTGGCGCAGCACCCGCTGCCCCTGCCGCTGCTGGCCCGGATTATGGAAGAGCGCGCCGCGGACGCCGCGCCAGGGCTGCAGCTCCGGGTCGGCGCCGCCGCCCTCGGCTGGCAGGGTTTCCATCGCGGCTTCGGCGCGCCGCTCGATCTCCGGCTCAGCGATGTCCGCATCACCGCCGGAACACAAGGCAGTGAGTTGGAGGTGCCGGCGGCGGAGATCGCCCTCTCGGTCCCGGCCTTGCTGCGCGGGCGCCTGAGCCCGGCGGCGATGACGCTGCACCGGCCGCGGCTGCGCGCGGTGCTGGGCCCGGATGGCCGCATTGCCCTCGGCCCGCTCGGGGCGGCGGCGGCGGCGGCGGAGACGGGCAGCGACCCGCTGGCCGTGCTGGCCGTGCTGCTGCACCCGGCGCATGACGGTGGCCGCCTTGCCGCGCTGCGGCGGATCAGCATCCGTGGTGGTGAGGCGGTGCTCACCGATCCGGCGAGCGGGCGCGCATGGGCGGCGCTGGAGCCGGAGATCGAGCTGCGCCGCACCTTGGCCGGCGGGCTTTCGGCGACCGGGCGGGCGGTATTCCACGCCGGGACGGTCAGCGTGCCGGTCGAGCTGGCCGGGACGGCCGGCGGCACGCCCCTGGCGCTGACCGGCCGCATGCGCCTGCCGGCGCTGCGCCCGGCGGCGCTCGCCCGGATTTGGCCGGGGCTGGCCCCGCTCGGCGTGCTCGATGCGGAAGTGGCGTTAAGCGCCGCCGCCAGCTTCGATGCGGCCCTCAAGCCGGTGCAGCTCAGCGCGACCTTGGCCAGCGGCCCGGGCAGCCTCGCCTTTGGCCTGGCCGATCCCGCCCGGCCGCCGGCCCGGCTGCGCATTCAGGGCTTCGAGGCGACGCTTGAGGGCAGCGAGCGCCATGTCTCGATCCGTTCCGCGCGCTTGCGCCTGCCCGGGCCGGAGGGGCGGCCGGGCCCGGTGCTGGTGGCGCAGATGCAGGGGGAACGGCAGGCCAATGGCGGCTGGCAGGCCCAGGGCGAAGCCACCGCCGAAGCCTTCCCCCTCACGGATCTGCCGGCCTTCTGGCCGGCCGATCTGTATCCCGGCCTGCGGCCCCGGGCGCTGGCCGCGCTGGCCGGCGGCAGCCTCGGGCCGGTGCGGATGACGCTCGGCCTCACCATGCCGCCGGGCCTCGACCGGGTGGTGGTCGGCGACAGCGCCCTCAGCCTGGCCGGGCAGGATCTCGTCCTTGCCCTCGACAAGGAAAACCGCGTGCGTGCGGCGCGCCTCGACCTCGCCGCCCGCTTCGATGCCGATCGGCTGCGGATCGAGCAGCTCGCCCTGCTCCTGCCGCCGCCGCTGGCCAGCGGCGGGCCAGCCCCGCAGATGATGGCGGAGGCGAGCGCCGAGCGGCGCGGCGGGCGCTGGCAGATCGCCGCGACCGCGCGGCTGGACCAGGCGAATGTGCTCGACGCCGCGCAATACTGGCCGCCCGGCCTGGTGGACGGCACCGCCCGCGACTGGGTGCTGGAGAACATCACCAGCGGCGTGCTGCGCCATGGTCGCTGGCAGGCCACCGCGAGCCTGCCCGAAAGCCTCGATGCCTTCGAAGTGACCGGCCTGTCCGGCACCGCCGCCTTCGAGAACGGCGCCGTCCATTGGCTGCGGCCGGTCCCCCCGATCACCGGCGTCGCCGGCGATGCCGAGTTCCACTTGCGGGAGATCGTGGTGCGCGGCCGCGGCGGACGGCAACTCGGCGCGGACGGGGCGCCGAGCGGCCTGGCGGTCCCGGAAGGGACGGTCCGGCTGTACAATTTTCACATCCGGCCGGGGAATATCGAGCTGCGCGGCCGCATGACCGGGCCGCTTACCGAAGCGGTGGCGCTGCTTCGCCATCCGCGCCTCAAGCTATTCGAAAAGCGGCCGCTGGACCTGCGGCCGGCGGCCGGACAGGTCGATGGGACCCTGACCATCGGCTTCCCGCTGTGGAACGACCTGTCGATGGACCAGCTGCTGGTGCGCGGCACCACCAAGGTGACCGGCGCCCGGCTGCTCGGCGCCCTCGCCGGCCAGGATCTCGACCGCGCCAATGTCGATGTCGCGGTCAGCACCGAGGGGCTGAAGGCCAGCGGGCAGGCGGTCTTCCTGGGCGCACCGGTACGGCTGGCCACCGAGATGGATTTCCGCGCCGGCCCGCCGGCGCAGGTCATGGAAAGGGCGAGCCTGGTCGGGCGGCTGGAGACGCCCCGCCTCGCCGCCTTCGGGATCGCGCCGGGCGAGGCGCTCACCGGCACGGTCGGCGTCGATGCCCGGCTGGAGAAGCGGCGCGATGGCGGTGCCGAGGTGCGGGTGAAGGCCGATCTGCGTGAGGCCGGCTTCGGAGACGCCGGGCTGGGCTGGCACAAGCCGCCGGGCGTGGCGGCGAGTGGCGAGGCGCTGTTGCGCATGCAGGGTGAGAGCCTGCGCGCGGCCGAGGGCATCCGGCTGGAGGCGCCGGGGCTGTCGCTGCGCGGCGCCGCCCGCTTTGGCGCCGATGGCCAACTGACGGCCGCGGCGATCACCGATGGGCGCTTCGCCGCAGGACGGTTCACGGGCACGCTGGCCGCCCCGGAGGCCGCTGGCGGCCCCTGGCGGCTGGACCTGCATGGCGCGGCCCTCGATCTCAGTCCCATGCTGGAGGAAGCGGCGCGGCGCGCCCGGGAGGCGGCGCCTGAGACCCGCCAGCCGCCGCTCAGCGCCAGCCTGCGCTTCGACCGACTGATCCTTGGCCCCGGGCGGGACCTGCATGGCGTTGTCGGCACCGCCGCGACGGATGCCGATGGGCTGCTGCGGCAGGCCGAATTGCAGGGCCATACCGGCGCCAGCGGGCAGGGTGCCTTTACCTTGCAACTGCGCCCCGATGGCGCGGCGCGGCACCTGGCGCTCCGCGCCGCCGATGCCGGCGGCTTGCTCGATGCCTTCGATATCACCCGCGCGATCGGCGGCGGCCGCCTCTCGGTCGAGGCCCGCTATGCCGAGACCCGGCCGGGGGCGCCGCTCGCCGGGACCGCTGAGCTCGACGACTTCGTGCTGCGCGACGCGCCGGCGGCGGCCAAGCTGCTGCAGGTGGTGTCGGTCTACGGCATCCCGGAGGCGATCGGCGCGGGCCGCGCGCTTGGCCTGCGGAAGCTGATCGCGCCCTTCGCGCTGACGCCGGAGGCGCTGCGGCTGAACGAGGCGCGGGCGTTTTCCGCCTCGCTCGGCTTCACCGCGCAGGGGACGATCTGGCGCAAGCAGCAGCGGCTCGACCTCGAAGGCACCATCGTGCCGTCCTATCTGCTGAACTCGCTGCTTGGGCATGTGCCGGTGCTGGGCAAGCTGTTCAGCCCGGAGAAGGGCGGCGGCGTGTTCGCCGCCAGCTGGCGGATGCAAGGGCCCTTCGCGGACCCGGCGGTGAGCGTGAACCCGCTGGCGGCGCTGACGCCGGGGGCGCTGCGCGGGTTGTTCAAGCTCGGGCAGTAGGGTTTTGTGAGTTCTCCTACCAACGGTCAAATCCTTCGACCGTCGGTATCAGCTTTTTCTGGCCCTCAATCGCCGGGCGGAAACCTCCGGTTTCCGGCGCTGCGCGGCGTTGGCCGCGACGGCTGCGCGGCACCGGCCGCGGGCGCCATCCGGCGCCTCGGCGCTTTGTGATGTTGTTTTTGTGCGCCCTCAGGCGGCGCGGACCAGCAGGTGGCGCTTGCGGCCGAGGCTGAGCTTGGCAGCGCCGTCGCGGAGATCGGCGCTGGTCACTTCGGCCAGCGCATCGCTGACGGGCGCATCGTTCAGGCGGATACCGTTCTGTTGCGCCAGCCGCCGCGCCTCGCCCTTCGACTTCACGAAATCGGCGGCCAGCAGCAGGTCGGCGATGGCCGCCGGCAAGGCGTGGGTGATGCTCGGCAGGCTCTCGGCGGCCTCGCCCTCCTCAAACGCGCGGCGCGCGGTCTCGGCCGCCAGCGCCGCGGCGGCATCGCCGTGCAGCAGCCGCGTCGCCTCGGTCGCCAGCACCTTCTTCGCCTCGTTGATCTCGGCCCCGGCCAGCGCGCCCAGGCGCTGGACCTCGGCGATCGGCAGTTCCGTGAACAGGCCAAGGAAGCGGCCGACATCGGCATCCTCGGTGTTGCGCCAGAACTGCCAGTACTCGTAGGGGCTTAGCTTATCCGCACTCAGCCACACCGCGCCGGCCGCCGTCTTGCCCATCTTGGCGCCGGACGCCGTGGTCAGCAGCGGCGTCGTCATCCCGAAGGCCTCGGCGCCGTTCATCCGCCGGCACAGCTCGACGCCCATGACGATATTGCCCCATTGGTCGGAGCCGCCCATCTGCAGCGCCACGCCATAGCGCCGCTGCAATTCCGAAAAATCGTAGCTCTGCAGCAGCATGTAGTTGAATTCGAGGAAGGTCAGGTTCTGCTCGCGGTCCAGCCGCAGCTTCACGCTATCCATGGTCAGCATGCGGTTCACGCTGAAATGCCGCCCCACCTCGCGCAGGAAGGGGATGTAGCGCAGCTCATCCAGCCATTCGGCGTTATCCAGCATGACCGCATCGGTCGCCCCCGTCCCGAAGCCGAGGAAGGCATCGAATACCTTGCGGATACCGGCCTTGTTGCGCGCGATCGCGGCATCATCCAGCAGCGGCCGCGCCTCGTCGCGGAAGGAGGGATCGCCCACCTTGGTGGTGCCGCCGCCCATCAGCACCACCGGCTTGTGCCCGGTCTGCTGCAACAGGCGCAGCAGCATGATCTGCATCAGGCTGCCGACATGCAGGCTGTCCGCGGTGCAGTCGAACCCGATATAGGCCGGCAGCGGCCCGGCCCGCAGCTTCGCGTCCAGCGCGGCGGCATCGGTGACCTGGTGCAGGAAGCCGCGCTCGGTGGCGAGGCGGAGGAAGTCGCTCTGGGGGGCCGTCATCGCTCGCTCGTCCCGGATGGTCGCGCCGGGATGACGGCGCGGGGCGGCCCACCTAGCATAAGCACAGCATGCTGAGAACGATCGGGCTGATGAGCGGCACCTCCCTCGACGGGGTGGACGCCGCCTGGGTGGAAACGGATGGCGAGATGATCGCCCGGCTGGGGCCGACGCTGACCCTGGCCTATACCCCGGCGCTGCGGCGCGACTTGCGGCAATTGCTCGACCGCGCCCCCGGCCTCGGGGTGGAAGACGCCTTTCTGGCCGATTGCGTCAGCCGGCTGACGGATGTGCACGCCGAAGCCGTCGCCGCGCTGACCACCAAGGTGGGGGAGCGGGCGGAGCTGATCGGCTTTCATGGCCAGACCATCCTGCACCAGCCCAAGCGCCCCGGCGCGGCACCGCCCTGGCGCACCTGGCAGGTCGGCGATGCGCCGCGCCTGGCCCGCGCCGCGGGCGTGCCGGTCGCGCATGATTTCCGCTCGGACGATGTCGCCGCCGGCGGGCAGGGCGCACCGCTGGTGCCCATCGTGCACGCGGCGATGGCCGCCAGCCTGCCGAAGCCGCTGGCTGTGCTGAACCTGGGTGGCGTCGGCAATGTCACCTGGATCGGCGCCGACGGCACGCTGCTCGCCTTCGATACCGGCCCGGCCAATGGCCCGCTGGATGACTGGGCGCGGCGCCGCGCGCAGCGGGACTACGACAAGGACGGGCATCTGGCGCTGGCGGGCACGGCGGATGCGACGGTGCTGGGCCGGCTGATGGCGCATCCCTATCTGGCAGCGCCGCCGCCGAAATCGCTCGACCGGCTGGATTTCGACCGCGCCTTGCAGGACGCCGGGGCGCAGCTCCTCTCGCCGACTGATGGCGCGGCCACGCTGGTCGCCTTCATGGCGGTCTGCGTCGCCGCCGCCGCACGGCATTTCCCCAGCCCACCCCAGCAATGGCTGGTGGGCGGCGGCGGCCGGCGCAACCCGGCGATGATGCAGGCGCTGGCCAGCGCGCTAGAGGCGCCGGTGCGGCCGGTGGAAGTCGCGGGCTGGCACGGCGATGCGCTGGAAGCCCAGGCCTTCGGCGTGCTGGCGGCGCGGGTGGCGAAGGGGCTGCCGCTGACCTTCCCCGGCACCACCGGCGCGCCGGGGCCGCTGCCGGGCGGGCGTATCGTCAGGCCCTGAGCCCGGCCGCGACGCGGGCCGCGACCGCTGCCCAATCGCCCAGCCGCGCCTGGCGAAACAGCCGCATGGTCGGATACCAGGGGCTGTCCGCCCGCCCGCGCCCCCAGCGCCAATCCGGGGTCGTGGCCAGCAGCAGCCAGACCGGCTTGCCAAGACAGGCGGCCAGATGCGCGATGCTGGTATCGACGCTGATCACCATGTCGCACTGCGCGATCAGCGCCGCCGTCTCGGCGAAATCGACCAGCGCCGGGCCGAAATGCCGCAGCCCGGCCGGGGCCCCGGGCGGCAAGGCATCCTTGTGCAGGGCGATCCACTCCGCCGCCTGCCCCAAGATCGGCGCGAGGGCGGCGAGCGGGGCGGAGCGGTTGTGGTCATTGGCATGGCCGGGCGAGCCGGCCCAGGCGAGGCCGATCCGCCGGCCGCGCGCCGGCCCCAGCCGCGCCGCCCAGGCCGCCAGCCGGGCCGGATCGGCGGTGAGCGCGAGCGGCGGCGGCACATGGTCCAAGGTCGTCCCGAACGCCCGCGGCAAGCTCAGCAGCGGGGCGTGCAGGTCGAACGCAGGCGTCGGCGCCGCCTCGCCGATCACCGCGATCCCTGGCGCCAACTGCCGCAGCAGGGGGACCAGCGGGTCCTGCACGGCCAGCACGACGCGGGCGCCGGCGGCGGCGGCCAGCGGTGCGTAGCGGGCGAATTGCAGCGTGTCGCCGAAGCCCTGTTCCCATTGCAGGAACAGCCGGGCGCCGGCCAGCGGCGCGGTGCCATCCCAGGGCAGGGGGGCCAGTTGGCGCGCCAGGCGCAGGCTGGGGATGCCAAGCCGTGCCTCCTGCGCCGCGAAGCCGGCCGGGTAATCGCCGCCCGCCAGCAGCACCAGGGCGCGATTCAGCCGGGCCTGGGCCGCCCCCGGGTCCAGGGCGATGGCGCGGTCATGGCTGGCGACCGCTGCCTCCAGCCGGCCCAGATCATGCAGCGCGGTGCCGTGATTGTCGTGGAACCGGGCCTCCGCCGGCGCCAGCGCGATCGCCCGCTCGAAGCTCGTCAAGGCGGCCTCGAAGCGGTTCAGGCCGCGCAGCGCATTGCCATGATTGGACCAGGCGCCGGCCAGATCGGGGGCGAGCGCCAGCGCCCGCGCCGCCGCCGCCAGGGCCTCCGTCGGCCGGCGCAGAACCCGCAGGACGTCGCTGCGATTGGCCCAGGCTTTGGCATCCTCCGGCGCGGCGGCCAGCGCGGCGTCGCAGGCCGCCAGCGCCGCCTCGGCCCGCCCGAGCGCGAGCAGGGCGACGGCGCGGTTGCTCATCGCCCCGGCATGGCCGGGCGCCAGCGCCAAGGCGCGGTCCAGGGCCATCAGCCCCTCGGCGTCGCGGCCCGCCTGCACCAGCACCCCGCCATAGCCGAACCAGGCATTGGCATCGGTCGGGCGCCGCGCCAGCGCCTCGGCGAAGGCGGCCAGCGCCGGTTCGATCCGGCCCAGCGCCTGCAAGGCCAGGGCGCGGTTCACCCAGGCCTCCCCCTGCCCCGGCGCCAGCGCGATTGCCTGCTCATGCGCCGCCAGCGCTGCCTCCAACTGCCCCAGGGCTTGCAGGACCACGCCCCGATTGGCGATGGCCGCCAGCAGGCCGGGCGCCAAGGCCAGGGCCTGGTCGAGGCTGGCCAGCGCCGCCGCGTCGCGGCCCAGCCGATGCAGGGCGAGGCCATGGCTGGACCAGGCCTCCGGCGCGGCGGGCGCCAGGGCCAGCGCCGCCTCGCAGGCGGCCAGCGCCGCCGCCGCATCGCCCAGGCTGAGCAAGGCCTCAGCGCGCGCCAGGTGCAGCTCGGGCGCCGCCGGCGCCAGCACCAGCCCGGCGGCATAGTCATTCAGCGCCGCCGCCGCATCGCCCATGGCAAGGCGGCAATTGCCCCGGTTGCGATACAGCGCGACGAGCCCCGGTTGCAGGCCGATGGCCGCATCGAAGCGGGCCAGCGCGGCGGGATGATCGCCCAGGATCTGCAAGGCGGTGCCGAGATTGCCGAGCAGCCCGGCATCCCCGGGCGCCAGGGGCAGCGCCGCTTCGAGAAAGCCGCGCGCGGCGGCGGCATCGCCCTGCTGCAAGGCGATCACGCCGCGATACTGCAGCGCGACGGCCGCGGCCGGGTCGGCGGCGAGGATCGCGTCATAGGCCGCGGCGGCCGCGTCAAGCTGGCCGGCCTGATGCAGGGCGATGGCGTGATCGAGGCTGGGGGCAGGGCCGGGCATCGCGCCTTATACCGACGGCACGCGGCTTTGACGCGTGCCGCGCGCCCGAACGGGCGCCGCGGCCAGGGCTGCGCAACTCAGGCAACCGGCGGTTGCCGCAGCCGTCCCGGGCGCCCCGGCTATGCGGCCGCGCCGCACCGCTTGGCGCCCCGTCGAGACCCGAATCGCCGTTCAGACGCGGCCGTCTGGCCGGCTTTGCATCAGGGGTGCGGCCCCCAGGGCGCCGCCTGCAGCAGCTTCACCTCCTGCGTCGCCACCAGCGGGCGGAACTTGCTGGCGAAGCCCACCACGAAATCCTCATTGGCGAAGACCGCCGCCCAATGCGCGCGGCGATCGGCGTCATCGGCGAATTTCCAGAGATGTACGAGCTGGTTGATCATCCCGGTATCGGCCTGGAAATAGCCGACCAGGTGCTTGTCGTGCCCGCCCTTGCGCAGCGCCGGGTAGCCGAGTTCCTGATAGAGCTTCACCGCTTCGGCCATCTTGCCGACATGCAGCGTGTAGGTGCGCATTTCATAGAGCGCCATGGTGCGATCCCCCGCTTGACCCGCGCCAGGGTAAGACCGGCCCGCGGCCCTGGGCTACCCCCCTTGGGCTACCCCCCTTGGGCTACCCCCCTTGGGCTACCCGCAAGGCCGTGGCCGGCGGCTATTCTGCCGCCTTGTCGGCCGCCGCCAGCCAGGGCCAGCGCTTCAGCGTCACCGGGCTGTCCGCGGCATAGGCGATGCAGGTGCCGACCAGACCTGGGGTGGTCTGCGGCGGCGCCGCGCCGGTCGTGGCGCGCGCCGCGGCCTCGGCGCGCTCCCGCTCCGCCCGGAAGGGGTAGAGGGTTTGGTAGACCACGGTCGCCACCTGCCCCAGCACTTCGCGCAGATGCGTGCAGCCGGCGGTGCCGCCCACCCGTTCGGCGACGGCGCGGCCAAAACCGGGGCCGATCTTGAGACCGGCGAGGCGGGCGAAATTCGGCGCCGCGCCGGGGCAGATGGCATAGGGCGTGTGGTCGGACGCCGCTTCGGCTTCCCGGACCACCATATCCTCGCCCACCGTCAGGCGGACCCACATATCGTGGATCGGCGTGCCGCCGGGCACCGGCCCGTGCGTGTCATGTTCGAAGGGCGTGTCCTTCGTATCGGTCAGATGGGCTTCGATATCGAACAGCCCATCGGCGCGGTGATAGCCGCGCAGCTGGATGTCGCGCCGATGGAGCAGGGTGCGCGGAGCAGGATCGGACAGGGGCATGGTGTTGGTTTGCCACGCGAGGGCGCGGGTGGGGAGGGGGGTCATGGCGCCTTCTGGCGCCGACCTTGGCGCCACACCGTCGCCTTACGCCGGGATTCCCGCCACTTGGCGCAATAGCCCAGCGGGCGCAACCCTCGGAAGGATTCCTCCCCCGGGGGGCTAAATCGGCGGCGGCGCGGCGCGCTGGTCGCTCAGCCGCCGGCCTTGGCGGCGACCACGACCATCGCCGGCTTCAGCAGCCGCCCGTTCAGCGTCCAGGCCGGCGTCCAGGCCTGGATCACGGTGCCGGGGGTGACGCCTTCGGGCGCCGGTTGCTCGGCCATCGCCTGGTGCAGCTCGGGGTCGAAGGGCAGGCCGGTGGCGTCCTGCCGGGCGATGCCGTGGCGTTCCAGCATGCCGATGACGCTGCGCTCCACGCCCTCGAAGCCGTCGCGCAGCTTGCCGAGCAGCGCATCCTCCTCCGGCTGGGCGGTCGGCAGGGCATCCAGGCCGCGCCGCAGGTTCTGCGCCGCTTCCACCACATCGCCGGCGAATTTCTGGATGGCGTATTGCCGCGCATCGGCAATCTCGCGCTGGGTGCGGGTGCGGAGATTCTGCATCTCCGCCTCCGCCCGCAGCCAGCGGTCGCGCATCTCGTTCAGCTCCGCCTCCAGCGCGGCGAGCCGCGCTTCGGGCGTGGTGGGGGCCGCGGCGGCTTCGGGGCTGGGTTCGTCCAGCGGCCCGGCGGCCGGCGGCGTTTCGATGGGATCGCTCATCGTCGAGATATTCCCGCTGGCGGCCCGCAGCGGGCCGCGCTCCGCGCTCAGGTAGTCGCTGTGCCCGGCTATCGCAACCGAGGCCGGGTCACGAAGGCGCCGCGCTGTGCCGGGCGGCGGCGCAGCGCTCGATCCCGGCGGCGGTCGCCGCGCCCCTGGTTGGATGAGCGCTTGCTGCCAGAGCCGCGGGCGCGGTGCGTTCGCGTGGCCGCCAGGCGCGCATCCCTTGGCCCGGACGGCGCGTCTCGCCCAGGGATCGCGCGGCAGGCGGCGGCGACTTCATGAATTCGCACGGTTCCGTGTTGCGCACGGCGCTGCGGTGTGGATTGGTACGCTGCAGCTGGCGGCATCGGGCCGCCAGCTGGCGAATATCGAAACGTTTTGTTTGGCATCGGCAGGGCCGAGCCAGCCGCGCAAGACCTCCATCGCTAAGGCTTACAGGAGCAAAATCAATGCTGCGTGCGTTTCTACTCGGGTCGGCGAGCCTGCTGGCGGTCGCGGTCACCGCGCCGGCCCAGGCCAGCCTGCTGTTTCACTCGATCCCGGACCTGACCGTCGCGGTGGGGTCTAATCGCGGCTATTGCTCGTCGTGCGGCGGGCAATTCCAAATCTTCGACAGCTTCACCCTCGCGAATACTGCGACGATCGGGCAGATCGATTTTGTGGTGCGGACCGATTCCAACTTCCCGACCGACATCAAGGTCGCAATCACGACCGTGAGCGGCGGGCTGCCGGGCGCGGAGCTGTTCACGCAGACCTTCACGCCGGCCGAGTATGCTTTCGTCAACGTGAGCCACGGCGCCGGGGTCGATATATACGGTCTCGTCACCGTCTTCCCGGCCGGGGGGTGGTCGCTCTCGGCTGGCACCTATGACATCACCTTTTACAGCCCGAATTTTCTCGCGGTGCCCGGATATGACAATGCCGGCGGCGTCCTCTATCAGGCGGGGTGGGACCTCCGCGCCGACCAATCGGCGGCCTTCGCGCTGAGCAGCGAAGCAGTGCCGGAGCCCGCGACGATCGCGCTACTCGGCGCCGGCCTGCTGGGCCTCGGCCTCGCCCGGCGCAAGCGCGGCTGATCTGGCCAAACGGTCGGCAATCGTGACAGCGGGCGGCGTCCTGGATCGGGATGCATTGCGGCGGAATCGCCGAAGGCGCTAAATCGCGCGATCCAAGACATGCTAGAGCGGGCTGCGTGAATGCATGTGAACGGAGCATGCTCCACGCCGCCGGCCCGGTTCCATGGCAGGCGCAGCGCCGGGCGCACCCAAAGACCGCGCGCCGCGCCGCGCCTGGCAGCTCAGTCCTCCTCCACCCCCAGCGGCAGCCACAGCACATCCTCGATCCGTCGCGCCCCGGCGGCGAGCATCGCCAGGCGGTCGAAGCCCAGCGCGATGCCGGCGGTCGGCGGCAGCCCCGCCTCCAGCGCCGCCAGGAAATCCGCATCCACCCCCCAGGGCTCATGCCCCAGCGCGACGCGCGCCGCCGCATCCGCCCGCATCCGCGCGCCCTGCTCCACCGGGTCGGTCAGCTCATCGAAGGCGTTGGCCAGTTCGATCCCCGCCGCGAACAGCTCGAACCGCAGGGCGGCGCGGGGGTCGGCCGGGTCGCGCCGGGCGAGTGCTGCCTGCGGCGCCGGCCAATGCGTCAGGAAGGTGGCGCGCTCGCGGCCGATGCGGGGTTCCACGTGCTCCAGCAGCAGGGCGAAGAACAGCGTCTCCCACTCCTCATCGCCGCGCACCGCATGGCCCGCCGCCGCCGCCGCCGCGCGCAGCGCCGCCGCATCGCCCTCCGTCGCCAGCAGATCGAAGCCGCACCAGCGGGCGAAGGCGTCCTGCATCGTCAGGCGTTCGAAGGGCAGGCGAAGGTCCGTCACGACGCCGGCATGGGCGACCTCCGCCGGGCAGACGGCGCGGACGAATTCCTCCGTCTCCGCCATCAGCCCGGCGAGCGAGAGGCCCGGGCGGTACCATTCCAGCATGGTGAATTCCGGCGCGTGGCGCGCGCCCACCTCCCCGTTCCGCCAGACCCGGGCGAGTTCGAAGACCGGGCCGACGCCGCCAGCCAGCAGCTTCTTGAGCGCGAGTTCCGGCGACGTGCGCAGGAATAGCGGCCGCGCCCGCCCTTGGCCCAGATGCGGGTCATAGCGCGTGGCAAAGCCGCGCAGATGCACCTCCGCCCCCGGCACCGGCACCAGGCAGGGCGTCTCCACCTCTCGATAGCCGCGCGCCGTGAAGAAGCCGCGCGTCGCGGCGGTGAGTGCCGCCCGCCGTTCGAGGAAAGGCAGCCGCGCCGCCAGCCGCCCCGGCTGCCAGGGCGCCACCCGCCGCTGTTCCGCCATCCGCCCCGCCCTTCCGCCCGCGCCGGCCGCGCAGATACCACCCCGGCGCGGCTTGCTCTACAGGCCGGGGCATGGCCGAGACCTCTCCCCCCCGCACCCTCCGTGACCCCGCGGCGCTGGCCGCCGCCGGGCTGATCCCGCCCGCGGCCGTCGCCGCCCTGGCGCCGGTCGCCGCGCGCTACGCCATCGCCGTGCCCGGCGCCATGGCGGCGCTGATCGACCCGGCCGACCCCAACGACCCGATCGCCCGGCAATACATCCCCGACCCGGCCGAGCTGATCACCGCCCCGGGCGAGCAGGCCGACCCCACCGCCGATGCGCCCTTCACCCCCGTAAAAGGCATCGTCCACCGCTACCCCGACCGGGCCTTGCTCAAACCCTTGCTGACCTGTCCGGTCTATTGCCGCTTCTGCTTCCGGCGGGAGGCGGTGGGGCCGGAGGCCGGGCTGCTGACCGAGGCCGAGCTGGACGCCGCGATCGACTGGCTGGCCGCCACCCCGGCGATCCGCGAAGTGATCCTGACCGGCGGCGACCCGCTGATGCTGAGCGCGCGGCGCCTGGGCCCGCTGCTGGCCCGGCTGGCCGCCATCCCCCACGTGGAAATATTGCGGGTCCATACCCGCGTGCCGGTGGCCGTGCCGCACCTGGTGACGGCGGCGCTGGCCGCCGCGCTGCGCCTGGAAAAACCACTTTTTGTTTGTGTCCACGCCAACCACGCCCGGGAGTTTTTGGGCGGGGCAGGCGAAGCCCTCAGCCGCCTGCGCGGGGCGGGGGCGATCCTGCTGGGGCAGAGCGTGCTGCTGCGCGGGGTGAATGATTCGGTGAGTGCGCTGGAAGACCTGTGCCGGACGATGCTGCGGCACGGCATCAAGCCGTATTACCTGCACCAGCTGGACGCGGCGCCGGGGACGTCGCGGTTTGCTGTGAGCGAAGCCGAGGGCCTTTTATTAGTCGGCGCGCTGCGGGGGCGGCTGAGCGGGCTGGGGCAGCCGACCTATGTCCGCGAAACGCCGGGGGGTGGGGGGAAGGTGGTGGTGGGGCGGCCAGTGGGCGCAACGGCTTGACCCCGCGGCGGCCGATGGCAGCCTGACCCCATGGCGGTGGGCAAAGGCGCGTTCAACGAACGGGTGAAACTGCTGGCGAACCTGTTCCAGAGCATCGCCACCACCAGCATCGGCGTCGGCTTGCTCGCACCGCTCGCCGCCAGCCTTTATACCAGCCAGGGCTTTTCTGTGCCCTGGTCCGGAGCCATGTTATGGATGGTATGGGCCGGGGTGCTGCATGGGGCGGCGCAGCTGGTCCTGGGACGGCTGAGGGAGTGACGATGACGCCCTTCGAGCAGCTCTATACGCTGATCCCGGTGATCGGCATCGCGCTGACCGGCCTCTTCGGCTGGCTGGCCCTGCGGTATCTGGACCGGCAGGTGGTGGTGGAGAAGGCGGCGCATCCGGCGGAGTGAGGGGTTTTACCCCTCCGCCGGACGCGGCCCGTCCCGGAACCCCAGCCCTCATAAACCTTCGCCAGCGGCACCCCCAGCGCGCCCAGGGCCGGTTTGGCTTCCAACAGCCCCACCACCGGCACGGCCCCCCAGCGGCCAGCGGCTTCGTGCCTATGCAGCCGCAGCCGGGGCTGGTCGGGGTCGTCACGACAATGGCCGAAGATGGTCACCGAACCGATCGTCTGCCCAACGGGGCGCACTGCCGCGCCCGTTGGGCATACCATTATAGGCGAGGCGGCTTTGTCGCCGGCCCGCTGTATGCAGGTAGCCGTCAGTACAAGGTGCGGCCAGCAACCGACTGCGGCGGCGGCAGATTCGTCCCAACCAGGATCGACACCAAGCGCCAGATCAGCGAACCGCCCACCGGAACCTTAAAGTCTACCTCGTTCAAAAAACGCACCTTGCCGTCCGTTACGGACTTCCCGTCCGAGTTAAGAACATAGTACTGCCAAACCCGATAGGCCGGCTTGGCTGTCAGATTTTCTTCGAGGAAATACGTCCCTGAATCATAATGTCCGTTGACGTCCCGACCAATAATAGGGTGGCCATATTTGACTGTGAACGAATGTACAGCCAGTTTCATTGGATTGTCGGTCAGCGCAAAATCGAAAGCCTCGACATCTGCTGTTTCGCCCTTCCCAGGATTGGCTTCTGTACGCAATTCTCCAGCGCTTGCCGCACGTTTTGCTTCTTCAAGAACTTTCAGGACAGGGGTATCGGCAACTAATTTCGGCAAGTTTTTCCCGAAAAAAACGCCAACGACCGATAAATTGATCGACATCTCGCTCGCCTCCAGATTGTTGCATCGGTTTGGACGCTATACGAAATAGAGATTCTGGCGAAATCTTTTCGTTAACATCCGTCGTCATCGTGGCGATGACATACGATTTGTCAATACAAACTGACATCAACTTAATTCGATAACAAAATGGTCATCTTGTAAGAACTTACGCGGATGGCCATCCGCGCGATCGTCTCAGAGACCGTTTGAGAATGCCGGCGGCGGAGGGCCCGCGCGGGATTTTTCGTCCCTGGAAGGCGCCGATCGCTGCCGATGCTGGCTGCATCGGCGAGATCGGCAACGCACCAGGGGCGAAAAAGCGCCGCGGGACCGACCCGTCCGGTGGTCCCAAACGGTCTCTTACGCCCAGGGGTCGGCGGCGGTCGCGCGATGATTTGCTTCAATCGCCGGCTTCACGGGCCCCGCCAAGTCAGCCGCAACGCAGCCCGCTCTGACCCGCCCCCCGACCGAAGTCGCCCCAGCCCCGCGCGCATCTGGCCAGGCGACAGCGTCCCATCAGCAGCACCGCCCCGCTTTCTCTTGCAAAAAGGAATAAAATCCGTATACTCACCCTCCCTTCCCCCCAAGCGGGACCCCCAAAATGCCCCCCCCCCACCCCCCCCCCACCCCCCCCCCCCGGGCGCCCCCCCCCCAAACCCGAAGGGGCGCCACTTGCGGCCCTCCCCCCGCCCCTGGCCGCCGCCTGCCCTT